>Ga0184632_10001369_pt1 | contig 9946 bp, 7 predicted proteins | sample PLM31_50_b1_FD_133153 | JGI IMG/M metagenome (GOLD analysis project Ga0184632, IMG submission 133153) | Groundwater sediment microbial communities from an aquifer in East River, Colorado, USA - PLM3-1_50_b1 | ecosystem: Environmental > Terrestrial > Soil > Riparian zone | place: USA: East River... | reverse complement strand
TTCCGGACCGGGTCACTCGCCGAGGGGGTGACGCTCGCCGAGGCGATCGGCAAGCTGGCCGAAGCCTCGAGCCAGCACCCAGACATGGACCTTCGGTCGAACGGGGTCACCGTCCGGCTCAAGGTGAACGACACCGGGGAGCTGGGTGAGGCCGACGTTGCGCTCGCAGGAGAGATCTCGGCGGCTGCCCGCGAACTCGGCATACCCGTCGACCTGACAGGCCTGCAGACGTTCCAGATCGCGATCGATGCGCTCGTCATCCCTGACGTGATGCCTTTCTGGGGGGCCGTCCTCGGGTACGTGCAGGTCGCTGACGTGTTGGTCGACCCGCATTTCGAGGGGCCAACCTTCTGGTTCCAGCAGCTGGACGCTCCTCGACCGCAGCGCAACAGCATCCACATCGATCTGTACCTGCCCGAGGACCAGGCAAAGGCCCGCATCGATGCGGCCGTGGCTGCCGGTGGCCGCATCGCCAGCGACGCACACGCGCCAGAGTGGTGGACGCTCGCCGATCCCGAGGGCAACGAGGTGGACGTTGCCCCTTGGCCGGACGCCAGCGAATAGGGATGCGCTGACGAGCGACGAGGACTCGGGCGATGCGCCCGCAACGGGGCCGCGCCGATGGATGCCTCGAGATTCCTTCGTCGCGTCGGCGTGCCGACGCGACCCCCAACTCCTCGTCAGCAACAGGCGGTCCGAGTGGTGAGTTCGCGGAGAGGGTGTGGAGCTCTCGGACTCCACAACCACTCCCCGTTCTCTCCACGCGGAGGCGGACGGGAATCGAACCCGCCTGCGAGCTCTCGCCCGCACACCGGTTTTGAAGGCGTGTCCGGCCTTCCGGTCACCCCCAGGCCTGTGACCAGCACCTTTGTCCTCAGGCGCCGTCCCAGAACGTGCAAAGACTTGTGAGGCCGAGTCGGCTCGAAGACTTGTCCGGCGGCCTTTGAAGACTTGTCCGGCCACCACCTCCTCGATCGCCACGATACCTCCGATCCCTCGACCCAGAATTGGGTGGACTGACCGAGAGGTGTACGTGGAGCTAAATCGGCGGATCGCGAGAGTGCCGGGGCCGCTGTCGGACCGAGCCCAAATGGGAACGTCGCGATCGGACGGTCGTGTATGCGCTGGACCCTCTGAAACTCTGGCGGTCACTCTCGTGGTTTGGGTGTTCCCTGCTTTCGCCGGTCCATCGTTCGGGCGATCGCCCGCCACACAGCGAGGGCCACGCCCGTGAAGAGGAACCCCAGGCCGACGAAGGCCAGTCTCAAGCTGATCGCTTTCATCTCCGAACGAAGCGCCGGCACCTCTCGCTCGGCCGCGATCCGGTTCAGCGTCTGCTCCGTCCATCGCGCGGCCTCCCGCTGAGACCCTGTGAATGTGTACAGCCTGGCCTCGGGCGTGTCACAAGCCACGTCGATCTTCGCCGTCACCGGCTCCTCGAGCTCCACAGGTGGTTGCCCCTCGAGGCTCTCGGGCCATGTCCCCCCGCAGACGTATCTCGCCCCGGTTTCGACGTACAGGGACGTGCCGAATCCCAACATGACCGTCGTCAACCCCAGGACCACCAGGACGAGAACGACCGCTCCCCAAGAAGGCCCTTGTGTTCTTCGACCCCGACAACGGTATGGAGCCCGGCAGGGCGACCGAGAAGCACCTGCGGTTCGAAGAGCTGGCGGGAGTGCTCGCTCGCATGGATGCCACCTCCGTGGCGGTGGTGTTTCAGTACGGGCGGCGTGTGGGCGATTTCTGGGCCGTCATGGCGCGACAGCTCAGGGATCGATTGCAATGCCCGCTGGTCTGTATCGCCGAACCCACCCTGGCCTTCTACGTGCTGGCCGGCTCCGTTGACCGGCGCGATGAGGCGCGCGGGGTACTCCAGCGAATTGCGGCTCGCCACACCCCGGGCATGGCGAGCCATCGGATCGTGACAACCGCGGATGACCCGATTCCTTTAGCGTGGCAGCGCGCGATCGATCGCACTCTTCATCAGCTGAGGTCGACGCGCTCCAGCCCGCTGGTCGCTGCAACCCAGATCGTGCCTGCGGACTCGTCGAAAGCGGCATCGGTGTACACAGAGTCGATGGCGGCAACGAGGCGTCGAAGTCTCCGTCCTGAGGCCGGACCGGATGGATCAGCCCCTCGTCGTCGAATCCGGAGGCCCCCAGATTCGGAACTCGATCAGTCTTCAGCCGTCCCTTGGATCAGATCAAGGGCCGGGCGATATAGAAACGGAATCCAGAATCGCGGAGCTTGTTTCGTCCCTCTCTCCTCGGAGAATCCAACCTCGACCAGGCGCCCGGCGATGTGTCGCGTTTCGTCAGGTCGAGTACTCCACGCAGACTCAAGAGTCTCCAGCGAGTGATCGGTCTTGCCGCCCGCAAGCGCCTCGATTGTGGGCTTGAGGTCCGGGTACTCGGCAAACAGCGTCTGGTTCAGCCTCACTTTCGAAACCTCCGGAAGCGCCTCCTTGATTGCCTGCTCTGGTGAATAGGCGGCCGCCTTCCGGGGTTCGTTGCCCGAGCTCTATCTGTCTGACTTGACCGTCTCTTGATGTCGAGAGCAGATGGATCAGCTCTCTGGGTGCAGTCTTGCCGGAGCCGTCACGCGTGCGCCCTAGCATCCAGTTGAACGTTGTCGGTTTGTTTGGGCCGCTATCCACCTGAGCCGGAAAAATCTTGTAGAAGAACGCCTCTTGTTCCGACGAGGAAGCAAGGACGCCTTCGGGGCTGACTTTGTACTCGCTCAACAGTTCCGGATTCTGGAGCATTCGACGAACCACGAGGTTCAACAGCGATTTTCCATCCCAATCTATGGTGACGGCCCGCGTAATGTGGCTCGCTTCGCGAAAGCCTCCCTCCGTGATCGCAGTCCAAATATCACTTCGGAGAAAGACCTTGGGCTGGAGAGCTGGGAATGCAAGGAAGTCGACATAGACTTGGAACAGCGCGCGAAGCGCGTTTGCTTCAAGGTCTGGACTTCTGTTGAACGCCACGTCCAGCCTGTCGAATAGGATCCAAAGGGAGTACCGCTCCTGACTCATGGCTCTCTCTGCAAGTGAGAGGGCTTCGTCAAGCGAAATGCTCCCGCGATCGCGCTCTCCCTCGGTTGGCTCACGTAACGTGATCTTTGCGGTGACTCCAGTTGGATTGCCCGTTACCGGGTCGAACTTCAATCCCCCCTCGATGGACTCAGGGTTCAACATTCGCCGCACATAAGCGAGGGCCGCGGTCACCAGGCTGGCGAGGGTTCGTCTTTTGGGAAGAAGCCCTGCCTCCCCCAGAACTTCGAGCAATGCCTCCGACGAGTCGTTTGAGACGCCATATTGGTCGATGACATTTGCTACCAGGGAAAGTACGTAGAGCTTCCAAAGGCCAACGAATTCCTCCTCGCCGGTCGGTGGATCTGCGACGAGATTGGTAAAGGCCGGCGTCCCCTGCGGGTTCTCCGCGGACTGAATCAGGATGCCTCGATCGAACAGATCGTTCTGTCGATCCAGCAATATCGAATAGATCGCGCTCTTCCCCGCACCCTTCGCTCCGTAGACAATATCGACATCTCCCGAGTAGATCCGACGCCACTGATCGGTCTCTACGAAGTACGCAGCGAGCTGATCCTTCTCCTCCTCCGCCACGCGACGGCCGATGTCGACTCTTCTCAGAACCTCTGCGACGTCCATTCCGGGGAGAACTCTAGTCCACGGGTAGGACGACCTCTCGCTCGCTTGGGACACGGGCCGCCTCGATGGCCCTAGGCGCAGGAGCAGCTGCGTGAAGGGTGCCAGAACCCCGATTCCATTACGCTGCGGCCTCGTACTCGTGTATGAGCCCGCCCAAGACGTCGCGGCGGACGATTCGAGTTCCGCGGTTCTCCGGTCGAGCGTCAGCAGACCGCTCGGGCGCCTTGAGCTGCAAGCCGCGGTGCGGCCGGTGCCCGTTGTAGTGGGCGGCGTAGACGTCTACGACGCGTTCGAGATGCCGTCTGCCGCGCACCAGCATCCAGTCGAGGCATTCGTTCCGTACCGTCCAGACCCAGCGTTCGGCGAACGCGTTCGCCCGGGGAGCCCGGATCGCCCCCGGCAAGATCCACAGCTCGAAATCTGGTTTGGCCGTGATCGTCACGTCGAACGTCGTTCCGTTTGGTTGCTGCCCGACGACCCGTAGCAGGCCGAGTCCTGCGTCGTGAAGATGATCCTCGAGTCCTCGACCGGAAGGCAGCACGTCCCCTCGTTGGTCGTGGAGATGTCGACGAGCGTGCCCTCCGGGAGGTTCGTGAGCGCGGTAACACGGGTGTCGGAGTCGTCCACCCGCTCGGCCTGATCAGGCAGCAGGACGTAGTAGCCCGAGTCGGGCGCACTCGGGTAGCCAGGCCGCCACACCTGTACCGGGCCCGTGGAGCCCGGCACGAAAGCGCGCCAGGCGAACACACGCCGCCCGCGGCGAACACCGCGAAGGCGACGACGATCGCCAGGACAGGCGAGGCCCTTCGTGGCTCAGGAAGCATCGAGGTCGGACCGAGGCGCGCTCGTCTGAGGAGGTCATCCGCCGGCCGTAGTTGGCGCAGCCGCCCCAGTTCCCGACGCCACCGCTCAGTCATCGTCGTCGTGCTCCCCCGGCAGGGCCGCGAGCCCGTCGACGCCCGCGTATCAGGTGCACCCGGACGGCCGCGGCCGACGTTCCCATCAACCTCGCCACCTCTCGGACGGGCAGGTCGGCCTGGCAGTGAAGGAAGACGGCCGCTCGTTGTGACGGCGAGAGCTGCCGAATCGCCGGCCCCAGTTCCGCGAGCGGGAGCTCGTCTTCGAACGCCTCGTCCATGCCCGTTCCCGCGTCATGGTCGCGGCGGAGGTCCGACGCAGCGATACGGAACGCGATGCGGTAGAGGTACGCCTTCGGGTCTCGCACCTGGCCGTTTCGCTCGATCGCCCTCGCGAACGCCTCGGCCACCGCCTCGTCGGCGACATCGCGTCGGCCACCGGCGTACGGGAGGATCGCCCGCCAAAGCGTGGGGCTGATGTCGCGCCAGATCGAATCGAAGTCGTGTTCCTCGTTCCCTTCTTCGCTCACTCTTCACCCTTACAGAGCGGCGCGGCAGGCTGAAAGGTGACCCTGGGAGCGGAGGCGCAGACGAACTGTCCGGGCGGATCGGTCGAGTTGGTGGGGACCGCGGCTTCCGTTCGGTAATGCCCATCACCCTTCCCAGCGTCTCGAAGCCGCCCTACGATTGGGAGGTGCCACACGGCTGGCCACTCGTGGGGCGGCGGGAGGAGCTCGAGTTCGTCGATCGAGCCACGAACCGCCCCGGGACGGCGGGGGTGGTGGTCGCCGGAGCCCCCGGCGTCGGAAAGACCCGGTTGATCCGGGAATCATTGGCTCGCACCGAGATATCTGGCCGGTCAACCGCCTGGTCGCAGGCGACGCGATCGGGCGCCGGGATCCCGTTCGGAGCCCTGGCCCACCTATTGCCGGCGGGGATCGCAGGTGCCGGCAGGCGGAACCTGCTGAGGATCGCCGCCGATGAGATCGCCGATCTCTCCCCCACCGGATCGCTCGTGCTGGGCATCGACGACGCACACCTCCTGGACGATCACTCGGCGGCTCTGGTTCACCTGCTGGCCGAGACGGACCGGTGCACGATCGTGGCCACCCTCAGGAGCGGTGAGGGCGTCCCTGATCCGATCACCGTCCTATGGAAGGACGAGCTCATCGAGCGCGTGGAGCTCCAGCCGTTGTCCATGGAGGAGGTCCGCGCACTCGTCGCGGCAGCGCTCGAGCCTCCCGTGGATGCGAGAACGATGCATCAGCTATGGAGCGTGACGCGCGGCAACGTCCTGTTCCTGCGCGAGCTGGTCCTCGGCGGGCTGGAAAGCGGTCGCCTGGAGCAGGTCCGGGGTGTGTGGCACTGGCGCGGCGGATTCGCGGATGTCCCCAGGCTCTCAGACGTCCTCGACGAGCGGCTCCGATCCCTGGGTGCGGAGCAGCGAGCCTTGCTCGAGGTCATCGCCACTGCAGAACCGATCCCGGTAGGGGTCCTCGAGGCACTCGACGAGGCGCGATGGCTCGAGTCCGCGGCCGATAGCGGCCTTCTCGACATCTCAGGCGGAAGACCTTCTATGGTCGGCATCTCACACCCGCTGTACGCAGAAGCCCTTCGCTCAAGCATGATGCCCACCCGGCGCCGCACGATCTATCGTGCGCTCACCGATGCTCTCCTCTCGGACGCACGTCCGGGGGATCTGTTGCGAGTCGCCAGCTGGAAGCTCGAGATCGGCGACATCACCGACCACGACCTCTTCCTCGATGCCGCTCGAGAGGCTCTTGTGCGCTTCGATTACGACCTCGCATTCCGACTCGCAACAGCCGCTCATGATGCTGGGGCGGGGGCGGGATCGCTGTTGATCATCGCCCAGAGCCTCGACGGACAGGGCCTGTTCGAGCGCGCGGAAGCCGTCTTCGCAGAGGCGGAACGGTCGAGCCCTTCGGAGACCCAACGTGCCGCTGCCGCAACGAGTCGCGCATTCAACCTGTTTTGGCATCTCGGACGCAACCTCGAGGCGCGCGGCGTGTTGGACGAAGCCCGATTGGCCGTCACCGATGCCACGGTCGGGGACGAGCTCACCGCCGAGCTCGGTGCGTATCACGTCTTCGGAGGAGACGTCCAACAGGGGCTCGCCTTGCTGGAGCCTCTCGTCGCCCGGCGGACGGCGAGCGGGCGAGCGCTGGTGCTCTCGGCGATGACCCTCACGTTCGCCTTGAGCATCTCGGGGCAAACCCGCAAAGCGAGGGCCGTCGTGGACGAGATCCTCGCGCTCGCTCGAGACGTTGCCAGCGCCGTCCCATTCGGTCCTTCCTGGTTGTCCGGGAACAACTACGTCTCTCTGATGATCGAGGGTCGATTGGATGAGGCCCTGAAACTCGCCGAAGCGGCATATGACGAGAGCATCACGCAGGGCGCCACCATCCTCGTCGGGCCGCACACCCACTTCCTCGGCTGGCTGACGCTAGCGCAAGGTCGGGTCCGCACGTCTCTCGACTGGCTCCGCAGGGCGGTGGACGCCCTGGAGGAGGTGGACTACCAGCGACACATGTCCGCAACGCTGGGTGACATCGCACGAGCTGAGGCGCTGCTCGGGCACGTTGCCGCCGCGGAGGAGGCACTCGAGCACGCGGAGTCCGAGCGCGTGCCGTCCTTCCTGATGGACGAGTCCTTCATAGGATTGGGCCGCGTGTGGACGGCCGTCGCTCGAGGTGAGATCAGCCGTGGCGCCGAGGTCGCGATCGCGACGGCACAGCGGGTTCGCGAAGCCGAGCAGCGCTATTTCGAAGCCGCCTGCCTGCACGACGCCGCGCGGCTCGGGATGGCGGCGATCGTTTCCCCACGGCTCCAGGAACTGGCCGGATCATTCGATGGTGTACTCATTCCGGCCTACGCACATCATGCCGACGCCCTCGCTTGCAACGACCCGATCCGACTCATGGGCGTTTGCAAAGAGTTCGAGGAGATCGGCGCCATGCTATTCGCTGCCGAGGCTGCCGCGGAAGCGTCGAGGATCCATCGCCGAGAGGGGCGCAAGGGAAGCGCGCTCGTGTCGGCGAGCAAGGCGAGAGCGCTGGCCGATCTGTGCGAGGGGGCACGGACCGCGGCGCTCGCGCACATCGACGTCGACCTGCCGCTCACCCGTCGCGAGGAGGAGATCGCCTCACTGGCCGCAGGCGGCCTTTCGAACCGTGAGATCGCCGAGCGTCTCGTCGTCTCGGTCCGCACCGTCGACAACCACCTGCACAGCGCCTACGCGAAGCTCGGAGTGAGCGGCCGCCGAGAGCTTGCACCGATCCTTCTCACGTCCCCTTCGCGATCCGAGTAGGCCGCTCTGTCACGGACCTTCGAGCGTTGCGATCATCTCGTCGATCTGCGCTCGGACGGCCAGCTGAGCCGGGCAGTCACGGATCCAGTCGTTGCTGTCGGCCGAACTACCGCATCCGTTGACCTTCCGCCTCAGATCTCGGAGCAGATCGAGAGCGCCGACAACGTCGCCCGCATCTAGCCGTGCCTCGATCTCAGCGAGGCGGTTCAGGAAGGCCGTGCGCGTGCCACCTCCCGGAGGCCTGAACGCAGAGTCGGGAAGCGCCAGGGCCGTGTCGCCGAGCGCATCGATGCCGTCGGAGGTCCCGTCTCCGTCGGCGTCGGGATCGAGCGGATCGGGATCCGCGCCATCGGCGACCCCGTCGTCGTCGGTGTCGGGATCGAAAGGATCGGTTCCGATCAACACTTCCTCGGCGTCGGGAAGGCCGTCCCCGTCGTTGTCCGCGGGGGTCGCCAGATCCTTCACGTAGAGGTCGATCATGCCATCGGTGTCGGCGGGGTCGAGGTTCGTGGCCTCAGATGCAAACGCCACGGCTGTCCCGTCAGAGGAGAGGGACGGACCGAAGCCGCTGCCGCCGTTTCCCTTGGTCCCATCGTCGGACGTGGATGCAAGGACGATGTCTCCCGTCACGAGATCCTTCACGTACACGTCCGCATCGGTGTCGGGGTCGGCCGGGTCAAGGTTCGACGCCAGGGACGGGAACGCCACCCTCGTCCCGTCACCGGACAAGCTCGGGCCTCCGCTGTGATCGTTTCCTTTGATCCCGTCGTCTGCCGTGGACGCGAGGGTGATGTCCCCGGTCACGAGGTCTTTTACATACACATCAAATCCACTCTCGGTATCGGCCGCGTCGAAGTTCGTCGCAGTGGACTGGAACGCCAGCTGTGTTCCATCGATCGAGAGAGATGGAATCACGCTGGACCCGTTGCCCTTGTTGCCGTCGTCGGCTGTGGAGACGAGCGTGATGTTCCCTGTCTGGAGATCCTTCACATACAGATCGAAGTCCGTGTCGGTATCGGCCGGGTCGAGGTTCGTAGCAGTGGATGTGATCAGCAGCTTGGTCCCGTCGGCGAACGGAATCGCGACGCTGGCCCCGTTCCCCTTCGTTCCGTCGTCGGCGGTGGACGCGAGGGTGACGTCCCCCGTCCCGAGGTCCTTCACAAAGACGTCGGTGACTATGTCCGTGTCGTCCGGATGCAGGTTGGTGGCGCTGGACCCGAACACCACCTTGGTTCCGTCGGCAAAGAGAGAACCAGAGAGGCTCTCGCCGTTCGACTTCGTCCCGTTGTCGGCGGTGGACGCGAGAACGACTTCCCCCGTCACCAAGTCCTTCACGTAGATGTCGCTGGCGGTGTCAACGTCGTCCGGGTCGAGGTTCGTGGCGCGGGATGAGAACACCACCTTCCTCCCATCGGCGGAGATCGATGCATTGCCGCTAAACCCGTTCGCCTTGGTTCCGTCGTCGGCTGCGGATACGAGGAGGATGTTCCCCGTCACCAAATTCTTCGCGTAGACGCCCCTCAGGGCGTCTGTGTCGGCCGAGTCGAGGTTCGTCGCCAAGGACTCAAACACCACCGTGGTCTCATCAGAAGAGAGCGAGGGTTGGAAGCTTTCGCCGTTTCCCTTCGTCCCGTCGTCGGCGGTGGACGCAAGAACGACGTCTCCTGCCGACGTGAGCTGACCCCAAGCCGGCTGCCCCAGCACCGTGACCCCGAGCGCAAGAGCCGTCACGATTGCGATCCGACTGCCACACCTCGTCATTAGCAATCCCCTTTCGCCATGGAGGCAGCCGGCCGCAAGCTGACTGCCCGCTCGAAGCCACAAGCTCAGGTCGAGGATGCACCGGGTGCCCGAAGGCGTCCTGAGTAAGGAGTTGCTCATTTTCCTGGGCGCACTCGGCGGACGCCGGAGCCGACGCGAAGGGCAACCGGCGGCGCTCCCGAAGGGCCATGACTGATGCGGGATCGCGGTCACGATCGCATCGGAGGTCTGTGACTTTGGGCGATTCCCAACAGGGCCGGCGTTCATGGCCTTCACGGGCCTGGTGCCCTCCGAGCACTCGAGCGGAATGAGCAGCCGACACGG
>Ga0184632_10001368_pt1 | contig 9947 bp, 11 predicted proteins | sample PLM31_50_b1_FD_133153 | JGI IMG/M metagenome (GOLD analysis project Ga0184632, IMG submission 133153) | Groundwater sediment microbial communities from an aquifer in East River, Colorado, USA - PLM3-1_50_b1 | ecosystem: Environmental > Terrestrial > Soil > Riparian zone | place: USA: East River... | reverse complement strand
GATAAGTCCCATTAATTCAGAGACACTACACTAGATCGGGCGGAACTTTGTAACGCGTGCGCGGACGATTCACGGCGATGCCTCGCGCTTCTTCAGCAAAGGCCCGCTCCATCGCTTCGATGCAGTCGCGCATATTCAATACTTGCCGTACTTCAGGATCGCTGATCAACAGCATGGTTCCTCCGCCTGTGCCGCGCTCGGATTACTTTTTGTACAGTGTCCGGTAAAAACCCTGCTGGTCCAATTCACGGACGAATCGCTCGTCGGCAATGTCGGTCACCTTGATTTCCTTCTCCTTGCCGCCAAGCGCTGTCAGTTGGATCGCCGTTTCCAGCCCCGCTTGATTCATGTATGGAATCTCCGGCACCCACGCCTTGTAAGCTTCGTAGCTCTTTTCCAAAATCACCGGATCGAGTCCTTTCAAATAGCGCGCCATGACTTTGAGCGTAGGCTCTTTCTGGGTGTGGAACACGGCCAGCGCCGCAGAGTAACTGCGCATGAATTTTCGCGCGGTTTCAGGCGATTTCTTGACGAATGACCTGGTCGTCAACACCACGGTATTTTGATATTCGAGGCCCGATTTCGAAAGATCGATGAGCTCGCGATAACCGACTTGCGAGGCGCGAATCGTAAAGGGCGCCTGCAGCGTAACAGCTTGGACCGAATTTCCCGCAAGAGCGCTCAACAGGGACGAGGCATCTCCGATTTGGATAATTGCAACGTCCTTGCCGGGCTGCAGTCCCCATTTTTTCAAAGCGTACACGGCCGAAAAGTCGGTGAGGCCGCCAAAACGGGTAATCCCGATACGCTTGCCGCGCAAATCTTCCGGCACGCGAATCTCGGGTCGAGCGTAGATGGAAACATTAATAGTATTGACCGCGCCGGCGATCGCCAGCGGATCGCTTCCTTGAGCGAAAGCAGACACGATTGAATTCACTCCGGACAGCGAGATTTGCACCTCGCCGGCCAAGATTGCAGCCATCGCTCTCGGGCCGGCGTTAATGTAAATTAGCTGCGATCTTATTCCTTCGCGCTCGAAGAGTTTAAGATCATGGCCAATCCAGAACGGCGCGCCGGAGGCGACGAGGGCCGAATAACTGAGCGTCAGAGTTTCGGCTTGGGCGGTCAAGCCATTGCCAGGGTGGGCCCCGAGTCGCATGATAAGGACAAACAACGCGACGATGAGTTTAGTGGACGAACTTGGCAACCGACCCGGAGTCATAGGGACCTCTGTGTTATGATTGGGTGTAAAAAATTCTAAGGATGAACTGTTTCCAAGAACCAATCCGTGGGGATTTCCTTTCCCGCTCCCTTGGCTTTCGCCTCTAAGTAGACGGCGTGACCCACGGCGGCGAACTGAATTCCCAAGCCGATATTGTTGATGAAGCACGTCACCTCTTCCGGCGACTTCCGCCCCGGCGCCTTTCCACCCATCACGTCTTTGAGCTCCGGCGAGTTAATCCAAAACGGCGGCGCGTCGACTTCACTCGCCGATTTCTTTTTCCCGATGATGAAGTCGATGGGATCGTGCTCGGAAATCTTGTCATCGCCAAAACCGGCGATGTAATTTTCCGGCGCAAAGTTGCGCGCGTGGATGACCACGCGATCGGCTTTGCGAATCGTCTCATCGCCCAGCTCCGATATCTTCACGCAGGTGGCGTGCACGCCGGGTTTCATCCATTCCGGTGGAATCACCCGCGTGATGGCGTTGGTAGCGGCGACCAGCATATCGGCGTCTTTCGCGGCGGCCTCGGCGGATTCCATCGGCGCGACGGGGACGCCCACGAGCTTCTCCATTTCCTTGGCAAATTTTTCCCGGTTCGCTTTCGTTGGACTGTACGCGTTCACCTTTGTGATTTTGCGCACCGCGCAGAAGGCCGGCACGTGAGCGCCGGCCTGCCAGCCAGAACCCAATATCGCCATAACCGAGGCATCCGGTCGCGCCATTTCTCTAGCCGCCAGCGCGCTTGTCACCGCGACTCGCATGCGCTGCACTACCCCGTCAGGAAACATCGCCAGTGGCTCGCCGGTCTCAGCGGAATACAATTGAATGACGCCGACCCACTTCTTTCCCGGCGCGGCTGGAACTTTCTCTTTAACGACGCGATTGTCGCGGGTTTCCCATTTGATCACATCTGAGTTTAGCCGCAGTGCGACCACTTTGGATTCCACCAGGCCACCCTCCATCGACTTGAAAGCATAAACGCTGCCTTCATGGACTCCGGGTAGGTAAAGATCGCTGCGCGGACGGTTGACTGCGGTGCCGTTGGCCTGGCCGACGTACGCTCGTTCCAGCGCCTTCAACGCCAGATTTACGGTGAGCAGAGATTCGATTTCTTCATTGTTGATGATTAGCATGGTCGCCGCCTTTACACATGGGATGTTTAGGGCTATATCAATCTCAAATTCGCCCTGTCAACGTCGCGCATCGCGATTCTCACGAACGGAGCCGTCGAAATGATTTTTCTCACCAATGAGCATGTCCGACAGGTTCTCGATATGAAAACTTGCATCGATGCCATGGAAGACGCTTACCGCGAGCTTAACGAGCAACGCGCCGGATATCGGCCGCGCATCGACTTCTATGTTCCCGAAGAGCCGCATTACTATCGCTGGGGCACGATGGAAGGCGCGTCGCGCAAACTCGGCGTTTTCGCCATTCGCATGAAGTCCGATATGCTCGCCTGGGAGAACCAGGACGGCTTCATGGTCGAAGACAAGTACTGCATGGAGCGCGGCAGATATTGCGGTTTGATTTTTCTCACCAGCACGCGCAACGGCGAACCCCTGGCGATCATGAACGACGGCTACTTGCAGCATATGCGCGTGGGCGCCTGCGCGGGCCTGGGAACCAAGTACCTCGCGCGGAACAACTCGAAAGTCCTGGCCATGATCGGCTCCGGCGGCATGGCGCGGACCTATGCCGAAGCCATCAAGCTCGTCCGGCCCATCGAAGCGATGCGCGTGTTCAGCCCGACGAGGAAAAACCGCGAAGCCTACGCGGCGGAGATGACCGGGAAGCTTGACATCGAGGTCGCGGCCGTCGATTCGCCGGAGACGGCATTGAAAGGCGCGGATATCGTTGCGCTGACGACGGATTCGTTGGTCCCGGTGATCAAGGCAGAGTGGCTGGAGCCCGGCATGCATATAAACAACGTGCGCAACAACGAAGCCGGCCCTGACGTGCTGGCGCGCGCCGATGTCCGGGCGCGGCTTGGAACATCGACGCTTCACGCTGACCGCAATGCTGCCGACGTCGTCACCGGTAGCGACGGCATGTTTGGCTACATTGCCGGCAGCGCCGAGGAGAAGAAAAAAATTCCCGCCGCGCCGCATCATGAGGTCGACAATCCGAATATCGGCAGCGTACCGGACATCATGGCCGGACGCTGGCTCGGACGCGCCAACGATCGGCAGATTACGTTCTTGAATAACCAGGGCACTCAGGGCCTTCAGTTCGCGGCCGTCGGCGCCACGGCCTATAATCTTGCGCGCGCAAAGGGATTAGGGCACCCGCTCCCTCTGGAGTGGTTTACGCAGAACATCAGAGACTGAAACTAGAAAGGAGCGATGGAGTACTGGAGTGTTGGAGTATTGGGAAGGGAGTTTTGGATCGAGCCATCACTCCACTACTCCACCACTCCAACCTTCCCGGAGGTCTTATGGCAACGTTGCGCTATGTCGCTTATCTAAGCGAGAACCCTGAGAAGCTCGTCGATTTCTACCATCGCTTTCTCGGCACCGAGGAGCTAGGCCGCTCCGCTGCGGGCGACATCACTATCACCGACGGTTTTTATAATCTGACCTTTTTCAAAAAGCGTCCCGCCCTCGGCGAAATGCAGATGGAGACCGGCCTACACCATATCGGCCTCGAGGTGGACGATCTGGAAGAAATCAAAGGCCGGTTTTTCAAGTTAAATCCGCGCGGCATGATCATTGAGGAGCCCAACGACTTGCAGCATGGCGAGATTCGCATCCATGACCCCGAATGCCGCCCGGTCAGCCTATCGACCAAAGGCTTCGGCGTCCCAAAAGGCAAACAAACAAAGTTTCCCCGCGTTCGCCACATCGCCTACAACGCCCTCGATCCGGAAACCATGCTGCTCTTTTATACGCACGTGTTGGAGCTGCGAGAATTGCCCTCCAGCTATGAACGGCGCCGGCAAGGCCTCGGCAACCGCTTTTGCGGCGATGGTGAGACCAATCTGGCGATTCATCCCTTCTATAGCCCGGTGGAGGGGCATGAAGCCAAATACGGCATCAACCACATCGGCTTTCTGACCAACGAGATACAGGCGGTGATGGCAGAATTGAATAACCTGCTTAAAATTGCGCGCCGGCCGTCGACCCGGCCATACGCCGAATTCCGCTTCCGCGATCTCGAGGGTAACGCTCTCGACCTCTCTCAAACCAAGGGATGGGAAGTCGATGTGAACAAGTGGGAAACCGCCGCATGAGGCATTAATTTCGTGATTGAAATTAATGCCGTTCCAATCGTTCCAACGGTTTCAGTCGTTCCAAGTGTTGGGGATGAGGGGACACTACTGGAACGTTTGGAACTGCTGGAAAGGCTGGAACGGTATTTTTAAGTGGCCCATCAGGTGCCGGAGGTTATCTTGACTTTCCCATAGGTCAGTCCTAACTTAGACCTCTAAGGTCTAAGAAAAGTGTTGGACCCGGTAAACGAGGAGGAAACATGGCCAAGTCGTTTCAAGAGCTGATGTCGGAGGCGCGCAAAGATGTGCCCGAGGTCAGCGCGCAACAGGTTAATGATTTATTGACCAACGACGGTAAATCTCACGTTATACTTGATGTTCGGGAAAGCGATGAGTGGCGCCAGGGACATTTGGCAGGCGCCGTTCCGCTACCCCGTGGTTTTCTCGAAATTAAGGTCGAAACGGCAATTCCGGACAAGAACACGCCGATCATCGCCTACTGCGCGGGCGGCGTCCGTTCGCTGCTGGCAGGCAAAATGCTAAAGGAGATGGGTTACCAGAACGTAACTTCCATGACCGGCGGCTATAATGCCTGGAAGAACGGCGGATTCAAGTGGGTGCAAGATTTTCAGTATACACCGGAGCAGTTGATCCGCTACAGCCGTCACTTTCTGCTGCCCGAAGTCGGCGAGGACGGCCAGGCGAAGCTTTTACAGGCCAGAGTGCTGATGGTCGGGGCCGGCGGCCTGGGATCTCCCTCCGCCTATTACCTGGCCGCGGCGGGAGTTGGAACCATCGGCATCATCGACAACGACGTCGTCGATATTTCCAATTTGCAGCGGCAGATACTCCACGCCAACGATCGCGTCGGCATGCCCAAGGTTGAGTCTGCAAAGAAAACCCTCGAGGGCCTCAACCCCGATGTGAAGGTGATTCCCTATCAGGCAAAACTCACTTCGGAAAATATCATGGAGATCCTCAAGGAATATGATCTCGTGGTGGATGGCTGCGATAATTTCCCGACGCGCTATCTAGTCAACGATGCTTGCGTACTCGCGGGTAAGCCCAACGTTCATGGCAGCATCTTCCAGTTCGAAGGACAGGCGACGGTATTTTATCCGGGCAAGGGCCCCTGCTACCGTTGCTTGTATCCCGAGCCGCCGCCGGCCGAGATGGCGCCGAGTTGCGCCGAAGCGGGCGTGCTAGGGGTGTTACCGGGTTTGATCGGGACCATCGAAGCCTTGGAAGCGATCAAGATCATTCTCGGCAAGGGTGACAGCCTGATCGGCCGGCTGCTCTGCTTCAATACCTTGACGATGGAGATCAACGACCTGAAGTTGCGCCGCGACTCCAACTGCCCGCTGTGCGGCGACCACCCCACGATTCATGAGTTGATCGACTACGAGGAGTTCTGCAGCTTAAAGCATTAATCACGCGGCAGTCATCTGTGCGTGATTAATGCCGTTCAAAACGTTCAAGCCGTTCAACCGTAGAGCCCCCCAACGATTGTTCCGACGATTTGAACGACTTGAACTGCTTGAACGAATTGAACGTGCTTTAGAGTAGACCAACCGACCGTTTCAATTCCGTTACTTCTTGATGGGTAAGCGGGCGTAGCTCGCCAGGAGCGAGCCGTCCCAAAGACACCGTGCCGACGCGCACGCGCACAAGCTTTTCCACGAAATAGCCCAAGGCAAGGAACATGCGGCGCACTTCGCGCTTGCGCCCCTCATGAAGCTCGATTTCAATCCAGGCGTTTTTCTTTAACTTCTGCAAAACTCGCCCGCGCGCTGGGGCGGTAACGCCATCCTCGAGGCGAATTCCCTTGCGCAGCTGCGCCCAATCATCCGCCGTGGGACAGGAACTGAGCTTCGCGTGATAAACTTTGTTCACGCCGAAGCGCGGATGCATGAGGCGCTGCGCCAGCTCGCCGTCGTTGGTGAGTAAGAGTAAACCCGAGGAATTAAAATCCAGCCTGCCGACAGGGTAGACACGCGTCCTTTCACCAAACTTTCGCAGGTACTGTGTCAGGTCGGGGCGGTGTCGGGGATCATCGAGCGTGGTAATTACGCCCGGCGGTTTGTGCAGCGCAAAATAGCGCGGCGCGCCGCCCACTGTGATGCGCTTGCCATCGACTTTGATACTGTCTTTCTTCGGGTCCGCGCGCACGCCAAGCTCGCGCACCACGGCACCGTTGACGGCCACGCGCCCTTTAACAATCCATTGTTCGGCCTCCCGGCGCGACGCCACGCCGGCGTGGGCGAGGATCTTCTGTAGCCGCTGCATACTGCTATTGTTGAACGTCTTCGCAGCTGGCACAAATTTTCCGATGCTCCGATCCCAAATTGGCGCGACAACTAGGATTCATCACGAAGGCGCGAAGGTCACGAAGGTCACGAAGTTTAAGAGAATAAATATCCGATTCCTTCGTGTTCTTCGTGCCTTCGTGGTGATTCCCTCTTCTTTCCGCTCTTTGCGGTTAAGTTCTTCTCTTATCTAGAGTCTTCATCGACGCCTTCGGCGAGAACCCCTTCGCCAACGGGCTCGGGAAGCGTTATCTCGTCCAACTCCTTGAGCGTCGGCAATTCGGAGAGGTCCTTCATATTGAAGAGTTGCAAAAACTCGGCGGTAGTACCAAAAAGAAACGGACGTCCGGGAACATCCTTGCGCCCGACGGCGCGAATCAAGCTTCGCTCCATAAGTGTATTGACCACGCCGTCGACATCCACGCCGCGAATTGCCTCGATTTCGGCTTTCGTCACCGGCTGGCGATAGGCGATGATGGCCAGTGTCTCCAGCGTCGCCCGTCCCATGCGTGCCGGGCGGCCGCCGAGAAACTTTTTCACCCAATCAGCGTTTTCCTTCGGAGTCCTGAGCTGATACCCCCCCGCGACCTCCACCAGGCGCACGCCGCGCCGGGTCGAATCCAAGTCGGTTCTGATCTGCTCCAGCGCCGCAGTAATCGCACTCTTATCGGCGCCCTCAATGTCTTACGCCAGTCGCTGCAGGGTCAGCGGCCCTTCCGCGACGAATAACAGGCTTTCCACGATGGACTTTAAGGTTTCACCTTCCATCCCGATCTTCCTCAATTGCTTGTTTGGCGATCACTTCCGCCGCCTGCTCCACGCCCACCGCCGCCTCGATGATGATGGGTCCATCCAATCGGTCCTGAAAAATACGAATCGCACGTATTTTGACCAGTTCCAGCATCGCCAAAAAGGTTACGATGACTGCCATGCGCGTGCCGGCATCCGTGAATAGCGACTCGAACATGACCTGGACGTCAACGCGCAAGCGTTCGAGCACCAGGGTCATTTTCTCGCGCACCGTGATCTTCTCCAGGGTAACTTCGTGAAATTCGTCCTTCGGCAGACGTTCCAACACGCGGCGCAGCGCGGTCAATAACTCGAAAACTGACAACTCACGGAAAGCCGTGGGCAGCGGTTTTTCCGCGGGTGCCGTAGCGCGAACGAACACGTCCCGCGTCAAAACATCGCGCTGGCCCAACTCGCCGGCGGCCTCCTTGAACCGCTGGTACTCGAGCAGGCGCTTCATCAGCTCCTCGCGCGGGTCCCCGCCCTCCTCTTCTTCGTCCGTCTCTATGTCGCTGTCGGGCAGGAGCATGCGCGATTTGATGTGAATCAGCGTCGCCGCCATGACGAGGAACTCACCGGCCATATCGAGATTGAGAGTTTGCATCAATTCAAGCGTCGCGAGGTACTGTTCCGTGATCGTGGCGATGGGAATGTCGGTGATGTTGACTTCGTTTTTCTTGATTAGATGAAGCAGCAGGTCAAGCGGGCCTTCGAAGATTTCCAGTTGAAAGTTGGTGCTCACAGTCCCACCGCCTCACGCACTTCGGTCATTGTTTCGGAAGCCTTTTGCCGCGCTACTTTATTTCCCGCCACCAGTACCTCGTCGACCTCACGTGGCTTTTTCTCCAACGCGGCGCGCTTTTCGTAAATCGGCGCCAGCTCGGCTACGACATGCTTGATCATGACCTTTTTGCAGTCCAGGCATCCTATTCCGGCCGTGCGGCAGCCCCGGGAAACCTCTTCGATCTCTTCGGTTGTCGAATAAACTTTATGGAGTTGAAATGCCGGACATTTTTCCGGCTCGCCGGGATCGGTCCGCTTCACGCGCGCCGGATCGGTCATCATGCGGCTCAGCTTCTGGTCGATCTCTTTAGGCGTGTCAGAAAGAAAAACCGCGTTGCCGTAGCTTTTGCTCATCTTGCGGCCATCGACGCCAGGGATTTTAGGGATTTCCGTCAATAGCGGCTGGGGCTCGGGAAAAATCTCTCCGTACAGGGAGTTGAAACGCCGGGCGATCTCGCGCGTGATCTCGATATGCGGCACCTGGTCCACCCCGACCGGCACCCGTTGCGCTTTATAGATAAGAATGTCGGCGGCCTGCAGCACCGGATATCCGAGCAAACCGTAATTGATTTTCGTCACCTCAGTGTCATCCTCGGACTGAATGAACCCCAACTCTCGCGCTTGTTCCTTGACCGTGGGGTTTCGCAGTAGCCACGGCGTTGGCGTGATCATGGAAAAGAGCAGGTGTAACTCCGCGTGCTCCTTGACGTTGGACTGGCGGAAAATCACCGCGCGCGCCGGATCCAGCCCCGCGCTGAGCCAATCGAGGACCATTTCCTCGGTGCTCTCGCGAATGATACCGCCGGTGACGTTCCCGGTAGTGAGCGCATGCCAGTCGGCAACGAAAAAATAGCAACGGTAACCTTGCTGCAACCGCACCCAGTTTTTTAGCGCGCCGTGAAGGTGGCCCAGATGAAGGCGGCCCGTGGGTCTCATGCCACTAACGACGATTTCCATGCTTTTCTACCCTATCACGAGTCCATGAACTAATCGCACGACAAAATAAACGAAAGGCCCCAAGAAAAAATCCAAAGTGTGGGTCACTAAGAGCGCCAAGACGATGATGAAGCCGAAGGGCTCAATGCGCGCCACGATGGATGACAAGGGCTGAGGCGCCATGCCCACAAGAACCCTGCCGCCGTCCAACGGCGGCACCGGCAACAGGTTGAAAGCGGCGAGCATAACGTTCATTTTAACGCTGAACTCCGCCATCATCGCCAACGGAGATTGGAGCATATCCGGCAGCAAGTTTTCCAACCCGTAAACAGCTTTGAGCATATAACCGCTCGCCACGGCAAGGATGATATTTGTGACCGGGCCGGCAGCGGCAACCCAGATCATGTCGCGCTTGGGATTGCGCAAATTATGAAAATTTACCGGCACCGGCTTGGCGTAACCGAATAAAAACGGCGCATCCACGTAATACAGAAACAAAGGAATGAGAATCGTTCCATAAATGTCCACATGAGATATCGGGTTGAGGGTGAGGCGCCCCAGGCGCGCGGCAGTCGGATCGCCCAGGCGATTAGCCACCCAGCCATGGGCAACTTCATGGAGCACAACGGCAAAAAGCACCGGCAATATCGCAACGGCGAACTTTAGAATGGTATCTTCCAAAACTTACTCGGCAGGG
>Ga0184632_10001367_pt1 | contig 9953 bp, 10 predicted proteins | sample PLM31_50_b1_FD_133153 | JGI IMG/M metagenome (GOLD analysis project Ga0184632, IMG submission 133153) | Groundwater sediment microbial communities from an aquifer in East River, Colorado, USA - PLM3-1_50_b1 | ecosystem: Environmental > Terrestrial > Soil > Riparian zone | place: USA: East River... | reverse complement strand
GGGAAGACCAGGTGCCGCTCGCACAGCTCCAGCGGCACGAGGTCGAGGAGGGAAAGCTCGATCTCGGTCCGGGACAGGTCCACGGGCGGCACGCCGAGCTGCCGCCCGAGGTACGTCACGGCGAACTTCTCGGTCAGGATGTGCTGGCGGACGAGGACGCTGGCCAGCCGCTCGCCGTAGGTACGCTGGAGCGAAAGGGCCTCGGCGAGCTGGGCAGGAGAGATGAGATCGGCCTCGCGGAGGATCTCTCCCAGCTCCTTCCTAGGCACCGGGAGCGGACTCCTCCACGGAGACCGTGATCTCCAGATGGCGCCTCCCGCGCGTCACGGTGAGCTTCAGGCGGGAGCCCACCGCGGCCCGGGCCAGCTCGTTGCGGAGCTGCGCCGCCGATTCGATCGCCCGCCCCTCGATCGCCACCACCACGTCGCCCGGCTCGACCCCGGCGCGGTCGGCGGAGCTGCCCCTCAGCAGCTCCACGACGAGCACGCCGGGCTGAGCACCGGCGCCGGGCACGGTGTCTTCGTTGACGTCGGCCACGCGCGTGATGCCCACGGTGCCCCGCACGACGCGGCCGTGGGCCACGATCTGTTCCACGACCAGCCGGGCCAGGTTCGCGGGCACGGCGAAGCCGACGCCCTGGTAGCCGCCGGTCTCCGAATAGATGGCGGTGTTGATGCCGATGAGCTCGCCGCGGGCGTTGACGAGGGCGCCCCCCGAGTTGCCCGGGTTGATGGCGGCGTCGGTCTGGATGAAGTCCTCGTAGTCCACGATGCCGATGTTCGATCGGCCGGTGGCGCTGATGATGCCCATCGTCACCGTCTGGTTCAGCTGGAACGGGTTGCCGACCGCGACCACGTACTCTCCTACCTCGGCCTTTGCCGAGTCGCCCCAGGACAACGTGGGCAGGGCCGACGCGTCCACCTTCACGACCGCGATGTCGGTGACGGGGTCGGTGCCGAGGAGCGTGCCGCGCAGCCGGCGGCGTCCGGCGGTGGTGATGGCGATCGTCCGGGCGTGCTCGATGACGTGGTTGTTGGTGACGATGATCCCGCCCTCGCCCACGATGACCCCCGAGCCGAGGCTGGTCTTGCGCTCCTCCTGGGGGATGCGGAAGGGCAGGTCGCGGCCGAAGAACTCCCGGAAGAACGGGTCGCTCAGAAAGGGCGACCCTTCGGTGCGGTACACCTGAAGGGCGGAGATGTTCACGACCGCCGGCGTGGCCCGGCGGGCGATCGCCCGGAAGTCCGGCCCGAGCGGGAGCGCGGCCGGCAGGGGCGCCGTCTCCGCCGCCCGCGTGGGCGTCTCGAAGCGGCCGGCCAGACGCGCTCCCAGCCCGACGCCCGCGAGCAGGGAGGCGGCGGCCACCGTCAGGAGGATCGCCCGCCCGTGCCTCATTCCCGTTCCCGTCGCGAGGCGACGCGGCCCCGCACCTTGGGCAGCTCGAGACGGAGCACCCCGTCGCGCATCTGGGCGGTCACGCGCTCCGGGTCCACGTCCTCGCCGAGCTTGAAGGACCGCAGGAACGGCCCATGGCTGCGCTCCATGCGGTGGAAGCGGTCGGGCTTTCCGCCCAGGCCACGGCGTTGCCCCTTCACCACGAGCTCATCGCCGTCCACCTGGACCTCGACGTCGTCTTGTTCCACGCCGGGCAGCTCGACAAGCACCACGAAGCCCTCCGGCGTCTCGTAGGCGTCGGCCAGCGGCGCCCAGGTCCCGGAGCCCACCAGGGCCTCTTCCTCGAGGCGGCCCGCGAAGCTCTCCTCGAAGAGGCGATTCATCCGCTCCTGCAGGGTCAGCAGGTCGCGCAGGGGGTCCCACTTGCGCACGGTCACGGGCGGGCCATCTCAGGGCGAGGAGACAACGAAACGAGTGTACGGTCGCAAGTTCGCGAGGGTCAAGCGCAGAGCGTCGCTCACGGGCCCAGGCGCTTGCGCAGCTCGTCGAGGAGGGCCAGGGCCTGGAGGGGCGTGAGGTGCTCCAGGTCCAGGCGGCGCAGGTCCTCGAGCACGGCTTCCTCGGCCCCGGCGAAGAGGGCCAGCTGGCGCCCAGCCTCCGCGGGCGGGGCCTGCTCGCTGCGGGCCAGGCGGGGTCGGCCCTCGCGGTCGAACTCCGTTCGCTCGAGGTTGCGCAGGATTTCCTGGGCCCGGGCCACCACCGGCGCGGGCAGCCCGGCCAGCCGGGCGACCTGGATTCCGAAGGAGCGGTCGGAGCCTCCCGGCTCGATCTTGCGGAGGAAGACGACGCCGTCGCGCCACTCCCGCGCCGAGACGTGCAGGTTGCCCACCCCCGGCAGATCGGCGGCGAGGTCGGTCAGCTCGTGGTAGTGGGTGGCGAAGAGCGTCTTGCCTCCCGCGACGGGGTCGCGCGCGATCTGCTCGGCCACCGCCCACGCGATGGACAGGCCGTCGAAGGTCGCGGTGCCACGCCCGATCTCGTCGAGGAGGATGAGGCTGCGGGCGGTGGCGTGGCGCAGGATGTGGGCGGTCTCCTGCATCTCCACCATGAAGGTCGATTGCCCGCGCAGGATGTGGTCGGTGGCGCCGACGCGGGTGAAGATGCGGTCGGCGACGCCGACCTTGGCCTCCCGCGCGGGAACGAAGCAGCCCATCTGGGCCATGATCACGATGAGCGCCGTCTGGCGCAGGAAGGTCGACTTGCCTCCCATGTTCGGGCCCGTGAGCACGAGCAGCCGCGGAGAGCCGTCGCCCATCTTCAGGTCGTTGGCGACGAAGGGGTCGGAGAGGACCCGCTCCATGACCGGGTGCCGTCCCTCGACGTAGTGCAGCTCGTCGCCGGCGCCGATGCGGGGCTTGACATAGTTGTAGCGGGCGGACACTTCGGCCAGCGTCGCGAGCACGTCGAGGATGGCGGCGGCGCGGGACGTGCGCTGCACCGAGCGGGCGGCGGCGGCCACCCGGCCACGCAGCGCGTCGAAGATCTCAGCCTCCCGCTCCAGGATGCGCTCGTCGGCGCGCAGGACCTTCTCCTCGTATTCCTTCAGCTCCGGAGTGATGAAGCGCTCACCGCCGGCGATCGTCTGCTTGCGCACGTAGTCCGGAGGAACGAGGCCCAGGTTGGACTTGCTCACCTCGATGTAGTAGCCGAAGACCCGGTTGAAACGCACCTTGAGCGAGGTGATGCCGGTGCGCGCCCGCTCGCGCTCCTCGATGGCGGCGATGGTGGTGCGGCCGCCGTGGCTCATCTGCCGCAGCTCGTCCAGCTCGGCGTCGAAGCCCTCGCGCACGAGGCCGCCGTCGCGCGCCAGGGCCGGCGGCTCGTCGACGAGCGTCGCCTCGACGTCGGCGGCGACTTCCAGCGGGGGGTCGAGGTCCTTGAGCTGGCCGCGGACCAGGGGCGCGACGCAGCCGTCCACCGCCTCGGCCGCCGCCGGCAGCGCCCGCAGCGAGCGCGCGAGGGCACACAGGTCCCGCGGCGACGCGGTCCCGAGGGTCACCCGGCCCACGATGCGGTCGAGGTCCTGGACGCCTCGGAACGCCTCGCGCAGCCGCCCGCACTCCACGGTACGGAAGGCCAGCTCCTCCACGGCGTCCAGCCGGTCCTGGATGGGCTCCACGTGGACGAGGGGACGGAGGATCCACTCGCGCAGCAGCCGCGAGCCCATGGCCGTGGCCGTCTCGTCGAGGACGTCCAGGAGTGTGCCCCTGCGTCCGCCATCCGCGAGGTTCTCGACCAGCTCCAGGTTGCGGCGGGTCAGGCCGTCGATGATCAGCCCGTCGCCGTGGTGGCGCGTGCGCAGCGAGGTGACGTGGGCGAGGTCCCGCTTCTGCGTCTCCCGGACGTAGCGGAGCGCCGCGCCGGCGGCCCCGGCCGCGCGGGGGAGGGACTCGCAGCCGAAGGGCTCGAGGTTCGCGACACCGAAGTGGCCGAGGAGATCGCGCCGCCCCGACCGGGTGTCGAAGGCGGCCTCGTCGAGAGGAGCGCGCGGGATCGCCCCTTCGGCCTCGCCGGGAGCGGTCAGCCACGAGGGCAGCTCGGCGCCGCGCGGCACCAGGATCTCGCGAGGGCGGGTAGCCCCCACCTCGTCGCGGAGGCGGTCCCACCTCCCCGCGCCCGGCCACTCGCTCACGAAGAAATCGCCGGTAGTGGGATCGAGCCACGCCGCGCCCAGCGCGCTGTCGCCGGGGGCGAGGGCAAGGACGTACGAGGTCTCGCCGGCTTCGAGGGCCGAGGCCTCGAGCTGCGTGCCCGGCGTGACCACCCGCACCACCTCGCGGCGCACAACGCCCTTGGCCGAACGGGGGTCCTCCATCTGCTCGCCGAGCGCCACCCGGAAGCCCTGCTTGACGAGGCGCGCCACGTACCCCGTCACGGCGTGGTGAGGCACGCCGCACATCGGGATGGCGGCGCCGTCGGGGTCCTTGGCCCGAGAGGTGAGCGCGATCTCGAGCGTGCGCGACGCCACCACCGCGTCGTCGAAGAACAGCTCGTAGAAGTCGCCCATCCGGAAGAAGAGGAGCGCGTCGGGGTGCTCCGCCTTCATGCGGTGGTACTGCTGCATGGCCGGCGTGAAAGCGGTGTTGGTCGCGAGGGACATGAGACAGAGCTAGGAAGCCACGCCTGCGAGCGTCAGCGCATCATCCGAAAAACACTTCGGCGTTGAGGCCGGGGCAGTCGCCGCCTCCGGTCAAGATGCCGATTTTCATTTCTGTCGCGTTACCAGGGGCCACCTGCGTGCGCCGGCGTACCGAAAGCGAAAGTATAGACTAACCGAGCGGAGGAACGTGGGCGTGAGGGTACTGGCCGTCGACACGACGACGGAGCGCGGCAGCGTGGCCGTGGCGGAGGACGGCGCCCTCCGCGGGGAGGTCCGGCTGGCCTGCCCCGACGGGCACTCGCGGCGGCTGCTTCCCGCGATCGAGTTCCTCCTGGGCTCGCTCGGGCTGGGTCCCCGCGAGCTCGAAGGCTTTGCGGTCACGACCGGCCCCGGCTCCTTCACCGGCCTGCGCGTGGGTCTGAGCACCGTCCAGGGCCTCGCCCTGGCCTCGGGCCGGCCGTGCCTGGGCATGAGCGCCCTCGACGTGCTGGCCGTCCGTGCCGCGGGCGCCGCGCCGGCGACGGTGGCGATGATGGACGCGTATCGCGGCGAGGTCTACGGTGCCGTCTATGACGGCGGCGGCCAGCTCGTGCGGCCGGCCACCGTGGAGCGGCCGGAGGCTCTCGTCGCCGGCGCCCCCGAGCGAGCGGCGTTCGTCGGCGACGGCGCCGAGCGCCATCGCGCGCTGATCCTGTCCCTCAGGCCGCACGCGGTCTTCCCCGTGCGCAGCCTGTTCCTGGCCGGGACACTGGCCCGCGTGGCCGCCGCGGCCCTGGCGCGAGGGGAAGGCGTCGGGCCCGCCGAGCTGAGGCCGCTCTATTTGCGGGAGCCCGACATCCGCAAGGCGCGGCCGTGAGGTCGGCCGGGCCGTTCCTCGAGGAGGGGCAGGAAGAGGACCTCGATGCGCTCGTCGAGATGGAGCGGGAGTCGTTCAGTCACCCCTGGACCCGCCGGAACCTCAAGCACGCCCTCGAGCGCGGCCACCTCGTCGTGCTGCGCGGGCCGTCGAGCGCGGCGGCGGCCCGCCGCGGGATCCTGGGCTACTGCGTCTTCGAGATGGTGGCGGGGGAGCTGCACGTGCACAACCTCGCCGTCCAGCCGGGCCTCCGCGGCCAGGGGCTCGGGCGGCGCCTGCTGGAGACCGTGCTGTGGCTCGGGACGCGGCGCGGGGCGCGATCGGCGCTCCTCGAGGTCCGAGAGAGCAACTGGCCCGCCCTCCAGCTCTATTACTCGATGGGCTTCCAGAGCGTGCGCAGGCGCCGTAACTACTATTCCCACCCCACCGAAGACGCCCTCGAGCTAATCCTTGAATTCCCACAGGCCGCGTGCTAATTTGCGGCCGAGGGGGGGTTGCTGCGCGCCTCCACTGAAGTGGAGTCGCGCCAGCGGCACCTCGCTGACGCTCGGTGCGCCCTCTCGAATTCACGACAAGCGGCCATGCTGCCGTCGCCGAACGTCCACTCGACCACGGAGGTGCCGATGTCCCAGGACGCGCGTTCTCTCAGGGACCGTCTCCTCGCTCAGAGCGAGGAGTATCGCCGTCTGGATGAACAGCACCACGAATACGAAAGTAGGCTCGTAGCCCTGACCGGGAAGGCGGTCTTGAGCGATGAGGAGCAGGTCGAGGAGACCACCCTCAAGAAGAAAAAGCTCCACGTGAAGGACCGGATGGAGGCCATCGCCCGCCAGGCGCGGGCGAGCGAGGCCCATCCGTAGCGTCCGCGCGCGCGGGAGGGACGCCGATGCCGATCGCGCGTGAAGGCTGGCCGCTGATCCTCGTCCTGCTCGGCCTCGCCGTCGTGATGTTCCTCGTCCGGTGGCCGTGGGTCGGCGGGGTGTTCCTGTTCCTGGGGCTGTTCACCGCGTTCTTCTTCCGTGATCCGGAGCGGCCGGTGCCCGCCGACCCGCGCCTCGTCCTCTCGCCGGCCGACGGCAAGGTGATCGTGGTCGGTCCCGCCCCGGCCGGGAACCCGCTGGGCGAGGGCGCGAGCCAGGTCTCGATCTTCCTATCCGTCTTCGACGTGCACGTGAACCGCGCCCCCATCGGCGGCCGCATCAGCAAGGTCGAGTACCACGAGGGCAAGTTCCTGCCCGCCTTCCAGGACAAGGCCTCGCTCGCCAACGAGCAGAACAGCGTCACCATCGAAGATGGCGGGCGCAGCGTGACGTTCAAGCAGATCGCCGGCCTCATCGCGCGCCGGATCGTGTTCAAGAAGCAGGTCGGCGACACGGTGTCGGCAGGAGAGCGCGTGGGGATGATCAAGTTCGGCAGCCGCGTCGACATGTTCCTGCCGAAGGAGGTGCGCCTGCGGGTCAAGAAGGGCGACCGGGTCGTCGGGGGGATGAGCGCGATCGGGGAGCGCCCGTGAGCGAGGCGGGGGTCCGACCGCGCCGCTTCCGGCGCGGCGCCGCGATCCTCCCGAGCCTCTTCACGACCGGCAACCTGTTCCTCGGATTCTGGTCGATCGTCAAGACGCTTCACGGCGAGTACGACGAGGCCGCGCCGCTCATCGGCTGGGCGATCGTTCTCGACATGCTCGACGGCCGCATCGCGCGCATGACGGGGACGATCAGCGAGTTCGGCGGCGAGCTGGACAGCCTCGCCGACGTCATCTCGTTCGGCGTGGCCCCTGCCCTCCTCGCCTACGCGTTTGCCTTCGGGCCCATTCCGCGGGTCGGCTGGCTGGCGGCGTTCCTCTTCGTGACCTGCGGCGCGCTGCGCCTGGCCCGCTTCAACGTGCAGCGCCAGGTGACGGACGGCCGGTTCTTCGTGGGCCTCCCCATCCCGGCCGCCGCCGCCTCGGTCGCGGCCTGGGTCCTGTTCCTGCCCCAGCCGCTGGCCGACAAGGGGCAGGCCCTGATGGCCCTTTTCCTCGTCGTGACGCTGGCGTTCCTCATGGTGAGCACGCTCCGCTACCAGTCCTTCAAGAAGTTCGACCTGCGCAGCCGGCAAAGCTACATCATGGTGCTCGGCATCGCCCTCGTGCTCGTCCTCATCGCGCTGCATCCGAAGTCCGTGCTGCTGGTGATGGCCAGCCTCTACTGGCTCTCCGGCCCCACGACCTACGTGCTGGGTCTCGGCCGCCGGCGCGGGCCGCCGCCCCTCACGGGGGGCGAAGCGACCTCCGAGCTTCCTCGCTCTGCGTGATCGACCGTCCTTCGGTCGGCGTGGGGGCGGTGCTCATTCACGAAGGAAAGGTCCTCCTCATCCGCCGGGGGAAGGAGCCGCTCCGCGGCCGGTGGGTGGTGCCGGGAGGGACGGTCGAGGTGGGAGAGACGCTCGAGCAGGCGCTCGTCCGCGAAGTGCAGGAGGAGACGGGGCTCCTCGTGAAGCCCGGAGAGGTTCTCATCGTCTTCGATCGCATCGAGCGAGACGGATCCGCCGTCCAGTACCACTACGTCATCGTCGACTACCTCTGCGAATACGTCTCGGGGACGCCTCGGGCGGCCTCCGACGCCGAAGCAGTCGCCCTCGTGGGCCCCGAGGAGCTGCCGGTCTACGACCTCCCCGACAAGGCCCTCGACGTCGTTCTGGAGGGCTTCCGGCGCGTCGAAGCGGCCGGTTCGAAGGGCCTTGCCAAAGTCCCCCCGCGGGGGTAGGATTCCCTCAAGTAAAACTTGCAGTTCGAGCCGTAAGTTTTCGCCGGGGAGGCAAAATGAAGGTCCTGATCGGCTGCCTGACCCTGTTTTTCGTTGCCGGTGCCGCGACGAGCGACGCCTTGCCCTTCTTCAAGAAGCGCCGCTGCCTGCCAAAGGCCATCGACTCGCCCATCATCCGGCCGAAGGTCAAGGAGCACCACAAGCCGGGGAACCACATGAAGCACCCGGGCGACTGCTCGCTGAGGCTCATTCCGCCCACGGCCAACGCCTAGGAAGCGCGACGCAGCGCTTCTAGAGTGCTGCGGCCTGCCCCGGTTCTTCTTCCGCCGGCAGCCATAGCACCGCGCGGGTTCCTTCGCGTCCTCCGCTCTCGAGAGCGACGCCGCCGCCGTGGTCCTCGGCGATCTTCTTGACCAGGGCCAGGCCGAGACCGCTGCCGCTGGTCTTGGTCGAGAAGAACGGCTCGAAGATGCGGTCGCGTATCTCCGGGTCGACTCCGGGGCCCGAATCCCGCACCTCGATCACCACCCGCGGGCCGTCCGACCGTAGCCCCACGCGGATCCAGCCCTTCTCGCCGACCGCCTGAAGAGCGTTCTCGAACAGATTGACGATGCCGCGCTCGAGGAGGCGGCGGTCGGCCCTGACCCGGGACACGCCCGGCTCGATTTCGACGGTGAGCTCCACTCCCGGTGGCAGCGACGACTCGTAGGGCTGGACGACCTCGGCCAGCATGGCCGCCGGGTCCTGGGACTCCAGACCCGGCGCGGGAGGCCGGGCGAAGGCCGAGAACTCGGTGACCATGCCACGCAGGATCCGGACCTGCTTGAGGATCGTCTGCGTGCAGGTCTCGAGGGTGGCGGCGAAATCCTCGCTGCGGTCCTGCCACACGCGCCGCAGGTGCTCGGCCGAGAGCGGGATGGGCGTGAGGGGGTTCTTGACCTCGTGGGCGACCTGGCGGGCCATCTCCGCCCATGCCGCCAGTCGGTTGCTGCGCTCCAAGTCGCGGCGCTGGCGCTCGAGGTCGCGGGCCATCTTGTTGAAGGCCTCGACGAGCCGCCGCAGCTCGTCCTGGCTCGTGGCCTCCACGCGCGCGCCGAGGTCGCCCTCGGCCACGCGCAACGTGGCGCGAGTGAGGTCGGAGATGGGCCCGGAGATCCTCCGGGCCATCGAGCGGGCCACGACCGCGGCCAGGACGAGGAACACCACCGAGGCCAAACGCATCGTGCGGTCCAGGTCCTCGAGGGCGGCCGCCACCTCGCGCTGGCGGAGGGCGAGGGGCATCGACAGGATGCCGGGCTCCGTGGAGTCCAGCTGCGCGGGCACCGACACGACGTCGTACGAGAACTCACCGATCCGCTCGGTACGCAGGACGGACGGCTGGCCCTCGAGGACGAGCACGCGATAGACGGGGCCGGAGACCCTCGGGGCGAGCAGGCCGGACGAGTACAGCTCGCGCTTGCTGGAGGCGATCAGCCGGCCTCGGTCGAAGAGGTCGAGGTCGTTTCGGATGATGCTCGCCACCCAGACGAGGGCCTCGTCCGTGACGGGCTTCTGCCCTTCGGCCTCGGGGCGCTTGTAGTAGGCGTAGTCGTCCACGATCTTCTTCGCGAAGGCGGCGTGGTCGAGGGCGTCGGACGCTGCCTCCCGGCGCAGGCGGTCGGCAACGAAGTTGCGCACCGCGACCTGCAGCACGACGAGCGCCACTACCGCCACCGCGATGAAGGCCATGAACAGCCGGAGCGCGAAGCTCTGGTTGACCTCGCGGGCGATGGAGGGCAGGGAGAGCCGGCGCCGCCGC
>Ga0184632_10001364_pt1 | contig 9960 bp, 9 predicted proteins | sample PLM31_50_b1_FD_133153 | JGI IMG/M metagenome (GOLD analysis project Ga0184632, IMG submission 133153) | Groundwater sediment microbial communities from an aquifer in East River, Colorado, USA - PLM3-1_50_b1 | ecosystem: Environmental > Terrestrial > Soil > Riparian zone | place: USA: East River... | reverse complement strand
TCCCCCCGACCTGAAGCGGATGGTTCACCCGAATCTCGCGGGCCTGCGCCGGCGCATCGGGATCCTTCTTGTACGTCACCTGGCCGACGAACCGGGTCGGTGCCGCGGTCGCCAGATCGTAGTCCGCGATGAACCGATCCAGCCGGAGCGAGAACGGTGGCAGCGACGATGTGTCGAACAGCCGCCCGGGGTTGAAGCTGTCGAACTGAGTGACCGTGTTGGCGAAGCCCTGCCCTTCGACGACGAGCACGCTGGCTCGGTAGCCGGACAGCTTGCCCATCGCGAAGGCGACGAGCAGCAGAACCAGGGCGACATGGAAAAGCAGGTTGCCCAGCTCGCGGAGGTAGCCCTTCTCCGCGCTGATCGCGGCGATGGCGGGCCTCAGCTGCCCCGCTGCTTTGGACGCGGCAGTGAGGGGTCCGCCAGCGGGGTCCTCCCGCGCGGGACTGTCGGCCACCCTGAAGTGCCGGTCACTTAGAACCTCGCGAGCGGTGGCGTGGACCTGGCCCGGTGTCGCAGCCGTGATCCAGCTGCGGTGGACGGGGAGCCGGTCGAGACGCCGCGGCGCGCCCGGCGGGCGGGCTCGCGCTGTCAGGAGGTGCTGGATCATGCGCGGGATGACGCAACCGACCAGCGAGATGAACAGCAGAAGGTAGATCGCCGCGAACCACGGGGCTGCGAAGACGTTGAAGAGCGACAGCCGGTCCAGGAACGGTGCCAGGTGGGGGTGTTCACGGAAATAGTCACTGACCGCGATCGGGTTGACCGCTCGCTGCGGAAAGATCGAGCCCGGTACGGCCGCGAGGGCCAGCAGGAAGAGCAGGATCAGGGAGACGCGCATCGAGGTGAGCTGGCGCCAGAGCCACCGCCCCCAACCGACGGTGCCCAGCCGAGCCGGCGGCGACGGGATGTAGTCACGCGGGTTGGCATAGCCGGCCTGGCCGATGCTCGGTTCCTGCGCCGGGCCCGCTGCGTCGAGCGTCTCGTCAGGGGAACCTCGACCAAGCTCGGACGGGGACACCGGATGCTCGGTCGACTGCCGGACCGGACGCGGGGAGGTCGACGACATGCCTCAGATCGCCGTCTCGAAGCTCGACGTCCAGACCCGCAGCTGGACGGAGAGGTCATTCCACAGCCCGGTCACGAGCAGCAGACCGAGCACTATGAGCATTCCGCCGCCAACCCGCATGACCCACACATAGTGCTCCTTCACCCAGCCGAAGGCCCCGAGAGCACGGCGAAACGCAACAGCCGCGATCACGAAGGGCACGCCCAGCCCGAGGGAGTAAGCGATCGTGAGCATGGCGCCGCGGCCGGCGCTCGCGCTGGTGAACGCCAGCGTCTGGACCGCACCGAGGGTCGGCCCGATGCAGGGTGTCCAGCCGATCCCGAACAGCGCTCCGAGGACCGGTGCGCCGGCGAGGCCGGCGGCCGGCGCGTGATGGATGTGCCAGTCACGCTGCAGGCCTGGGATCAAGCCGATGAACACCAACCCGAAGACGACGATCAGCACGCCGAGCGCCCGGTTGATGACGGTCTGATGCTCGAGCAGATCCGCGCCGACATAGCCGAAGAACGCACCGAATGATGCGAACACAACGGTGAACCCGAGGACGAAGAGTGCGGTCCCGGCGAGGATGCGGCCGCGCCGCTGTTCTGCGAGGTCGGCACCCGACATACCGGTGACGTACGACAGGTAGCCGGGCACCAGCGGCAGTACACACGGAGACACGAACGAGACGAGTCCCGCTACGAGCGCGACCGGCAGCGCGACGAGCAAGGAGCCGTCGGTGACAACGTCAACGGTGGCAGACGCGGTCATGTGGCACCGGAATCGAGGACCGATCGGACGAGCTCGCGCAGCTGCTCCTCGGTGAGCGGTTTGAGCGCACGGGCTGCCATCCGGCCATCCTTGTCGATGACCAGCGTGGTCGGGATGGCCTGTGGGGGCAGCGTCTTGTTAAACCTCAGCAGCAGCGCTCCATCCTCGTCGATGATGCTGGGGTAGGTGATGCCGAAGCGCCGCTCGAACGCCCTCGCGTTGTCGTTGGTGTCGCGGGTGTCGATGCCGACGAAGCGAACCCCCTGCCCGGCGAGCTCGGTGGATACCTTTTGAAGCCCCGGCGCCTCCGCCCGGCACGGCGAACACCACGACGCCCAGACATTCACGACGGTGACGTTGCCCCGCAGCTCGGCGAGGTTGAATGAGCTGCCGTCGAGGGTCGTGCCGTTCAGCTGGGGCGCCGGCTTGCGATCGGACGGCTTGATCAACTGGACCGCGCCGTTACCCGCGACATAGCGCTGTCCGTTCCCGCTGCTCGGTGCGACCTTACTGTCCGCACACGCAGCCAGCGCCGCGACGCTCAGTGCGGCGATCGTGGCGATGATCGTGGTACGGATGCGGGTTTGCATCGTCAGGCTCCGCTGTCGAAGGTCCGCGTGACCTTGACCGGCAGGAGATCCTTCACCGGCTCGACGTACGAGACGGTCTCGATCGCCGCACCCTCGTAAGTGAAGCTCGTCAGGCTCGCGAGCGTGCACTGGCGCCGTCGGGGGTCGTGCCAGAGCGGCTTTCCCTCCACCCGGCGGCGCGTCACCCAGATAGGCAGCTGGTGACTCACGCACACGATCTCGCGTCCCGGCGCCAGCTCGCGGGCGTCCGCCATCGCGGCAAGCATCCGCCCGGCCTGGTGCGCATAGGGCTCCCCCCAGGAGGGACGGAACGGGTTGCGAAGATAACGCCAGTGGCTTGGCCGGAGCAACGAGCCGTCGCCGACACCGAAGGTAAGGCCTTCGAAGACGTTCGATGGCTCGATCAGGCGGACATCCGTGCGGACGTCCAGGCCGAAGGCCGCCGCGATCGGCTCGGCGGTCTCCTGTGCGCGCTCCAGCGGAGAGGACACCACGGCGGCGATGTCGTACTGCTGCTCCTTGAGGAAATCCGCGATCCGGTCGGCCATTTTCCTGCCCAGCTCGGACAGGTGATAGCCGGGAAGCCGGCCGTACAAGATCCCTTCGGGGTTGTGCACCTCACCATGCCGCAGCAGGTGCACGACGCTGCGGCCGCCGCCAGGTGGACGAGATGCTCCCATCCCCGGATCCCCGCTCCCGTCTGCGATCACTGTCCCCCCTCGGATCGCGCGCTCCAGTCATCTTGCCCGTCTGCCTCCGCCGCGGCTCTCGCGGCGTCCGGCAGGGCGTCGACGATTCTGGCCAGCGCACTGTCGTCGTGGGCGTACGACAGGAACCACACCTCGAACGCCGACGGCGGAAGGTAGACACCACGGGCGAGCATGGCGTGGAAGAACGCAGCGAAACGTCGGGTGTGCTGGCGCCTGGCCTGCGCGAAGTCGGTGACCTCGTTGTCGGTGAAGAACACCGAGAACATGTTCCCTGCATGCTGCACGCGGTGCGCGACCCCCTCCTTGGCAAGCGCATCCCCGACCGCGCCACGCAGTTCAAGGGCAACCCGGTCGATGTGGTCGTACACCTCGCCACTGGCGAGTCGCAGGGTGGCGAGGCCGGCCGCGGCAGCGACCGGGTTACCGGACAAGGTGCCTGCCTGGTAAACCGGACCGGCTGGGGCCAGTTGCTCCATCACGTCGCGGCGGCCGCCGAACGCGGCAGCCGGGAAACCGCCGCCCATCACCTTGCCGAAAGTGAACAGGTCTGGAGTAACCGGGTGGAGTCCCCACCAGCCGGAGCGACCAACTCTAAACCCGGTCATCACCTCGTCGGAGATGAACAGCGCGCCGTGCTGCTGGCACTCCAGCGCGATCGCCTCGGTGAAGCCAGGCAGCGGCGGTACCACGCCCATATTGCCCGGAGCCGCCTCGGTGATCACGCAGGCGATCTCGCTACCGCGCTCGTCGAAGAGCGCCGCGAGCGCGTCGGAATCGTTGTACGGGAGGACGATGGTGTCGGCGGCCTGCGCGCCCGTGACGCCAGGGCTGTCCGGTAGGGCGAAGGTGACAACGCCGGATCCGGCGCTCGCAAGCAACGCATCGACGTGACCGTGGTAGCAGCCGGCGAACTTCACGACCTTGGTGCGGCCGGTGAATCCGCGAGCGAGCCGCAGCGCGGACATCGTGGCCTCGGTGCCCGAGTTGACCAACCGAACCTGCTCCGCGGGCGGCACTCGCTGGGTGATCTCCTCGGCCAGCAGGACCTCGTGCTCCGTCGGCGCACCAAAGGACGTACCACCATCGAGGGCCCTGCGCGCCGCGCCGATCACCTCAGGATGCGCGTGGCCGAGGAGGAGCGGGCCCCACGAGCAGACCAGGTCGACGTACTCTCGCCCGTCCGCGTCGGTGAGGTATGGCCCACGACCGGTGGCCATGAACCTCGGCGTGCCGCCCACCGCTCCGAACGCCCGAACGGGTGAATTCACCCCGCCAGGAATCACATCCTCGGCCCGGGCGAACAGCGCGGCAGACGCCGGGGCGTTGAACGGGTACGGCACGGGCCAAGTCTCTCAACCGAGTCGACCCACCAAGCCACCACCCCGGTCGCCTGGCCCGCGGCGATCCGCGCCGCGGCTAGTGTCGCACTAGCTATGAGGCCATCCGCTTCTGGAGGTTTTCGTCCAGGGCGGCCAGGAACTCCTCGGTAGCCAGCCACGGTGTGTCGGCGCCGATGAGCAGGGCCAGGTCCTTGGTCATCTGGCCACCCTCGACAGTCTGGACACACACCTGCTCGAGCGCGTGGGCGAAGGCCTCGACCTCGGGGGTAGCGTCGAGCCGCCCGCGGTGGGTTAGCCCGCGCGTCCACGCGAAGATCGAGGCAATCGGGTTGGTTGACGTCTTCTCGCCCCGCTGGTGAGCCCGATAGTGCCTGGTCACGGTGCCGTGAGCGGCCTCGGCCTCCACAGTGCGGCCGTCCGGGGTCATCAGGACCGACGTCATCAGGCCGAGCGAGCCGAAGCCCTGGGCGACGGTGTCGGATTGGACGTCGCCGTCATAGTTCTTGCAGGCCCAGACGAAGCCGCCCTCCCACTTGAGGGCGGAGGCAACCATGTCGTCGATGAGGCGGTGCTCGTAGGTGAGACCGGCCGCCTCGAACTCGCCCTTGAACTCCGACTCGAAGACCTCGGCGAACAGGTCCTTGAACCGCCCGTCGTAGGCCTTGAGGATGGTGTTCTTGGTTGAGAGGTAGACCGGGTAGCCGCGGTGCAGGCCGTACCGGAACGAAGCGCGCGCGAAGTCGCGGATCGAATCGTCGAAGTTGTACATGCCCATGGCGACCCCGCCGCCGCCGAAGTCGGCGACGGTCATCTCCATCGGTGCGCCACCATCGGCCGGCGTGTAGGTGATGGTCACGCGGCCCGGACCGGGCACAACGAAGTCCGTGGCTTTGTACTGGTCGCCGTGGGCGTGACGTCCGACCACGATCGGTTTGGTCCAGCTCGTGACCAACCGCGGCACATTCGACATGATGATCGGCTCGCGGAAGATGACGCCGCCCAGGATGTTCCGGATGGTGCCGTTCGGCGACTTCCCCATCCTCTTGAGGCCGAACTCCGCCACCCGCGCTTCGTCCGGTGTGATCGTCGCGCACTTCACCCCGACGCCATGCTCCTTGATGGCGTGAGCCGCGTCGATCGTCACCTGGTCGTCGGTCGCATCGCGATTCTGGATCGACAAGTCGAAGTAGCGCAGATCCACGTCGAGATAGGGCAGGACCAGCTGCTCCTTGATGAACGCCCAGATGATTCTGGTCATCTCGTCGCCGTCGAGCTCAACGATCGGGCCGGCTACGTTGATCTTGCTCACCATTTCTCCTCATCGGTGACTGGGTCGGGGCGCGATAACACTTGCGGGGTCTCGACGGTCGTCTTCGGGCTCTGGCTCAGCCAGGGCGCGACACTAGAGGTTCTGCACGTCGGCTTGCTTCGCGCGAACCGCCTCGGCGGCTTCGGCGAGCGCCGTGCGCTCGTCGTTGGTGAGATCCGTCCCGACGACCCGGCGTACGCCCGTGGCGCCGATTTCGGCCTCGACGCCCAGGTAGACGCCGCTGATGCCGTACTCGCCATCGACCCAGGCGCAGACCGGCAGCACCGCACCGGAATCCTCGGCCACCGCACGCGCCATCCGAGCCGCGGCGGCGGACGGCGCATAGTAGGCGGAGCCCGTCTTGAGCAGAGCGACAACCTCAGCGCCACCATTGCGCGTCCTGGTGACCAGCTGCTCGATCTCCTCGGCGGGGAGCAGATCGGTCAGCGGCCGGCCGTCGACCGTACAACGCGACGGCACCGGCACCATCGTGTCCCCGTGCGAGCCGAGCGTCAGCGTCTGGACGCTCGCAATCGGCACTGCGAGCTTCTCCGCGACGAAATGGCTGAAGCGCGCCGTGTCGAGCATCCCCGCCTGCCCCATGACCCGGTTCTTGGGGAAGCCGGTTACCAGCTGGGTCAGTGCGGTCATCTCGTCCAGGGGGTTCGAGACGACGATCACGACCGAGTTTGGCGCGTATTTCGCTACGTTCTCCGACACGTGCCGGACGATCTTGGCGTTGACCTCGATGAGGTCCATCCGGCTCATGCCGGGCTTGCGTGGCAGGCCGGCAGTGATCACGACGACGTCTGAGCCCTCGATCTCCTCGTAGCCCTCGCCGTCCTGGCCGGTCGTCTTGCCGACCACCTTGGTCTCGAACCCCTCGATCGGCCGTGACTGGTTCATGTCAAGCGCGAGACCCTCGGGCTTGCCCTCGATCACGTCGGTGAGCACGACGGTCTCGAAAATGTCGTATTCGGCCAGCCGCATCGCCGTCGTCGAACCGTAGAACCCGGCACCGACGACGGACACCTTTCCCTTGCGCGCCATGCGGTTGCCTCTCCTTGTCGCATTCGATGGTGTACACCCGACGCCCGGCAATTGATCACAGCGTCGAGCTCATATCTCTTGGCATCAAGAGAAATCCGGGTACGAGCCTAAACCACCCCCCCAGGTCACCCGTACGCCGGACAGCGGTGGAAGAAGGGTCGCATTGCGGCGATCAGCGCCGAATCGGGGGTCTTCTCGCATGGATGGGCTGTGCGGGATCAGCAGAGCGGCTCACGACGGCGGCGGGACGATGAGGGCGAAGAAGAGCAGCGCGGCGCCAATACCGCCCAACGTGAGGACGTCGATCACGCGGCTGCGGACCGCAAGCAGGCCGGCCTCACGCGCCGGCAAGACCAACCGGAGTGCCGCGGCGAGAAGGACGACGAGGGCAAGCAGGACCGTACCGCGGCGGAAGTGGTTCAGCGCGACGACGAGCAGCGATACCACGACCCCGAGGAGGATCAGAGTGACCGGCCACTCGCGCGGCAACGGCAACGAGCGCCTGGATCGCTGCGCGTGCCTCGCCGTCTCCGGAGTCGGGCGGGCAGCCGGAGGTTCACTCACCGAGCCTCGATCGGTGTCCACTTCTGGTCCCGCTCTCCGATGTATTCGCTGTCCGGCCTGATCAGCCGGTTGTCCAGGTGCTGCTCGATCACGTGGGCGGTCCAGCCCGACATGCGCGATATCGCGAAAACGGGAGTGAAGAGATCGGTCGGGATCCCCAGGTAGTAATAGACCGTGGCGGCGAAGAAATCGACGTTCGGGCGGAGCCCCTTGACATCGAGGACGACTTGCTCCATCCGTCGTGACATTTCGTAATACGTGCGGTCACCACGCAGATCGGCGAGTTCCTCTGACATGCGGCGCAGGTGGCTGGCCCGTGGGTCCTCGGCTTTGTAGACCCGGTGCCCGAAGCCCATGATCTTCTGTCCACCGCCCAGGGCCTGCCTGACCCACGGCTCGACGCCGTCGACGCCGCCCGGTATGGCCAGCAGCGTGTTCATCACCGCCTCGTTGGCACCGCCGTGGAGCGGTCCACGGAGCGCTCCCATCGCGGCTGTAATCGCCGAGTGCATGTCCGAGAGGGTCGCCGCGACGACGCGTGCAGTGAAGGTCGACGCGTTCATCGTGTGATCGGCGTGCAGGACCAGGCATTCGTCGAAGATCTCTGCCGTCCGCGGCTCGGGTGGGCTCCCGGTGATCTGAAGCAGGAAGTTGCCGGCGATACCGAGGGATGGGTCTGGCTCAGGAAGGTTGGCCGCGTCGCCGCTTGTCCTGGTCGCGTGGTACTTGGCTACGAGGATCGGCATCTGGGCGATCAGGCGCACCGCCTTACGCTGATTCGCGTCGGGCGAGGAGTCCGCGGCATCCGGATCGTCAGTGGAGAGCGAGGACACCAGCGTTCGCAGCGCCTCCATGGGCGTGCCCGACTTGACGACATAGGGCAGCACCGCCTCCGGCGTCGGGCCGATTTGCCTGGCGGCCGCCAACTCGGCGACGAGTTCGTCCAGCTGCTCGCGAGTGGGGAGGCTGCCGCGGACGAGAAGATGGATGCATTCCTCGAAGGAGATGCGCCCGGCGAGGTCGTGGATGTCTTAACCGCGGTAGGACAGGCGACCGGCCGCACCGTCGATGTCTGACAGAGCGGTCGACGCCGCCACGACATCGGCGAGACCCCGAGTCGGCTTGTCGGCCATTGGTGTTCCTCCTGGCGGTGAGAGACAGCTACCCGCGCCCGTCGGCGTGCTTTTCTCCAGCTTCGACGACGCTCGTGAGAAGCATCGCGCGGGTCATCGGTCCGACGCCACCGGGTACCGGGGACAGCCATCCCGCGATCTCGGCCACGGCGGGTGCCACATCCCCGACAAGCCCGCTCGTGGTCCTGGTGATGCCGACGTCGACCACGGCGGCGCCCGGTTTGACCATGTCGGCCGTAATGAGTCCGGGCGAGCCGGTGGCGGCGACGAGGATGTCTGCGCGGCGGGTGTGAGCCGCAAGATCCTTTGTCCCGGTATGGCAGGCCGTGACCGTCGCGTTTTCGCTGCGCCGGGTGAGCAAGAGACCAAGTGATCGGCCGACCGTGATGCCACGCCCGACGATGACCACATCCGCGCCGGCGATCGTGACATCGAAACGGCGCAGCAACTCGATGATGCCGCGCGGCGTACCAGGCAGCGGCGCCGGCACGCCCAGGACGAGCCGGCCGAGGTTGACCGGATGCAATCCGTCGACATCCTTGGCCGGATCGATCAGCTCGAGGATCCGGTTGGCGTCGAGATGATCGGGAAGGGGCAGCTGGACGATGAAGCCCGTGCATGCCGGATCGGCGTTGAGCTCCCGTACCACCGCTTCGACCTCGGCCTGGCTCGCGTCACCGGGGAGTTCGCGACTGATGCTCGCGATGCCGACCTCGGCACTGTCGCGATGCTTGCCGGCGACGTAGATGCGGCTGCCCGGATCATCACCGACCAGGATCGTCCCCAGGCCGGGGGTGGCGCCGATCGCCGTCAAAAGGGAGATCCGATCCTTCAGCTCGCTGCGGATGGCGGCGGCGGTCGAACGACCGTCGAGAACTCGGGCTCCCACAGCTACCCAGTCTTCCATGCAGGCGGCGGGAGGCCGTCGATCGCCTCAGCGGCCCAGCCCCGACGGTACGTCGTGTCTCTCTCCACCGTTGGCCGAACTCCGCTCCCCCCTGCATCACATGCCGCCCGAAATATCCGCTTTCCCGATGCGCCAGGGAGCGAAGTCGGGCCTGGCGGAGCGAAGTGGACGAAGGGATTCCGATGAGCTGCATTCTGTCCTCGCGCAGGCTGCACGGGGACTCTCCTGCACGCCGCACTAGTGGAGGAAGTGCCGCGTTCCGGTGACGTACATGGTGAGACCGGCGGCTTGGGCGGCTTCAATCACCTCCGCGTCACGAACCGAGCCGCCTGGCTGTACGACGGCCCGTACACCGCCATCGATCAACGCCTGAAGGCCGTCCGCGAAGGGAAAGAAGGCGTCGGATGCGGCAACCGAACCTTCCGCGCGATCGCCGGCCCTGGCAAGCGCGAGCCGTACCGCATCAACTCGATTGACCTGACCCATTCCGATGCCGACCGACGCACCGCCGGCCGCGAGCAGGATCGCGTTGGAC
>Ga0184632_10001363_pt1 | contig 9960 bp, 11 predicted proteins | sample PLM31_50_b1_FD_133153 | JGI IMG/M metagenome (GOLD analysis project Ga0184632, IMG submission 133153) | Groundwater sediment microbial communities from an aquifer in East River, Colorado, USA - PLM3-1_50_b1 | ecosystem: Environmental > Terrestrial > Soil > Riparian zone | place: USA: East River... | reverse complement strand
TTGCCAAAAGCTCCGCAAATAATCTCTTCAGCTTTTCGGAGTGGAGTCTTAAATCGATCAGGATCCGACTTCTCATGCCTTCTCCTTATTGCACCAATCCGGGTAGAGTGCCTACCGTCCCGAATTCCCCGCCCCCGCCGCGCCCCCCCTCTAACAACTGGCATTGCACCGTTCCTTGGATCAACTGACCCGCAGGAGGCGCCAGGACATTGGTGATGATGACTGTGGCAAATCCGATAATCTCGATCGGTCCGCTTGGATTTGAACAATCCGTGCTCCTGTACACCGCCACAAAGGTTTTCCACTCGAATACTCCCGTGTTGGGATTGACAGCTCCCCTATTCAAGAAGAGCTGCCTGAGATCCGGTAACGCAGACGCGACATTACCACCGATAAATTCAAACGTGTCACCCGCCTGCACTCCAGGCGTCTGGAATGTCCCGGCATTCAAGCCTTGGAGGATGTTCCTTAACCTATTGGCATTGGCAGGCCCTACTTCAAAAGTATTCCATCCCGCGCAGCCGATCGCGCTATTTGTGGGATAAAATTGAATGTTATTGTTGCAGGTGTTCGCCCTAAACCATTCCTCGGAAATCCCCACGGGGAGGTCTAACTCTCCGGGCTCCGTGCTGCTGATCGGCGTCAGCGCGGCGGTCGCCTGAGCCGAAATGTTCATGTTAGTGAAGCCCATAACCCCAGCTAAAAAGGTCGTAATGGGTCCGTTCGCCGTACCGTCGCGCCGGGATGTTACCTGCACGGCATCGGGATGCGTGGGTGTTACGGTCAAACTTTTGGTCGCCATATTCCACTGGCCGATGCGAACGTCCGCATTGTTGATCGTAATGGATGCACTGTCCCCCGCTCGGTTAGCACTTCCAACAGCATTGATCGCATTGATAATAGCGGTCCGATCAGCTCCTGACATAACGTACGTTTGCTGTTGGCTGTAAGGAAGCGCCTCATAGATGACTCCGAGTTGTCTGGTTCCCGCCAGGGCAGCGCCGTCGGCAATGTTATGCAGTTCATTTCTGGCTACGAAAGCAAAGCCGAGATCGACCACCAGAGCCGAAAACGACACCAGCATCACAATGCCTACGGCCGAGAAGACGAGGACACTTCCCGTTTTTGACATGAGTCCATGGCGTGTCCAATATGTGTTCTTCGTCATCATTCGTGCCTCATCACGGTTTGTGCAGTTAGAGTTTTCGTAGCAGGGATTCCAGGCACCAGTGCGCTGAGAATGGAAAAGCTCGTATTGAAGGTTACGGTAACAGTGACATCATCCCCAAAAGCTCCACCTGCGCCCGTAGCGGTAACTGTGGCCAGGGCGGCATTCCAGCCGGCATTCGTGAGATAGTTCGTGACGACGCTCTGAATTTGACCGGTTGTGACAGGCGGCGTCGAGAGGACAATGCCGGCCCTCGCCCCTTCGCGACTGGCGTTGGTGAGGACCTCCTGTCGATACAAAGCGATCCCGAATTCTGCAATGCCAAACACGAGCAACAAAAGCAGAGGTAAAACGATCGCCATTTCGACCGTTGCAGAACCACATTGCTGTTTATATCGCGACATGAAGGGCTTCACCTTCAACGACCGCCGGATTGTCCGCCTAGCATTGCCCCTACGACGCTTACTTTCGTCGTAGCCGTGACGCCACTGGGGTCAGCCGTCCCGCCGTTTTCCCCTCTTTCAAAGCTCTTTCGGTATTGGTTCATGACAATGCCGGCGGCAACGCCGTCAAGTCCTGTGACGGCTCTAAGATTGCGCGCCGCATCCGCATCATACGTTTGATTCTCTATTGCGAGTCGCAACGACACACCTGTATCCTCTCCGAGCGTGACGGGATGGGTACACCCTGCAAGAGCAAGAACCGTCAAGGCGCCCAAGGTCAATTGGATCGTTTTCATCATGGCTCCTTCCTGCCTTATCGTGTGAGATGACCCGATTCGCCTTCCAGCCCGCCCTCGGTTTTTAAAGACTTTGTTGGAGAAAGCGGTGCTGAACCTGACGATGAACCTTCCGTTTGACCCATGAGATAGAACTCAAGATCATTCGGTTCAATGAACCGCCCCGTCGGCAATGTTTGCTTGGCGAGATCCAGGGGCTTTACGAGACGCGGCGTCACAATGATGATGAGTTCGGTCTCATTTTTTTGGAAGCTGGAGCTTCGGAAGAGAGCGCCCAGGATGGGGATATCCCCTAGGACGGGAAACTTCGAGACCTGCTCTCGCACCGTATCTCGTAGAAGCCCCGCAATGGCAAAGCTCTGACCGTCGGCGAGCTCAATCGTCGTCGAAGCGCGTCGGGTGGTAATCGAGGGAATCAAAAATCCCTGGATTGAGATGGCATTGGCAAAATCGAGTTCCGAGACTTCCGGCGTCACGGTCATATTGATCTTGGTTGGGCTCAGGACTGTAGGGGTAAAGACAAGGCCGACCCCAAAAGATTTGTAACGGATGGTAATAACACCGAATGCCTGTGGCACCGGAATCGGAAATTCTCCGCCTGCCAGAAAACTTGCCTCCCGCCCGCTCAACGCGATCAAGGTCGGTTCCGCAAGGACCTTGACTAGATTGTTTTGCTTTAGCGCGTCCACAAAGCCGGTCCAAGTCGCAGATCCGTTCTGAATGCGAAACAGGGCATTAATCGCCTGGGAAAGTCCTATGGCGAAGGGTCCACCCGCAGCCGCCAACGGGGAATCGCTGGGTTTGACTAAGGCCGTAAGGTTGTTCAGGGCCGAGACAGCGAATTCGTTGCCCCTCACGTAAGTAAAGTTCAAGCCTAGTCGTCGGAGCAGCTCGCGGTTCATCTCAGCGACACGTACTTCCAACATCACCTGATGGACACCACCCACTTCTAAGAGATTAGTGACTTTCTTAGGAGCATAACTCTCGGCGAGTGACAGCACCTGGGAGAGATTGCCGGTGTTGGAGACCTTCCCGGATAAAGTTACCCTATCCTGGCTGGCCGTCACCCGAATGTCTTTTTCCTCCTGGAGCAATTGATGAATCTGTTCCTTAAGGCTAGTGAGATCAGGAGCGACCTCGACATCGAAAATCGAGAAAACATTTTGATTGTCCTGCCACAGGGTAAGATTTGTTACTCCTGCTGATTTTCCTGTCACATAAAGTTGCTTCGGTGACAATACAAGAGCATCAGCAATTTCAGGATTGGCAAGAGATGCCCTGGTAACAGCTACGGGCAGATCAAGAACAAGCGATTTACCGACGGAGAGGTTCAGTTTTTGAGGCTCATTGGCCGGAACCACGGGCAGGGTAAGGCCTTTCCCCCATGTTTGCGTGGCTACGCTGATACAGAACCCGATGCTGAGAACCAGGCTCAAAACTAGTCGGTAGTGGCACACCATTATTTCGCTCCTTCAGAGGCAAACTTTACGCTGCTCTGGGTGCCTCCCTTGATCAGATCCACGCGGATATCTTGTACCTCTGGAGGGCGGATTCCCGTGACCTGGAGCATGTTGATGACTTTTCCCTTAGCATAAGCCTCCGCAAGTGCCAGTGCCTCGGACCGGCTCGCTTCGTTCGATACGGTACCTTTCAGCGCAATGTGATCATGGCTGGCCAGCACCTGAATGTCTTTCTCTTCGGGCAACAGTTGCCTGAGTTGCTCCTGCAACCGTGTCAAGTCAGGCACGACTTCCAGATCAAACACCGAGAACACCTGCCCATTGTCCCAAAGAGTTAGGCTGGTGCTCCCGATGTTTTTCCCAGTGACATAAAGCTGCCGGGGGGACAAGACGACTGTATCTGTGATTTCGGGGTTTGCCAACGACGCTCGCTTGATCGGCACCGGCGTATCTATCACCACCGATTTTCCATGCACGATTTGCAGTTTCTGCGGCTCATTTGCCTTTGCAGCAGGATGGGTGAGTCCTTCAGCCCAGGCTGTACCGGCAAGCAGAAGCAGTAGGCTCACTATTGCCAAAAGATGATTGGTGTGTCTTCTCAAACGGCTGTACATGGGTCTTTCTCCTTGTACTTCACTCAGAAAGCAATTACATCTAGTGCCCGAATTTCACACTGGTGACTGTTCCCCCTTTAATGATCTCCACCTTGTTGTCGACCATAGGTTCCACCAGTTTCTTAGAAATCCCTTGTGCCTTCTCCGGCTTCTCAAAAACGCGATAAGAGGCGAGGAGAGAATTGATTGTCGCCCCTTTAGTCAAGGCCACATCCGTGTTCATAGGATTTCGCAAGGCCAGCCGCAGCTTGCCTTCTGTCGTGGAAAGGGCGAGTTTTTCGGCTTCTTCAGGAGTCACCTCCAGCGTGATGACGGTTACAGGGGTTGCTTTCTCGTTACCGCCCTTTCGCTCGGTCTCTGTTCCCGTCGCGAGGACCAAGGTGTTGGACAAGACAAGTTTCGCCAGCACGCTTTCCCCGGAACGGGAAGGATTGATGGTCACCATGACATCGACGCGATCGCCGGGTTTAATAAAGCCAGCCACCCCAACCACCTCATCTACCTTGACCGCCATCGCCCGTTTTGCGGGGTTTGTCACTGCTGAAACACCCCCTGTCGTGATGCTTATCGGCGCCAGCTTGGACTCTAAAATCGACTCATTTCGCTTAAGGTTCACAAGTACGACCCGGCCCACAAGTGATTCCCTATCTTGAAAATACCCTTCTGGAAGGTTTCCGGCCGGGAATGGAATAACTTCGATCATTTCTCTGGTCAGCTTCGTACCCCATGGAAGCTCAGCGGTCGCCACTGAAAGAGCTTCGGTCTTGATAGCCTGGACATGCCCTGGTTGTGCCTTCGCTTGGTTGAGCCATTGGTACATCATGGCGCTGGTAACCAGAGCGATGATGACCGCAAATCCTAGGATCAAAAACGGCCGATACCGGGGCATGTGCACCTCCTAAAGGCGTTCAAGGGTCAGATCAGGCTTCGCCATACCTGGACGAGAAGCGTTCCCACGGCGAGCACAGGCGCATATCGTAGAATCGAATTTCGCTGATCCTGGCCGGCATCCGCCAATATTCGTCCGGTTCCAAGCCAGATCCTCATCCATATCCATGTGCGACGGACAGTCTGCTGAAGTCCCCAGCTTCTAAGGGCGAGTGCCAGGGCCCACAATCCACCGACCAGGGAGGCAACGACGAAAATTTTTACAAGATTGCCCGGACCGACAAGCCCTCCCACGGCCATCAGGAGCTTTACATCTCCTGCTCCTATACCTCCCATCGCATACAATGGTCCAAGGAGCATAAAACCTAGAGTGATGCCCATCAGACAGAACTGTAGGCCGGCTGACCCGTTGATGGCAGAATGAAGGATCATCGCGCCAATGATTCCGGTGAATGTGACAATATTCGGAATGCGTCCCCTGCTTAAATCTGTTAAGGATGCGATAAGCAGGAGTCCCAAAAGCGACATGTTTTTTATGACTACAAGGTCCAATTGCCTTCTCGTTTCTAGAGCACTCTCGCGCTTGGAAATCTATTGGAGAGCGCCTTGGTGACCTTCTAACAACCCCTCTTAGGCACCCTATTGCTAAGGCAAGCTGGTATTGACGTTCGTAAAAGCAGTCTGTATCTTAGTCCCCACGGTGGTGATAATCCCTATCGATATCGCGACAATCAGCGCCAGCCAAATCCCGACTTCAACGACTTCCGCTCCCTCGTCCTCTTTGATGAATCGAAGCATACTCGACATCTCGCAACTCCTTTCCTCACGTCCCCCGAGTTAATAGGACTGCTTGGGAACTGCTAGAAACTCGTCTACGATACGATAGGCGCTCTCCATTTTATCGAATCAATGAAGAGCGCCTTGGTGACCTTCTAACAACCTCTTAGGCACCCTATTACTAGGGCAAGCTGGTATTGATGGTCGTAAAAGCAGTCTGTATCTTAGTCCCCACCGTCGTGATAATGCCTATCGATATCGCGACAATCAGCGCCAGCCAAATCCCGACCTCAACGACTTCCGCTCCCTCGTCCTCTTTGATGAATTGAAGAATGCTGGACATCTCGAAACTCCTTTCCTCACCATTGTGAAATTAGCGTTAATCCTTAGATCTTTCTTTAACCTAAGCAAAGCAAGGTAAGTGCCACACACAGGCAGTGGCCTTTTCCTGATTTTATAACGAGATGCGCCCCTGCGGTTGGTCGGTCTTATACGGATTGCGGCAGCCTTACCGCGGAAAGTGCGGCACGGTAGCCGCACTTTCGAGACAGAACAGCCGGAGGCCTATCAGAATTATTGATTAGCCGCCCCAGAGACAGAGCGGTCGCAGACCTCGATGGGCCGGAATTATTTCGAGCGGCGCTTGATTCGGCCCGAAGAGATGATTTGCCCATAGCGCTATGATGGACCAGGGCATTGGAATCCTGACGATAGTTTCCCCCGGTCGGTCTGCAGGGTTTTCAAGAAGAGCTGGATCTCAACAAGGCACAGCTTGTTCAGTCGGTAGAGTTTCGGGGTCGCAGGGTGGTCTGAAACGATCAGCCATCCTCGCTCCACAAGAAAACTCAGGGTACTCTGAACTTCCTCGGAAGTAGCGGGCGGTGAACTGCCCACCGACCAGAACTGATGAATGCCCTCAGCGGCGTCCTCCGCATCAGGATGCTCCCTTAGGTATAGGAGAATCTGCTCGATCATCATTGGCGTGAAACCTGTTTGATGGCTAAACACTCTTGGGAGGAGCAAATTGAATGCCACGAGGCTTCAGGCCTTTGTCCATTTCTTATTAGGGATGTTCACTCTTGAGACTAACGACACGTGACAGAAAGTGCGGCGTCGTTGCCGCAGCGTAATGCCAAAAGTGCTCAGATGCTACGCCCCCGCGCTCAGCGACTTAAGCTCTGTACCGGGCAGGACGATAATTCGTCAGATGACCTTGCGAAAACCGCTCCCGGTCAGTCCGTATTTCTGGAGCAACCGCTGAAAAGACCGGCGCTCTTTGCCGGCATGCCGGGCCGCATGGGAGACGTTTCCGTGGTGTGCCGTGAGGAGATCTTCGAGATACGTTCGTTCGAATTGTTCAATGGTCAGGGCCTTGATCTCTCGAAGGTTCCCCGACTCAAAATGTACTTTGTGGGTCCTCCTCGGTAGATCAATATGCTCGGAAGTCAGCACCGACGAAGAGGACAATAGGACCGCCCGGTGAATCATGCCTTGAAGCTCACGCACGTTGCCCGGCCAATTGTAACCCTCCATCTTTCCTATCGCACAAGCGGAGAAATGAAGCGCACCCCGCTTGTATTGGCCCGCATATTCATCGAGAAAGTACCTGGCAAGCAGCGAGATGTCTCCGCGTCGTTCTCGTAACGCAGGGATATCAAGGCAGAGGGTATTGAGCCTGTAATACAGGTCTTGCCGAAAGCAACCGCTCTCGACCTCTTGTCGCAACTCACGATTAGTCGCGGCCAGAATTCGAACATTAGCCGTCTTGAATGTGGTGGATCCAAGCGGTCGGTATTCCTTATTCTCGAGAAGCCGAAGCAGTTTCCCCTGAGCAGCGCCGCTCAGAGCGTTAATCTCGTCCAAGAATAGGGTTCCGCCGTCAGCTTCGGCCAGCAGTCCTTTCTCTGTGGAGGAGGCATCCGTGAAGGCTCCTCTGGCATGGCCGAACAGTTCATTTTCTACGAGATGGTCGGGCAGGGCCGCGCAGTTCACAGGGATGAATGGTTTTGTCTTGCGAGCGCCATGATAGTGAATAGCGCGGGCGACCAAATCCTTGCCCGTCCCGGTTTCACCTGAAATCAGGACCGTCGCATCAGACATCGTCAAGCGGGGAATCATATTGATGATCCGAAGGAAAGAACCGCTTTGTCCGATTAATAGTCCAAAATGGCCCTGAACCATTGACTCTCCGTCTGATTTCTCTAATCGGCTAGCTATCATGCGTAAGCATGTTGTACGCGTTTTAAGGTGTCCTGTCTACATGAAATGACCTAAATTAGTTATCCTTAGTATATATCCACCCTCCTACAAAGAAGGTACACAGCTTAGGGTCAAATCCTGCATGAACCATGGTTCGGTCCAACCCTTCGACATACCTGAGCCTTGACATTGTAGTTTTACTGCTTTTAATCGTGTGCAAACCAGGATAGAGTAAAATGAACGAGTGGGGTCTTCCATGCGACAACAGCGAATTTCCTGGGTCTTCTTGTCCGTAATCCTGACTTTTTGTGCCTCGTCAGCGACGGCGGCGAGCCACGGAAATCGACTCGGACCCTTTCAGCCGAGCATGGGTACGCCGTCGCCGAGTACCGACCTCGCCTCCTCCCTTGGGCCGGTAACTTTGGGCAGCACTGCTGCCAATCCAGGGCTCATTTCGAAGACTCTACGATTTCGCCACCTTACCTTCTTCCCGTCGCCGTTTGGGGTTGTGGGCACGCCACAAATCAGCATCATTGTCGTCGTGCTGCCTGCAGTCGACCAGCAAGAGCCTCCCGTTGTCTCAGCGTCAGCTTCCGCCAAAAGGCAGCCGCTGTTCATCATCCAACGCTGTGGTGAGTTCGTCCGCGTTCCTCCTGCGGAGGCGATGCGAGGTGCTGAAGAGTCCTGCCCGTGATTCACGGCATCTCCCTTCCCGGCTAGGTTTGGTACACTGATGTCGTTCCGGGTCTTAGAATGATCGATCTCCGAAGCGATACGGTGACCAAACCTTCCCCGGCGATGCGCGAGGCAATGGCGCAGGCGGAAGTCGGCGATGATGTTTTCGGAGAAGACCCGACGGTCAACCGCCTGCAAGAGGTGGCCGCGCGGTTATTAGGGAAAGAAGCCGCCCTGTTCGTGCCATCCGGCACCATGGCTAATCAGCTTGCGGTGCATCTGCACACCCAACCCGGCGACGAGATGATCGTGGAGGCCGGAGCCCATGTGGTTCGTTACGAGGGCGGCGCCGCCGCGGCTCTATCCGGCGTGCAAACCTGTTGGTTGTCCGGCTCTCGAGGAATCCTGCAGCCGGAGCAGATCGAGGCGGCGATCCGCCCGCCGGAGTACCATAATCCACCGACCTCGCTTATTAGCCTGGAGAATACCCACAACCGAGGGGGAGGCAGCATCTATCCGCTGGACACGATCGTGGCCATTCGAAAGCTGGCAGAGCCACGCGGGATACCGATGCACCTGGACGGCGCCCGCCTGTTCAACGCCGTGGTTGCAACCCGCATAACGGCCGCGGAATATGCCCGTCACTTTGAGACCGTTTCCTTCTGCTTGTCCAAAGGGCTGGGCGCTCCGGTAGGCTCCTTGATCTGCGCTGATGCAGAACGGATCGTCAAACTGCGGCGGCTCCGGAAGATGTTCGGAGGCGGCATGCGGCAGGCCGGGATCCTAGCGGCGGCTGGTCTCTACGCACTGGAGCACAACATTCCCCGGCTGGCGGATGACCATCTCCATGCCAAACAACTTGCGGAGGCCCTCGTTGGGTTGCCCGGTGTCCGCGTCAATCCGCAGGATGTTGAAACCAACATCGTGGTGTTCGACATCAGGGACACCCATCGTACGGCGAATGAGGTGCTAGCCCAGTTAAAGGCGGAAGGGCTCTTGTTGGTAGCGTTCGACGCGACGACATTGCGAGCTGTCACGCATCTGGATGTCTCAGGCGATCAGATCGAGGAAGCCTGCGCCATCTTCAAAAAGATTTTTACAACCTAGTCGCCATTCAGCGCGGGAGGGGGCCCCGTCCTGCTGGACCCCCCTCCCAAACCCACCACCGCGGGAGGGGGCCCCGTCCTGCTGGACCCCCCTCCCAAACCCACCACCGCGGGGAGGGAGCCCGTCCTGCTGGACCCCCCTCCCAAACCCACCACCGCGGGAGGGAGCCCCGTCCTGTTGGACCCCCTCCCAGACCCACTAATCCTTCATCCCGGTGATGTTATAAGCTGCCACCGGCCGATGAAACCCTTTCAGTGTGAGCTCGCCAAGTGGTTCAGCGCGGACCAGGGATTCGACGAGTTGAAGGAACCGCCCGGATACAAGAATTTGGCC
>Ga0184632_10001362_pt1 | contig 9961 bp, 10 predicted proteins | sample PLM31_50_b1_FD_133153 | JGI IMG/M metagenome (GOLD analysis project Ga0184632, IMG submission 133153) | Groundwater sediment microbial communities from an aquifer in East River, Colorado, USA - PLM3-1_50_b1 | ecosystem: Environmental > Terrestrial > Soil > Riparian zone | place: USA: East River... | reverse complement strand
TCCCCCACCGGCGCCTCCACCGACGGCGTCGTCTCGCCGTCCCAGTAGAAGCGCAGGATCGAGAAGCGCCAGTTGCCGGTCGGCGTCATCCAGATCTGCTGGATGGCCCCGGGCCCGTCGATGCGCGCGAGCGTGAACGTGGTGCCGGGCTCGATCTTCACCGAGGGCGAGACCTTCCACTTCTGGCCCAGGTCGCGGGCCGCCTCCTTCCCGGTGCCCTCGGTGGCCATGCCGCCCTTGCCCTTCTCCCCGGTGAAGTTCTCGGGGCTGATCGAGCGCGTCTGCGCCTTCGACAGCCGATAGAGATTGCCCAGGTCGACGGACAAGCCGTCGAAGGATCGATCCTGCGCGGAGACGGTTCCGGCGAGCCCCAAGGCGAGGAGCACGGCTGCGCAGCGCTTCATGGGTGGCCTCCTTTGCGCCGTGAGGCTACCGCCTGGGAAGCCCCAGGTCGAGTCCCGCTTCCTCGGCGAGGCGCCGGAAAAGCCGAACCGGCAGGCCGGCGACGTTAGAGGGCGATCCGGAGACGGACGCCACGAACAGCGCCCCTCGACCGTCGACGTGGTACGCGCCCGCCTTGTCCATGGGCTCGCCGGTCGCGACGTACCAGTCGACCTCCGCCGCGCTCATGGGCGCGAACGTCACGGCGGTGCGCTCGACGCCCGCGCGCGTCCCGCCGGGGGCGACGAGACACAGGCCGGTGACGACCTCGTGAGTGCGGCCGGAGAGCATCTGCAGCATCTGCCGCGCCTCGTCGGGCGAGCCCGGCTTGCCGAGGATCCGCCCCTCGCAGACGACGACGGTGTCGGCGGCCAGGATCGGCGGCGGCTCGGATCGCGCCACCGCGGCGGCCTTCACGCGCGCGAGCCGGGCGGCGGCGGCACCCGCCTCTTCTCCCGGCTCCAGCGTCTCCTCGGCTCCGGAGACGACGACCCGGAAGCTCACGCCCAGCGCGCGAAGGAGCAGCGCGCGGCGCGGCGAGGCGGACGCCAGGACGAGCGACTCGGCCAACGTCAGCCCTTGCGGAAGAGCGCGATGACGCGGGCGACGAGCAGGTCGGGCCCATCCGGCCCCTTGGGCACCAGCTCGTCGGCCCCATGGATCGTGCGCGCCTCCTTCTGGCTCTCGATGTGCACGCGCGTGTAGAGCACGATCGGCAGGTCCACCCACTCCATCGTGGCCTTGATCATGTTCACCACGTCCTTGCCCGACATCGCGCCGTCGATGCCCAGCTCGAGCACGATCACGTCGGGTTTCTCCTGGGCGATGGCGGCGAGGCCGGCGCTGCCGTCCTGGGCAGTGCGGGTGGGCACCTCGGCGTGCTCGAGCGCCTGCAGGGCGGCGATCCTCGAGCTGGGGTCGTCGTCGATGAGCAGGACCGTCTTGCGCCGTCTCGTCCTCACCGGCGGAGGTGATGGTAGAACGGCATCGTCGGAACCCGCGCCGAGACCCGAGTCTTCGCCCGGGCCGTCCGTGCCCGCGAGACGGTTCTTCAGCAGACCGAGGATCTCGTCCTGGACGACGCGCATGGCTCGCAGCTCTTCGAAGAGGGATTCGAGTCCGGGGGGCACCGTGGGCGGGGGGGCCGCGGGTGCGGTCGCCGCGTCGGGCCTGGCCTCGGGCGGGGAAGAAGAGAGGGCGGCGACCTTGCCGGTCGGGTCCTCGTCGGCCGGCGCTTCCTCGCGCTTCAATTTCCCGGGAGGGGGCGTTTCGGCACCCGGACGGGCAACCGCGGGCAGCGTCTCGGAACCGACGCGCAGGGTGCCGGCCGGGACGGCGACCGTCTCGGAGCCCGTACGCGCGACGGCCTGGGGTGCCGCGGCCTTTTCGGCGCCGCCACGGCTGCGCAGACGGGCTCCGCACTTCGAGCAGATGATGAGCCCCGAGGCATCCGGCGCGGACGTGACGGCGGTCTTGCACTTGGGGCACTTCATCTCATCTCAACGCGGCGCGCTTCGCGCGCCTGAAAGCCGCGTCCTCGGTCGGGCAATTCATGAAGTCCCTGCCCTCGCGCGAATGAATCGCGCGCGGGCAGAAAGGAGGCCCGCCCTTCGGGCGCTCCACGCCGGCGTAGAATACCTTACGGCACGGGAGCTTCTTGGGGCAATGACCTTCGACAGGGCGGGCAAAGGGTTGGCGGCTCGCATCTTCCGGGCCGATCCGGCGCGTCTGGCCCTGCTCCAGAGCGCGTGGCCCCATGCCGTGGGCTCCGAGCTCGCCCGCCGCACCGAGGTGTTGGCGCTCGAGGGCCGCACTCTCCGCGTCCGGGTCCCCGACGCGAGCTGGCGAAAGGTGCTTCACCGGATGCAGCCGCAGATCGTGGCCCGGCTCCGCGACATCGCCGGGGAGCTCGGGCCGTCCCGGCTCGGGTTCAGCGAGGGTCAGTTGGCGGCGCCGGCCGAGGTGCCGCCGGCGGCCATGTCCGGCCGCGCCCCGGCGCCCGTGGACGCGGAGGTGGCCGCCGCGGCCGAGGCCATCACGGACGCCGAGCTGCGCGAGGCCTTCATGGCCGCCGCCGCGCGCTACCTCTCCCGCGGCCGTTCCTGAGTCGAAAGGAGATCCCATGCGCGAGCCGGTGATCCTGTCCGCGGTGCGGGTGCCCACGGGAAGGTTCCTGGGCGCGCTCAAGGGCTTCACCGCTCCCCAGCTCGGGGCCATCGTGGTCAAGGAAGCCGTGGTCCGCGCCGGGCTGGAGGCGGGTCAGGTGGACGAAGTGATCATGGGCAACGTCGTCTCCGCCGGCCTCGGCCAGGCCCCCGCGCGCCAGGCCGCTCTCGGGGCCGGCCTCCCGCCGAAGGTGGCCGCCCTCACGATCAACAAGGTCTGCGGCTCCGGGCTGAAGGCGGTGATGCTCGCCGCGCAGGGGATTGCCACCGGAGACTCCGATGTCGTGGTGGCCGGCGGAATGGAGTCGATGTCCAACTGCCCCTACCTCCTGCCCGAGGTGCGGGAGGGGATGCGCCTCGGGCATGGCGAGACGATCGACTCAATGATCCATGACGGTCTGTGGGACCCCTACGAGAACTACCACATGGGCTGCACCGGCGAGATCGTCGCCGGCAAGCACGGTGTCACGCGGCAACAGCAGGACGAATACGCCGTCGAGAGCCACCGGCGGGCGATCGCGGCCATCAAGGCCGGAAGGTTCAAGGACGAGATCGTCCCGGTGCCTCTCCCCCAGAAGAAGGGCGACCTCGTGATGTTCGACACGGACGAGCCCCCCCGCGAGGACACGTCGCTCGAAACGCTCGCCCGGCTGAAGCCGGCGTTCAAGGAAGGAGGAACGGTGACGGCGGGCAACGCTCCCGGCGTGAATGACGGCGCGGCGGCGCTGGTCGTGACCTCGGCCGACACGGCGAAGGCGCTCGGCCGGAAGCCGATGGCCCGCATCGTCGGCCAGGCCGTCTCCGGTCTCGAGCCGTCCCTGGTCATGATGACGCCGGTGCCCGCGGTGCGGAAGCTCTTCGAGAAGACCGGCTGGGACGCCTCCGCCGTCGATCTCGTGGAGCTGAACGAGGCGTTCGCGGTGCAGGCGGTGGCGGTCATGCGCGAGCTGGGCCTGGATCCGGCGAAGGTCAACGTCAACGGCGGCGCGGTGGCCCTCGGCCATCCCATCGGCGCCAGCGGCGCCCGCATCTTGACGACACTTCTCTACGCGCTGCGCGACCGCGGCAAGCGCCGCGGCATCGCCACGCTCTGCCTCGGCGGCGGCAACGGCGTCGCCCTCGCCGTGGAGCTCGTGTAGGAATGAAGGTCGCCGTCCTCGGCGCGGGCACCATGGGCAACGGCATCGCCCAGGTGTTCGCCCAGCATGGCCATCCGGTCGTGCTGCGCGACCTCGACCCGGCCATCCTCGAGCGGGCGCGCGGCCAGATCGACAGGAGCCTGGCCAAGCTCGCCGAGAAGGGCAAGATCGGCTCCGGGGAGCGGGAAGCGGCCCTTGCGCGCATCGAGGCGACCACCGACGTGGCCGCGCTCGCCAACGCGGACCTCGTCGTAGAGGCGGTCGTCGAGAACCTGGGCGTGAAGACCGCCGTGCTGCAGGAGGCCGACCGGCTGACTCGGCCGGCCGCCATCCTCGCCTCCAACACGTCGTCGATTTCCATCACGAAGCTGGGCGCGGCCACGCGCCGGCCGGACAAGGTCATCGGCATGCACTTCATGAACCCGGTGCCGCTCATGGCTCTCGTGGAGGTGATCCGCGGCCAGGCCACCTCCGACGAGACGACGCGCACCGTGATGGAGCTGGCCCGGTCGCTGGGCAAGACGCCGGTCGAGGTGAGCGACTACCCCGGCTTCGTCGCCAACCGCGTCCTGATGCCGATGATCAACGAGGCGATCTTCGCGGTGTACGAGGGCGTCGCAAAGCCGGAGGCGATCGACGACGTCATGAAGCTGGGCATGAACCATCCCATGGGCCCGCTGACGCTCGCCGACTTCATCGGCCTCGACGTGTGCCTGGCGATCCTCCAGCTGCTGCAAGAGGGTTTGGGGGACCCCAAGTACCGGCCGTGTCCGCTATTGAAGAGGATGGTGGACGCGGGCTGGCTGGGCCGCAAGACGGGCCAGGGCTTCTACAAGTACTAGGGCTTCGAACGCGGAGGTCGCGGAGAACGAACGAAGAGCGCGCGGAGATGGGAACCATGGTTCGTTCCCTACATCCTCCGCGACCTCTCCGTTCTCCTCCGTGTCCTCCGCGTTAAAGGTCCAGCGGCTAGGGTAGCTCCGCGAGCTCCTTGTCGAGAGCTGCCAGCGTACGCTTGAGCATCTCGCGGTAGGAGTCGCTGCCCGCCATCTCGAGCCGCTTCTGCACGTCCACGCGGGCGAGCTCGAGGGTGCGGCGCCGGGCGGGCTGGGGCTCGGCGGCCTTGCGCTTGTCCTGGGCGGACTCCTGCTGATCGGCCACCGATTTGCTCTCGAAGCCTCGGGCCACGCTCAGCCCTCCCCTCGACGCTGACGCCACCACCAGGTGGCCAGGAGGATCGGCAGCATGAGCACCATCTCCCAGGCCACCGCCAGGGCATTGTGACGGACCGTATGCCAACTGAGTGTACGCCCAATGTCCAGGAATAGTGGCCACGGGAACTTGAAATAGCCGTCCGCGAACGGCCATAGGATTGGGAGGCCGATCGGCGGGTGGGTATCGCGCCCGAGGTAGTCCAGGAGCAGATGGCTCCCCCAAGCGGCCGCGGCGACGATGCCCAGGCTGACCGCCCGCCGGGAGCCCGCCACCCGCGCCGCGAGCGCGACCACCGCACCCACGATGAGCGCGACGGCGATGCTGTGACTCTCCGCCTGATGGTGGTTGCGGCCGTCGATGAAGCGGAGAAGCAGGTCGAGGTCCGGCGCCACCGCCGCGGCCACGGCCACCACGGCGTGCGGCACGCTCGTCAGATCGACCCGGTTGCGCGCCGTGAGGAGGTGAACGCTGAGCCCGGCGATGGCGTGCGCGACTGGACTTGGCAAACAGTAACGGCTGCGAGCAAAGCGGGATTCACTCCCGCGAAGCGATCGCGGGGTCTGGGGGGTGCGCCGCTAGTACCCCCCAGCTCATTAAAGCCGCCGCTCGAAAATCTTGAAGTCGCTTTTCTCGGCTTCGACGATGTCGTCGAGGAGCGCGTAGATGGCCGCGATTTTCCGGTCCTTGTGGAACTTGTCGTCGAAGGCGGTGAACTCCGACTCGTCCTTGAACCGAAACACTTCCATGAAGTAGTTCGGGCGGCTGCGGTCTTCGTAGATCGTGCAGTCGGTGCCGCCGATGGCGGCCAGCAGCGGCTTCAGCTCACGCATCAGATCGAAGAACTCGCCACGCCGACCCTCGCGAATCGAGTAGGTGATCGCGAGCACCACGCCAGCTTCCGCGAAGTCCGGCATGACCAGCGGGCCCCGACCGGCTGCCGGCACCGACTTCCGGCTGTCGCGCAGGGGCGGCATGGAGCGAGCCGGCGCGACCAGCACCGGACGCGAAGGCGCCACGTGGCGCATCGGCATCGGCGAGGGAATGGGCTCGGTACGCGTGCGGCTCTTGGGCATCGCCCCCGAATGAGTGCTGCGCGCGGGAGTCGTCGCGCGGACCGACGAAGATTTTCTCGGCTTCGAGGAGCGAGGCGCTGCGGGTCGCTTCCGTCGTTCCGGACGGCGGCTGGCACGCGTCTTGGTTCGCGCGGCGGGCCGCGACCGGTGGGAGGGACCGCCCGACGACTTACGGGCCGGCTTTCTGTGACGCCTTGACTTCACTCAACCCCCTTGGTCGGCCGCCCTCACCCCTTCTGGGTTTGGCTTTCCTGAGGCCGACTTCCCGAAAAGATTCTACCAAAACCCTTTCGCCTGACGCCAGAATTTTTTGGTGCTCTGGACCGTTGTGTCCAGAGCGACACACACCAAATATCGTGGCTGTGGGGGGTTAGAAGACCTGGCCGACGCCCGCGGTCCAGGCGTTTTTCCCGTCTCCGGACAGACTACGCCCGTAATCGAGCCTGAGGATCACGCCGCGCGCGGCCAGTCTGAGGCCCACTCCGATGTCATGGAGTATCCGTTCGCCACCCTGAGCGCTAGCGGTGACGCGCGCACCGTCGTAGAAGGCCACCGCACCGAGCGCCAAGGGTTTTCTTTCTACGATGCGCTGCCGCAGCTCCAGGTTGAGCAGATCGAGGCCCTGGCCGATCGGCGTCGCCCCGAGCACGCCGCCAGTCTTGTGCCGGTGGCCGCGAAGCGGGTAGTCCATCTCGGCCGCGGCGCCCGGCGCGAACATCTCGTCCAGAGGAGTGCCGCTTCCGCCCCGCCCCACGATGACCTGCGCGGCGACAGCGGAGCGGGGCATGAGCTTGCTGTCGGGCATGGAGATGAACCCGTGATAGCGCAGCGCCGCCTGGCCGACCGGATAGGCCACGTCCGCACCCAGCGCCGCCAACGACTGGAAGAAGCGCAAGGAGACGTCGAGTCGGTAGCGGCGGCGGTCCACGATGCGGTGGTCGAGGCCGAGCTGATAGCCGGACAAGGCGCCTTCGGGCGTGTCTGGCCGGGCCACGGTAAACGTACGATCCCGGATCCGCCACCCCGCCTGGGCGACGGTGCCGGGCCCCACGACGCGTCTCAGGCTCACTTCGGCCCCGCGCGTCCTCATCGTGAAGGTCTCGCCGAGGTTGTAGGTCGGATGCGCGCGCAGGCCTTCGACCCGGAGGTTGGCCGGAAGGCCCAGCGGGCGGGGCCACTCGATGCTCCCCTTCAGATGCGGCTGCGTCTTCTCCCACTTGTAGTCCACGCCGAGGTTGATCCCTTCCCCGGCCAGGTTGTAGTAGCGCAGGACGACCTTGCGGCGAATCGCGTAGACGACGCTGCGGGCTCCGACCTCGAGCAGGCTTCCGAACCCGTGCCGCTCCGCCAGGTCGACCTCCAGGTCCATCCGGCCCGGCTCCTTCGGCACCGGCCGCAGCTCGATGCGGTCGAAGATGCCCAGCTCCTCCAGCCGTAGCCGCGACCGACGGTACTCGCCGAGGTCCAGCACGCCCTCCGGATGGACGGACAGCTCCCGGCGGACGGTGCCATCGCGCGTGTGGACGAGGCCCCTGATCTCGACCGCGGGGACGCGGGGCTGTCCGAGGCGATTCCATTCCTTGAGCGCGTCTTCGGAGCGGCCGGCCAGGTGGAGCGACGCCGCCAGCATCTCACGCGCGTACGGGTCGGGCCGGTACACGAGGGCTGAAGCGAAGCCCGTCACCGCGTCCTCGTATTTCTTCTCCAGGAAGCGCAGCCCGGCCAGCTCCACCCGGGCCTCCGGGCGGGCCGGATCCAGTCCGATGGCGCGCTGGAGGTCCTGCTCCGCCTCGGCGTATCGACCCAGGCGTCCGGCGGCGACGCCGCGCGACACGAGATCCTCGTACTTCGGCACCACGACCGCCTTGTCGCGGGCCACGAGGAGCGTCCAGTAGCCGGCGCCCGCCCAACGCTTCTCGAACGTGCGGTCGCGGACCGCACGGCCGGGGCCGGCGGCGGGGTCGTGGACGAGCACGGCGCGGCGCGCGTCGTCGAAGCCCACCACCACGACGTCGTGGTAGCGTCCCCGGCCCATGTCCCAGGCCACGATCAGCGGCCGGCCCTTGCCGACGAACTCCCGCAGGTTGGCCATGTCCCCGCGATAGGCCACGGCCTCCATGCCTCGTCCCCGGGCGAACGCGGCCAGCCGGGAGCCGGCGATGCCGTGCAGCTCGGGCACGAGCAGCGAGCGCGCCACGTCGTCGTGGGAGACATCGTCTTTCCAGTAGCGCAGTACCATGGCCAGGGCGGCCGCGCCGCACGTGTCCTTTTGCTGGGGCACGAACGGCACGTCCAGGCTGGAAGCCGCGAGGATCGCGGCGAGCGGGAGAAGCATCCTCCTCGATTCTCCTCTTTTTTTTTCGCACCGGACCCATCCCGACTACTCGGGCAGATAAGATCCGCCTTGTCGTCGCCGCCCTTATCGAAGGAGACTGTCATGGCAATCGAAGAGCGCAACGAGCGGGCCCGGGCGATCGAGGCCGCCCTGGCGCAGATCGACAAGCAGTTCGGCAAGGGCTCGATCATGCGCCTGGGGAGCCGCGAGAAGGTGGACGTACCGGCCATCCCCACGGGGTCGCTCTCCCTCGACGCCGCCCTCGGCGTCGGCGGGATGCCGCGGGGACGGGTGGCGGAGATCTTCGGCCCGGAGTCCTCGGGCAAGACCACCCTCGCCCTCCATGTGATCGCCGAGGCCCAGCGCCGCGGCGGCATGGCCGCCTTCATCGACGCCGAGCACGCCCTCGACGCCGCCTATGCCGGCAAGCTGGGCGTGGACATCGACAACCTCCTCGTCTCGCAGCCCGACAGCGGGGAGCAGGCCCTCGAGATCGCCGAGGTCCTCATCCGCTCGGGAGCGGTGGACGTGCTGGTGGTGGACTCGGTGGCCGCGCTCGTCCCCCGTTCCGAGCTGGAGGGGGAGATGGGCGACGCCCAGATGGGCCTGCAGGCCCGGCTCATGAGCCAGGCGCTGCGCAAGCTCACCTCCATCGTGGCCAAGAGCAAGACGTGCCTGATCTTCATCAACCAGCTCCGCGAGAAGATCGGCGTCATGTTCGGCAACCCGGAGACGACCACCGGCGGCCGGGCGCTGAAGTTCTACTCCTCGATCCGCATCGACATCCGCCGCATCGCTTCCCTGAAGGAAGGCGACGTGGTCATCGGCAGCCGGGCCAAGGTCAAGGTCGTGAAGAACAAGGTCGCCGCGCCGTTCCGGGAGGCGGAGTTCGACATCCTGTACGGCGAGGGCATCAGCAAGGAGGGCGACCTGCTCGACCTCGGCGTCGACCACAAGGTCATCGAGAAGTCGGGGGCGTGGTACACCTTCGACGGCGAGCGCATGGGCCAGGGGCGTGAAAACGCCCGCCAGTTCCTCAAGGACAACCACGACATTCGCGCCGAGATCGATTCCCGCCTGCGCAAGGGGCTGGGCCTGCCCGAGGTGAGCCGCGGTGCGGAGCCCAAGCAGGAGAAGGCCGACGTCGTCCAGATGCCGGAGAAGAAGAAGGCGTAGCCACCGTCCGGCCTGCGGCCTTTCCGGCTCGAGTTGCGTCTAAGATCAGACAGACGCATTCCCGGGGAGGCGGCCTTGAAGAAGCTCGGCCCGGTTTCCCTCTTCCTCCTGCTGGGGGCGCTGCCCCTGGCAGCGCTCCAGGCACCGGCCACCCGGCCTGTCCCCAAGCCCTCCCCTTCGCCGGCTCCCGTCCCCGTGCTCGAAGGCACGGTGAAGGGACCGGATGGCAAGCCCGTCGAAGGCGCGCTCGTCATCGCGCGGTCGTCGGTGGACCACTCCGACCCAGCGCTGAGCACGCAGACCGACGCCACCGGCCGGTTCCGCCTGACCTTGAAACGGCCGGTCGCGCACACGGTCCGCGTCGAAGCCCGTGGGCTGGCCGGCCGCACGGTCGAGAAGGCGCGGCCCGGAACTCCG
>Ga0184632_10001359_pt1 | contig 9963 bp, 7 predicted proteins | sample PLM31_50_b1_FD_133153 | JGI IMG/M metagenome (GOLD analysis project Ga0184632, IMG submission 133153) | Groundwater sediment microbial communities from an aquifer in East River, Colorado, USA - PLM3-1_50_b1 | ecosystem: Environmental > Terrestrial > Soil > Riparian zone | place: USA: East River... | reverse complement strand
GCAGCCGGCGCCGGTCCGCGTGCCATTGGCCGGCCGGCTGCTGTATCGGCTGCTGCCGTTTCGCCGGCGCGTGGTGCTCGCCAATCTGCGCCGCGTCTATGGCGAAACCCTGGCGGACGACGACATCGTCGATCTGGCGCAAGCCCACTATGGCCACTTGTGGAAGCTGGCCGGCGAGTTCCTGCGCTTCCGGTGGTTGTCGCGCCAGCGTCAGTTGGCGCTCGTTCGGATCGAGAATCTCGACACGTTCGCCGATGCCTACTTCCAGGGCAAGGGGGTGCTGCTGCTCACCGGGCACTTCGGCAATTGGGAAGTGGCGACCGTCGCCGGCATCGGCAGCTTTCCGCACATGCACGGGCGGTTTCACTTCGTACGCCGCGCGTTGAAGCCCGACTGGTTCGACCGTCTGGTGACGCGCCGCTTCGAGCGCGCGGGCTTCGGCGTGTTGGGGAAGCGCGGGTCGCTCGATGCGATGCTCGACCGGTTAGCGCACGGCGACGCGATCGTGTTCGCGTTCGACCAGCACGCGCAGCCGCCGGACGGCATCGCAGTGGACTTCTTCGGCACGCCGGCGTGGACGTTCAAGAGTCTCGCCATCATCGCGCTCGCAACGGGCGCGCCCGTGGTGCCGGCGACGAGCTGGCGCGAATCCGACGGCCGGCATGTGCTGCGCTTCGAAGCGCCCATTCCCGCGGTCGAGCACGCGAGCACGAGCGAAGCCATCCGGCTGACGACGCGCGCCTACAACGCGGCGCTCGAGCGCTTTGTCCTGCGGTGTCCCGAACAATGGTATTGGGTGCATCGCCGCTGGAAGACCGTGGAACACTCGTTGAAGCGCCGCAAGCTGCGGACAGCCAGCGCATGAGCGCCGCCGGGCCGTGCAAGGCCGTGCGACTGCGGGCTGCCCTTGGGGGCAGCGCGGCGGCGACAGCCGCAAGCGTGGGGGTCCTGTCATGACGGAGTTGCCGAGCTCCGCGGCCGTGATGTCCGCCCTCGTGTCGTGGAAGGCCTCGTTCGTCTATGGCTACCTCGCATGGGCGCTGTTCGTCCACTTCCGCGGCCGCGTCCGCCACCGGTTCCATCGGCAGCTCACCGACCATTCGACGATCATCGCGCCGTACAACGCGATCATGTACGGCTTTTCGGCCGTGCCCAATCGCCCGTATGTGGACGTCACGCGCTTTCCGGAGTTGAAGCCGCTGCAGGACAACTGGCAGCTGATCCGCGACGAGGCGTTGCAGCTCTTCGAGGACGGCCACATCCGCGCCGCGGCGAAGTACAACGATCTCGGCTTCAATTCGTTCTTTCGGCGCGGGTGGAAGCGTTTTTATCTCAAGTGGTACGACGCGCCGCTGCAATCGGCGCACGCGCTGTGCCCGAAGACCGTGGCGCTCGTCCAGTCGATCCCCACGATCAACGGCGCCATGTTCGCGATGCTTCCCGCCGGCGGCGATCTCGGCCGGCATCGTGATCCGTTCGCCGGCTCGTTGCGCTACCACCTGGGCCTGGTGACGCCGAACAGCGAGCAATGCCGGATCTTCGTCGACGGCGAGTCTTATTTCTGGCGCGACGGCGAAGCCGTGATGTTCGACGAAACGTTCATCCACTGGGCCGAGAACAAGAGCGACGTCGACCGCCTCATCCTGTTCTGCGACGTCGAGCGGCCGTTGACCAATCGGCTGGTCACCGGGCTCAATCACTGGATGGAGCGCACGTTCGTGCGCGCGAGCCAGACCGAGAACGTCCCCGGCGACAAGGTCGGCTTGCTGAACCGGATCTTCGGGTTCGCGTACTACCTGCGCTATCCGGGCAAGGCGCTGAAGCGGCGCAGCAAGCATGTCTACTACGCCGTCAAATGGCTGCTGCTCGCCGCAATTCTGTATTGGGTATTCGTCGCTCGCTGGTAAGTAATCCACATTCCTCAGAAGCAGCGGCACGCGATGCTCGACCTTCTCGTCAGTCCCGAAGCCGGGCGCAGCCGGGGCGACTCCATCAGCGGTATGTCGAACAACGCGAGCGATCATCGCGAATAGGACCATGAGAACGATACGCTGGGGGATGATCGGCTGCGGCGACGTGACCGAAAGGAAGAGCGGGCCGGGATTCGCCAAGGCCGCGCATTCGCAGCTGGTGGCGGTCATGCGCCGCAATGGCGCGCTGGCGGCCGACTACGCGCGCCGGCATGGCGTTGCGCGGTGGCACGACGACGCCGACGCCATCATCGGCGCGCCCGACATCGACGCCGTCTACATCGCGACGTTGACCGACTCGCATCGCGAATACGCGTTGCGATGCGCGGCCGCGGGCAAGCCCGTCTACGTCGAAAAACCGATGGGCATGAACCACGCCGAATGCCTCGACATGATCGCCGCGTGTCGCGTCGCGCAGGTCCCGCTGTGGGTCGGCTACTATCGGCGCGCGTTGCCGCGCTTTCTTGCAGTGCGCGATCTCCTCGCGGCCGGCGCGATCGGACCGGTGCGCATGGTGCTCTCGCGCCAGTTCCAGCGGCTACCCGGAGCGGAGGCGTTCGCCGCGGGCGCCGTGCCGTGGCGCGTCGATCCCGCGTTGTCGGGCGGCGGCTTTTTCTTCGAAGCCGCGTGTCACACGTTCGACTTTCTCGACTTCCTGTTCGGCCCGGTCAGCGAGGTGCGTGCGTTCGCTGCCAACCAGGCTGGCGCCTATCGCCCCGAGGACACCATCGCGGCGACGTATCGTTTCGCATCCGGTGCGTATGGCAGCGGCACATGGTGCTACGCGGCCGACTTCGACGAGGAAGACAACGAAATCCTCGGCGCAACCGGACGCATCCGGTTTTCCACGAGCGCGCCGGTACCGATCCGCATCCTGCGCGGCGATGCAGTCGAGGAACTACCGGTCGGCGATCCGGAGCACGTCCATCAGCCGCTGATCCAGACGATCGTCGACGAGCTCAACGGCAACGGCAAGTGCGAAAGCACCGGCGAATCCGGTGCGCGCACCGCTCAGGTGATGGACGCAATTCTCGCCGAATTCCGCGCGCAGTACTGCTGAGAATTAACTAATCGAGGAGCTTACCGCAATCCTCCCGAAGCTTGCGTTTATCGAATACGTTGGGGCGTGCGGCCGGACGTGCGCCTTCGCGGCAACGAAATAGCCTCGCCAAGCGACCAATTCGGGAGTGGCGCAGCTATCGCTAACCGCGGCCGACGAAGGGCATCTTCGTGGCCATGATCGTCATGAACTGGACGTTGGCATCGAGCGGCAGGCTTGCCATGTAAACCACGGCGCTGGCGACATGCCCGACGTCCATCAGCGGCTCGATCGCGATCTGGCCGTTGGCCTGGGGAACGCCCTGCGCCATGCGCGCGGCCATGTCGGTGCCCGCATTGCCGATATCGATCTGGCCGCAGGCGATGTCGTATTTGCGGCCGTCGAGCGACGTCGACTTGGTCAGCCCGGTGATCGCGTGCTTGGTCGCCGTGTACGGCGCGGAATTGGGACGCGGCGCATGCGCCGAAATCGATCCATTGTTGATGATGCGACCGCCGCGCGGCGTCTGGTCCTTCATGATCCGCATCGCCTCCTGCGTGCACAGGAATGCGCCGGTCAAGTTGATGTCGACGACGTTCTTCCATTGCGCGAACGTCAGCTCTTCCAGGTTGATCGGCGGCGCACCCACGCCTGCGTTGTTGAACAGCACGTCGAGACGCCCGAACGTCGCCTTCACCTTCTCGAACAGGCCCGCGACGGACGCCGGGTCGGCGACGTCGGTGGGAACCGCCAATCCGTTGGCGGCGAGGGCACCCGTTTGCGCGATGGCCTCGACGAGCGGTTCGCGCCGCCGGCCGGCAAAGGCAACGCGATAGCCGTTGTGCAGAAGCGCCACCGCGGCCGCTTTGCCGATGCCGGAGCCGGCGCCGGTGACGACCGCAACTTTCTGATGCGTAGCCATGGAATTTCCTGTGGAGTCGACGAATTACCCGCATTTTGACCGGTTCCCGCGTCTGGCGACAACCATGGCGGCGATTCAGCTTCACGGCTGGTCGGCGGACCCATCGCCCAACGGCCCGTAATCCTGGCGGCTTTCAGGCGTTCTTAAGCATCCTGCCGCGTAAAATAAGGCTTTCGCGCGCCCGCGGCGACGCGTCGGTGCAGCAGGTTCTCCGGGAGGATCCCCAGTGTTCGCTCGGCCCTTCATCTTCTGCCTCGCGCTCGTCGCCGCCACCGCGGCGGTTGCGCAGGACAAGAAACGCATCGACCGCGCCGCCGACGTCCCGCGGTTTTCGTACAGGATCGACGGCTCGCTCGAGGACGTGATTCGCGACGACGCGAAATTCAAGCCGCTCGCGCAGGCGGTGCGGCGCGACACCGAAGCGGTGCTCGCGCAATACGAGATCGCGGACAAGGCGGAGTTGCGGCAATTGCTGGGCATCATTGCGCAGCTCGATTATCTCGACGGCCGCTATGAAGACGCGATGCAGGCGTCGCTCAGGATCCGGGCGTTGCAGGAAAAGCCGGCGGACCAGCTGCTGTCCGGGCTGCAGCTGCGCGCGCAAGTCGTCGCACAGAAGACCACCGGCAGCGCGACGTCGGACGCGTTTCGCGCCGAAGTGGGACGCGTGATCGCCTCCGAACTCGCGATCCTCCCGTATGCGACGATCGAAAACGACATCAAGTCGAGCAAGGCGCGAGCCGAAACGCTGGGCGAGACGATGGTCCTCGGCAACGTGCGCAACGTGCTGCAGCCGACGGTCGCCAGGACCGGCACACTCTCGTCGGACCTAGTGCCCGGCGTCGTCGGTGCGAAATACGTGCTGGCCACCGCGCTGCCGCTTAAAAAGACGCTGATCGATACGTACAGCGCCTATCTCGACGCGCACAAGGTCGAGAAGGCCGACATCTGGACGGCGCGCGACGCGAGCCTGCCGCCGGGACGCGGCTTGGCGCCCGTGCGCATCGCCGTGTGGGACAGCGGGGTCGATACGACGCTGTTTCCCGACCGCCTGGTGACGGATGCCAGCGGCAAAGTGGCGTTCATCGGCTTCGATCGCTATGGGGATCCTTCGCCGAATGTCCTGTTCCCGTTGCCCGCGGAGGCCCGCGACCGGTGGCCGCAGATGCGCTCGCGCGTCAAAGGCTTCTCCGATCTGCAGGCCAACATCGACAGTCCCGAGGCGAGCGAAGTCAAGCAGCACCTGTCGACGTTGTCGCCCGATCAATACAAAACGGCCATCGAAGAGATTCGCATCGCCGGGATCTACGGGCACGGCACGCATGTCGCGGGCATCGCGGTCGCGGGCAACCCCTATGCGCGGCTGGCCGTCGCGCGAATCGAATTCGGGTACAAGTTGTTGCCGGACCCGTGCCCGACGCCGGAATTCGTGACGAAGTCCACGAAAAACTTCCAGGCGTACGTCGATTTCATGAAGAAGGAGGGCGTGCGCGTCGCGAACATGAGCTGGGGCGGCAGCGTCAAGGGGTACGAGCGCACGCTCGAGATGTGCGGCATCGGCGCCACCACGGACGAGCGCGCAGCGCTCGCGCGCACCTACTTCGACCAGGCGAAAAAGGCGCTGATGAACGCGATGGCAAGCGCGCCGCAGATCCTGTTCGTGGCTTCCGCCGGCAACAGCAACTCGGACTCGACCTTCACGGAGGCCTACCCGTCATCGATCGTGTTGCCGAACCTGCTTACCGTCGGCGCCGTGGACAAGGCGGGCGACGAAGCGCCGTTCACGAGTTATGGCCCGACCGTCGTGGTGCACGCCAACGGATACCAGGTGGAAAGCTACATCCCAGGGGGACAACGCGTGGCGCAATCGGGCACGTCGATGTCCGCGCCGCAGGTGACCAACCTCGCGGCCAAGATGCTCGCCGTCAACTCAAGCCTGACGCCGCCGGAGGTGATCAGGATCATTCGCGAAACCGCCGACAAGACGGCCGATGGCCGGCGCGTTCTCGTCAATCCGAAAAAGGCGATCGCAACGGTCGAGGCGAAAAAAGCGGCGTGACCCGCGGGTGCCCGCGCGGCTACCCGACCAGCAATCCGTGCAGCGCGAAATGCGACAGGTACGTTGCGACGCGTTCGCCGGCGCTCGTGCGTTCGGGCTCCGGCAGTCGCGTGGCGACCGCGGTCACGAGCTCCGGACGCGTACGCGTGCCATCGAGTAATACCAGCAGTGCGCGCGCCAGCGGATCGTCGATGCGCAGCGTTTCGTGGCGCAAATTGGTGACGCTCGGTTGCCGGCGCGCCTGCCACCGCACGACCGGGCTCGCCACCGGACGTTCGCCGGCGATGGCCGCCAGCGCCGGCGGATCGACGTAGAGCTCGACCGTTCCCGCATAACACCCCTCGGCCATCAGCACGGGCACGGGCCGGGCCACCGCGATGTCGTCCCGCGCGTGCTCCTTCTGCCACGCGGCCACTTCCGCGACCGGCACGATACGCGGCGCCTCGCTCACCAACCACTGGAGCAGGTTGCGCGCGGCGCGCACGTTGATGTCGCTCGTCACGGACTCCTCATTGAAGGCCTTGCCTTCGGCGGCGGCGCGGACGAGCGTCATCGATGCCGCGACGTGCATCCCCGATGCGCGCGCCACCCCTTCGCTGCCGGTAGCCACGGCGTCGGCGCGACAGACGAGCGACTGGCGAAAGCGGCGCATCCGCGCGAAGTCGAGATACTGTTCGCGGACGAGCCGATCCATGTCGTTCACGAACTGCTGCATGCGCGGCGCCAGTCCCGCGGCGGTCATCATCGACAGTTTCGCTTCCGCGACGAACATGAGGCCGTGCCGGTCAAGATGCGCGGCGAACTCGTGGAAGTACACGGGATCGTTGGGCAGCGCAAGATCGTCGTGGAAGAGCGCGCTGTCCGTCTGCGTCGCGAGCTTGCGAAATTCCTGGCGCAATACGGCGTCGGTCTCGGTCTGGGTGACCCCGGGCTCGGCGAGCAGCGCCGCGAGCGCACGAGCCGCGTCGAGCTGGGCGCGCGGATCGGCCATGCGGTCGACGTGGTAGTGCAGCATTTGCCAGGCGGCCTGCCGCACATGGCAACCCGGATAGACGTTGTAGCTGACGAAGAGCACGCCGTTGCGCGATAGGCGTTGTGCGGCGAGCGTGAATAACGCATCGCGGACCGCCGCCGGCACCCACGAGTACACGCCATGCGCAATGATGTAGTCGAACGATTCGGGGTCGTCGGTCAACGTCGACAGGTCCTGCTGGAGGAACGTGACGTTGGAAAGGCCGAGTTCCCGTGCCGCGCGGCGCGCATCGGCGATCGCGCCTCCCGAAAGATCGCACCCGACGAACTGCGCGCGGGGCAGCGCGGCGGCCATCGGCACGAGATTGGCGCCGTCGCTGCAGCCGACCTCGAGCACGCGGCACGTCGCGACTTCCGGCGGTGACAGTCCGAACAACGTCGCCACCGTCGCGAGATGGCGCGGATGCGACAGCGCATTGGATTGCGCCGCATACGCGACCGCCGCGTATTTGCGCTCGAGCTCCTGGTTGACGACGGCGTCGCCGCTCATGAACAGCCCAACGCCGGGAAACGCGTGCAGACAGTGGGACGGAGCAGGGCAGCCGTGGCCATCGAAGATCGATCCAAAGCGGGACCTTTTGGGGTTCTGCCGGCGCGGAAATGGCAGGAGCCGCCGATTGTAGATGAGCCACGCCGCCTGTCGGGCGCAATTGCCTATTCGCGACGCGGCGCTTATTATGACATTAGCATAGGAGCAGGAATCCACTTGCGATGAGTTGCACGATCTGCGGGAAGGCCACGTCGCGCGGCGCGCTGCTGTGCAAGCCCTGCAAGGCGGCGTTGAAGCGCGCCCGGCAGTTGACGGTCCAGGACATGCCCCAGCGCTCGGCGCGCGCGCGGGGCAAGGGCGCTCGCCGCGATGCGCTGGCCGAGCCGTCGACCGGCATCGATGCCCTCCGGCGTCCGATGCGCCGCGACCGCGCGGCGGGCCTGCTGCTCGCCGTCGCCACCATTGCTGCGCTGGCGGGTGCTGCCTACGTCGCGGCGCGCGGATTCGCCGGCCACGCCGTGATTCCGGCGGCGCCACCGGCGCTCGTCGCGCAACCGCGCGCGCCCGATCCGATACCCGTCGTCAGTACGGGCGCCAGCGATGCGCTGAGCGCGCCACTCCCGGCGCCCCCGATGCTGCCGGAGCTCACGTCGTCGCCGCCGCTTCGCCCGCCTGTGGGTGCGCCGCTCCGGACGGCAGCCGCTGTGTCGGCGTCCGCGCCTGCCCCTTCGTTGCGGAACACGAACCGGGCGCGGGCGCCGGAGCCGGCCCTTGCGGCGGCCGCCGTGGATCCGCCGCTCGACAGTTTCGGCCCACTGGCGGAAGCGCCAACGCCAAAGCCAGCGCCGCCGCCCCCCGCGGTTCCGCGGGCACCGCCGCCTCCCGATCGATGGCAGACGATGAGCGACGACCTGGCGCGGTGCGCCAGCGAGGGCGGATGGTCCGGCTTCATCTGCGACCAGCGTGTCCGCCTCGCGTCCTGCGACGGGTATTGGGGGCGTGTCGCGCAATGCCCGAATCCGCCGGAAAATCCGCGTTAGTCGAGACGAAGGAATCGTTCGGCAGGCGTTTCCTGATGTCGCCAATCAGTTGGCCGGGTTGCAGCGGATACGCGAGCAAGAACGACGGCCGCGATCGGATAGGCGCGAAGCGCGGCTGGATGCATGCGACGCCGGCGGAAGAACAGGGCGAAGTCGCCTCGCGTAAACTGAGCATTCACCTTCGCGCGAGAATGCGTCATGCCGGCATACTGCAGCCATTTCGATCAGGTCCGCGCCGTGACGCCAGGCGCGCAGGGCTGTGAAGAATGCCTGAAGATCGGCGATGCATGGGTGCACCTGCGGTTGTGCCTCGCGTGCGGCCATGTCGGTTGTTGCGACAGCTCGAAGAACAAGCACGCGACCAAGCATTTTCACGCGACCGGGCATCCGGTCATGCGCTCGCTCGAACCGGGCGACACCTGGGGCTGGTGCTACATCGACGAGCGCATGTTCGACCCGATGCCCGGGGCAGCCAGCGCGCGCTGAACGGTCGCGCCGTTGAGCGTACTGTCACCGAAGCACGTGCCCCCCGAGGGCGGCGCTTCGCTGTCCACGCGCCAAGCGTTCCGCCGGGTCTTTCCCGGCGTGATGGTGGCGATGTTCCTGGCCGCCGCCGATCAGACCATTCTCGCGAGCGCGCTGCCAACGATCGCGAGTTCGCTCGGTGGCATCACGGACCTGTCGTGGGTCGTGGTCGGTTACCTGCTTGCGGCCACCGTCGCCGCGCCGTTGTACGGCTACCTTGGCGATCGCTTCGGTCGCCGGCGCGTTCTGCTGGGTGCGCTGGCGATCTTCACCGGCGCTTCCATTGCCTGCGCACTGGCACCCAATTTCCTTTGGCTCGTGTTGTTCCGCGCGCTGCAGGGATTGGGCGGCGGCGGCCTCATGACGCTGGCGCAGGCGCTGATCGGCGAACACGTATCGCCGCGCGAGCGCGGACGGTTTGCCGGCTACTTTGCGATCGTGTTCGCGCTGGCCAGCACCACGGGGCCGGTGCTTGGCGCCTATCTCACCGAGCACTTGAGCTGGCGCGCCGTGTTCCTCATCAACGTGCCGCTCGGACTGTTGGCGGCGGGACTGTCGTTGCGCGTCCCCCATACGCCAATGGCGCGCCGCGCGGGTCCGTTTCGGCCCGACGTCGTGGGCGCGCTGCTCTTCTGCTTCGCCACGGCCACCTTCCTGTACGCGTTGTCGTCGGGCGGCCATCGTTTCGCGTGGGTCTCGTGGTCGATGTTCGCGCTGCTCGCCGTCGCGGGGATCGGGTTCGTGCTGCTGTTGCGCTGGGAGCGTCACCACCACGATCCGGTGATCCCGATCCATTTCCTCAAGGTCCCGGCGATCGCCCGGTCCGACGCCGTCGTCATGTGCTTCGGCGCGGCGCTGTTCTCGGTGGTTCTCTATATGCCGCTTT
>Ga0184632_10001357_pt1 | contig 9967 bp, 6 predicted proteins | sample PLM31_50_b1_FD_133153 | JGI IMG/M metagenome (GOLD analysis project Ga0184632, IMG submission 133153) | Groundwater sediment microbial communities from an aquifer in East River, Colorado, USA - PLM3-1_50_b1 | ecosystem: Environmental > Terrestrial > Soil > Riparian zone | place: USA: East River... | reverse complement strand
TGATGGCGCTTCAACCAGAGTGGACGACGCTGTCGAGATTTGAGGCAGCGCATGCCCCGTTGGCGCCTGTGCCCAGGTGGCTACCAGCGCCGACCGCTTCCCTCTCTTAGCCGTGGGTGTGCCGAGGTTGTACGAGACTGAGCACTCCGCGTGCAGAGACGAGATGTAGTAGACGCCACTCAGGAATTGATTCACGTGCGAGTAGTGTCGTGGCACGAATCGGTTCATCCACGACAGGCCCCAGAATGCTTGCTCAAGCCAGAACAGGAGACTATTGCGGACCCCCGAGTCCTTCTCCGAGCGAGCCATCTCCCAGAGCACTGCGAGCGTGGCTAGTGAGCGGTCAGAGAAGAGGTGGTGGTTCCGTGTGAACCCCTTCGGTCCTAACCTCGTCCCGTGGTACATCTCATCTAGAGGAAGGTCGTCGGTCGGAAACGATGGCACCTTGACCGACTGGATTCTGCGGAGTACCTCGAAGTCCCCATCGTCAGGAGTCTTAGAGTGCTTGGCTTTGCCGATCCTGTAATGGATCTTCACCGGTCGGAACTCGATCCGCTCTATCGTGTCACCGGCAAGGGTGCGGACCGAGATCTTACGCCGCTCAAGGACGGTCTTGGAGACTGCCGCTCCGCAGCTCGGACAAAGGAACGACTCCTTCACCGTGCCAGTCGCATCGTCGAAGGCCACGTTGTAGAAGACGACCTCGCCACCGCAGTGGGGGCAGGTGAAGACCTCGGACCAGACCGTGTAGTCGATCTTCGCCTTCGTCTTGCCGTCAGTTTGCGTCGTGTCGTACATCCAGCCCCACTCGGCTTCGAAGCGCTCGAGGATGTCCTTCGATGCACGGTCGAACGCGTGGGCATCGACCGGCAGGTTCAGTCCAGCCGCGATGAAGGTCGCCGAGGGTGAGAGGTCTTGAAGGATCGCCCTTCTAGCACCCCAGCGAGGCTTGCGGCCTTCCTTGGCGAACTCGGCCTCGATCTCATCCCTGATATCCCTCTCGGGCTTCCCACAGGCCTGGGCGGCAACCCCGGTCATCCCGGTCCCGCAGAACCCATCGAGCACGACGTCGCCGGGCCGCGTGTAGTGAAGGATGTAGCGCATGATCGCCTGGTGCGGGACTTTGGTCGGGTACGAGTGCGCCTTATAGATCGGGTGGGACTTGCCGACCGAGATGTCCGAGGCGTACGGACCCGGATCTTCGTAGGGGTCTTCCCCGTAGCCTTTGGGCTCGGTTGCCTTCAGCCAGTCACCGATGAACGGGTTCGGGCAGGCCGTGTAGTAAGGCGCGAGCGACATCTGCAGGATGTCCTCATCGGATCCGTTCGGGAACCCGGGGAGCTCCCGGAGCTCGGGCAGGCGTCGGCGGAGCTCGTCGCGACCCGCCCGGATCTCCTCGGTGGTGGGCGCACGGCTGCGGTCGGCGGGAAAGAGGGCGTTGGTCACGAGCCGTTCTCCTCTTCCATGGGCACGATGCGGAGCTTCTCCTCGGAGACTCCCTTGCCTAGACCATCAAGAAGGGTGTCGAACCGCGAGCGAAGCTCGCTCACTGTACTCGCACCCTGCTCGGGGAACAGCGCGCCCCAAAGCTCCGACCGCTTAACCTTGCGGACCTCGAACCGACCGAACACATCGTTCAAAGCCTTGACGAAGTCATCGCTCACTGGGCTCGGGAGATGACCCGAGGACAGGAATGCACGCACTGCATCCGCACGCCCGGCCTTCAGGAGGTCCATCTGCTGCTCGAGGTCGGGCTCCTTCAGATTGTCGAGGAGGGTCTTCACCCAGTTCTCGTGGAGCTGCTCTAGGTCGTCGGCGATGCCGTCGATCGCCGCCCTGGCGGTCGGGCCGGTCGTGGGTCGAGGGCGATAGCCGCACTCAGGGCAGATCACGCTGGATGTGAGGTTCGATTCGTCGAAGGTCTTGCACGTCCCGATCGACGCGAGTTGGTTCTGCAGGGACCCGTAGACGCCGTGAGGGAGGAGCTGGATCGAGGCGAGACGACCGAGGTCCGCGTAGTGCTGACCCTCGAGGATCTGTCGCTTGCGCTCGTCACCCGGTCCGTCCAATCGGTCGCGAGTGTGAGCGCGGGCCGCTTCCTCAGCGAACCGTCTTCGCAGGTCATCGCCTTGGGCGCGGAGCTCCGCAACTTTGGGGGGCTCAGGGCCATTCTGGGCCCGGAAGGCAGCGAGGACGTCTTCGCGATACGTGGCCGCATCTCTTGCCAGCGAGTGCTCACTGCCGAAGACCTCGCACGCCTCTCGGAGATACTCAACAACCTCGCCGAGGTGCGTGCGCCCGTCGATCGCGCGCTCGACGCGCCTTAGCTCCTCGAAGCCAGACTCGGCTGCCGCGATCGCGTCGTTGCCGATGTCGAGCTTGTTCATCTTGCCGACCGAGTTCCGCGCCTTCACGTTCTGCAGCAGGGTCTGCAGCTTCTCGAGACGCGCATCACGGCCCTGTGGCTCTTCCAGGATCATGGCACCCCAGAGTTTGTCCTCACGCGTGACGACGGCTCGGGCATCCGCCACGCGCTTCAGCAGGTCTTCAGCCTTCGAGAGGATCTGCTGGACTGCCTGATCTTGCACCCCGGCGTCGGGAACGATCCCCTCGGGGAGCCCGAGGAGCTTGACCACCGCGCGCAGCTGGATGACCGGTAGCTCCTTCGGAGGAGCGATGAAGGCGAACGCCTCGAGCTCCGACAGGTTCATCCGAGGGAGCTGCTCGAGACCGAGCGCGTCGACCCTGGTCCCTCCGGCGAAACCGATCTCAGCCTTCCCAAGCTGCGTGAGCGCGGCTGCGACCACGACGAGCCAAGCGGGCTCGAGGAACCACTCACCCCATGCGGGAACGCCAGGATCCCGCTCGAACAGCAGGTCTTCACGGTTGACGACCTTGCCGCTGGCCTTGCCGAGCTCTTCCACGAGCCCCTTGGCGAACCTGCCGTCGGCGTTGATCGACCCCTTCATGTCGGCCAGCTCGAGCGAGAGGAGGATCTTCGTGCTGAGATCGGTCTTGCGGTTCGGAGCGGCGATGTGCTGGAGGGCCTGACGGACGCTCTCTGGCAGGTTGTCGCGGGTAACGTCGGCGGCGAACTTCGGGTACCCGGGGTATCGAGACTCGAAGTACGGGGCGATCGCGACGCTCGCGATCATATCGACCTGAGCCTTGACGGAGCCGGTCGACCCGGTCGCGGCTGCTAGCCACGCTTGGAGGGGTTGACGCTTGCCTTGGTAGGTAACCGAGACGGCCTCTCCCATGTTCTTGCGGAGCCACGAAACCATGGACTGCAGCGCTTGGCGAGCCTTGTCGTCGTAGATGTTGCGGTTCTGCGCCGTGGACTCGATCGCGAGCGCGTGCGCGCCTGCGTACGTCCGCAGAGCGTTCGTGAATTCGTCGTCCGGCTTCTCGAGGCGGAAGAACACCTCGTCTGCCTTCTCTTCGTCCTTGAACGTGGGCGGGTCGTACGGCTGGAGGAAGTAGATGTAGAAGTCCCTCGGGGGCTGCGCGGTGGAGCGCTCGTTGGGCGCCCCGAAGAACAGGTACCCGAACCGAGTCACGCGGTGGTCCGCCCACGGCAGCTCGTACTCCCAGATGCGGTAGCCCGAGACGTAGGGAGCATCCCGGCGCTCGAGGAGCTCCTCCATCGCGAGGAAGTACCCCTCATCGAGCCTGTCGCTATCGAGGCTTCCCGCCCGCTCCCGGATCTTCTGGTCGTAGTCGACGTCCTTCTTGACGTCGAGGTAGACCTGGCCGTTGTCCGGGTTCTCCGAGATGAACTGACCGCTGACGGCCTTCAGGATCTCGTCGATCACGGTCCCGATCGTCATCTCGAGGAACGTGGCGTCGCGCTCCGGGAGGTCCGGTGCGAGGAGGCAGAGGTCGTCTCGCAGCTCCTTGTGCGTGGCGCCGATCGGGGCGTAGATGTCGTCGGTCGTGAGCCGATGGACCGTCAGGCCGTCGATGATCCGTTGGGCCATCGGGACGTACTGGGGCTTGGCGAGCGCCTGCTGGACCCGGTTGCGCAGGACCTCGCTCTTCTCCAGGACCTCGCGGACCTCCGGGATCTGGCGGACCGAAGGGTCGTCCGCGAGACGGTTGCGGTAGCTGTCGTAACAGACCAGTCCAGGCGCATCGGTCGGCACATCGTCTTCGAGCCTTCGGCTCATCTCCTGCGAGAGCGTCTTCAGGACCTCGCGCTTCTCGACCGCGGTGATCTGCTCGAAGGTCCGGATGTACGCTGGATGGACGGGAAACATCTCGACGAACGAGTCCAGGTTCTCGGCCATCCCCTCGTAGAGCGGCGTGAAGTCTTGGAGGTGGTCGCGGATCTGGTCCTTCTGCTGAGTGCTTTTCCCGAGCAGACGCTCCTTGACCACGTAGGCAACATCCTCACGGTGGATGCGCACCTGTTCGAACCGGTCCTTCACGCGCCGCACCTCCGCGGCGACGTTGGAGAAGCGAGGGTTATCGAACAAGGCCTCCTGGATGCCTGCCATGAAGCGGAGTCGGGTCGCACCGCAGACCTCGCCGGCCTCACGCAAGAACCGGAGGTCGAGATTGAGCTCGGCGTCGCGGCGACCCCGTAGGAAGTCGAGGAGCTCATCGAGCACGAACAGGAGTCCCCGGTCGGGGAACGCCTCACCGAATCTGGCCATCATGTTGGTGAGCGGGTCCTTCGTGTTGGGCACCTGATCGAGCGCGGGGAACTTGAACTCCACTCCGAGGTGTGCGAGGCCCTTCTGGAGTTCGACGCACACGATGTCCCGGAGGGACATGGCGGTCGCGCCGATCTCTGCCCGGATCACCTGGAACTGGCCGGCCACCGGCTTGAAGAGGTCCCGAGCCTCGTTCCGTGTCAGATCGGGGAGGAGGTCGGCGTGTTCCGCCACCGACGAGATGACCGCCATGAGGTGGGTCTTGCCCGTGCCGTAGTTCGCGACGACGAACAGCCCCTTGTTGCCCTCGGGATGAGGCTCGTCGAAGCGTAGGTGGGGTGTCAGCAGGTCTTCGAGCTCCTTGATGAGCCTGTCCGAGAACACGAACGTGCTGACGTCGTCCCGGGCGTGCCCGAGCTCGTCGGCCTCCCGGAGCACCTTTACGGTCTGGATCGGCTCGAAGTGAACGAGGTCGCGGTACTTCATCAGGGAATCCTCTCGATCATGTAGGGGGCTTCGTCGGGGAACCTCGGTTTCTGAGCACGAAGGACGAGGGCGTCTGAGAGCCGCTCCTCGAAATGGTCCGGCCGTTCCGGTCGGCTGTAGGTTGCCACGGTTCCGGCGATCTGCCCGGGCCACAGGAAAACCCGCGGCGCGGTCCGCGCCATCTGGCGGAGCAGAGACATGAGATTCACCCTCAAGTCTCTTGAGAAGAGAATGTCCAAACCGACGTAGATAGACCCCGTCGACAAACGACGGATGACCTCCCCTGGCCCCGGCGGCTCGGGATCGCTCGTGAGTACCATCCCGGTCTCAATCGGGCGGACACCCCATGCTTCGGCCAGCCGTTCGGCTGCGATTTGCGCAGCATCCCCGTCGACGAGGAGGCCGAGACGTCCAGGGTTCGACGCCAGCTCATCGCGCAGACGCTCAGCGCCGGCTGCAACAGGTGTTCCTCCGTCCATGTCCGAGCTCACTCTCCGGTCGGGACGTCACCCGGTTCTACCACCGTTCCTCGGAGGTGCCACGCTGCCCGGCCGGACCCGCACGGTCTGGCCCTACCGTCACGGTGTTTCCTCTCGAGGCTCCATGACTGGATGGTCTCGCGTTCCTCGGACACGAACCTACGTTCGATGTCAGCAGGTGCGTAGGATTCCCCGGCGGTAGCCGATGGGAAGATAGGCCATGAGCGGCGGAGACCAGCTGGCGACGGGGTCGGCCTCGATTGCCCGGCGGGGCAGCGTCAGGAACTTGCAGGAGCTCTATACCGTCGCGATCGCGCTAGCGATCGCCGTCGCGATCGAGCGCCTCATGATCGGGACCCGGCTCTCCTGGTACATCGTCCCGATGCTCGTGGCGTTCCTCGCGACGATCATCCCCTTCTATCACGGCGCGATGCGTCACCTAGATGAGACGTACGTCGCGCGGGATGGCAAGGACATGCGTGCGGGTGGTCTCCTCTCCGACTTCGTGATCCTGTTCGTCCAGGCGTGCCTGTTCTTCGTGTTCGCGCGGACGCTGCCGAGCGCTCACGCGGCGGCCATTTCCCTGCTGGTCCTCCTGGCGGTGGACGTGGCGTGGGGGTTGACCGTGGCGCTCCTGATAAGACGGAACCGGAGGGTCCCAATGGCGGCCTTGAAATGGGTTCCGATCAACCTCATCGCTGTCGCGATGCTTACGGTGCTGGTCGCTGTGGACACCGGAGCACCGCCCAGCGGACACGTCGATCAACCGATGGCCTACGCGCTTGCCGGGGTGTCGCTCGCCCGCTCGATCGCGGACTTCGCCGTGTCATGGAGCTTCTACTTCCCGCCCCGCGACATCGGGTCCCGTATCGCGCATGTCCGTGAGGGACCCTAGGATGCCGTCAGTGCAGGTGGCTTCGGATGGGAAGGGGTTGAAGCTCGGATGACGGGAGGGGTGGTCCGCACCCTCGGGTACTCAGGCTCCGCTGCCGAGGGTGATCACGACGCCATCGAGCGAGCCATCCAGGAAGCAACGTCTGTCGCCGAGACATGTGCACGGGCGCTCGGCCGGGAGCTCGGCGAGATCGTCGACATCGAGGAGCTCCCTGTCGCGGCGGAGGCTCGAGCCAGGTTCCCGTTGTTGCGCATAACGTTCATGCTCGCTCCGTCACCTTCGAATGTGGAACTGCATGCCGAAGGCTCCGGTGATGTGCTCCAGAGCGTTCCACCCGACTTCCGCGAGCTCTATTCGGAGTTCCGTTCTCGGCTGCTATCGGAACACACGAGTCTTCGGCCGCGACCTAGTCCGATCAACAAGAAGGGGCTTATGCGGTACGAGGGGTTCGCGATAGGCGCTCGGAACAGAATCTACGCCGGCTTCAGGAGGCGAGGCGTCAAGCTCAGCTTCGAACTGCCGAAGGACCACGATGTCCCATCTGCGGAGTATGTGACGCGGGGGCGGCGCGACTGGAGGGATCTCTTACTGGATCGCCCTTCCCAGCTGGAAGGAGCTCTGTTGCTGGCAAGGGACGCGATCGATGGGTTCTCACGCGAGCAGTCGCCCGCAGAGGGGGGGGCGTGACGTTGAGCACGACCGTCTTCAAGAAGGTCGACTACACGCTGTCGAGACTCATTTCCGGCATCGACCTCGGTGAGATCGCGCTTCCCGACATCCAGCGGCCATTCGTGTGGCCTAACACGAAGGTGCGCGACCTGTTCGACTCGATGTACCGCGGATATCCCGTCGGCTACCTCCTGTTCTGGCAGACGACCTCGGACGGGTACAAGGTGGTCGGTTCGGGAACCAAGCAGAAGGTGGCGGACCTGCTGATCGTCGATGGACAGCAGCGGCTCACGTCCCTCTACGCGGTGCTGACGGGCACGCCGGTGGTACGCGACAATTACAAGGAGGAACGGATCCAGATCGCGTTCCGCCCGCTCGATGGGACCTTCGAGGTGGCGGATGCCGCGATCCGACGGGATCCCGAGTTCGTCCCAGACATCACCGAGCTCTGGTCCAAGGAGATACCTCGCGAACGGTTCGTGAGGTTCTTCTTCGGTCGCCTGCGCGAGCGTCGTCAGGTCGATGAGGACGAGGAGTACTATCTCCGCGAGCTGCTCGATCGTGTGTTCGATCTGCAGAACTACCCCTTCACAGCGCTCGAGCTATCGAGCGCTGTAGAGGAAGAGCATGTAGCGGACGTCTTCGTTCGGATCAATAGCGCGGGGACTTTGCTGAACCAGGCCGACTTCATCCTGACGCTCATGTCTGTTTTCTGGGACAAGGGTCGCCGCGAGCTCGAGGAGTTCGCGCGCGCCTCGCGAACACCTGTCGACGGGCCATCGCCCCACAACCACTTCCTCCATCCCGATCCCGACCAACTCCTGCGGGTCTCGATCGCGCTCGCGTTCCGCCGGGCACGGCTCCAATTCGTCTACTCGATCCTGCGGGGGAAGGACCTTGAAACTGGGGAGTTCAGCTCCGAACGCAGGGACGAGCAGTTCGCGATCCTCGAGTCGGCGCAGACGGTCGCGCTGGATCTGCAGAACTGGCACGAGTTCTTCAAGGCGCTCATCCGTGCGGGCTACCGGAGCGGCGACACGATCACGTCCAAAACCGGTCTGCTCTACGCCTACGCGCTGTTCCTCATCGGCAAGCGGGACTTCCGGGTCGATCCGTTCAAGCTGAGGGACGTGATCGCGCGGTGGTTCTTCATGACGGCAATCACCGGCCGCTACACCAGCTCTCCTGAGAGCGTCATGGAGCAGGATCTGGCCCGGCTCCGCGACGTTAAGGATGGGGCTGGGTTCATCGGTCTCCTCGACGGGATCGTCGAGGAGGCGCTGACCAACGACTACTGGGCGATCACCTTGCCGAATCAGCTGGGTACGTCGGCAGCCTGGAGTCCCGCGCTTTCCGCCTACTACGCGGCGCTCAGCCTGCTCGATGCGAAGGTCCTGTTCTCCAAGCTGAAGGTGGCGGAGCTTCTGGACCCCGCGACGAAGGCCAAGCGTGCCGCCATCGAGCGTCACCACCTCTTCCCGAAGGGGTACCTGAGCAGGAGCGGGATCAAGGGCACGCAGCAGAACCGGATCGCAAACATGGCGCTCGTCGAGTGGCCCGACAACGCGAAGATTTCCGACCGGCCTCCCGCTGAGTACTGGCCTGAGCTGGCGCGGCGGTTCGGAGACGCGGAGCTCAGGCCGATGCTCTACTGGCACGGGCTCTGGTCCGATTGGGAGCTGATGGATTATCAGGACTTCCTGATTGAACGACAGAAAGCGCTTGCCGCGGTCATCCGCGATGGGTTCGCGGTCCTGTGGGAGGGTGCACGCGCCTCAGACGCGGTGCGTGTCGATCGCGAGATGACGAAGCACGCCAACGAGTCCCGTCGCACGCCGACCAAAGAGCTCATCGACGGAGGAGAGGGTGCTTTCGTGGAGTTCAAAGAGTCTGCTCGCTGGAGCCACATCCAGGGTGAGAAGGAGAAGACGAGTGAGCTCGAGGTGATCCGGACGATCGCAGGGTTCGCGAACGCAAAGGGCGGCACGCTGCTGATCGGGGTCAGCGACCAACAGGAGGTTGTCGGACTCGGTCGTGACTTCAAATCCCTGCAGAAGCGACCGGACAGGGACGGGTTCGAGAACTGGCTGACCACCGACGTCATCCGGCTGCGGTTGGGTGCCTCGACGATGCCGCATGTCTCGGTCTCGTTCGAGGACTTCGATGGACGCGTAATCTGTCGGGCCGATGTCGAGCCGGCGCCGAGCCCTACGTATGTGGATGGCAAGCGGTTCTTCGTTCGGGTGGGGAACACCACGCAGGAGCTCGGTATCGCCGACGTTGTGGAGTATGTCAAGAAGCGCTGGCAGGGCCGCTAGTTAGCCTTCTTCGCTCTCGGGCACCAGGTTCTGTCCAAGACACGCATCTACCTGCGCTCCCGTTGGTATCGGCGGTGTCCAAAGACAGCGAGCCATCGGATGGCGACCGCCACCGTTCCAAGACGGTGCTACAAGGGGACCGAAAGTCAGAAGGCCATTCTGCCCCTCGTGAGGAGGAAGGACGCCCTGGCAACCGTGTAGGTACTTCTGCCATAGGTCGAGCAGCGCATTGCGGAGTTCTAAGGTGTCGTGAGTATCACCTCATCGCTGGTTCGTTCACGCGGTCCTGCTGGTCGTTGGTTCCATGCCGGATGAGGTGAGACGGACTGATTCCACCCCGCTCAGCCCCCAGGCCGCCAACAGGCCGCAGAACGTTGCGAATCGACAACGAGATCAAGCGGAGAAGATCGGCTCTGTCACGGTGGCAGCCTTGCGTGTGACGCCCGCTGTTGCAAATCGGGA
>Ga0184632_10001356_pt1 | contig 9969 bp, 8 predicted proteins | sample PLM31_50_b1_FD_133153 | JGI IMG/M metagenome (GOLD analysis project Ga0184632, IMG submission 133153) | Groundwater sediment microbial communities from an aquifer in East River, Colorado, USA - PLM3-1_50_b1 | ecosystem: Environmental > Terrestrial > Soil > Riparian zone | place: USA: East River... | reverse complement strand
TTGCCGGCAGTTCTCCACACTGGACCATCCGGATAGGAGTACTCCGAGATGGTCTTCGCATGCATCGTCGCACCGAAACCGGGCGCGGTGGGAGCAAGGTAGCGCCCATGCCGGATGCGGACCGGTTCGACGAAATGCTCGTGCAAGTGGTCCACGTACTCGATGGTCCGATTGTCCATCGAGCCGGATACGGCAACGTAGTCGAACATGGCAAGATGCTGGACGAGCTCGCAGAGGCCCACGCCGCCCGCGTGTGGACAGACCGGAATTCCGAACTTGGCCGCCAGCAAGAGAATCGCGATGTTCTCATTGACTCCTCCGACACGGGTCGCGTCGAGCTGGAGGAACGAGATCGCATTCAGCTGGAGCAGTTGCTTGAACACCACCCGGTTCTGCACATGCTCCCCGGTGGCGACCGCGACCGGGGCGATGGCAGCGGCGATGCGCGCGTGGCCCACGACGTCGTCGGGGCTCGTGGGCTCCTCCACCCACCACGGATCAAAGGGCGCGAGCTCGCGGATCCAGTCGATCGCGACGTCAACATCCCAACGCTGGTTGGCGTCTATCGCGATCCGAACGTCGGCGCCGCACGCCTCGCGGGCGATTCCCATGCGACGGATGTCGTCGGCGACGTCGGCCCCCACCTTGAGCTTGATCTGGCGGTATCCGTCGGCGACGGCCTCGACACACAGTCGACGCAGCTTGTCGTCGTCATAGCCGAGCCAGCCCGGCGTCGTCGTGTACGCCGGATATCCATGTTCCAGCAGTTCTGCTGCCCGCTCAGCTCTCCCCGCGGCCCCTTCCCGCAGGATCGCCAGCGCCTCGGACGGAGTGAGCGCGTCTGTCAAATACCTGAAGTCCACCAGCGCGACGATCTCCTCGGGGCTCATCGCCGCCAGCAGCTGCCAGAGTGCTAGCCCGGCCCGCTTGGCCTTGAGGTCCCACAGCGCGTTGACGACGGCGGAGATCGCCATGTGCATGACGCCCTTCTCCGGACCGAGCCACCGCAGTTGCGAGTCATACACGAACTCCCGGTAGACGGCGCCCATGTCGCCGAGCAGAGTCTCGATTGGACGCCCCACCAGGGACGGCGCGAGGGATGCGATGGCGTTGGTCTGGATGTCGTTGCCCCTACCGATGGTGAAGGCGAACCCGTGTCCCTCGTGGCCGTCATCGGCGTCCGTGCGCACGACGACATAGGCGGCCGAGTAGTCGGGGTCGGGGCTCATGGCATCGGACCCGTCCAGATGCAGGGAGGTGGGGAACCGGATGTCGTGCGTCTCCACGGCCACAAGGCGGTTGTCGGCCATCGCTCGGCGACCTCCGGAAGCTATTAGCTCTGCTAAGACATCCGAGGTATATCAGCGAGGCGGTGGTTACCGCAAGGCGCGGTTGCGCGGATAATTGCCCACTCTACGCTGTTAAGGCCTATTTAGGGCGGACCAAAAAGTTGCGTGGGTGTTACTCGATGGAGGGTTGTGAGTCTAGACATCAGATGTATGGGGAGTTAGAGTCACGCCACAGCGAGCAGGCGAGGAGGGATCGAGATGGTTCGCGCTACGGCCGAGAACGCGGCGCGCGTCCGGACCGGCGGTGGCTATGACCCACCGAGCGTGGGACTGGCCGTGATCCGGATCGGTCCGGTGCTCATGCTCGTTGTCGTCGTCACGATTATCTCGTTCCTGTCCCCGGTCTTTCTCACCACGCGCAACGTCGGTAACGTCCTGGGCCAGACGGCCGCGATCGCCGTCCTCGCCTTGGCGCAGCTGCTGGTGATCCTGACCCGCGGCATCGACCTGTCGGTGGGCTCCACGCTGGCGCTATCGGCCGTCGTTGGCGCCATGGTGTTCGAATCGGTCCAGTCCGGTCCCGTCGTCATCCTGGCGATGCTCGCCACGGGGACGGCGGTCGGCGCGGTCAACGGCGCGCTGTACGTGTACGGCCGGCTCCCCCATCCCTTTATTGTCACGCTCGCGACGCTCAGCGCCGCCCGAGGTCTTGCCCTCTGGCTCTCCGGCGGGCAACCCCACCGCGGTATGCCCGACGTCGTGCAGACCCTCGGCGGAGGGCTACTCGGGTGGCTGCCGTACTCGACCTTCCTCGTCGCCGGCCTTGCGTTGCTGACCCTGCTGCTGACGACGCGGCTCGTCTGGGGTCGGTGGATCTACGCCGTGGGCGGCAACCCCGAGGGTGCCCGACGGGCGGCCGTACCCGTGAAGGGCGTCCTCATCTCCGTGTACGTCCTCAGTGGTCTTGCCGCGGGCGTGGCGGGCGTGATCACCGCCGGTCGGCTCAACGCCGGGTCCCCCACCTTCGGTGAGCTCGCCGAGTTGGACGCGATCGCCGCCGTAGTCATCGGCGGGGCAAGCTTCCTCGGCGGCCGAGGCAACGTGGCCAACGCGCTCGTCGGAGCGCTCATGATCGGTGTCATACGCAACGGCATGAATCTGTTGAATGTAGACGCGTTCCTACAACCCATCGTGATCGGCGTGGTGATCCTGATCGCGGTGGAACTCGATGTCATCCGCGGTCGACTCGAGGAACGCTTCCGCGTCATCCAGGCGGTCCGGTCATGACAGCCGCGGCGGAGGTTCGCATGACGCAGGCCCACATGAACGCTGCGCCGGCGCTCACGGTGCGCGGGGCGACCAAACGGTTCGGCGCCGTGGTGGCGCTTGATGGCGTGGACCTCGCGGTCCGGCGGGGTGAGGTGCTGGCGCTACTCGGCGATAACGGTGCCGGAAAGTCCACTCTCATCAAGTGCGTCAGCGGTGTCCACCGCTTCGACTCGGGCTCCGTTGAGATGAATGGTGTGCCGGTGGAGGTTTCATCGCCATCCGTGGCGCGCGCGCTCGGCATCGAGACTATCTACCAGGACCTCGCGCTCTTCGACAATCTCGATCCGGCGGCCAACTTCTACGCCGGGCGGGAGACCGCCGGACCTCGATGGCTGCCTCGAGGGCTTCGGGTCCTGCGCCGCGGCCCGATGGCGGAGGCGACGGCGGATGTGCTGAAGCGGCTGCAGGTTGGGGTTGCCGACGCCCGTACCACAGTCGGCCTCATGTCGGGCGGTCAACGTCAGGCGATCGCCGTCGCACGTGCGGCCGCGTTCGCCACCAACGTCGTCATTCTCGACGAACCCACCGCCGCCCTCGGCGTCCGCGAGTCGCGGCGGGTGCTCGACCTCATCCTCCGGTTGCGCGAGGAGGGACACGCCATCGTGGTCATTTCGCACGCGATGGATCACGTGATGGAGATAGCGGACCGGGCCGTCGTCATGCGGCGCGGCCACATGGTCGGAGAAGAGATACCCCGACCGGAGAACAGGCAAAAGATCGTTTCGCTCATCGTCGGAGGTGACGACTGACGTAGGCGGCGGATGTCGCCCTCCCCCGGTTTGCCGCACTTCGGCGGCAGCCTTGGCGAAGCACGGTGTTTTCTAAGGAGATAACAACGATGCGACGTACGACGAGAATCGGAATCCTGGCCCTCGCCCTAGCCTTGCCCGTGTCGATTGGAGCCTGCTCCACCGACAGTGGCGGAGGCTCGAACTCAACCACCATCAAGGTCGGCTTCATTACAAAGTTCCCGGTCGACTTCTACGACATCATGGTCGACGCCGTGAAGAAGTACGACAGCGAGCACGCCGATGTCGAGGTCGTCTTCGGCCAGGGCAAGAGCGGGACCGATGACGAAGGTGAGATCGCGATCATCGAGAACATGATCGCGCAGGGCGTGAAGGCAATCGCCATCACCCCGACGAGCCCGAACGTGCAGGGAGCCCTGGACAAGGCGGTCGCAGCGGGCATCAAGGTGGTACTCGTCGACAACGACATCCCCGGCTGGTCCGGCAAGTCATCCGTCGTCGCCACCGACAATCTCGCCGGAGGCAAACTCGCCGGAAAGTGGCTCGCCGAGCATCTTTCGGCCGGAGCCACCCTTGGTGTGCTGCAGGGACGCCTGGGCAACCCGTCGCTCGATGACCGGGTCAAGGGCATGAAGGAGACGCTGGGCGACAAGGCGAAGATCGTGGCGGAGCCGGCCACCGACTGCGACGAGACCAAGGGTCTCAACGCGGCCCAGGACGTGCTCACGGCCAACCCCAACGTATCGGCCATCTACGGTGCCTGTGGTCCGCCAATCCTCGGCGCGCTACAGGCAATCAAGGCCGCGGGGAAGAAGCCGGGCGACATCATCGTGGTCGGCTTCGATGCATCGGCCGGCGAGATCGCGGCCATCATGGCCGGAGACCAGTCGGCCTCGGTGGCCCAGTTCCCCTCGAAGATGGGGTCGCTCGGCATAGAGACAGCGGTCGCGGTCGCTCGCGGCCAGACCGTACCGGCCAATGTAGACACCGGCACGGAGATCGTAACTAAGGACAACGCCTCAAAGTTCAGCTGACTCGCCCCTCACCCGGAGGGTGCCCTTCGCCATCGCGGTGGGCACCCTCCGCCCCCCCCGTTCCCGCCCCGTTCCCGTCGATCATGACCTGGACGTCATGATCGACGCCATTTCACGACGGTGAAGTCATGATCGTGGGGATCTTGAGGGGCGAGCGTGCGGGTAGCGACGCCACTCCCGTGCTCTACGGCCCTGCTGACCGTCTACAACGGAGTCGACAGCCGATGTTCACCTCCCGTTCATGCCCGCCCCGTGTGGACTCCTATCGATACGATCGGTGCCGTGACGGAGTCCCTGCAAGACCACGAGGTGACCCAGGACATCCCGGAGATGCGACGCCCGCACGGCCAACCACACCGCACCCCCACAGTCCAATGTGAAGCCGAAGGGCAGGGCGAGTCAGCTTACGTCCGAGCGAACCGCGGGACCGGTTGAACCGCGTACCACGAGTTCGGGCTCGAACAGCAGCTCGTCCGCCGTGACGGTGGCCCCCTCGATCTGGTTGACCAGCAACGTTACCGCCGCCCGTCCCAGTGCTTCGATCGGCTGGCGCACCGTGGTCAATGGCGGCTCGGTGCAGGTCATCAACGCGGAGTCGTCGAAGCCGACCACCGAGATGTCCGCCGGCACCGAGAGCCCCGCGCGGCGGGCGGCCCGGATCGCGCCCAGGGCAAGGGGATCGCTGCCGCAGATGATCCCGGTGACGCCGTGGCGGAGCATCCGAGTGGTCGCCGCGTGCCCGCCTTCCAGCGCGAACAGGGCGTGCTCTACCAGTTCCGGGGCCAGTGTGCCGCCACTGCGTTTCACCATCGCGGTGTATGCCTCGAGCTTGCGACGCGACGGTATATGGTCCTCGGGACCGATGATCATTCCGATCCGCTCGTGGCCGAGTGAGGCGAGGTGGCCGTACGCCTGCTCGACGGCGACCGCGTCGTCAGTGGACACCTGGGGGTAGCCCAGGTGCTCGACCGCGGCGTTGAACAGCACCACCGGCAGCTTGCGCTGTGAGAGCCGTTCGTAGTGTGCGTGCGGGGCGTCCGCCTCGGCGTAGTGGCCGCCGGCGAAGACCATCCCGGACACGTGCTGATCCAGGAGCATGTTGACGTAGTCGGACTCGGACAGGCCGCCGGCGGTTCGGGTGCACAACACCGGCGTGAACCCGCGCTGAGCCAGCGCGCCGCCGATGACTTCCGCAAGCGCCGGGAAGATCGGGTTTTGGAGCTCGGGGAGGACCAACCCGATCAACCGCGCACGTTCTCCGCGCATCTGCGTTGGCCGTTCGTAGCCGAGCACGTCCAGGGCGGTCAGCACGGCATCCCGGGTGGCATCGGAGACCCCTGCTTTGCCGTTCAGCACCCGGCTGACGGTGGCCTCGCTGACGCCGACCTTCTGAGCGACCTCTGCAAGTCTGCGGGTGGATGTGCGCATCATGCCGCAAGGATACGGCAGGATCCGAGCAACTGCTTGCGCTGATGTGCGCGCCAGGTTGCGCACCAGGTCTCGGCAACCAGCCGTTCGCGGCGATCGTCGGCGTCTGGCGTTGCCAAATCGTGTCTTTGCAAAAAACAATCGATACCTTGCACGGATGAGTCGCCATCGCTACAGTGACTGCACTCACACCCGACGCCTACCAGGTCCAGGGGCCAGGTCACACAGGGGACACAGATCAGTAACAGGGCATCGCCGCGGTGATGACCATCGCGGATCATGGAAACTCCGTCTCGAAGGGATGGACAGAATGTCCGTACCGCAGTACCGGAAGGCCGCGGCGATAGCGCTCGTGGCCGGCCTGGGGCTAAGCCTTGCGGCGTGCTCCACCAAGAGTGGCGACGACGTCGCCGGCAAGGTCACGATCACGGTCGACTGCCAGCCGGTTGGGGCTCAGGCTGAGCTGTTGCGGGACTGGAATGCCGACGTTGTGGCCTTCCAGACACTCCACCCCAACATCACCATCAAGAGCGTCTCGGTGGGTGCGCAATGCGCCAATCCGCCGGACTTCACCGCTCGCCTCCAGGGCGGCACGGTGACCGACGTGTTCTACGGGTACATGACCGACGTGCAGCAGGTGATCGATTCCGGGCAGGCGATGGAGATCACCCAGTACGTCAACAAGGACACAATCCCGACCTGGGACAGCATCGATGCCGGCGCCAAGGCCACGTTCACCGACGATGGCAAGGTCTGGGGGGTTCCGACTAAGAACTACTCGATGGGCCTGGTCTACAACAAGAACCTGTTCCAGCAGGCCGGTCTCGACGCGAAGAACCCGCCGAAGACGTGGACCGATGTTCGCGAAGCCGCCAAGAAGATCGCCGCGCTCGGCAACGGCATCGCCGGGTACTCCGAGTACAGCGCCGGGAACACCGGCGGCTGGCACTTCACCGCCGAGCTCTACGCACACGGCGGCCAGATGGTCACCCCCGACGGCAAGTCGGCTGACTTCAACAACGCGATGGGCAAGCAGGTTCTGCAGAACCTCAAGGACATGCGGTACGGCGACAACAGCATGGGCGACAAGCAGTTGCTGCAGTGGCCGGACCTGCTGACCAACGCCGGTGCCGGCAAGGTGGGCATGTTTGTCGGTGCGCCGGACGCGACCACCGCGATCGTCACCCAGTTCCAGGGCAAGTACCAGGACTGGGCGATGGGCCCGATCCCCGGCCAGGGCGGCGCGGCCAAGGCAACCCTGGGTGGCGGCGAGGGCTACTTCTTCAAGAAGGGTCTCTCGGCGGACGAGGTCAAGGCCGGTCTGATGTGGCTGGCGTACGAGAAGCTGACGCCGGGAAAGGGCCAGCTCGACTACGTGCGGGCCAAGCCGGAGAACCAGCCGGTTGGTCTGCCGCAGCCGCAGCTGTTCACCGTGGGCAGCGAGGCGCACAAGCAGGACCTGGACCTGCGCAAGGCGAACGCCAACATCACCGTTGACGACTTCGCGGCCTTCGAGAACAACCCGGTTCCGATCAAGTTCGAGCCGCGCAACGCTCAGGCGATCTACGCGGTGCTGGACGGGGCGATGTCGGCGATCCTCACCGACCCGAACGCGAACATCGATGACCAGCTAAAGAAAGCCACGGACAAGGTAAACCAGGTCCTGGCCAACGGGTGATCCAACGGTACGGGGGCCGGCCGCCGGCCCCCGTACCATCGGCCACGTCCTCACGCCGTCGGCGAGTCCTCAGACCGCGGGGCCAGTCTCGGTCATCCGGCTCATCCAGGAGAGTTTGCAATGGCGATCCTCACCGTCCCGGGCACCACCCAAGAGCCCGGTCGTCGAGCGCCACTCTCCGCCGGACGACCGCGTGCCAGTGCGGTTGGCCGCAAGCTCCGGGACAACCTGACGGGCCACGCATTCCTGATCGGTGCCGTCCTCTGCTTCGCCGTCTTCGCCTGGTACCCGATGATCCGCGGCGTGGTCATGAGCTTCCAGCGAACCCGACGGGGAGTGACCACGTGGGTCGGTTGGGACAACTACGAGCGCATCATCAACGACCCGAGCTTCTGGACCGCCTGGAAGAACACGTTCTACTTCACCGTGCTCGCGTTGATTCTCGGCTACGCGGTGCCGTTCTTCGTGGCGATCCTGCTCAATGAGTTCCGCCACGCCAAGGGTTACCTGCGGGCGCTGGTCTATCTGCCGGTGATGCTCCCACCGGCCTCGGCACTGTTCTTGTTCAAGTTCTACGCGTACGACCCGAGCGACGCGGGCCTGTTCAACGCGATCCTCAAGGCGTTGCACCTACCGACGTCGCAGTGGATGCAGTCCCCGACGATGACGATGCCCGCCATGGTCATCGCGTCAACCTGGATGAACATGGGCGGCGCGGTGCTGATCTATCTGGCGGCCCTGCAGAACATTCCGGGGGCACTGTACGAGGCTGCCGAATTGGACGGCGCCGGCATCTGGCGGCGGATCGTGCACGTGACGATCCCAGAGACAAGGCTGATCCTCTCGCTGATGGCGATGCTGCAGATTGTCGCGACGATGCAGCTGTTCATCGAGCCGTTGATCCTCGCCAACGGTGCGGGCTCGCAGGACTCAGCCACGTCGGTGGCGTACCTGATCTACCAGCACGGGTTCTTCCAGAATGACCTCAACGGCGCCGCGGCGCTCGGAGTGATCATGCTGATCGTGCTGGCCGGCTTCTCTGCCGTCTATGTACGCCTGACCGCGAAACAGGACTAGGAGGGGATTGGCGATGGCAATGCGTGACTCCGGAACTCGGACGCTGATCTCCCATGCCCAGCTCACCCGTGGCCGCGGCCGGGTGGTCTACGTGACCCTCCTGATCCTCGTCCTGGTCGCCTTCACGCTCATCTTCATCGGGCCGCTGTACTGGATGGTCACCGGTGCGCTCAAGTCCGGCCAGGAGGTGGCGCAGACTCCGCCGACGCTGTTCCCCCAGGATCCGCAGCCGCAGAACTACGTCGACGCATGGAACCGGCTGAACCTCGCCAAGCTCCTGTTCAATACGGCCTACTACGCGTTCGGGGCGCTGGTGTTCCAGCTGGTACTCGACACAGCCGCTGCGTACGCCCTGTCAAAGCTGCGACCGTTGCTGGGCAACCTGATTCTCGGTCTGATGCTGGCGACCCTGATGATCCCGGCCATGGTGCTGATCATTCCGCAGTACGTGACCGTCATCTCGCTACCCATCCTGCACATCAGCCTGCTGGACTCGCCATTCGCCATCTGGCTGCCCGCGGTGGCGAACGCGTTCAATATCTTCCTACTGAAACGGTTCTTCGACTCGATCCCCGAGGATCTGATGTCGGCGGCCACAATGGACGGAGCGACGCCGCTGCGTACTCTGTGGTCGATCGTCCTGCCGATGTCCCGCCCCATCCTCGGCGTGGTCTCGATCTTCGCGATGACCGCGGTCTGGAAGGACTTCCTCTGGCCGAAGCTGGTCGAACCATCGCCGGAGACCCGGACAATCAGCGTCGGCATCTACGCATTTGCCGGGGGTACACCCATGAACGTGGTGATCGCCGCGGCGGTCATCGCCGCAATCCCGACCGTCGTCTTCTTCCTGATCTTCCAGAAGAACATCATGTCCGGCCTAACCGCGGGCAGCCTAAAGGGATAGCCAACGACTCATTCCAACTGTGAACCCCGAATCGCCGCCCCGGGGGTGGGTGGTGTCGTGCCAAAACCCGAACTGTGCCAAGAGCGATATTCACGAGGAAGCAGGTTTGCCGTGGGTGACATCGGAATCCCTGAGGCTAAGGCGACCGAGCTAGTGGCCGCCAGCTGGTGGCGTTCTGCCGTCATCTACCAGATCTACCCGCGCAGCTTCGCGGACAGCAACGGCGACGGCATTGGCGACCTCGGCGGCGTCCGTGCGCACCTGAACCATCTGGCCGATCTCGGGGTCGATGCGGTGTGGTTCAGCCCCTGGTATGCCTCGCCGCAGGCCGACGCCGGCTACGACGTCGCTGACTACCGGGCCATCGACCCGGTGTTCGGCACGCTGACCGAGGCCGAAGAGCTAATCCGCGAGGCGCACGCCCTGGGTATTCGAACCATCGTCGATGTGGTACCCAACCATTGCTCGGATGCACATCCAT
>Ga0184632_10001355_pt1 | contig 9981 bp, 11 predicted proteins | sample PLM31_50_b1_FD_133153 | JGI IMG/M metagenome (GOLD analysis project Ga0184632, IMG submission 133153) | Groundwater sediment microbial communities from an aquifer in East River, Colorado, USA - PLM3-1_50_b1 | ecosystem: Environmental > Terrestrial > Soil > Riparian zone | place: USA: East River... | reverse complement strand
CATCATCAAGCCTGCGGGGCCAAACTCGTCGATTTCGCCGGATGGGAGATGCCCATCCAATACAGCGGTGTCGTGGACGAGTACCATACCGTCCGCTCCCATGTCGGCCTCTTCGATGTGAGCCATATGGGGCGGGTGCGAATCGCTGGAACTGGTGCCGTCTCCTTCCTCCAACGAATTACCACCAACGATGTCGGCAAACTCGCCGTTTCTCAAGCCCAGTATTCCATGGTCTGCAATGAGAACGGCGGCATCAAAGACGACGTCTTCGTCTATCGGCTCACCTCGGACGAGTTCCTATTGTGTGTGAATGCCTCGAACCGCGAGAAGATCCTGTCGTGGCTACGATCCCAGCTTGCCCAGGACAAAACGATTCGTCTCGAAGACCGGTCAGTCGAATTGTCCCAGGTTGCCGTTCAAGGTCCCAAATCTCGCGAGCTGCTCATGAGTCTCGGCGGGACGGCGCTTGAAGGACTCAAGCTCCATCACACCTGTGACGGCACGATCGGCGGCCTTTCCTGCTTGCTGGCCCGAACCGGCTACACCGGTGAACTGGGCTATGAGATTTACATCGACGCAGACAACGTCGGCCGCCTCTGGGACCTGCTCGTCGACAAAGGACAGGCGTGGGGACTCAAGCCGGCGGGACTCGGCGCGAGGGATCTCCTCCGGTTAGAAATGGGCTATCTACTCTATGGCAACGACATGGGCGAAGAAACGACGCCACTCGAAGCTAATGCGGGCTGGACCGTCAGTTTCCAGAAGGGTGGGTTCATCGGCAGCCAGGCGCTCCTGGCGCAGAAACAGGCCGGAGTCGCTCGCCGATTCGTCGCCTTCGAACTCGTCGAGAAAGCCGTGCCTCGCCATGGATTTCGAATCCTCGACCCCACGGCCTCACATCCCATCGGCGATGTCACCAGCGGCAATTTCTCACCGCTTCTCCAGAAGGGCATCGGGTTGGGCTATGTGTCTACGCGCTTTGCGGAACCCGGCGCCTCCATCCTGATCGAAATCCGCAGCAAGAGCGTCTCAGCAAACATCGTCAAGCCACCGTTCTATAAGAAGCGCAAGGCCTAGCGTGCGCAGGCACGAGGCTATGGGCAAGAAGCTAGAGGAACCGAGATGATATCGAGCTCTGACCTGCGTTCAGCCCCTCACCCCAAGCCTCTCGTCTCAAGCCTCTAGCCCATGCAAACGAAACACATCTATACAGGCATCGTCGTGAACTTGAATGTCGACACTGTCACGTTGCCCAATGGCCTCACGGTCGACTTAGAAGTTGTGCGCCATCCCGGAGCGGCCGCGGTGGTGCCGCTGAAAGACGATGGCACGGTCATCTTGATTCGGCAGTTCCGCCACGCGGCGGGAGGGTTCATCTACGAAATCCCCGCAGGGAAACTTCATCCTGGTGAAAACCCCACAGCCTGCGCGGCACGAGAACTTGAAGAAGAAATCGGATACCGAGCCGGGAGGCTTGAGCTCCTCTCCAGCATCTTCACCGCGCCGGGGTTCACCGACGAAGTGATCCACATCTACAAGGCGACCGGGATGACGACTGGTCGGCAACAGCTCGATCGTGATGAGGTCCTCGAAGTGGTCGAGATGCCTCTACTGGAAGCGATCAAGATGATTGAGACTGGGGCGATCAGGGATGCGAAGTCGATCGTGGGATTACAAGCGGTATATCTTCGGAGCAGCACCAGGTAGGAAGAACGCCTAAAGGGTCTCCCGCTTTAGGCAGGAGACCCCTCAAGCCAGCTAGCCTCGCCAAATAAAAGGGATTACTTGCCCTTCTCGTCTTTCTTCTTCTCGTCCTTCTTCTCATCGCCGAACGTATCGGTGTAGCCGCCCTTCTTCTCGTCTTTCTTGTCTTTCTTCTCGTCACCGTACACGAGGACGTGGCCGCCCTTCTTCTCGTCCTTCGATTCCTTCTTCTCCTCACCTGCAAAGGCCGGAGCGCTGAACGTCACTGCCACTGCCACTGCCATGATTGCCATCAAGATGCGCTTCATAGTATGTCACCCCCTTTTAATGTTTGAAAATTGTGCCCTCCATAGGCACTGCCGGGAGTATGCAGCAAGCTTGGTGCCGGGCCCTTGAAATCTATACCTCATTATGCTTATCAATCGGTTATGTACTTCCACCGATCTGCCTCTGAAGGGCTGGATCTTCGGTTTTCTGTGGCAGAATGGCTGACTCCCCACTAAACTGCCACAGAACAATATGTGCGACTCAAGACGACGAGACCGGCGACTCCGCGACTGCATCCAGCCCGGCGTGCTCGTGCTCTTTGTCGGCATTAACCCTGGCCTCCGCTCAGCACAGACCGGCCACCATTTTGCAGGGTATTCGAATCGCTTTTGGAGGCTCCTGCATGAATCGAAGTTGGTCAGTGAACCCCTGACCTATCGGGAGGATCGGCGCCTACCTGAATGGTGCCTCGGCCTCACCAATATCATCGGCCGCTGTACCTCCGGGATCGATGTCCTTGACCCTGTTGAGTATCGACAAGGCGTAGAGAGCCTGAAACGAAAAATCAGACGTTACCAACCTCACATAGTGGCTCTCTTGGGTGTCACGATCTTTCGAATGCTCTTCTCACCCAAGGGACAATCGAAAGGCCCACTTGATCTAGGGGCAACCACTTTGCAACTCGCCGGGGCGCGGATATTTCTCTTGCCGAATCCGAGCGGCCGCAATGCACATTACTCATATCGCCAGATGCTCACTGTCTTTCAAGCCCTCCGTGGCAACATGGAGCGGTCTCGCAAGAAGCACGGCCCCTCCACCATGAAAGACTCCACAAGACGACTGTAGCCCGACTATTTCTCGGAATTCTTTGCGCCTTGCACCCCTCTGGGCTACAGTCACATCCATGCGATTGCAATCCTCGCCATTACAAAATAGGGTGGCTCTGACCTGCCCGAAGTGTTGCTACGAGCAAGAGGATGGACCGGAGTGTCTGCGTTGCGGGATTATATTCTCAAAGTTCAAACCGCCGGCGCCGGCTGTCGAGGAAGCGACGACCACAGTCGCCGATACGGAGTCACAGCCAGCGACTCCAGGGCTCTTGTCTCGGGTGTTCCGTATTCTCCCGTGGATCTCCCTGATACTCAGCATAGGCGTACTGCTGCTAATTCTACGCCAAACACCGCCCCTGACGATTCAAACCGACCCGCAGGTAGCCGATCGTGTCGCCGAGAAGATGGCCCAGCTGCAAATGGCCGTGCAGGCGAGCCAACCTCACGCAGTAATCCTTAACGAAGCGGAGCTCAATCAGTGGATGCGCGACAATCTTGCCATTGCGTCCGCCCATCAAGCACAGCAAGCTGGTATCCCGGCTCCCGTCGGAAGCGAGCCGAGCGTGCAAGAGGTTCAATCCGCACTGAAAGATGTCCGCATGAACCTCATGGGCAACCAACTTCGGGCCTATGTGCTCTTTGCCCTCTATGGGAAAGAGATCTCGCTACAACTCGATGGCACGATTGAGACCCAAGGGGGCTTTATTCGGCTAAAACCCACCTCGGGCAAACTGGGCTCATTGCCCATTCCATCGACCACGCTCAACTATGTCGTTCATCAACTGTTCGACTCACCCCAGAATCGAGACAAATTCCAGCTCCCGCCCCAGATTGAATCCGTCCGAATCGAGAACAACACCCTCGTCATCGCCACCCGGTAGCGGGCATTCCTCCGCATCTGTGTTTTAGCTCACTTCGAAAAGCCGGTTGCCACTCCTGGTACAAGCCTGCGAATCGTGCTATCTTCCGTGCCCGTGGAGACGCGCCTCGTCACTTGTGAAGCGCGGGAAACACTCATCTGTCGACCTGATAAGGGGTCTGAATTTCCAATCAATCAACAGATCGTCAGATCAACAGATTCCTGAATTGTTCCACGAGATACGAGCGGTTCATATAGTGCTAGTTCGCTATTCAGACGAGGAGAATTGAAAACAATGTTACTCGACGGAAAGAACGGTCTCATCATAGGTGTCGCCAACAAGCACAGCATCGCCTGGGCCATCGCCCAATCAACGGCAAACCAAGGCGCCCGGCTGCTGTTCAATTACCAGAACGAACGGCTACAGGAGAACGTTGAAGAACTGGTCGCCACCATGCCCGGCGCGAAAGCCTTTCCCTGTGACGTGGGAGACGATGCGCAAATCGCAGCATTAATGCAGAGCGTGGGGAAAGAAACAGCGAAGCTCGACTTTCTCGTCCACTCCGTCGCCTTTGCCCCGCGCGAAGAACTCACGGGGCAGTTCGTGAATACCACGCGGAAAGGATTTGCCACGGCACTTGACGTGAGCGCCTATTCCCTTGTGGCTGTGACGAGAGCGGCGGTGCCGTTGATGACCGACGGCGGCTCTGTCGTTACGCTCACCTACCTCGGAGCGGAACGGGTCGTGCCCCACTACAACGTCATGGGGGTCGCCAAAGCCGCGCTGGAAGCCACCGTCCGCTATCTTGCCCACGACCTCGGCCCCAAGAACATCCGGGTGAACGCCATCTCCGCCGGTCCGATCAGGACGCTTGCGGCGCGTGGCGTCTCCGGCATCAGCAAGATGGTGGATCACCACCGAGAGTTCGCACCTCTCCGTCGCGCAACGGAACAAGGCGAAGTCGGCGATACAGCGTTATTCTTGGTCAGTCCGCTAGGACGTGGAATTACCGGAGAAGTGATCTATGTCGATGGCGGGTATCATATTCTGGGATCACTAACATCAGTGGAATAATGTGAAACGTCGTTCGTATCTCGCCTCTCGGTTCCCGGAATCTGCGCTTCACGCTTCACAAGATACACTTCACTGTTCCGAGCCGCTATTCGAGCGTTCGCCTAAGGGTTTTCAATTTCCCCCGCTTCGTCTTGCTCTCCAACCTCCGTTGCTTTGAACCCTTCGTCGGCTTCGTCGCTCTCCGCTTCTTGCGAGGAATAGCCACACTCTGAATGAGCTCGCTCAGTCGAGTGAGAGCATCCACTCGATTCTGCTCCTGGCTCCGATACTGCTGGGCTTTGATGGTGATCATCCCTTCTTGTGAGATGCGATGATCCTTCAATTTCAGAAGCTCTTCCTTGTAGAACGGCGGCAACGACGAGGCGGCAATATCGAACTGCAAATGAATCGCGGACGAGACTTTGTTCACTTTCTGCCCACCGGCGCCCTGCGACCGCATCGCATGGATGTCGATCTCAGAATCTGGGATAGTGACGTGAGGTGAGATTTGCAGCATCGAGATCAAGGTCCTCCAGTCTTTTTCATGCAAACGTTTCCGGAGGTTGGGCGTTTCCGGTTAGGCAACAACTCTTTGTGGAAACCCACGGATCTGTTGTCCACCGTAGATTTCAATCTCTATTGGGGTTTCGCCTTTCTGCAGCTTCTTGATGTAACGAATATCAGAGTCCATAAATGCGCCCACGGGGCTTGGTTGCTTGTAAAGGTGATTGGCGATTGCCGATTCAACTCTCCGGCGTATACGATTATCCGCCTCAAAGGGGATGAAGAAGATGTAGGATTGTTGAATGAACTCATAGATTGCCGGGGAAAGCATACAGTACTTCTCAATAAATTCGTTGAAGCATTCTTGTCTGGTTGATTTCCAAAGACCATCTCACAGTAACACTTTGCGTCTCCTTGCTAATTCTTTTGGGTCATAAATTCGCTTGTAGCCGCCCAGCGTATTAATAGTGTGCTCTTTTATTCTCTTCAAAAGGTTGTGCCTGTTTCACCTGCATATGATGCCAAATAACCGGCGGCCTCAAACGGAACCGAATACACATACACCCCAGCCCTTTGAGCTGCGGGGCAATGAAAGACATTGTCGTCGCTAATTGAATGAATTTTGTATGGACCTAGTAGCTCAACCTTCATTTTCATTGGTCAACCCCATATCCAACAGAGTTTTCTCGGTCCTCCAGGAATTCGTCTGGGTCGTTGGCCATTCTTTCACACGGTGTTATGGACCAACAAGCGGTTGGGGGTGACCGCCGACGTTGCTGGAGGAAAGGGGACCCGCCGAGGTTCCACCAGGGAGGAACGCGGAAACTGACCGAGTCCGCGAGGGAATTTCCGAAGGCTTCCGCCTGGCAGAGACCGGAAGGTTCGTTCCGGAGGCGCAGAGGCGTTCAGCCTCTGGCTGCTTGACATCCGTGAGTTTGAGTCCACCGGCAGTCTAGGAGCACGCGCCTATGGCTAGGCGTAACGATAACTGAAGCTGATTGGAAGGTTAGGAAAGTTCTGGCAGTCGATCGATGATGCGCAACCGTACCTCATTTCCCACCTGCATTTGCACCATCTTGGTGGTCAGGCTTTCGCGAACCCGATATGCGTCCTCCAGCTTGAATTGCACTTGCCCCCCGCTTTGTTCGACCAGGTGATAGAGCAACAACGTGGTCAAATGCCTCAAATCGTCGTCAGTGGTGTTCTCGGTCAAGTTCAGGATTCTCGACACTGGACGGGCCTCACGCCAAAATAGTCAGGCTTCTTTATCGCCGAACCGTTGGACCGTCCACAATGCCCCAAAGGGAGGGGGATACCCGCCTCTACAAAGAGGTACTCCCTTGCCTGTCACATCGGCTCACGATTAATTGCACTGGCATTACAATGGCTTATAGGTGATAGACTGCTTGCGGGCTGCGGAAACACTATTGTGGCGCGCCAGCAACTCAGTATCACTTCGAGGTGGGAGGTTCAACGAATCAGGACTTCGATTCCTGATATTCCTCGTGCCAGGCCATCTGGATCGCTTCGAGGATTTTCTCGTTCGATTTCTTTGGATCGTCCGTGAAGTCGGGAAGCACCACGATCCAGGCGTGCATATCGGTGAATCGAACCGTGAGCGGGTCCGTCTCCGGATGCTCTTCGACTAAACGGATCGCAATATCTTCGGTATCCTGCCATTTCAGATCCATGCGCAACCTCCAGAACTGATAGCAAATGGCGTAAGGCGGGATGCAGCGAGAAGGATCTTGCTTCTGCTATTGGCCATAGGCCATAAGCTCCCTACTTCCCCGATGTCAACTCGGAGAGCTTCTTGTTCTCCAAGGCTTCTTTCAACGATGTGTCCATCAAGACTTCGGCCAGATGATGGGTGGCCTTTTCGAGATCGGCCATCTTGATTCGGATGGCCTTGTGATCCGCTCCGGATTTGGCCGCCTCGACTGCGGCCATCGAAGCCCTGATCGAGGACAGGTCTTCCTTTCCCACCAGATGAGCGCCCTGTTTGAGGGCCTTCTCCGTGGCCATGAGGATGGTTTCAGCCTCGGTTCTGGCTTCAATGAGCTGGCGTACTTTCAAGTCGTCGGCCGCAAACTTGAACGACTCACCGATCATCCGTTCAACCTCGTCGTCGCTTAAGCCGTATGACGGTTTTACGGCGAGCGATTGGGTGTCGCCGGTGCGAACATCCCGCGCCGAGACATTCAGGATTCCGTTCGCATCGATTAAGAATGTGACTTCGATGCGCGGAACGCCGGCCGGCAGCGGGGGGACCTTCAGCCGAAAGCGGGCCAGACTGCGGTTGTCCTTCACCATTTCGCGTTCGCCTTGGAGGATATGGATATCCACACCGGTTTGGCCGTCGACATAGGTCGTGAACATCTCCTTGGCACTGGCCGGGATGGTCGTGTTGCGTCGAATCAAGCTGCTCATCACTCCGCCCATGGTTTCGATGCCAAGGGAGAGGGGCGTCACGTCGAGTAGCAACAGATCGGTCGTTCCGCCACTAAGAATGTCTGCCTGGACGGCCGCGCCGAGCGCGACGACTTCGTCGGGATTGAGTTCGCAGTGGGGTTCCTTGCCGAACAGAGTTTGAACACGCTGCCGAACGAGTGGCATACGAGTCGAGCCGCCGACGAGGACCACCTCATCAATGTCGCTCGCGGTGAGGCCGGCGTCTTTCAGGGCGAGACGGCAGGGCTCGAGCGTGCGCTCCACCAATTCCATAGTGAGGGATTCGAGTTGATCGCGAGTGAGATCTCTCGAATACCGGCCTTTGCTCTCCGGCAGGTCGAGTATGGCCGTAGTCTTCAGCTCATCGGAGAGTCTAATCTTTGTCCGTTCGGCTTCCAGTCGGACCCCCTGCATATGGTCGGGATAGACGTTCAAATCGAGACCATGGTGCTCGCGGATTTCCGTGACAAAGAGATCTGCGATCTGGCGATCGAAGTCATCGCCTCCGAGATGCGTGTCGCCGTTAGTCGCAAGGACTTCAAAGATACCGTTCTTGAGTTTCAGGATGGAAATATCGAATGTTCCCCCGCCAAGGTCATAGACGGCAATCGTACCCTGAGTCTTCTGTTGGAGCCCATAGGCCAGCGAGGCAGCGGTCGGTTCATTGATGATCCGTAAGACATCGAGCCCTGCGATCATGCCCGCATCTTTCGTCGCTTGCCGCTGGCTATCGTTGAAATAGGCGGGGACGGTGATGACGGCCTTGGTAATGCTCTCGCCGAGATGGGCCTCGGCCCGTTGCTTCAGTTCCTTCAGGATCATTGCCGAAATCTGCGGGGGCGAATAAGTTTTTTCACCGAGCTTGATCCGGATCACTCCGCCCTGTTCCGTCAAGTGGTAGGGGAAGTAGGCCAACTCGCCCTGTACGTCCTCAAGGCCCTTTCCCATGAATCGCTTCACGGAGTAGACGGTCCGTTCTGGGCTGCGCGTCAAGTGTTCTTTCGCCGAATCGCCGACGATGAGGCCGTTGTCGGTCATCGCCACGACAGAGGGAACCATCGTACGCTCGTTCCGACCTGGTATGACACGCGGACGTCCGTCCACCATATAGGCCACGAGCGAATTCGTTGTACCGAGATCAATGCCGACGATACGTGCCATGGTGTGATTATTCGATGGTTGAGATGAGGTCGCTCACGATGTTCTTGACGTAGGTACGGTTGGAGAGATTTTCGCGCATCTGTTTCAGGATACGGTCGCGACTGGTCCTCGCCTGGTCGGTCGCCTCTCCGCGATCTTGGAGTGTGTCCCACTGAACAAAGAGCTGCTGCAGGGTGGCTTCCATGTCCCGTTGCCGTTGTTCGAGCGTGTTCCGTTCCGATTGGAGTTTCACGCGGAGCGTCGACTCGGTTTCTGACGCGCGGCCGGCGGCTCGGTACTCGTTCAATGTATCTTGTAGTTCAAGAATTTCTTCAAAGAGGTCGGCGGGAGGAGAATTCCGAATCTCCTTCACCGACCCGGCTTCCAGATCGAGGAGATACTCGGCCCGCTGGATCGGATCGCGGAGTGTCCGGTACGCGATATTCAACATGGCGGAATTGCCGAGGCTGATGGTCTGTTCGGCAGCGCTCTTGTTCTGATAGAAATCGGGATGGAACGCCCGGCTCAGTTCGTAGAATTTGGCTTCCAGCTGGTGCTGGTCGATCATGAGGCGGCGGGGGAAGCCCAGGCAGGTGAAGTAATCGAGGTCTTTCGAAACCGGCTGGACCTTGACGCAACGGTCACAGAAATATTCACCTGCCACTTCAGACTGGCAGTGCCAGCACATGCTGCGAGCCATCTGCAGCTCACGTGGCCCGGCGGTACTATGGGTGTGATGGTCCATGCGGTCTCCTCTGACAGCACGGGCATGGCGACCTGCCATGCCCGTCGGACAATTGCTGTGCGCTGCTGACGCTCGTTAGGCCGAAAACGACTCTCCGCAGCCACAGGTCTTGTCGGCGTTTGGATTGACGAATTTGAAGTTTCCGCCCATCAGGTCTTTTTGGAAGTCCAACTGCGTGCCTTGAAGATAAATAGCGCTCTTGGCGTCGACAATGACTTTCACACCGTCAAAGTCATGGACTTGGTCGTGCTGGCCGATCTTTTCGTCGAAGTTGATCGTGTAGCTGAGACCTGAGCAGCCGCCGCCTTTCACGCCGAGGCGGAGCCCCCCTTCAGTGAGTCCCTGCACGTTGATGAGGCGTTTAACCTCCTTCAGCGCCGCCTCGCTGAGCGTAATCACCGGAGCCTGGGTTTCTACGTTCGTCGTG
>Ga0184632_10001354_pt1 | contig 9983 bp, 10 predicted proteins | sample PLM31_50_b1_FD_133153 | JGI IMG/M metagenome (GOLD analysis project Ga0184632, IMG submission 133153) | Groundwater sediment microbial communities from an aquifer in East River, Colorado, USA - PLM3-1_50_b1 | ecosystem: Environmental > Terrestrial > Soil > Riparian zone | place: USA: East River... | reverse complement strand
TGCACGCGGGCCGCGATTGCCGAGGTCGACCCCAGTGGCCGCCAGGCCTGGGGCTAGACGGATGTAGGTGCGCCGTCGCCGCGCAGAGCGCGGCTAGAGTCCCCGCCGATGAAGATCGCCGTCTGCGTGAAGCACGTGCCGGACGCGACCGTCCACAAGCGGATCGATCCGACCACGAAGCGGCTCGACCGCTCGGGTGAGTCGGCTCTCAACCCGACTGACCTGAACGCCGTCGAGGAGGCGCTGCGGGTCAAGGAGGCGCAGGGCGGCGAGGTCGTGCTCGTGTCGCTCGGTCCCGCGAAGGCGGCCGACTCACTGCGCAAGGCGCTCGCGATGGGCGCCGACCGGGCGGTGCTCGTGAGCGACGAAGGGGCCGCCGGATCCGATCTGCTGGGAACGAGCCGTGTGCTCGCGGCCGTGCTCGAACGGGAGGCAGCGGACCTCGTGCTCTTCGGGCAAGCCTCGAGTGACGGCGACGGCGCCGTCCTCTGGGCCGCGGTCGCAGATCGCCTGCGGCAACCCGTGATCTCGCAGGTCGCGGCGCTGACGTTCGAAGGTGACGAGGTGCACGGGAAGCGCCAGACCGAGCACGGCTACGACACGATCTCCGTACCGTTACCGGGCGTCGTCGCGGTCTCGGACGCGATCAACGAGCCGCGCTATCCCTCGCTCAAGGGGATCATGAGCGCCAAGACGAAGCCACAGGAGACGCTCTCGCTGGCGGAGATCGGCCTGGCGCCCGAAGCAGCCGGCGACGCCTCCGCGAGGACGACCGTTCTCGACCTCGGGCCACCCCCGTCGCGAGGTGACCAGATCAAGATCGAGGACGACGGCACTGCCGCCCAGAAGATCGTCGACCTGATTCTCGAGAAGCGGCTGCTGTGAAGGCGTTGGTCTTCCTCGAGCATCACGAAGGCCAGCTCGAGAAGGGCGGGCTGGGCGTCCTCTCGAAAGCCGCCTCCCTCGGAGACGCTGCCGGAGTCGTGCTCGGGCCCGGCGCTGCGGAGCTGGCTGCGCGCGCGGGCGCCTATGGCGCCCCGAAGGCGTACGCCTGCGACGACGAGGCCCTCGCAGCCGCGCTCCCGCAGCCACGCGTCGACGCGCTCGAGGCGCTCGTCGAGATGACCCGAGCCGATGCCGTCCTCTTCGCGGCCTCCGTTCTTGCGTCGGACGTCGCCGCAGGGCTCGCGGCACGACTCGAGGCGGGTCTCAACTGGGATCTCACCGACTTCGAGCTCCGGGGCGACGAGCTCGTCGGCAAGCGTCAGGCGTTGGGTGACACGGTCCTGGTCGACGTCGGCTGGACGGGCTCGCCGCGGCTCGGCCTCGTTCGCGCCGGCGCGTTCGACCCGGTCGAGTCCGGTGGCTCGGCGGAGGTCGAGGCGTTCGAGTCGCCGTTCTCCGGCTTCTCGTCCCTTTCGGCGCTGATCGGGCAGTCGGTCGAGGCGACGAGCGGGCCGTCGATCGAGGACGCGGACATCATCGTCGCCGGTGGTCGTGGACTGGGCTCGCCTGAGGCGTTCTCGCTCCTCGAGGAGCTCGCGGCGGCGCTCGGCGGAGCCGTCGCAGCCACGCGTGCCGTCGTCGACGCTGGCTGGTACCCGTACTCGACCCAGGTCGGTCAGACGGGGAAGACCGTGTCGCCGAAGCTCTACATCGCGTGCGGTATCTCCGGCGCCATCCAGCACAAGGTCGGGATGCAGGGCGCCGGCACGATCATCGCGATCAACAAGGACCCGAATGCACCGATCTTCGACTTCTGCGACGTCGGCGTCGTCGGCGACCTGCACCAGATCGTGCCGAAGCTGACGGAGCTCGTTCGGGCCGCCCGTTCGTAGATGGCGCGTCCCAGCGACTTCGCACCTGCATTCGGGGCCACCGACGCCGTCGGCGCGCCCACCGATCCACTCCAGGAGCGCATCGAAGTCGGCGTCGCGATCGTGGGCGCCGGCCCGGGAGGGCTCGCCTGCGCGATCCGGCTCGGACAGCTGCTCGAGGAGCACCCCGAGGTGCGCGAGCGCCTCGGCGAGGTTCCGGTGGCCGTGTTCGAGAAGGGCAAGCTGCCCGGCTCGCATCTCCTGTCGGGTGCGGTCGTCAACCCGCGAGCGCTCCGCCGGCTCTTCAAGGGCAGGCTCACGATGGCGGACATTCCGACCTATGGTGAGGTTTCCGGCGAGGCCGTGTACCTCATGTCCCGCCGCTCGGCCGTCCGCATTCCGGCGCCGCCGACGATGCGCAATCACGGCAACGTTCTCCTCTCGGTCTCCGCGCTCGGCCGCTTCCTCGCCGAGCAGGCCGAGGCGCTCGGCGTGGCCGTGCTCCCCGAGACGGCCGCGACGAAGCTGCTCGTCGAGCACGGGCGCGCCGTCGGGATCCGGACGGGCGATCGCGGGCGGGGAAGAGAAGGAGAGCCGCTGTCGACGTTCGAGCCCGGCTCCGACGTCGTCGCCGGAATCACCGTGCTCGCCGAGGGAACGCAGGGGTTTCTCACCGCGGGGGCGATCGAGAGCTTCGGTCTGCAAGGCGAGAACCCGCAGATCTGGGCGCTCGGCGTGAAGGAGGTCTGGCGCGTCCCGAGGCCGCTCCGACGGATCGTTCATACGATGGGCTGGCCGCTCAGGACGTCCGCGGGATACGGCGAGTTCGGCGGCTCCTTCATCTACCCGATGGGTGACGAGCTCGTCACCGTGGGGTTCGTCGCGGGGCTCGAGGCGAAGGACGTCGAGTTCTCGGTACACGACGTGCTGCAGGAGTTCAAGACGCACCGCCTCGTGTGGAAGATCCTCGGAGGCGGCGAGCGCGTCGCGTGGGGTGCGAAGACGATCACCGAGGGTGGATACTTCTCGCTGCCGCCGCGGTTCAACGCACCGGGCCTGTTGCTCGTCGGTGAGGGAGCAGGGCTCGTCAACGTCCCGCGTCTCAAGGGGATCCACTACGCGATCGAGTCGGGCAGGCTCGCCGCCGAGGCGGCGTTCCGGGCGCTGCAGCGCGGGGAGGTCGCGAGTCGCGTCGGCGCGCTCGACTCGTACGACGAGTCACTTCGCGAGAGCGCGCTCTGGAAGGAGCTGTACGAGGTTCGCAACATGCGCCAGGCCTTCGACAAGGGCTTTCTCGTTGGAGGCGCGCTCGCGAGCATGATGACGGTGACGAAGGGGCGAATGCCGAACGGCCGCTTCCCGACGCACCCGAACTCGGCCGCGCCCTTGATGAAGACGGGGAGGGCGTCCCGCTATCCGAGCCCGGACGGCAAGTACGTCTTCGACAAGCTCTCCTCGGTCTTCGCATCGGGGAATCGGACGCGGGACGACCAGCCCAACCACCTCAAGGTGACGACGCGCGTGCGCCGACCGGTCGCCGAGGCGTGGGAGTGGATGTGCCCCGCGCACGTCTACGAGGTCGGCCGCGATCTCGGCGACGGCATGGTGTCGGTCGAGATCACCCCGTCCAACTGCGTGCAATGCGGGGCGATCACGGCGAAGGGCGGCCGGCTGACACCTCCCGAGGGCGGCTCCGGCCCCGAATACACGCTGACCTGACTTGTGCTCTTCGGGCTTCACGGAGAGTCCCGGAACGACCAAGCGCGGGCCATCGCGACGCGATCGGCGAGCGCGGGGTGCGTCCCGAGCACGAGCTGAGCCCAGGCTGGCGGGTCGGGGTCTCCGAGCCCGGTCTCCGAGAATCCGACCATGAGCTGCTCGAGCGCCGCCGGATCCCGCGTGACCTGGAGCGCTTTCCAGTCCGCCTCGGCCTCCATCCGCCGTGAGATGACGTTCGCCAGCGGCGTCGTCACGAGCTGGAAGACGACGACCACGAGCAGCGTGAGCGGAACGGCCTGCGGTGAGCCCATCCCTCCTCGCGGACGTGTCGCCCGCATGAGAATCCACGCGCCGGGGACCGCGAACAGGGCAAACCACCCGATGCCCTCCGGGAGATGGTTCTGCGAGTGGTGTGCGAGCTCGTGTGCGAGGACGACGCGCTGCTCGTCCTTCGAGAACGGCTCCTCGAGCATCGTGTCCCAGAACACGACGCGGCGACTCGGCCCGAGGCCGAAGGCGTAGGCATTCGCCTGGTCGGTGTCCTTGCTGACCTCCTCCACGCGGATCGGGATGCTCGCCAGCCCGAGCTCGTCCTCGTAGCGCGCGGCGTCGGCGAGGAGCACCTTGTCGTCCAGCGGCTTCGTCGTGAAATCGAGGTACGGCGCCACGAAGTTGAACAGCGCGGCGATCGCGACGAACACCGCCGCGCCCGGGAGCCACCAGCGTTCTCCGAGCCAGCGCGCGAGCCCCATGACGATCAGGAGAGCAAGGCAGATCGAGAGGAACTCGGCGCCGAGGATCGTCCAGTCCTGGACGATCCAGTCGAGGTAGCTCAGGTCGGTCTGGTCGTGACTACGGCTCCACCAGTGCGCGGCGACCCTGAAAGGAATCCCGACGAGCCAGGCGATGCCGAGACCCAGCATGCCGAGGAGCATCCCGGTGCCGATGGGGCCTGCGGACGACTCACGAGTGAATGCCCCGCCGCGACGTGCGTAGAGCCAGAGCGTGCCAAGCAGCGCGATCTGGGCAAGGATCCAGTCGACGTAGAAGAATCGCTCGTAGCGCCTGGCATCGTCGACGAACTCGGCGCCGAAGGTCCGGTCGACGTCGACGGCCGGCAGACTGAGGTCGTCAGGCACCGCGGTGGGAAAGAGCAAGAACACGCCGGTGACGAGAGCTACGGCGACGACGACCGCGAAGACTGCTCTCAGAACGCGTCTCCGGGAAGGGCGAGCGGACTCGGGTCGGGCTCGGGCTCCGCGCGCCGCTCGAGCACCGGAGCGGCGAATGGATAGCGCGCTGTCAGGAGGAAGAGGTACGCGTACGACTGGGCGCTGTAACGGAGACACGACGCTCCGAGGTTGCGAAGACCTTCAGGCATGCGACCTCGCGCCAGCGCGTACCACCATCCGAGCACGCCGACGACGAGGGCGACCCCGCCGAGCGCGCTCGCGAGGAGCAGGGCCGGGATCGCAAGGAAGAAGCGGAAGAGGACCGTCCAGCGGTTCTGTCGTTCAGGCGGATCGATCTCGAGGTCGACGCCGTACGAGCCGGCGCGGCCGGTAAAGCCGGGGAACCTTCGACCCACGACGTAGACGTAGGCGAAGAGGTGCGTCCCGTAGCGGGTGTACGCAGCCAGGAAGCGGTGCAGCGCCAACGGCACTCGCCCGGTCGCGAGCGCGGCGAACCACGCCGCTACCGCGGCGAAGAACGCCGCAACCGACCACAGCAGCAGCCAGACGAAGTGGGGGATGGCGAGCAGCAGCCGGAACAGCACCGTCAGGCGGGGACGCTCGAGGTCGTCCGTCACGACGATTCGCACGGGGTGCTCCGGCAGGTCGGAGTACGGCTCGGCGCGCTTCGGGTCCGATGTCGGATAGACCGGAGTGAGGAGGAGCAGATAGCCCCCTGCCTGCGCCGCGTAGTTGAGCGCGAAGGCGGTCAGGTCGCGAAGGCCTCGAGGCTCGGTGCCTCGCGCGAGGACCGCGAACCAGGCGAGGAACGCGGCTACCGCGGCGACACCGCCCGACGAGAACGCGTACCACACCGCGTACTCGCCGCCGCCGCCAGAGCTGGCGCTCCAGCTCTGGCCCGAAGATCCGTTCGTCAGCCCGCCGCCCAGGGCCGAGGCGAGGAGGAGTGCCGGGAGAGCGAGCACGAGGCGGAAGAAGCCCGTCCATCGGCTCTGACGCACGGGAGGGTCGATCTCCAGGTCGACCGGGTAGTCCGCCTGGCATCGAAACCAGGGGTAGGGATCAGCGGCGAGGAAGACGTACGCGCCCACCTGGGTCGCATAGCGGAGGTAGCCGGCGACGAAGTCGTGGAGGCTCTGGGGCGTCGTCCCCTCGATGAGGACTGCGAGCCAGAGGACGAAGGCCACGACGAACGCCGCGATCCCCCGGAGCGTCACCCAGACGAAAAGCGGGATTGCGAGGAATAGGCGGAAGAACACGGTGAGCCTGCTGCGTCGCAACTCCGTATCGCGCACCACGAGGCGAATCGGGCGCTGTTCGGCGACGGCGGCCATGGCCGTATTCTGGCCGCTCGGTGCGACGGGCGTCAGCCTTGGTGATCGAAGCGGCGGACGTCAGACCCTGCGAAGCTCGTAACCCACATCGACGTGCCCACGCGTGCGAGCGCAAAGGCGCCTGGCCCCGCGGCGAAACTGTCGACGACCAGGTTGCCCTCGAGCGTGAGCCGGTGCACGAGCGAGTGCTGCTTGTCGGTGACCCATACGAGGCCGTCCGGCCCTTCTGCGGCATGAGCGAGCGTCTCACCGACGTGCAGTCGTGAGAGGACCCGCCCCGACCTCGGCTCGATGCGCACGATCGAGTCGGGGGTCGTCACCCAGACGACTCCGCGGATGCACACCGGCCATCCCGGTGCGGCCGTTCCCACGTCGATGCGCCGCATCCGATGCGTGCTCGGATCGATGGAGGTGAGGAACGTCACCGCACGACCGTGTCCCACCACGATGCGCCCGGCGCAGGAGGCGAGACCAGCCGGGTACAGGCCGTGCTTGTAGACACGCGTGAGTCGCCTCGTCCTCGCGTCGATGCGGACGATTGCCGCGTGGTCGTAACTCGTGGTCCAGACCGACCCGTGCGCAAGGAGGACGTCGAATGTCCCTGTACCCACCTTCATCCGCTCGACCCGTCCGGTTCCTCTCGAGACTCGCACGAGTTCACCGGCTCGGTCGCGCGTGATCCAGGCGGCCGTGGGGCCGACGGCGACCCGGCACGCCCAGCGCCCGACGTCGACGCTCGCCTCGAGACGACCGTTCCGCTCGTCGAGTATGAGGAGCTTGCCCGTCTCGTACACGCCGATCCACAGGCTGCCCGCGCGAGCGGAGATGCCACAGGGCGCCGCGCCCGTCCGGACGACTGCGCCTTCCACCGGTTTCGGCGGCGGCGACCCTCCGCCTGCAAGTGGGGTGACCGCAAGCGAAACGGCGAGGAGCACGGCAAGACGAAACCACACGCTCCTCCATACGACGCCGGGCGCCGGAAGGTTCCCGAGTAGGATCGGAACGTGGGTGACCCCATCGTCAGCCGCGACGACATCGGGCGCGCGGCCGACCTGATTCGCGGGCACCTCCTTCGTACTCCGACACTCGCGTGTCGTTCGCTCGGGCCCGACGTGTACCTGAAAGCCGAGCTCTTCCAGAAGACCGGCTCGTTCAAGCCGCGCGGCGTGTTGACGAAGCTCGCTTCGCTCACGGTCGAGGAGAAGGCGTGCGGTGTCATCGCGATATCGGCAGGGAATCACGCGCAGGCAGTCGCGTGGGGCGCCGCGCAGGAGGGTCTGGATGCGCTCGTCGTCATGTGGAAAGGTGCGAGCGAGGCGAAGCTCGCGGCGACCCGCGGGTACGGGGCAGCCGTCGATCTCGAGTCGTCGGGTCCGAGCGAAGCGTTCCGGCGCCTCGACGTGCTTCTGGAGGAGACCGGCCGGACGCTCGTCCATCCCTTCGACGACCCGCTGACGATCGCGGGGCAGGGGACGGTGGGGCTCGAGATCCTCGAGGACGTTCCCGACGTCGATGCCATCGTCGTCCCCATCGGCGGTGGCGGGCTGATCTCCGGCATCGCCGTCGCGACAGCGGGTAATGCGAGCGTCATCGGCGTCGAGCCGGAGCGCTCGACCGCGATGCACTCGGCACTCGAGGCGGGCCAGCGGGTCGACGTAACGCCCGCTTCGATCGCGGACGGTCTCAATGCGCCACACGTCGGACGGAACACACTCGCGATCGTCCGGGAGCACGTGCAGGAGGTGGTCCTCGTCACCGAGGAAGAGATCGAAAACGGGTTCCGCTTCCTGTACGAACGCGCGAAGCTGGCCTGTGAAGCGGCGGGAGCAGCCGCGGTCGCTGCGGTCCTCGCCGGCAAGGTGAGCGGAGGGAGGACGGTGTGCGTCGTCTCGGGCGGGAACGTCGCCGCGGAGACCGCCGCTGGTATCCTGGCGGGCCGATGAAGGCCGACATCCACCCCGACTACGTGATCGCGCACGTGACGTGCTCGTGCGGCAACGAATTCTGGACCCGCTCGACCAAGCCTGAGCTGCACGTCGAGATTTGCGCCGAGTGCCACCCGTTCTACACGGGGAAGCAGAAGCTCGTCGACACGGGCGGTCGGGTGGAGCGCTTCCAGCGTCGGCTCGAAAAAGCCGGCTCGCGCCGAGACGACGACTAACCGAGCATGGCCGTCAGCTATGGCGGGCAGGCCGTCCTCGAAGGCGTGATGATGCGCAGCCCTTCGAGCTGGGCGGTCGCGATTCGGACGCCCGAGGGCGAGATCACGGAGGTCATCCGCGAGATCACGTCGCCGATGCAGCGCCGCAGGATCTGGCGACTGCCGGTGATCCGAGGCGTGATCGCGCTCGGCGAGTCGCTGGCGATCGGCTTTCGCGCCCTCGCGATCTCGGCCAATGTCGCCTCGCAGGAGCGCGACGAGGACGGAGAGATCCAGACCCAGATCAGCCGGGGCCAGATCATCTTCTCGTTCGCGATCGCGATCGGATTCGCGCTCATGCTGTTCAAGATCGGCCCGGCGCTCCTCACGAACTGGCTGCCCATCGAGTCGACGGGACTCTTCGTCGTCGTCGAAGGCCTGATCCGAGTTGTCGTCTTCATCGGCTACATCCTCCTCATCTCGCTGCTCCCGGATCTCCGGCGGGTGTTCCAGTACCACGGGGCGGAGCACAAGGCGATCAACGCGCTCGAGGCGGGCGCCGAGCTCACCCCGAGCAACGTGCAGAAATTCAGTTTGATTCATCCGCGTTGCGGAACGGCGTTTTTGCTCTGGGTGATGGTGATTGCGATCTTCGTGTTCGCGTTCGTGGGCCGTCCGGTCTGGTACTGGCTGATCCTCAGCAGGATCCTGCTCTTGCCCGTGATCGCCGGGCTCGCCTACGAGCTGATCCGGTACGCAGGCAAGCATCAGGACAACCGGACGCTGATGAGGCTTCTCGCGCCGGGGCTCTGGCTGCAGCGGCTCACGACCCGTGAGCCGACCGACGACCAGGTCGAGGTCTCGATCCGCGCGCTTCGCAGCGTGCTCGACCGTGAGGCTGCCGAGACGCCCGAGCAACAGCGGCTCGAGTCGCGCGTCGAGGTCATGGCGTAAGGGATCCGGGCCTGCCGCGCATCGTCAGAGAGGCTCGCGTCGCCTGGGAGGGCACCGTCTCGCGCGGCGCCGGAGTCGTCAGCGCCTCGAGCTCTGGAGCCTTCGAGCTTCCGGTGACGATCGCGTCGCGCGTCGGCGATCCCGAGGGGAAGACGAGCCCGGAGGAGCTTCTTGCCGCAGCCCACGCGACGTGCTTCGTCACATCGCTGGGCGGCGAGCTCGCGCGCGCGGGAACCCCGCCCGAGCGCCTCGCAATCCACTGCACCATCACGATGGACGAGGTCCAAGGGATGGGGCATAGAATTGTGTCGTCGGCGATCTCGGCCCGCGGCGTCGCGCCCGGTGCCGATCAAGCGTCCTTCGCGCAGGCCGCCGAAGCCGCCGACGCCGGCTGTCCGTTCTCCGCGCTCATCAAGGCGAGCGCGACCGTCACTGTGCAAGCAACTCTCGAGGAGGGATCTTGATGACCGATCGCACCGCGAACGTCACCTGGTCGGGCTCGCTCATGGATGGGAATGGGACGATCGAGAGCGTCGACAGCGGCGCATTCGGCCCGCTCGACGTCACCTGGGCAGCGCGTACCGAGGATCCGGAGGGGCTTACGAGCCCGGAGGAGCTGATCGCGGCCGCTCATGCTGCGTGCTTCTCGATGGCGCTGTCCCACGGGCTGGCGCAGGCGGGGACTCCCCCCGCGCGCCTCGACACGTCGGCGACGGTGACCTTCGTCCCCGGCACGGGCATCACGAAGAGCGCGCTGGCCGTCCGCGGAACCGTCCCTGGCATAGGCGAGGACGCCTTTCTCGAGGCGGCGAGCGCCGCCAAGGAG
>Ga0184632_10001350_pt1 | contig 10014 bp, 10 predicted proteins | sample PLM31_50_b1_FD_133153 | JGI IMG/M metagenome (GOLD analysis project Ga0184632, IMG submission 133153) | Groundwater sediment microbial communities from an aquifer in East River, Colorado, USA - PLM3-1_50_b1 | ecosystem: Environmental > Terrestrial > Soil > Riparian zone | place: USA: East... | reverse complement strand
TCTGGCTCACGCGGCCCCGCGTGATCGTCTCGATCACCGCGTTTTCCGACCCGCCAAAGAGCCAGACCCGATCGGTCAGGTTCGGCGCCCCGATCTGCGGATTGCCCTTGCCTTCCGGACCGTGGCAAGCCGCGCAAACGGCGAATTTCTCCTTGCCCTTGGCCGCCAGCGACGCATCATGGGGAGCCCCGGAAAGGCTCAATACGTAGTTGGCCACCTCCTTCACGCCGGCTTCGCCGCCGAGCGCCTGGCCGAGTGGCGGCATCGTTCCGTTACGGCCCTGCATGATCGAAGCCTTGATCGCTTCCGGCTCGCCGCCGAAGAGCCAATCCTTGTCGCGCAGGCTTGGGAAGCCGGAGCCACCGCCCGCATCGGAGCCGTGGCATTGCGAGCAGTAGGTGAGGAACAGGCGCTGCCCGATCGCGCGCGCTTCCGGGTCTTTGGCGACGATCGCCAGATCCTGCTGAGCGAACCTGTTGAAGATGGGGCCATACTGGCTTTCGGCCTGCTTGGTCTCGGCCTCGAGCTCTCCGCGCGATGTCCAGCCGAAGATCCCGGCGTAAGTGCCCAAGCCGGGGTACAGCGCCAGATAGATCAGCGCGAAGGCGATCGTCAGGTAAAACAGCCACATCCACCAGCGCGGAAGCGGATTGTTGTACTCGGCGAGGTCCCCGTCCCACACGTGACCGTGGAGCTCGGCCTGCTTTGCGCCGGCTGTGCGCTTGGTGCTTTGGCTCTTGAGCAGCACGACGCAGGCGATGATGGCGACCAGCGTCAGCGCTGCCACATACCAGCCCCAGAAGCCATTGACAAAATCGCTCATCGCTTCTTTCCTGTCGTTGTGTCGCGCGCATCCTCATCGAGTTCCTTGCCGCTGAACGGCAGCCGCGCCGCCTCGTCGAAATCGCGCTTTCGCTTGCGGCTGAACGCCCACACGACGATCCCGATGAAGGCGACGAACGCCAGTACCGTCATCACCACGCGCAGATCGTTGATGTCCATGTCGGCAGGCTCTTACTTCACGTTCTTCATGGCCGTGCCGAGCACTTGCAGATAAGCGATCAGCGCATCGCGCTCGCTCTTGCCATCCAGCTCCCCTTTGGCGGCGGCAATCTCGGCATCGTTGTAAGGCACGCCGACCCTGCGCAGCGCGCGCATTTTCGTTTCGATATCCGTGGTCGTGAGCGATGTCTTGCCCAGCCACGGATACGCGGGCATGTTCGATTCCGGAACAAGGTCCCGCGGCTGGTCGAGGTGCAGCCGGTGCCACTCGTCGGAGTAGCGCCCGCCATCCCTCTGCAGATCGGGTCCGGTGCGCTTGCTGCCCCACAAGTGCGGATGGTCGTAGACAAATTCGCCGGCGACCGAGTAATGACCGTAGCGCTCGGTCTCCGCGCGGAATGGACGGATCATTTGCGAATGGCAGTTGTTGCAGCCCTCGCGGATGTAGATGTCGCGCCCGGAAAGCTGCAGCGCCGTATACGGCTTCAACCCGGCGACCGGCTCGGTGGTCGATCGCTGAAAGAACAGCGGCACGATCTCCACCAGGCCGGCGACACTCACGACCAGAATGATGAGAACGACCATCAAGCCCACGTTTCTTTCGACCAGGTCCTGCGTCAGCTTCATCCCGGACACCCTTCGAATGTCATGCTATTGGCCACCCTTGTTCTCCGTGAACGCAACCGGCATCACGCCGGCGCGACCCCCACCGTCGGAATCGGCGCGTCGACCGCCTTCCAGCCGGCGGTCGTCTTCCACACGTTGTAGCCCATGATCAGCATGCCGGTGAGGAACAAGACGCCGCCGAGCACGCGTATCGAGTAGTACGGGTAGGTCGCCTTGACGCTTTCCACGAAAGCATAGGTCAGCGTGCCGTCGGGGTTGACCGCGCGCCACATCAAGCCTTGCATGACTCCGGCAATCCACATCGAGGAGATGTAGAGCACCACGCCGATGGTCGCGACCCAGAAATGCACGCTGATCAGCCGCACGCTGTGCATCTCGGTTCGGCCGAACATCCGGGGGATGAGATAGTAGATGCTGCCGATCGAGATGAACGCCACCCAGCCCAAGGCGCCCGAGTGCACGTGGGCGACGGTCCAGTCCGTGTAGTGCGAGAGCGCATTGACGGTCTTGATCGACATCATCGGGCCTTCAAATGTCGACATGCCGTAGAAGGACAGCGATACGATCAGGAACTTGAGGATCGGATCGTCACGCAGCTTATGCCACGCACCGGAGAGCGTCATGATGCCGTTGATCATGCCGCCCCACGACGGCGCCAGCAGGATCAGCGAGAAGACCATGCCCAACGACTGCGTCCAGTCGGGAAGCGCGGTGTAGTGCAGGTGGTGCGGGCCCGCCCACATGTAGGTGAAAATCAGCGCCCAGAAGTGGACGACCGACAGCCGATACGAATAGATCGGACGGCCTGCCTGCTTGGGAACGAAGTAATACATCATCCCGAGGAAGCCCGCGGTCAGGAAAAAGCCGACCGCGTTATGCCCGTACCACCACTGCACCATGGCATCCTGGACGCCCGCGTACGCCGAGTAGGACTTCATCGGCCAGAAGGAGACCGGCATCTCTGCGCTGTTGACGACGTGCAGGAGCGCGATCGTCAGGATGTACGCGCCGAAGAACCAGTTGGCGACATAGATGTGCGGCGTCTTGCGCTTGAAGATCGTGCCGAAGAACACGATCGCGTAGACCACCCACACGACCGTGATCAGGATGTCGATCGGCCATTCGAGCTCGGCATACTCCTTGGACGAGGTGAAGCCCAGCGGCAGCGTAATCGCCGCCAGCACGATGACCGCCTGCCAGCCCCAGAACGTGAATGCGGCCAGAGCGTCGCTGAACAGCCGCACTTGACATGTCCGCTGCACGACATAGTACGAAGTCGCGAACAGTGCCGAGCCGCCGAACGCGAAGATCACGGCATTGGTGTGCAGCGGTCGCAACCGGCCGTACGACAGCCACGGGATGCCGTAGGTCAGGTCCGGCCACAGCAACTGCGCGGCGATGATCACGCCGACCAGCATGCCGACGATCCCCCAGACGACCGTCATGATCGAGAACTGGCGAACCACTTTGTAGTTGAATGTCGCTGCCACGCTGGCGCTCATCGGTCCGGTCCCATCATCGCTGTCGCCTTCGGTTTTTGAATTTGCGTCGAAATGCTAGCGGCCGGCACCCGGCCGGCGGTTGACGAAGATCAAGGCGGAGAATCGTCGTCCGCAAGGATCCGGTGCGCCGGACCTTCCAGATCGTCGAACTGGCCGCTCCTGACCGACCACCAGAACGCGCCGCCGATCAGGAACACCAGCACCACGGACAGCGGAACGAGCAGGTACAGAATGTCCATGTCGTGCTTCGCTAGATCGGCGCCGGCGCCATCGCCGCGGGCACGACGTGCGGAGCATCCGCGCGCAACAGGCGCAATGCATTGGCGACCACCAGCAGCGACGACACCGACATGCCGAGCGCCGCCGCGAACGGCGTCAGATGCCCGGTCGCCGCGAGCGGTATCGCGAGCACGTTGTACCCAAAGGCCCATCCGAGGTTCTGGCGAATCACCCGCAAGGTTCGGCGCGCACGGGCGATCGCATCGGCGATCCGGGGGAGATCGTCGCCCAGCAGGATCACATCGGCGGTCCATTGGGTCAGCGTCGCTGCGCTGCCAAACGACAGCGAGACATTCGCCTGCGCCAGGCTCGGCGCATCGTTGATCCCGTCGCCGACCATCGCCACGATCGCGCCATCACGCTGCAACACCGCGATTTGGGCGCGCTTGTCTTGGGGCTGCGCATCACCACGATACTTCGCTATCCCGACGGCTTCCGCCAAGTGCCGAACCGTCTCGTTGCGATCGCCGGACAGCAGCGAGACGGCCAAGCCCATCGTTTGCAGCGTCGCGACCAGCCGCTGCGCGCCGGGCCGAACTACATCGGCAAACTTGAACCAAGCGAGCCACCCGGACTCGTCGCCCAAGGCGACCACTATCGTGTCGGGCGCGACGATATCCGCGAACGCGGGCAACGGGTGTCGATGCAGCGCCGCGACCCACTCGGGCCGGCCGAACCGATGGCGTCGACCCTCGACTACGCCTTCGATGCCGTTGCCCGGCGTCGCAACGCTATCGCGAACACCAACCGATGGTGTGGCGGCGACCCGGTGCAACGCGTGCGCAATCGGATGTGCGCATCCAACCTCGAGCGCCGCGGCGATCGCCATACACCGAGTTCGGTCCTGCTGCGCCAGCGGCTCGACGCCGGAGAGCCACAGGCGACCATTCGTCAGTGTTCCGGTCTTGTCGAATACGACATGCGTAACCCGCGCCAATGATTCCAATGCATCACCGCGTACCGCAAAGATGCGTTGGCGGCCTGACGCGCCCGCCGCTGCCGCCAGCGCCGCCGGCGTTGCCAGCGACAACGCACACGGGCAACTGACGACCAGCACGGCCAGTGTCACCATCAGCGCATGCGCAGCGCCCGCGTGCCACCATGCGAGTCCCGTCACGATGGCGATGACGAGCAACGCGGCGACGAACCACTTCGCGACGCGATCGGCGAGCCGCGCCACGCGCGGGCGATCGTTGGCCGCGCGCTCGATGAGCCGCACGAGCGCGGCCAGCGTCGTCGCCTCGCCGGCTGCGTCCACGCGCACGACTAAGGGACTCTCGCGATTGATCGAGCCCGCGTAGACACGGTCGCCGGCAGCTTTGCTGTGCGGCCAACTCTCGCCGGTCAGCACCGCCTCTTCCACGCTGGAGCGCCCGTCGACGACAGTGCCGTCGGAGGGAATGGATGCCCCCGCCGCCACCCGTACTCGATCGCCGGCCTTCAGTCGATGCGCGACGACCCTCTCGGTTCGCGTCGTATCCGAGCCGTCGAGCACGCGTTCCGCAGTCTCGGGAAGGTTATGCGTGATCGCCTCGATTGCATCGCCTGCCCGCTGGCGCGCACGCAACTCGAACAGGCGCGCGATCAGCAGCAGGGCAACGAACATCGTCACCGAATCGTAGTAGACCGCGCCCTGGCCACTGAGGGTCGACCACGCGCTGGCAATGAAGGCGCCGCCGATGCCCAGCGCAACAGGCACGTCCATGCCGAGCCGGAAGCGTTGGATATCGCGCCACGCGCCGGCGAAGAACGGTGTGGCGGAATAGAACACGACGGGCAGCGTGAGCACGAGACTCGCCCAATCGAGCAGCGTTCGATACTCGGGCTCCACGCCATCGATACTGATGTACCCAGGCAGGGCGAACATCATGACTTGCATCATCGCCAGCAACGCCAGCGCGCCGCGCGCAAGCAGCGCGCGCGCTTCGCGCCGCATCAACGCCTCGCGGCGGGTGGGATCGTACGGATGGGCGCGGTATCCGATGGCGGCGATCGCGCGCAAAAGATCGGAAAGCCTTGTGCGACGCGAATCCCAGCGCACGCGCGCCCGGCGCGTGGCGAAGTTGACCCCGATGCTCGCAACGCCCGGCTGCCGCGCGAGATAGCTTTCGACGAGCCAGATGCATGCTCCGCAATGAATGCCTTCGATCAGCAGCGATGTCTCACTCAACTCGCTATCGACCTGAAGGACGAATCCCGCTGCTTCCGCGGCGTCGGCGGTGCGCGCCATCTCGTCTTCACTCGCTGCTTCGAGCGGCCTGGTGTCCGCTCCGTCGCGGCAGAGGTAGAACCGATCAAGGCCTGCCGCGCGGATGGTCTGCGCGATCCCGAGACATCCGGCACAGCAGAATCGACGGTCTGCGCCGTCTATTGCTGCGTGCCAATGCGAAGACTCCGCATTGAGTTGTCCACAGTGAAAACAGTGGCTCGCGCAGTCGGCCGGCGATCGCGCGTCCGCACCGATGCTGGCCGATGTCTGGGCCGGAGCCGGCCGTGCGCCGACGATCGCAGGAGAAGGCGCAAGCATCCGGCGGAATATATCGGCGTCTCTCGCGGCCGGCGTTGACCCAGATCAAGGGTGCGGCATTTTGCCGCACCGATTTGGGACGACAGTTGCGACGAAATGGTGCGGTTGGCAGTTAAACTCGCGTTGGACTTGGGACCGGGATCAGATTCGAATCCAAGGAGAGACCATGGTCGGGCATCGCATGTCTACGCTGGTCAGCCGCCAAGCCATGCCGGCATCGGAAGCCGCGACCGTTATCGGGATTCACGAGCTCAAGGCGCATTGCGCGACCTGCAGCCTGCGTGAACTGTGTTTGCCAGTCGGGCTCGAGCCGGATGCCATGCGGCAACTCGACCGGATCGTCAGCACTCGCACGCGGGTGAAAAAGCGCGAAAGCTTGTACCGGCCCGGCGATCTTTTCACATCGCTGTATGCCATTCGGGTGGGAACCTTCAAGACGCTCCTGCTTGCCGAGGACGGCCGCGAGCAAATCACCGGGTACCACATGGCCGGCGAAATCGTCGGGCTGGACGGTATCAGCGACAATCGCTATGCCTGTCAAGCGGTCGCGCTCGAGGACAGCGAAGTGTGCGTGCTGCCTTTCAATCAGCTCGACGAGTTGGCCCACGACATACCCGTGCTGCGCCGCAATCTCTATCACTTCATTTCGAAGGATATCTGTCGCGACCAGGACATGATGCTGCTGTTGGGCAGCCGATGCGCCGAAGAGCGCCTAGTACTCTTCCTGCTCAACCTTGCCGATCGCTATCAGAGGCGCGGCTATTCGTCGTGCGAGTTCATGCTGCGCATGACGCGCGAAGAAATCGCGAGCTATCTCGGATTGAAGCTGGAGACCGTCAGTCGCTTGTTCTCGCACTTGCAGGAAGAAGGCTTGATCCAGGTGCAGGGCCGCGCCATCAAATTGCTCGATCTCGCGGCACTCAAAAAGTTGGTGGGTCAGGGCGGTTGACCTTCGCGCCCCAAGGCACGTCCGGGCAGGCGCAAGAACCACCGTTTGACCTACGTCAAAGGCCGCTCCAAAGCGCCCCCGTATGGTGGCGCATCGAACGCGACCCATCGCAGGTCACCGCAGGCACGCGGTTCACCTTGCGGATGCGGCGCTGGAAGGGGACCATGGCAGCGCACCCTGATGAACGCGACGCGCGTCGAGGTGGCTTTGTCTCCCGCATATGGCGACGGCTGTCGACACCGAGCGCGAGATGGTCGGTATTGGCGCTGGTCATTGTCGGCTTGCTGATCGGCGCCGGAGGCACCATTGCGACGCAGATCATGGTGGCCGTGACCGGCACCAACGAGTTCTGCGGCGGCGCCTGTCATTCGATGCAGTGGGTCGCGCAGGAATACCGGCAGAGCGGGCATTACCTCAACCGGACCGGAGTCAAGGCGGGCTGCCACGATTGCCACATCCCGCACGCGTATCCGGACCTTCTCTGGTACAAGGCCAAGGCCGGCCTCCACGACGCCATTGCGGAAATGCGCGGGGTGATCTCGACCGAGGAAAAGTTCAAGAAGGAGCGCCTGCGTCTGGCCAAATCGGTGTGGGCGGAATACCGGGAAACAAACTCAGCGAATTGCCGCGTGTGTCACGCTCTCACGCCCGAGGTTGTCGCCAAGCAGAAGGCGTTTGTGCAGCCGATGCACCGGAAGGCGCTCGCCAATGAAGCGACCTGCATCGATTGCCACAAGGGCGTGGCGCACGCTGCGCCCGACGAGTGAAGCCAAAGTCAACTACGGACCGGATACTTGGCGATCTTGCGCTGCAGCGTCCGGCGGTGCATCGAAAGCGCGCGCGCCGTCGCGGCGATGTTGCCATGGTGCTGATGCAGCACCCGCTGAATATACTCCCACTCCAGTCGGCTCAATGACATCGTCTTGCCGTTGACCGGCACGCTGTCGTCCCCCGCGTTGCGCTGGAATCCGTTGAGGATATCGTCGATGTTGGCGGGTTTGGCGAGATAGTAGGTCGCGCCGAGCTTGATCGCCTCGACTGCGGTCGGAATGCTGCCATAAGCGGTGAGGACGACGATCCGGATGCTTCGGTCGAGCGCCATCAGCGTCGAAATCAGCTTGAGCCCATAGCCGTCGGGAAGCTTGAGATCGATGACCGCATACTGTGGCACATTTTCCGCGATCAGCTTCTTCGTTTCCTCCGCGGTGAGCGCAATGGAGACGTCGAGGCCGCGGGCCGTGAGACCACGGGCCAGCACTTCGCAAAGCGATGCATCGTCGTCGACCAGAAGAAGGGTCGGCTTTCGGTTACCTGCAGCTTCCTGTGCGCCGACCATCAATCCCCCTCTGGCAGCCTCACCGCGCTCAACGGTAGCGCTATCTCAGCCTGCGTTCCTCCGCCAGCCCGATTTTCCCAGCGCAACGTGCCACCCAGATGCATGATGGCGTTCGCTGCAAGCACGAGGCCGAGCCCGGTGCCTTTGCCCGGTGGCTTGGTCGTAAAGAACATGCGGCCGAGCTTTTCGAGATGACCCGGAAGTACGCCGCTACCGCGATCGCTTATCGCCACGTGCAGCGTTTCCTCGTCCCAACGCGCCCTCATGCGAACGTCGTTCGGCGAGGCGTCGGCGGCGTTGTTGAGCAGCGCCAGGACGGACTGCTTCAGCGCTTGCTCGGCGAAAATCTGCGGAGCGGGCTGTCCCCCATCCCACTGGCACGAGAACACGACTTCCGGCCGCATCGTTCGAAACCTGTTGGCGATCGCATCGAGGAACGCATCCAGCCGTTCGCGTCCGCCACCTTCCGCCCGCGTATGGCCCGCGGCTGCGAGCAGCTTGGAGATCGTCTGGCGGCACGCTTCGACCTGCGACTCGAGTATGCCGGCGTCGCGCCGCAGCGCAGGTGTAGTCGCGCCGCGCTTCATTTCGCCGGCCACCACCGCAATGGTCGTCATCGGCGTCGAAAGTTCGTGCGCGGCACCTGCGGCCAGCGCTCCAAGCCTGAGTATCGTTTCGTCGTTGAGTGCCCTTTGTGCGGCTTCGCGCAGCAGGAGATCATGCTCGCGCAACGTGGCAACGATACGGACCACGAACCAGCCCACGAAGGTCGCCGTCAGCGCGAAGCTCAACCACTGGCCGAAGAAAAGAAGCGCCGACGGTGGCGGCTCGCCACTGCCGAGATGCAGCGGAAGATGAACGCGGGCGACAAGCGAAAAGCTCGCCACGACCAGCATCGTGCCCAATCCCGCGAGAAGCGGCGGCAACAGCAGCGCCACGAGGACGACGTGCAGCACGAAGAGCAGGCTGAAAGGATTGCCAATGCCGCCGGAGAAGTACAGCAGTAACGTGAACGTGCCGAGGTCGAACGCGAGATGACCGGCAATTTCGTAGTGGCTCGCGGGAATCGTGCGTCGCAGGCGAAACCAGGTGATTGCGTTCAGCGCGATCAGCAGGGCGATGACCGCGAACATCGCCGCAAGGGGCAGTGCAATACCCAAGAAAGTCGAGGTGAGGGTTGCGGCTGTCTGTCCGCAAAGGGCGATCGTGCGCAGGATCATGAGCTGCCGCAAGCTGTCCACGAGCGCCGGCGGGCCGCTTGCCTTCGACGCACTTGCAACCGCTGCCTTGCGTTGTAATCGTTCGGGCGGCACGTAACCACCATTGGCTCGGAAGTTCATCGAACGCCAGCCCCCAGACCCGGCAGTGCGAACTGGCGCATTTGTCACGCATCGTCTTGTCAGGGCCGTCATCTGCGACAAATTGCCACATATTCGTCCAGTGGCGTTTGATGCTGGTCAACTTCGCCCTTGCAATTGCCGAGTAGATTGCGACCGGTGGACGGGTGCGCGCCACTGCCCTATGCCAACCATTCGCGTACGAGAATTGCCGAGACAGGAGAAACCGCAATGCTCAGGTCAACATCGATCCTCACCGGTGCGCCATGCTTCGCGATGCTGGTTGCGCTGGGAATCAGCGGCACAGCATGGGCGCAGAACACGCTCACCGCCGTCAAGGTTGCGCAGGCACCCAAGCTGGAGGCGCTCGCGGCGGATCCGACGTGGACTAAAGCTCCCGAGCTCAAAGTGAAGCTCTCCAACGGCGAGAACTTTTCCAACGGTGCGACGGAGGT
>Ga0184632_10001349_pt1 | contig 10015 bp, 8 predicted proteins | sample PLM31_50_b1_FD_133153 | JGI IMG/M metagenome (GOLD analysis project Ga0184632, IMG submission 133153) | Groundwater sediment microbial communities from an aquifer in East River, Colorado, USA - PLM3-1_50_b1 | ecosystem: Environmental > Terrestrial > Soil > Riparian zone | place: USA: East River... | reverse complement strand
TTTTCCGTTGACAGGTGCGGCGCGTGGCTGTGAAGGTCGAACCGTGATCTACCCTGCTGCCCAGCCTTGACCTAGCACCGACCGCTCGGCCACCGCGGTCGACTCCCTGCACCTGTGGGGGCGGCGATGAGCCGCCTGCCCAGAGGCCTCGCCGGTCGGATGATCGGCTTCTACGCGGTCCGCGATCTCATTCCGCTGTATGCGGTTTATTCGCTGCTCTTCCGTGACCACGGCGTGTCCACCGGGCAGGTGTCCACCCTGCTCGTGATCTGGTCGATCACGGCGTTCGTCATGGAGGTCCCGTCCGGCGCCTGGGCGGATGCAGTCTCCCGCCGTTCCCTGCTGATTCTCAGCTCGTCGCTCCACGCGGTCGGCTTCGCTCTGTGGATGGTGGTGCCGTCGTACGCCGGTTTCACGGCCGGGTTCGTGTGTTGGGGTACGAGCAGCGCGCTGATGTCGGGAACCTTCGAGGCGTTGCTGTACGACGAGCTCGCCGCGCATGGCGCGACGCCGTCCTACGCGAGGCTGATGGGTTGGGCGAACTCCCTCTCGATGGTCGCCAACCTGGTGGGCACGGTGCTTGCTGCGCCGTTGTTCCACCTCGGCGGCTACGGCCTGGTCGGGTGGGCAAGTGTCGGTGTCGCGTCGCTGCAGGGATTGCTCGCGGTCTCGCTCCCGGGCGCACCGCGTATCGCTGATGTCGAGGATGTCGACGACGGCCGGACCCCCGATGTGGGTGACGGGCTAGCCGGCCGGTACGTGACGATGCTGCGCTGTGGACTGTCCGAGGCGATGCGCCAACGCACCGTCCGTCACGCGGTGCTGATCACGGCGTTGTTGCTCAGCTTCATGGTGTACGACGAATACTTCGCGCTCGTCGCCCGGGAGAAGGGCGCGGCGACGCAGACCGTACCGATCCTGGTCGGGCTCACCGTGGCCGGTCAGGCCATTGGCACCGCGCTCGCAGGCCGCACCGCCCGGCTGAGCCGGCGTGTCATCGCCGGCGCTCTCGGAGTTGCCGCGGCCCTCATCGCGGTCGGTATGGCGGAGGGCAGGTGGCTGGGTTTCCTGGCCATCGGTGTCGGTTATGGCATCACGGCGAATGCGGTCATCGTGGCGGAGGCCCGGTTCCAGGACGCGATCAGCGGGCCCGCCCGGGCCACGGTGACCTCGGTCACCGGGCTGCTGAGCGAAAGCTTCTCCGTCATGGTGTACGCCGCATTCGCGCTCGGCTCACCCTGGGTCGCGGTATCGACCATGGCCATCGCGCTGACCGCGCCGATGGTTGTGGTCGCGACGCTCCTCCCACGCTGGCTACCAGCGGCACGCCATAACGAACCGGAGCCAGCGCCCAATCACGATTTCGGCGCGGAGGTGAGTGGCGGCGATTCCGTCGGTCCCGGCGCTAGTCCGGCAGCAGCAGGTCGAGGATCCAGCTCACAACGCTGATGACCAGGGCTCCCCAGAATGCGGCCCAGAACCCCCAGAAGGCCGGATGGGAAGGCGGCTCCTGGGCCAGGCCGTGGTGATTGTGTCGCGGTGCTGGGGGGTGCGACGCGGGGTCACCATGACCAGCCACGCGTGGCTAGCTCCTGCTCCTCGAGCCAGCGCTTCTGTTCGCCACGCTCCAGGTCGGCCTCCCCAGGTACGCCGGCGAGCCGGCATGCCTCGTCGAGCAGGTCGTCATACGCGGCCTCAAGGACCATCAACCGGTGCGCCTTCGCGTAGACCCGCGGTGTGGCCTTGATTCGCTGGATCTCGCCGGCGAGATGGCCGAGCCTGGTCTGCAGCCGCAGCGTTTCGAACGGATCGGGCTCGGCGACGGTGCGCCGACCAAGCCGTGCGGCTAGGCGCTCCACCAACGGCTGCAGACGCCGGCGCCAGCGCGACTGCGGGTGCGGTGACACCTGGTAGAGCAGCGCGTACATCAGCGCGATCAAGACCAGCAGAGCCGCCCACTCCATCGACCCTCACCTCATCCTCCTTCAAAATTACGTCGGCCCGCCGACAACGGCGAGGTCTTCCGTCGTGGCTGAGGGGCGGCCAGGGCGCACCCCGCCGGCGGGAGAGCCCTCGGGCGTCGGCGGTGCTGGTCGACCGCGATCCGGACAAAGGCAGCGGTGAAGCGCCCACCTAGCTCTCCGTTTGGGTCCGAGTGGTCCCCTTGACCTGGGTGGGCTCAGTCGGTGGTAACGGCCGCTAGCCGGTCGTGGAGCGTGAGGCGACTCAACGCCCCCGAACAAGCGGTGACCTGAGCGGCGGCCACCACCGTGGGCCGGGTGGCCACGCTTGACGACGTGCGGTTCGCGCTGATCGCGATCGAGGACTCCCGCCGTGAGGTTCTGCCACGGCCGGCGCGGTTCCGATATGGAGCCAATCGCCGGTGTGGGCGTTGACACGGAAGCAAGATCAGTATTGAGTATCGGCCGTGCGAGCGCTGGACGTCCTAGCCGATCCAACTCGGCGCGAAATCATCGAGTTGCTCGCGCGCAAGGACATGGCGGCGAGCGAGGTCGCCGAGCGCTTCATCCTCACCAGGTCCGCTGTCTCGCAACATCTCCAGATCCTGCGCGCCTCCGGCTTGATTCGGATGCGGCGCATGGGACAGCGCCGAATCTATTCGCTGAACCTGGCGGCCTTCGATGAGATCGAGGCCTGGCTCGCCGAGTGCCGCCGCATCTGGCGAGCCAGCCATCAGGCTGCCGCGGAAGAGGATCGCGCCGCCATGGAGACTCGCCCTGCGGCTGGCGCCGCGAGCTAGTGTCGCGTGTCCGAGGTCCTTTGACGGTGGCCGGAGGACCGCAGGATGACTGGCAAGGCCGCAGGTGGAGCCCCGCGTACTTGAGGTATGCGGGCGAGAACGCAGCCAGGCGCCGGCGGGACCGGGCCACCGCGAGGAAACTTTGGACACGCGAGACTAGGGTCGGGTGCGCCCATTCGTGGTCCCTCCAGGCCGGTTGGCCGGTTTCGGCTCGCATTTCTGGGCGCAGGACTTCCCGGTTATGGTGAGCCAGGCGCAGGCTTGGCGTTCCATCGGCCCGCGCCAGGAAAGGAGACGACGGTGTCCCAGTCCCCTCGCAGCGGCCCACGGCTGCGTGCGGTCCTCGACGGCATCCCGACCTACAAGCCCGGCCGGACGAGTCAGACCCCGCCCGGCAGCACGCCGATGTACAAGATCTCCTCGAACGAGAACCCGTACCCGCCGCTGCCGAGCGTGCTAACGGCGATCGCGGACGCCGGCGCCCAAGCCAACCGCTACCCGGACCTGTTCGCGAGCGGCCTGACCGCTCGAATCGCGCAGCGGTTCGACGTTCCGGTCACCCATGTCTCCACGGGCACTGGGTCGGTCGGGGTGTGCCAGCAGATCGTTCAGTCGACGGCTGGACCCGGCGACGAGGTCGTGTACGCATGGCGGTCGTTCGAGGCCTACCCGATCATCGTCCAGATCTCCGGCGCGCGCTCGGTCACCGTGCCGTTGACCGCTGACGAGCGGCACGACTTCGACGCTATGGCCGCGGCTATCACCGACCGGACGAGGCTCGTGATGGTCTGCACGCCGAACAACCCGACCGGCGCCGCGGCCCGCCACGACGAGCTGGTTCGTTTCCTCGACCGGGTGCCCTCCAATGTCCTGGTTGTCATCGACGAGGCCTATCGCGAGTTCGTCCGCGATCCCGAGGTTCCCGATGCACTGCTCCTCTACCGCGATCGCCCGAACGTCGCGGTGCTGCGTACCTTCTCCAAGGCGTACGGGCTGGCCGGCCTCCGCGTCGGCTTCGCCATCGCGCACGAGCCCGTCGCCGACGCGCTGCGAAAGACGGCCGTGCCTTTCGGGGTGAGCGGGATCGCCCAGGCCGCCGCCGTCGCGTCTCTCGACGCTGAGCCCGAGCTGCTGGACCGGGTCGAGTCGGTGGTGAAGGAACGGACACGGGTGTGGGACGCGCTGCGCGACCAAGGATGGGCCGTCGTGCCCACCGAGTCGAACTTCGTGTGGCTGCGACTGGGCGAGCGGACCGACGAGTTCGCCGCTGCCTGCGAGCGCGCCGGTGTGATTGTCCGGCCGTTCTCCGGTGAGGGCTGCCGAGTGACGGTCGCGGAGCCCGAGGCCAACGATCTCTTCGTCAAGGTCGCTGCCGAGTACGCACCGCGCTAGCCGAGTGCGAGCGGTTCGTCGCTACGCTTCTCCCGCATGAGCGCCAGCTCCAGCGCCGACGTCGCGGTAGTCGTGCCGGCGAAGAACGAGCGTGACCGGATCGCAGCGACGGTTGCCGCCGTTCAGACGATCAGCGATGTGGTCATCGTCGTGGATGACGGCTCGACGGACGGCACAGCGCGGACCGCTCGAGAGGCAGGCGCCCTGGTCGTCGTCCACACCAACAACCGGGGCAAGGGGGCCGCGATGACGACCGGTGCCGGTGTTGTCGCGGGATTGGACGCGCGGGACGGCCTGAGCACACCGCGCCATCTGCTCTTCCTTGACGCGGATCTGGAGGAGACGGCGAAGGAGGGTGCGGCCTTGGTCGGGCCCGTGCGGGCCGGCGCCGCAGACATGACCATCGGCGTGCTGCCGCCACAGAAGCGTCAGGGCGGCGGTTTCGGCTTCGTCGTGCGACTGTCAAGGAACGGCGTGCGGCGACTGACCGGCTTCGACGCGACACAGCCGTTGTCCGGGCAGCGTTGCCTTACCCGCGCCGCGTTCACCGCGGCCCAGCCTCTAGCGCACGGTTGGGGAGTGGAGACGGCGATGCTCGTCGACCTGCTCCGCCTGGGGCTGCGAGTCCAAGAGGTCGAGGTCGACCTGCACCACCGGGTGACCGGCCGCGACCTGCGCGCTCAGATCCACAGGCTGCGGCAGTACACCGACGTCGCCGCCGCACTTGCCGTACGCCGGGTGGCGCCGGCTCACCGCCGCAGCGTCCGGTGAGCGGCGGAGCCGCCAGGCGGGTCGATCCGCAGTGAGAACCGAACCGACAGTGCCGACCGTCGCTGCGGCTCCGGTTGTCACGCCGGGACGGCTGGCCTCGGGTGCGATCGCGGTGAGCATCTCACTTGTCATCGTCACCGGGCTGCTTGGGCCGAGCGCAGCGCAGCCACCGCTGCCCGGGCACTTCCCACTGCCATGGCAGCTCGGGCTCGAGCCGTCGCCATGGTTGGTAACAGTGCTGCTTGTCGCGGCGATCGGGTTCGGTGCGGCCGGCCTGGTTATGGGCCTGCGCGCCATCGCCGCCGGCTGGCGGCTTGCTCAGCGGACGGCGGTGGTGGTCGGTGCAGTGGCAACGGTCGCGATGGTGGTCATCCCTCCGATGGGCTCGGCCGACGTGCTGGTGTACGCGGCGTACGGCCGGATCGCCTCGCTCGGAGACGACCCGTACACGACCACCGCCACCGACCTCGCGGCGGCCGGCGATCCAATCGGCCGCGCGGTCGAGCGGCCCTGGCAGGACACCCCCTCCATCTACGGACCTGTCGCAACCGGCGAGCAGTGGCTCGCCTCTCGCCTCGGCGGGACCTCGATGCAGGCAACGGTCTGGTGGCTGGCGGCCTTCACGGCGATCGCCTTCGTGGTAACGGGTCTGCTTCTCCTGCGGCTGGCCGACAGCACGGCGCGGGCGCGGTCGCGGGTCCTGCTGCTGTGGTGGCTCAATCCCTTGCTCTTGTACGAGGTCGTCAACGGCGCGCATCTTGACGGCATCGCCATCGCCTTCGCGGTGGCCGCGCTCGCCCTAGTACGCCGTGCGCCTCTCGGTGCCGGGATTTTGGCCGGAATAGCCGTCGCCGTGAAGCTCTCCTTCGGTCTCTATGTGCTCGCGCTGGCGTGGGCGCTGCGCCGGTCCGCCCGCAGTCTCGTGCTGCTGGCCGCCGGAGCGCTCGCGGTATTTGTCGCGGCCTACGCGACGGTCGGTCTGCACGCGCTGGACCGGGCGGGGTCGGCCTCTCGGCTCGTGTCATTCGCGATGCCGTCCCGGCTGCTGGTCGGACCACTCGAGGCGCTGCTGCCGGACCATGTTGCCCGAGATGTCATCGCCGCGCTGAGCTGGATCGCGTTCGGGGCGCTCGCGCTCTGGCTGCTGAGCCACGCCCCGTTCGGCGGGCCGATCGAGTCATCACGCGCGGAAGTCGATCCGGCGCGCCGGCCCGACCCCACGCACGAGGCGATCCGTACCGCCGCGGCCCTCACGCTGGCGTGGTCGTTGACCGCGACCTACAGCCTGCCCTGGTACGACGTCGCCGCTTGGGCGCCGATCGCGTTGCTTGCCGCGACGCCATACGACTGGCTGCTCATCGCGCGGACCTCCGTGCTCTCGGTTGCGTACGTCCCCGGCAGAGTCGTCGACTTGCCGGCTGGGTTGGATGAGCTCACGCGCAATCTGCGAGGGACTGTCGGTCCGCTCGCAGGAATCGTTCTGCTCGTGTTCGCGGTCATCTTGGTACGCGCGCGGCCTGAGCCCGCTCAGGCACCTCGGACGGTGAACTGATCAGGGGCGCGCATGATGCCACGACCAGGGGAGTTGCGACCGTAAGGCAGACTGCGGCGACCTGGATTCCCGAGTCGTTGATGAGCACGCCGAGAACTGCGGTTGTCAACATCGCGACCAGCCCCGCCCGGAACACGGGCACTCGCTCGAAGGCTTGCTGCAGCATTGGCATCCGCTGCGGGTGGGCCAGCAGATATCCAACGAGCGCCAGCAGGAGCGGTATCACTATGCCTTCTGGACCGCGTGTGAACGATCGAACCATCGCGTCAAGCTTGCGTTCGACGACTGGGCCGGCGTCTCCGTCGATGATCTGCTGGACGAAACGGCCCATGTGAGAGCGGTTGCTCGCGCCTCGCAGCCAGTCGAGCACCGCGATCGTCACGACGGCGGCGGCAGCGGCGCCCGCAAGCACCGCCAGCCGGCGTACCGATAGCTGCTTGCCGGCGACCGCGAGACCGAGCAGCGCGAAACCGGGCACCATCGCGAGGACTCCGCCGAAATCCGCTCCCCAGGATGGCCAGCCGTCGGCAAGCACCGCGACAGTCGCGATCACACCGACGGTGGCGATGGCCGCCCGCCGGCGACCGCGGTCCAAGGCATAGGCGGCGAGTGCGAGGGCGGTGAACTGTGCGGCCATCGCCAAGATGGCGAACGCGACGTTGCCGAAGCCGTAGAACCTGCCTGCGATCAGCGTGGATAGGCCGTAGAGGCTGGAGAGCTGCAGCCGGGACCCACCGATGGTCACGTCGGCGACCAGGACGAAGGTCGTCACGGCGGCCACGAACGCTGCCGAACCGAGCAGATGCCAGCGACGCCACGGCCCGAGGAGCGCCAGCGCGGCGAGGACTATCGCGCCGATGAGGACCGCGGCCCCGAGCACTGGCGCCGGATGGACCGCTCGCCACCACGGCACGAGGTTCGCGAGGAAGGACGCCGCGGGTGCACTCGCCACGAACAGCGCCCCTGCCCGCAACACCTGCGGGAGGCGGTTGGCTCGCAGCCGGGGGGCGCGGTGCTCGCGGCTGCGCCGCAGCAGCCATGCGACAACGGCGTAAAGCAGTATCTGCCCGAGTTCGAGCAGGACGAAGAAGATCCCGGCATAGTCGCGGATCGTCTGAGCTGCCACATCCTGTTGGGCCAACCGCGCCCAGGCCACGTCCTGGTCGGTGGGCCGCCCGCCTGTTTGACTCATGACCGAGCCGACGGCGTCGTCGGGGACCTCGATTCCGGCCGTGGCGAGGACCGTCGCCGTAAGGTCGGTGAGCTGGACAAGACCTGGATGCCTGGTGGAGTCGGCCGTGAGCCAACCGCCGCGAAACCTTGGGCCGGTCGCGATAACCGCGCCGAGGTGGGGTGTGGAGTCGCGGTCCGCGATCCCGGCGACGATGAACGTTGCACCGTCAGGAGCGGCGCCGGCGAGTTGGCCAACCACGCGATCGGCTCTGCCGAGGAATGCGGCGCGGCGACCAGGGTCATCCGGAACTGCGCCCGCGTCGATGAGCGTGACCGGGCAGCCGGTGAGGGCGGCAGGGTTCACCTCTGCCGTCGACCCGATATAGCGGCTCACTCGGCCCGTCTCGTCGGCGGCCGCCATGGCTGCGCCCGGTCCCGCCGCCGTGAGGCAGCGGCCTCGGCGAGTCACCTCAGTCGCAAGGAGCCCGAAGCGTGGGTCGTAAGAGAAGTCGTCGTTCGCGTCCACGATCCGCTCGAACCCTGGGATCCGGGCCGTGCCGTCAGCCTCCAGTCGCGGTGCCGGCATCGCCGTACACCCATTCGCGTGAGGGGCAGTTGCCCTGCTGCCGGCACCGAGCGTGAGCCATCCGTCGATCGGGCAGGCGCGCGGATGCGGAGTCCTGACAGACATCGCAGCAGCCGAGCCTCGCTCGAGCAGGCTCCACAACGCTGGGGTCCCGCTTCGGGTGACGTCGCTCCACCGCAGCCCCGGCATTCCGATCACGATGACCGGACCGCTGTCGCTCTGGGCGGCCGCGGGCTGAGCTGCCGACAAATCGGCCGACGTGCGAGAGGGCGCCTCGCCGCGCAGGGACGCCGCTTGGCCTGCCTCTGCCCGCCACAGGAATGCGGCGACGGCGGGGGCCACAGCGATGGCCAGTACGGCGATGATCCGCCATACCGCTCGCTGTGCCAGCCCGCCGATCATGGACGCCTCCCTGTCATCTTCGCGTTTGGGGAACTGAGCCAAGGCTATGGGTCGTACGCATAGTGATCTGTCACCGTCACTTTCGTGACCGGCTCGAGTTCGCCGAGAGGCTGGTGAGTGACCTCCTGCGTCAGTGCCCGTACTACCGACGGGAGACAATGCCCCTCGTGTTCCGCTCGTCTCTGACCGTGATCCGCCGAGAGCCCTTGGCGTGCTTGCTCGGGCTCGCGGCGTTCCTCGCGATCGGCGGGCGGGTGGGCTGGGATCACCTGCATCGCGAACCTGGCCTGTGGATGATCGACCTCCAGGTCTACCGGGAGGCCGGGGTTTCTCTGTTGCGCGGCCGCGAGCTGTACGACTGGCTGACGCCGACGCCCCAGCTGCTGCCCTTCACCTATCCGCCGTTCGCGGCTTTGCTGGCCATCCCGCTCGCGTGGCTCCCGTTCGAGGCCGTTGGCTGGCTGTGGACGGCCGTGCAGATGATCGTGCTGATCTGGATCGTGGCTGTCGCCTACCGCCCGTTTCTTACCCGTTTCGGTCCGCACGCTCCGATCGTGCTCGGCGGCATCGCCGGTCTGCTGCTGTGGATGTCTCCGCTGAGCGACGGGATCAGGTTCGGGCAGGTCGGCATCATGATCGTCGGCCTGTGTGCAGCGGACTATCTCACCAGACGCCCGCGCTGGCCACGGGGGTTGCTCATCGGGGTGGCCACCGCGATCAAGCTGACCCCGGGCGTCTTCATCATCCATTTCTGGCTTTCCGGCCGCCGACGCGAAGCAGTGACCGCGGCCGTGACGGCCCTCGCCGTAACGCTCGGCTCCTTCCTTGTCCTGCCGGCCGCGTCCGCGACCTACTGGTTCAGCGCGATATTCGACAGTGACCGGGTTGGGAACAACGCGGGAACCTCCAACCAGTCCATTCGCGGCATCCTGCTTCGCTTCCACATCCACACCGGACTCGTCTGGCTGCCGCTGGTTGCGCTCGTCGCCTGGTTCGGCTTTCGCGCCGCCGTACGAGCGACCAAGGCCGGCGATGATCTCGCCGCCTGCGCGATCGTGGGCCTGCTCTCCGTGGTGCTCGCGCCGGTCGCATGGATTCACCACCTCGCGTGGATGGTTCTCGTCCTCGCGGTCGTCTTGCGCGACGGGCGAAGCCCCGGCCGCGTGGCCCTGGCAGCAGGTATCTGGTACTTCTTCTTCGTAGACCTGCCGTGGCGCGGCTGGGCGATGACGGTGCGCACCTACGAGCCGCATATTCCGATCTTCATTGCACGGTTGGTTCAGGGCTCCTTCGGGCTGGCGGCGATCGCGCTCATCGCGCTGCTGGTCCACTATGCCGAGCGTGATCGTAAGCCGGTGGTCCCAGAGCCGGGTCCGAG
>Ga0184632_10001348_pt1 | contig 10015 bp, 5 predicted proteins | sample PLM31_50_b1_FD_133153 | JGI IMG/M metagenome (GOLD analysis project Ga0184632, IMG submission 133153) | Groundwater sediment microbial communities from an aquifer in East River, Colorado, USA - PLM3-1_50_b1 | ecosystem: Environmental > Terrestrial > Soil > Riparian zone | place: USA: East River... | reverse complement strand
TGAGGATAGTCTCCTCTTGGTTGCGCTTGCCGACGAAACGGCCGGTATTGACGTCGATGGCCGTGAGCGCTTCGGTTCGCTCGATAATGATAGAGCCGCCGGAGCGGAGCCAGACCCGGCGATCCAGCGCCTTTTGGACCTTTTCTTCGACGCCGTGCCGGTCGAACAAGGGTTCTTTATCGCTATAAAGCACGATCTTCGCTTTGAGGCGCGGCATGAACTGGCGCACGAAATCGAGGACACGCCGGTGATCCTTGGGCGAGTCGATGACCACCTGTTCGGTTTCGGGACTGTAAAAGTCGCGAATCGCCCTGGTAATCGAGTCGAGATCCTGGTGGATCAGTGCCGGCGCGGACAATGTGTCAGCTTTCTTCTGAATCCTTTTCCATAGTATGATGAGAAAACGCAAATCCCGTTGAATCTCCCGCTTGCTGCGTCCTTCGCAGGCCGTGCGCAATATGAAACCGCCCTCCTCGGTCCTGAGCGATTGGGCGATTTCTTTGAGCCGCTTGCGTTCCTCCTCGCTTTCGATGCGCCGCGAGATGCCGATATGCTTGCTGCCTGGAATAAAGACCATGTAACGGCCCGGCAGCGACACGTGCGAAGTGACACGGGCGCCTTTGGTACCCAGGGGATCTTTGGCGACTTGAACGAGAATGGCTTCACCGCCGGAAACTCTTTTTTCCAGTGGCAGGCGGCGCGACGGCGGCGGTGCTTTGGGGGATTCGGTAAATTCCGCATCTTCCCCGTTCGCCGCGATGATCTGAACGTCCCCAGGGATTTCGTAAAAATCAGAAGCATGCAGAAACCCGGCCTTGTCCATGCCGATATCGACAAATGCCGCTTGCATGCCCGGCAACACGCGCGCCACTTTGCCCTTGTAAATATTCCCGGCGATACCCATTTCCTCTTTGCGCTCGATAAGGAATTCAGCGAGAACCCCGTCCTCCAAGATCGCGATACGGCTTTCCTGAGGGGTGGAGCTAATTAGAATTTCTTGTTTCATATATGTGGAACGAGCCAGCGCGCGCCCCAATGGCGGGTAGGTATGGCAAGAATTGGATCAAACGGCAATGGGTGATCAGATAAAGACCAGCAAGGGAGCCAAATTGTTTATAGAGTAAAACGGCTATGACTTCAAGCATGATTTCGTCGCGGCCCTTGAGTGGCCGGCCGGCTGAGACATTCCGGATTCGGGCGTAATTTACCGGCTTTGACAATCAAGGCTCCACTGGGTATTTTAATAAACTAGCCCTGGAATCAGCGGCTGCTCTTCTAAGTATCTAAAAGAAGGCCACCCATGAGTTATCCGGCGACGGTCCCGACCTACTCCATTCTCAACACCAAAGTCTTAATCCTCAATCGCTCTTATCTGCCGATTCACGTCACCTCGGTTCGCCGGGCTTTCGTCTTACTATATCAGGGAATCGCCAAGGCGGTGAACGAACAGTACCAGACGTTCGATTTCGACAGTTGGAGCGATCTGGCGGTAGCGTCGCATGACGAGTCGGTGGGCATGGTCAACCGCGTCATTCGCGTCCCGAGGGTAGTTTTGTTGGTGAGCTACGATCGAGTGCCCAAGCGCCAGGTGCGCTTCAGCCGGTACAACATTTACGCCCGCGACAAGTGCACTTGCCAATACTGCGCGCGCCGGCTGCCGCGCACCGACCTAAACCTCGACCATGTCATTCCACGCTCCCAAGGCGGTACTTCGGTATGGGAAAACGTTGTTTGCTCCTGTCATGAGTGCAACCGGCGCAAGGGGGGCAGAACGCCTCAGCAGGCCGGGATGGCACTGGCGCGAAATCCCATCAGGCCCAAATGGACGCCATTCATGCAGGAGACCTTCAGTCTATCTCGGTACAAGGAATGGATGCCGTTTCTCAACACCATAGACGTCTCCTACTGGAACACCGAATTGTTAGAAAGATAGACACACCACACTTGTGTTCCTACATATAGTGGCAGCATTCCGAACGCTCCACTCTATATTGTAATTTCGCTTGACAGGCACTACCCTCTATGGAATAGTGTTTCCAACTTGCGAAAATCCCTGCTAAACTTTTCAAAAGAAATTAACTATGCGCCTAAAACGCCTTGAAATGATTGGGTTTAAATCTTTTGCCCAAAAGACCGTGGTGGAGTTGACTCCCGGTATCACCGCGGTCGTGGGCCCCAACGGTTGCGGCAAGTCAAACATTGTCGACGCCTTGCGCTGGGCCATGGGTGAACAAAGCGCCCGCCACCTGCGCGGCCAGCACATGGAAGACATCGTGTTCGGTGGCAGCGAAAGCCTGCCCCAGACCGGCATGGCGGAGGTATCGATAGTCTTCGATAACGAAGAGGGTCGGGGACCAACGGATTTTAGCAATTTCAGCGAGATCATGATCACCCGCCGCCTGTTTCGTTCCGGTGAGTCGGAATATTCGATAAATAAGACTCCCTGCCGCTTGAAAGACGTGGTGGAGTTCTTCCTCGGAACCGGAATCGGTAGTAAAGCATACTCCATCGTCGAGCAAGGACGGGTGGACGAGCTCGTCAATTCCAAGGCCGAAGACCGCCGGGTGATCATCGAGGAAGCGGCGGGCACGAGCAAATATAAAGGCCGAAAGCTCGTCGCCGAGCGCAAACTCGAACGCACGCAACAGAATTTACTGCGCGTCGCCGACATCGTGCGCGAGATCGAGCGGCAGATTCGCTCAATGGAGCTGCAAGCCAAAAAGGCCGAGCGCTACCGAGCGCTCAAGGCGGAATTAAAAGAAAAAGAGCTGGCCTGCGCGGTCCTCCAGCGCAATGCTTTCAACGAGGAAATCACCGAACAAGAACGGTGCCTCGCGGACACAGAAGCGCGCCTCGCCGGACACTTGACCGCGCTTCACTCCAAAGAAGCCGAAAGTGAAGCGGTGCGCCTGACCCTGCTAGAAGCCGACCGGGACATCGCCGCGCAGCAGGAAAACGTTTACCAGAATAAATTCAAGACCCAAGCCCAGGAACAGACCATCGACTTCACCAGGAAAGATATTGCCCAACTCAATCAAAGCGAATTTGAAGCGCGCGATGCCCTCGCGCAACTGGAAGAGAAGTCAACGCACCTGGCCCAAGAGATCCGAGAGCTTGGCAAGGCCAAAGAAAGCTTTATTCAACTCTCGCTGTTCGAGCAGAATTTTCTAGACGATAAGGAACAGGAGCTGAAGACTCTGGAAGAGAGCATGGGCGGGCTCGAGGCCGAGCTGGAACGGGAAAAAGAAGCGCTCATCGAAGCGGCCAACCGAATCGCTTATTTGAAGAACGACGCCTTGGGGAAAGAAAAACGGCGCGGCGAAATCGAGCGCGATCTTGCGCGCGCCCGGGAAGAGCACGTCGTGGCCTCCGAGGAGTTGGCGCAGGCGCGCCACAAGGGCGGCGAGGCGAGGTCCGCGCTCGAGACTTCTCTCGACCAAACTCACGAGCGCGCCATCGAAGCCGCCCAGGTGCACGCCACCGTGCAAAGTCTGGGCAAAGCAAAACAGGAACAGGAAACGAGAATCGTCGCGCGCAAGGGCCAGCTTCAAGAAAACCGCTCGCGCCTACTGTCTCTCGAAGACTTACAGAAAAACTACGAGGGCTATCAAGATGGCGTCCGCGCGATCATGCTGAAGAAACAGCAAGCCGCCTCCCCCGATGGCATCTTCGGCCTGGTAGCTGAAGTCATCGAAGCGCCGGAGACCTATGAGAAGGCGCTCACTGCCGTCCTCGGCGACCGCCTGCAATATGTCATCGTCAAAGGCCAGGAAGAAGGCGTCGAAGCCGTGGAGTATCTGAAACACCAGGCCTCAGGGCGTGGTAGTTTTATCCCCGTCCAGTTGTCGCGCAAGCAATCCAAGCTACTGCCGTTGGGCGAAGCCGAGGTTGTCGGCCCGCTGCTCGACTTGATTTCCGTCAAAGAAGGCTACCGAGACGTCGCCGAGTATTTGCTCAATGATGTCGTACTGGTCCAAGATCTCCACGCGGGCCTCGCGCTGTGGAGCCGCAACGGCTACTACACCACCCTGGTAACTCCAGACGGAGAAGTGATTGATCCGATGGGCATCGTTACCGGAGGCAGCCAGGCGCCGTTGGAAAGAAGCTTTCTCACGCAGCGCCGGCGCATCAGGGAACTGAGAGACGGTCTCGCCGAGCTCGAAACTCATTTGCACCACGAAGAGACAGAGCTCACCAAAGTAAAGCAGGCCCTCGAACAGGCTGAAACTCAGAAAGTTCAGCTCGCCTCGGAAATACACCGCCTGGAACTCGAGCGCGTGCGGCTGGAACACGAGCATCTGGCCGCCGAAGGCGACTCGGGACGGCTAGCGATGACCGTCGATACGCTCGCTCAGGAAGAGCGTGATCTCAGCGCCGCACTGCAAACACTCAATGATGAAATTCACCAATGCCAGGCAAATAGCGTTGCCTTGGCGGAAGAAAAAGCAGGCCGGGAAACGATCCTCGCCGAGAAGCTGAGCGCGGCTAGTGAGCTGAAAAGCGCGCTGGAAAGCCTGGGAGCCGCGGTCACACAATCACGCATACGCCATGCGGCTTTGGGTGAGAAGCGCGACAATACGCATCAAAATCTGGAAGACCGGCTCAATCAACAAAGTGAAATCGCCGCACGGCTGAGCGCCTGCCAGGCGCAGTTCGCCGACCTGCAGCGCCGCAAGACCGAAATGGCGTGCGCGCTTGCGCAAGCGGTAAAGGATTGCGAAGCGGGACGTGCGGCGCTCAAGGACCTCGAAGAGAAACTCCAAGCCAGCCGGCAGCAGTATCGAACAATTTCCATGAATGTCGCCGAGCTGGAGGAATCGATCAAGGAGATCAGGCCCCTCGGTGAAGCCTGCCTGGAGGAGAAAAACCGCTTGCAGTTGGTCCTGGCCGAGAAGCGGCTCAACTACCAGCACCTCGCCGACACCATTCGCGAAAAATATGACACCGACTTATCCCAGTTGGCGGCGGATATCACGGAGAATGTGCCGCCCCGGGACGAACTCCGTGTTGAGATCGACGAGTTGCGCGACCGGCTGGAGCGGATGGGCGAGGTCAACCTGGCAGCCATCGGTGAATACGAGGAGCTGACAACCCGCTTTCAGTTCATGAGCCAACAAAAAGAAGACTTGGAGAAATCCATCGCCGACTTGCAGCAGACCATCGTGAAGCTCAACCGCGTCTGCCGGCTGCGCTTCAAGGAAAGTTTCGAAGCGATCAATGAAAAATTCGAAGCCGTATTCCCACGGCTTTTCCACGGCGGCAAGGCGAAGCTGGTGCTGACCGATGAAAACGACTATCTGGAAACCGGCATCGACATCGTCGTGCAGCCCCCCGGCAAGAAACTGCAGTCGATCACGTTGCTCTCGGGCGGCGAGAAGGCGCTCACGGCCGTAAGCTTGCTGTTTGCGATTTTTTTGACCAAGCCGAGCCCGTTTTGTTTCTTAGACGAGGTGGACGCTCCGCTGGACGACGCAAATCTCGAACGCTTCAATGACCTGGTTAGGGAAATGAGCGAGCACTCGCAATTCGTCATCGTCACTCACAATAAAAAAACCATGCAGGCCGCCGAAGTCCTTTACGGCATCACGATGGCAGAGCCCGGCGTATCCAAGGTGGTTTCCGTACGCATGAATTAGCCGTTCTGGTCGAGGATCGAAGATAGAGGATGGCGCTTTCCATTCCCGATCCTCGATATTTCGCAAGATAGGCTTGGGCCTGCCTTTTTATCATTGTAGGTGACGGTCGCGACCGATCCCCCACGTTTCACACGCCCCATGCTTGTTCAAATGCCTGCCCACACTTTTTTGTTCTGTTAGATTGTTTAGGTTTAGATTGTTATTCGCGCAGTGATTCCTTAGACTCTTGCAATGGCCAGTGGCACTTTTTTTCAAAGACTCAAGCAAGGCTTGACCAAAAGCCGCGAAGGCTGGGCGCAGAAGATCGGCGCTATTTTTCAAAATCGCCGTTGGGATGAGCAAGCCACCGACGCCATGGAAGAGAGTTTGCTCGCGGCGGACGTCGGCGTCAAAGCCACTCAAAAACTGATGGGCGCCCTGCGCAAACAATCACCCAGCGGCGAGCAGGACCCCGCGGGAGAGATGGCCGAGCGTTTGCAGGAAGCGATGATTCAGATCCTCACGCCCAAGGTAGCGGCAACGCCGCCGCTATCGGCGCGGCCCTGGGTGATACTTTTTCTCGGCGTCAACGGCGTCGGCAAGACTACCACTATAGGCAAGATGGCCGCGCAGTATCGGGAAGCTGGCAAAAAAGTACTGCTGGTGGCCGGCGATACCTTTCGCGCTGCCGCCATCGAGCAGCTCGAAGCGTGGGGGCAGCTGGCCGGCGTTGAAATCATCAAGCACCGCGCCGGTGCCGATCCCTCTGCGGTGGTCTTCGACGGCATGCAAGCGGCAAAAAGCCGCGGCATCGACGTGCTTCTGATCGACACCGCAGGCCGCCTCCATACCAAGCTTCACTTAATCGAGGAATTAAAAAAAATCCGCCGCATCATCGCCCGCGAGCAGTCCGACGCGCCCCACGAAACCCTGTTGGTGCTGGACGCCACCACCGGGCAAAACGGTTTGCAGCAGGCTCGGGTTTTTAAGGAAGCCACTGATATCAGCGGCATTGTGCTGACCAAGCTCGACGGCACGGCTAAGGGCGGCGTCATCATCGGCATCCAGGAAGAGCTAAACGTCCCGGTGCGCTACATCGGCGTCGGCGAGGATATTGACGACCTTCAGCCCTTCGACCCCACCCGCTTTGTCCAGGCCCTCTTCGAGCGCTAGCCGGCCACGCCACCACTTCGTTCAAAAAGTTCAAACCGTTCAAATTGTTCAAAACGCTGGCCGGAATTGTTCGACGGCTTGAACGCTTTGAACGTCTTGAACTAATTGAACCCGCCGCAACCAGTTTTTTGTGGTCTTTGTGGTTAAATCTCTTCTTCCCTTTGGTTGCGGCTTCGCCGGCCCGCGGTCTCTCTGACCGAAAAATTGAGCAGCCCTGCCGTGGCGAAAGCGCAAAGTCCGAACAAAGCAAACGCCGCACTGTAAGCGATATGCTCGGCGACGAGAGCGAAAAGAGCAGGACTCACAAGCCCGCCAATCTCGCCCACCAGACGCCAAATACCAAAGAATCGGCCCCGGGCCGCCGCCGGCGCCATATCCGAACCCACGACTTGCATACTTCCCGATGTCACGCTGTGACCGGCATGGACCCAGAAAAATCCCACGATAAAACTAGCAAGACTCCAGTGCCATCGCGCGCTCGAGGCGAGAAAGATAAGACCGAGGGCGATCGCTATGAATCCCGGCACCATCGTCGTCTTGCGCCCGAAGCGGTCCATCAAGTAGCCGCAGGACAGCGTGATCGGGATGCCGATGACGCTGCTCGTCGTAGCGAGTCCGCCCAATACCTGTGGGCCGACTCCATAGGCGAAGGTTGCATAGAGCAGCAACGTTCCGCCCCACAAGACGGCCCGCGTCATCGACGCAAAAAATTGCGCGCAAAAGAATCCCGTATAACCCCCGTTGACGATCAACTTCAATAGAGCCCGCGTACTAAGCTGATCGTCCTCTTTTTTGCCCCGGTCCCTTGATTCCCGCCGCGCCGACTCGCGCAGCAGAAAAAAACTCGGGACGATGGCCAACAAAGCAAGCACGCCGTGCACAACAAACGGCGTGCGAATGCTCCAAGCTGCGAGTACTCCGCCGACGGCCGGACCAACCAGCCTGCCGGCGCCTTCGGTGCCCACCATGCCGCTGATCTGCCGGCCCCGGTGATGACTCTTGCTGATGTCGGCGATAATCGCGAGCCGTCCCTGCCGCCACATTTCCATCGCGCCGCCGCCGACCAAGCGATAGACCAACAACTCGGGGAAAGAATGCGCTACAGCGGTAAGACAAGAAGAGCCGGCCATCAGCACCGGGCCGGCAAAGAGAATCGGACGCCGGCCCAGACGATCCAGAAGAAAACCGGTGGGCACCGCCGCGATCAACCCACCGAGGGCATGCACGACGATGACCAATGACGCGACAGCGAAACCGGTATCGAAGGACTTTGCGAAAACCGGGATCACCGGCGTCGCGATGCTATAACCGAGAGCCAGGACAAAGGCGGGGAAATAGAGAGTCAGGAACTGATAAGAAGAGAGCACTCCACCGGTGTCCGTCTCCTGGGTGTCGGTATCATTATCCATACGGGAATGCGAAGCTCTTCCCAGTATGATTCGATCGGTGGAAACTCGGCGCGATGGCTATCATGCCCAGCCCTAAGCTTCGTTCCGGACGGCGCGCGAATACCACATCAGCGCAACACCGACGATCAAGCTGATAGCAAATGCCACGACCCACAACCACGTGCCAGGCGCAGCCCAAACAACCGTATGGACCGAAGCGTCCACCACCACAAGTCCCAAGATAGTGAAGAAGCCTAGGACGGCGTAGGTGATACCGAGTGTGAAGTATTCGATGGGCGCGGCGGCGCGCGCCAACACGAACGCGCCAACGGCGCCGGTAAGAAAAATAGCGCTGTACATCCGGCCATGAAAAACGTCAATCTTCCACGGCCAAAAGGCGCTGGCGGACTCCGGCGCGAAAAATTGAACCAGGCCGTACACCGCCAAGACAACTCCCAACCCGCGTAGACAATAGCGCCATGGTGCCGGCACCGGGGTTGGGTCAGCCGGCCGTAATCGCCGATAGAGCCAAATGTGATAAGCAGCATTGATGGGCAGCACGATGTACAGAACGAACCAGACCCAGGTTGCCAAGCGGTCGTAGCGAAAATTTCCGAGCCCCAGCAACGTCATGATGAGAACGACGAAGGTAAAGATAAAAAGCATGGGCAGCACCAACCGAGCGGGCGCCCATCGGCCGCCCACGAGCATCATCGCGACGGCAATCATAGAGGTCAAATATACCGCGCCGACGAAACGGGCATTGAAGGGCCGTATCTCCCAGGGCCAATGGGCTCGCGTCAAGTCAGTGAAGAAAAACAGACCCACGCCCGCCCCGATGAGAACCAAGACTTCGATGACCGTCAGGCCGCGCAGTAGCGGCGTGATGGGTGGGTTTTTATTCTTGATTGACATTCCATTGTCCTCTTTTGTCTGCACAAGTGAAATTTCCATGCTTCGACAAGCTCAGCATGAACGGAAAATCACCGACGTTTCAAGTTGTTTTCCGCTCGCCCTGAGGTTCTCGAAGGGTAAACGGAAAGTTTTTCAGCAGCGTACCATTGGACGATGCCCTATTCATCCCCCTCGTACCAATCTTCATGCAGCGACCACTCCGTGCAGTGGAGACAGGCGGTCCAGCGCCATTGATGGCCGCAACCGGGGCAGCGGCCACGGGATTTGAAGGTATTCCACGACAAGCCGCAGCCGGCGAAAAAGTTTTCGGGATATTCGCATGGACCACAAAACCAACGGCTCGACGCTTTGGGTTGCCACTTGCATTTTGGACAACGAATACGACCACGTTTCTCTTGCTCGTCTTGCCTTACTTCTTGCAATTTGGTTGGCTGCCGTTTGTTACTCTCTTGAAAAATCCAGAAAGCAATCAACGGAAACGATAGCCGAGTCGATGGACGCATTTTCAGTTCTGAGTCATGGAGCGCAGTCTGAGGACACTTTACTTACCGGCTCGATTTCCCAATCTCATCCAGCAGTGAAAAATCATAAACCTGTTCGGGCCTTGGCGGCTCCTTCAATCCCATTTCCTTTTGCGCCAGATCGAACTCGAATTTCTGGCTGCCGGGAGTGGGCCGGCCATCCAAAGCCCACCCCGAATGAACGTTATCGTAGATGTAGCTCACGTCCTCATAGACCAAAGAAAACTGTTTCATCAGGACCGGCAGCACTTTCTCTTTTTGCGTTGCGGTGACCTTAATGCTTTCCAGGGCCGCTTGAACCGCGGCGCGGAGAATATCCCGCTTGGTTTGAAGACTGTTGACTGTAGTACAGAGGCCACCGGTGGCCAGCTCGATGACTTCCGCGGCTCGCGCCAGCGGGCGA
>Ga0184632_10001346_pt1 | contig 10021 bp, 6 predicted proteins | sample PLM31_50_b1_FD_133153 | JGI IMG/M metagenome (GOLD analysis project Ga0184632, IMG submission 133153) | Groundwater sediment microbial communities from an aquifer in East River, Colorado, USA - PLM3-1_50_b1 | ecosystem: Environmental > Terrestrial > Soil > Riparian zone | place: USA: East River... | reverse complement strand
GCTGTCCTCGTAGGAGAGGAAGACGGGGTTGCGCTCCAGGTGAGGCGTGTCCGGGCAGAAGAACGGAACCGTCACCATATAGGACGCGTCTTGAATGAGCTGGCCCACGGCCCGGTGATCCGGATGATAGTCGTTCGGACGATGGCCGAGCACGATGTCGGCCTTCCACTCGCGAATGAGCCGGGTGATGGTGCGCCGGTTTTCGAGTGTCGCCTCCAGCTCGCCGTCGTGAATGTCCAGCACCTGCGTGGTGATGCCGAGGATCCGCGCCGTCTCCTGCGACTCCGCCGTGCGTCGCCGCGCCAGCGGGCCGCCGGCCTCGCGCCAGTGCCCGATGTCGCCGTTGGTGACCGCGACGAACTTGACTTGATGCCCGAGCGCAGCCCACTTCGCCGCCGTCCCCGCCAATCGGAGCTCGTTGTCGTCGGGATGCGCCCCGAACGCGATGATTCGCAGCGGTGCGCCCTGTGCCGCCGCCGGCACGACGCTACCGGCGACCGCGCAGAGCAGTGCCACCGCAATCAGCACGACAAACTTCCTCATACTGCCTCCTTGATAAGCGTCGACCATCAGCGAACCGCGTGGGATTCGGACGACACGACCAGCCGCCAGTCTAATCCAGCGTCCGTGCCTCGCCGCGGAATCACGTTGAATACTTCACGCGTACTTGTGCGGGAAACACCCGTGCACCTTCCAGCGTCACTCCAGGCAGGCCGTCCAAGTGGACCTCGCGCAGCCGGGGCAGGCCCGCCAGGAACACGAGACCTGCGTCGGTGACTCCCTTGCATTCGTACAACTCGACCTGTTCCAGCGATGACATGCGACCCAGGATCTCCAGGCTGCGGTCGGTGATGAGCGTCAACCCCGCATAGTAGTACCGTAGCCGTCCCCTTGCGATGTGCTCCGTGGCGGCGTCAGTCGTCTCGCGGCAATACATACACGTCAGGCGATCGAGCCGCTCGCAGCGCCCGACGTGGCGGAAACCTTCATCCTTCACGTCAATCGGCGTCAGTTCCCGAAGCGCGGGAAACTGAGGCAACGAAGACAGCGCCTCGTCTCCGACATTCTTGCAGCTGACGCCGAGTCCGCGGAGCGCCGGCATCTTCGAGAGCGCCACGAATCCCCGGCTGCCGAGGTTCGTGCACTCGCGTCCCCAGATGAACTCGATGGTTCTCGATTGGCTCAGTGCTTCGAAGCCGTCGTCGGTCGCGACGGTTTCCTGGGCCCGCAACCTGCGCAGCCGAGGCATCGCCCCTATGTACCGCATTGCGACGTTGTCGGTCAGTGCACCATCGGCGCCAAGTGAAAGGAGATTGGGTAAGTCGACGAGATGCGCGAAGCCGTCCGACGTAATGCCTGTGACGTGCCAGAACAGATCGAGCTCGAACACGCCCTCGAGTCCGGCCAGACTGCCAAGTCCCCGGTTGGTAAACGGCCCGTCGATCAACAGGTGCCCTGCGTTGACGATGTCTTTGGCGTCGGAAGGAATCTCGCCGCCGTGCCATTTCTTCAGCATTGGAAAATGGTGCAGAAACGCCAGGCCGGCGTCTGAAACGAGCCTGCCGCTGCTGAACTGCTGGAGCTTGGGTTTTCCTTGCAACGACTCGATGGCGCCATCGCCCGTGGGTGATCCCATCAGGTTGACCCGCTCGAGTTGATCGCAAAACCGCAGATTGGCAACCCCTGCGTCTGTGATTCCGCGCTGCCATGTCATCTCGAACATCCGAAGACTTGGAAGATGCCGGAGGACGTGCAGTCCGCGATCGGTGAGTTTTCCACCTGGGTACTCACTCAGGTTCAAGTTCTGCAGCTGTGGCATGCGCGCCAGGCGCAGAAGCCCCTCGTCGGTGAGTTGCCGCGAGCCGCCCAGAGAGAGGGTCGTGACGTGATCGAGCTCGGCGATGCGGGCCAGCACTGCGTCTGTCATCAACCCATTGGCGTCGAGCGCGGTGATGCGACGCTCTTTCATGACGTCGATCAGTTCGTCCCACTCTTTGTCGCTCAGTTGCCGGCGTGGCGCGATGCTGTTCTCCGCGGCGTCGATCTCGTACGCCGGTATAGGCGGCGCGCCGGTCGCCACCGCTCCCGTCAGCGCTGTCCAACCTCCAAACCCTGCATCCTGCGCGATGACAGCTTGCGCTTCATCAAGCTGGAGATACTGTTTCGATCCTTTGAATGCCCGCTGCCGGAACGCGTACACGCGGCGCCAGATCTCGGCCCACAGGTCGTCGAACGTAAACGAGCGTTGGTAATGCTCGTTCAGCCGCTGGAGTGCTGCCTCATCATGCGAGCCGAACGCGAGGACCAGATCGTTTGCCAGCCGCTCGTATTCTTCGGCTGTGCACGTTCGCGACAGTGGCGCGCTCTCGGCGGGCCGCTTCTCGAGAGCCAGCTTCAGCGCGTTCCAGCTCTCCTGTGCGTACTCGCGCGCCAGCGCGTGTTGCACATCGCGTAGCACGGGACTGACGGGCGCGCCTGGATGAGCGAGCTCGAATCGAGCGCGAGCGGCGGGATTCTCCGCACGCAGCTCGTTCAGCCAGCGCTTCGCTTCCTTCCTGAGATTATCGAGAGATGTAGCGGGCGTGATCGTGCGCGGCATCGAAACCTTCTTTCCGTTGCTGCCCGGAGTCCGCTTAGTCGGGGCCGGAATGAAGGTTCGTTTTGGCTGCGAACCAGGTTGGGTGGGAGCAGGCTCCCTTGCCGCGGACAGGAGGCGCCCCAGCGCGCGCTGGAGAAAGTGTGCCCCCGCCCGCCGGGTGTTGTCAACGCCCGCGGGGTCGCGGTGCTCACGTGTGGGAGCTCGATGATGTCAAGATGGGGGTCGCGGCAAGCTCGCAGCCGGCCCTTCTCGCGTTTCAGACGTGGCCGCGATCGCGGGCCGATGACGCTCGAATGCGAAATCGCGCCCGAGAGTTTTCGCAGAGGAACACGAGGAGGGCAGATATGAACACGGCATACGACGCGATCATCGTGGGAGCGCGCTGCGCGGGTTCGCCGACCGCGATGCTACTGGCGCGGAAGGGATACCGTGTGCTCGTTGTTGACCGCGGGACATTCCCGAGTGACACCGTGTCCACGCACGTGTTGCACCCACCGGGCGTCGCCGCCCTCGCGCGGTGGGAATTGATCGACCGGCTCACCGCAACCGGGTGTCCGTCGATTCATACGTACGCCTTCGATTTCGGCCCCTTCACAATCTCCGGGTCGCCGGGCACCCAAGACGCTCCAGTTGCGTACTGTCCCAGGCGGACGGTGCTCGACAAACTGCTCGTCGAGGCCGCGGCTGAGGCGGGGGCCGAGATTCGGGAGGGCTTCAAGGTGGAGGACGTCCTGATCGACAACCAATGCGTCGTTGGCGTCAAGGGCCGTTCAAAGGGCGGCGAGGCTGTGACCGAGCGGGCCAGGCTGGTGGTCGGGGCGGATGGCCGCCACTCCGTCGTAGCCGAGGCTGTCAGCCCTGAACAGTACAACGAACGACCGCCGCTGCTTGCCGCTTATTACACCTATTGGACCGGTCTTTCGATCGACGGGCGGTTCGAAACCTACATCCGGTCGCACCGCGGATTCGCGGCGGCCCCGACGCACGACGGCCTGACGCTGACCGTCGGCGGGTGGCCGTATGCGGAATTCGAGACAAACAAGAAGGACGTCGAGGGCAATTTTCTGAAAATGTTCGACCTCGCGCCTGAGTTCGCAGAACGCGTTCGCGGCGCGACACGCGTGGCACCGTTTGCCGGCGCGGCCGTGCCGAATTACTTCCGCAAGCCGTACGGTCCTGGCTGGGTGCTCGTCGGAGATGCGGGCTACAACAAGGACCCGATCACGGCCCAGGGAATCACCGACGCCTTCCGCGACGCCGAGCGCTGTGCGACGGCAGTGGATCAGACGTTCAGCGGCGCTCGTGCATTTGACGAGGCCATGGGCGAGTACCACCGCGCGCGCGACCAGCACGTTTTGCCGATGTACGAGTTCACGTGCCAGCTGGCAACGCTGGAGCCGCCGCCGCCCGAGATGCAGCAATTGTTCCGCGCGATCCATGGGAATCAGAGGGCCATGGACGGCTTCGTACAGATGAACGCGGGGACGATCTCACCGGCCGAGTTCTTATCGCCTGAAAACGTCGGCAGGATTATGACCGACGCTTGAGTGGCCTCTAGTGGCGATCACCTTGTCGGACGCTGGCACCGGACGCTCCGGCGCGACTCCACACTCAGCGGTGGTGCCACACGTGCTAGCATCCGCTTCATGCGCATCGGATCCATTCGGTCCATCGCGTGGCTGTGCGCAGCAGCGCTGTCATGGGCGACCTTCGCTGTCAAGGCACAGCCGTCGCTCCCATCGGGGCCACTTCAGTACGGCTTCTTCACCGTTACATTCGGCTCGGACGGCGCCTTGACACTCGCGGGCGAGGGCTGGCCAACGTTCAAGGGCACGTGGAAAGCGGAGAAGGACGAAGTCACGCTCATCACCACCGGGGGACCGCCAGCGTGCTCCGAGGCTGGCCGCTATCGGTTCCGCATTGAGGGCACGCGTCTGGTATTGACGCTCGTGGCCGACGACTGCGTCCCCAGACGCATGATCCTTCATGACAGCGTGTGGCTGCCGCAAGGGGAGAGGCCCGTAGTACCGGACAGACAGATCGTCCGCAGCGGCGCCGACGCGGCTCGGAAGCTCACGATCGCCGCACCCATCAAGGGCAGTTGGCCCTCATTTCGCGGCGCGAATGCGTCCGGCGTTGCCGACGGACAACAGCTGCCCGATCGGTGGGACGCCAAAGGAGGCGAGAACGTTCTCTGGCGCACGCCGATTCCCGGCCTCGCGCACTCCAGCCCCGTCGTCTGGGGCGATCGCGTGTTTGTGACCAGCGCGATCAGCAGCAAGCCAAACGCCACGTTCAAGCCGGGCCTTTACGGCGACGGCGATGCGTCGGACGATCTCTCCCGCCAGAAGTGGATGCTTTACGCCATCGACAAGCGTACGGGGAAGATCGGCTGGGAACGCGTCGTGATCGAAGGGGAGCCGCGCAACAAGCGGCACATCAAGTCCACCTACGCCAGCGCCTCCCCCGCAACCGATGGCCGCATCGTCGTTGCCTGGTTTGGCTCAGAAGGCGTTCATGCGTACGACGTGGACGGCAACCCGCTGTGGAAAGTCGATCTCGGCCGCGTGGACATGGGGGCCTACGACATCCCGTCGTACGAATGGGGCCCCGCCAGCTCGCCGATCATCTGGAATGGCCTTGTGCTGCTGCAGTGCGATACGCAGGCGGACTCGTTCGTGCTCGCGCTCGACGCGGGGACGGGAAACACCGTGTGGAAGACCGCCCGCCAGGAGCTCCCTTCATGGGGCACCCCAACGGTGATTGCGACCGGCGATCGCGCCGAACTCGTCACGAACGCATCGAACTACATCCGCGGCTACGACGCGCGCACCGGCGAGGAGCTGTGGCGGCTCGGCGGCAGCTCGAAGATCACCGCCCCGACTCCGATCTTCGCGAATGGCCTCATCATCGTCGCGAGCGGGCGCAGACCCGAGCGTCCGATCTTCGCGGTACGCGCCGGGGCGCGCGGCGATCTGACGCTCGAGAAGGAGAAAACGAGCAGCACTGCGGTTGCCTGGAGCAAGACCGCCCGCGGCTCGTATATGCCGACGCCACTGGCGTACGACGGCATTCTGTACGCGCTGAACAACGACGGCGTATTCGACGCGTACGAAATGGAGACGGGGAAAGAGATATACCGGCAGCGCCTGGATCCTGTTGGCAGCGGGTTCAGCGCATCACCCGTCGCGGCGGACGGCCGCCTCTATCTCTCGAATGAAGACGGCGACATGCTGGTTGTCGCGACGGGACGCGACTTTCGCCTGATTTCGACGAACAGAATGGGGGAGCTGCTGATGGCGACGCCGGCGCTCTCGGACGGCGTGATGTATGTGCGCTCCTCGTCGAGCCTCTTTGCGATTGGAAAGGCCCCGAAATAGGCCGCAATACGTCGTGTCTCGGGACGGACGGTTCCTCCTCAACACCGCCCTCGAAGCGCCAGCGATCATCGTCAAGCCCAACTGCAGGGGCATCTTGGCAATATTCCTGCAACAGATGTGCTCCGATGAGATCGCCGCAGAAAAGCTCAGCCGCTCGGCTCGTAAGGTTGCTCCCGATTGTGCCGTTGGCATTCGCGGTCGCATTCTGCGCCGGTCGCACGGCCCCGAGGACGACTGCCGAAGATCCCACGCGAGTTCAGCTCGATCAGTTATGGGTGCAGCCGAGCGATCTCGAATCGCGCGATCTCTTTCACGGGTCCGGCGGGCCAAAGCTCGCGCCGGATCCGTTGGTCCCTTATGAGCTCGTTGCCGTCGATGACAGCGGGTACAGCCCGGGTTATGACGTCCGCGATCCCAAAGGCACGCAGTGGAGCGTGAAACTCGGCATCGAGGCGCAGCCGGAGCTGGTGGCTTCCCGCGTACTCTGGGCAATTGGCTATCACCAACCTCCGACGTATGTGCTGACGAAGTGGGAACTCGTCGCGAAGGAGGGCGGAACAAAGGTCGCGAAGGAGGGCGGAACAAAGGAAGTCGCGCGATTCCGTCGCGAGTCTGCGGATGAGAAAGCGGTGTCGGACTGGTCCTGGTACGAGAATCCGTTTGTGACGACCCAACCCTTCAGAGGGCTCGTGGTCGCGAATCTGGTCCTGAACAACTGGGACTGGAAGACGTCGAACAACAAGGTGTACCACATCACGGGGCGAGACGGTGCCCCCCGTCGCCTTTACATCGTGCGCGATTTGGGAGCCTCACTGGGAAAGACCACGTTCCCTCCATTTCTGAAGTGGATACCCATGCGCGGAATGGGACAAGGGTCGCGCAATGATCTCAAAGGCTTCGAGGAGCAGGGCTTCATCAAAGGTGTCGAAGGACGCAGCGTCAAATTTCACTACCGCGGCATCCACGAGCGACTGGTGAAGATGATAACGGTCGAGGACGTCGCGTGGACCTGCAGGCTCATGGCGCGAATGTCTGACCAGCAGTGGCACGACGCGTTTCGAGCCGCCGGCTACTCGGAGGAGTACCAGCGGCGGTACATCGCGAAGGTGAAATCAAAAATCAAGGAAGGCCTCGCGCTGTCGCCGTAGGGCTGTTCGCGCGCGCACCTCATCCTGTCTCAGGGCGGTCGAACCCAGCGGGTGAAGCGGATCGAATAGCGCTTCGCAGCCCGCATAAGCGAATCAGGCCGAGACTCCCTCTCCAGCAACCGCGCGCTCCAGCTCGCGGATGTCGATCTTCTTCATGCGAAGCAGAGCTTCCATCGCGCGTTGCGCTTTCTGGGATGGCCGCTTGTGAATCTCCTGGCCCGCTTTGGTGTATCGAGCGACGCTGATGACCTTTGAGTTCTTGAAGACCGAGGTATAGAACGTTGCCGCCTCTTCGGCCTGGTGATCGAACCACAGGCATGGGGCGATTCTCTGGCTGATATGCATCAGGTTTTCCTCCTGCTCAAGTTGAATCACGCGCGGAAATAACCGTACTCACAATCTCGTCGTACGGGGCTGCAACTGTCAAGCGCAGCAGCTCCGAAGCTCATGAGACCCGACCTTCCGGGAATGTCTACTTCCTGCCGCTGCCGGTCTTTTGCGCTGCCCTTGCTTTCTTTTTTCTTGGACTGGGTTTTGGTTTCGACTTCGCGCGCGTCGTTCCGACCTTTGCGGCCGGGGCCTCAGACATTTCGTACGCTTCCTGAAGCCAATCGGTGATTGGCGGTTCCACCTCGTCGCGGTGCCTGATCTGAAGGAAATGCACGATCTTGGACTTCGACGCGCGATCGACGCGCCGCACCTGTGGAGCCTTCAGCGCGCGGTCAAGGAACACGCAGACCTCAAGGAAGGTTCTCTTCGGACGCACGAAGAAATAACAGGACTTGCGCGAGAACATGATCGACTTGTGCGAGGCGTAGATCCGCTGATCTCCGAAAGCGACGGCCGTCTCGCGCAGCCGCTCCCACGCCTCTTGCAGGTCCTCCGGCAGATCCGCCGTCAGAGCCCGCTCCGTCGTCGTCCAGCAGTCATGGGTCGCGGTGTCCTCGACCCATTGCTTGCAGTGGAAGCACTGGCGACCAGCCATGCTTCATTGTAATGAGTCAGCTCGCCCCACCTTTATTGTCATTTTTTCGCGGTCAGGGATACCATCGGGTTGGTCGCATCCGCCTCTCTTCGGAGGTATGCATTTGATTCCACGACGGTCCCCGCATGCCAGACGTGATGACGGGTCTCGACATACTGAAGTTGCCTCGGCGCTGCTCTTGATCGGCGCGGTTACTGCGGCGACTCTTGTTCTCAGCGCGCAAACGGCGAGTTCGCCCGCTCAGGTTCCAGCCCGGGAAACTACCGTCCGCTTGGTTCCGGCCGACCTGGAAGACACATCGTGGCTCCAGAGGCTTCGGGACGAACAAGTCAAGGCCGTTGCCGGCGTCACCGTATTCCACGATTTCCAGTTCACGGACCGCCTGACCGAGAGCGGCATCTCGTTCAAGCACCGGATCGTCGACGATGCCGGAAAGACGTACAAGGCGGCTCACTACGATCATGGAAACGGCATCGCGATTGCGGATGTCGATGGGGACGGCCTCTCTGACATCTACTTCGTCACCCAGGTTGGCGGCAACCAGCTCTGGAAGAATGTCGGCGGCGGCAAATTCCAGGACATCACGGCCTCGGCCGGAGTGGCGGTGCCCGGCAAGGTCGGCGTGTCGGCCTCGTTTGCCGACATCGATAACGACGGGGATGCGGATCTGTACGCCACGACGGTCCGCGCGGGCAACATGCTCTTCGAGAACGACGGCCACGGCCGCTTCCGTGACATCACCGCGGCATCGGGGCTCACCTACGTGGGACACTCGTCATCGGCCGTGTTCTTCGATTACAACCGCGACGGCCGGCTCGACCTGTTCCTCGTCAACGTCGGACGGTACACGACGAACAGGATCGGCGGCGACGGCTACAAGTACTACGTGGCGTTCGAGGACGCGTTTTCCGGTCACTTGAAGCCAGCCCGGGCCGAACGAAGCATTCTGTATCGCAATGAGGGTGGAAACCGCTTCGTTGACGTCTCGCGGCAGACGGGTCTCCAGGACCTGTCCTGGTCGGGCGATGCGAGTGCGGTTGACGTCAATGACGACGGCTGGCTCGATCTGTATCTGCTCAACATGCTGGGCGACAACCAGTACTACGAGAACGTCGGCGGCAAGCGGTTCGTCAAGAAGGCCCCTGAGGTGTTCCCACGCACGTCGTGGGGCGCGATGGGCATCAAGGTGTTCGACTTCAACAACGACGGACGCCTGGACATTTTCATCACCGACATGCACTCCGACATGAGCGAGCCGATCGGCCCCGAGCGCGAGAAAATGAAGTCGACCATGAAGTGGCCGGTGTCATTCCGCGGGACCGGGAAGACGAGTATCTGGGGCAACTCGTTCTTTCTCAAAGAGGGTCCTGGGAAGTTCCGCGAAGTCTCTGATGCGATTGGCGCGGAGAACTACTGTCCGTGGGGTCCGAGCGTCGGCGACCTCAATGCCGACGGATACGACGACACGTTCATCGCATCCGGTATGAACTATCCGGAGCGCTACATGGTCAATTCTGTGAAGCTCAATGACCGGGGCCAGCGATTCGTCGACGCGGAGTTCGTTCTGGGGATCGAGCCGCGGACGGGTGGTCTGACAACGCCGTTCTTCGAGCTGGACGCCTCGGGTAAAGACAAACGCCATCCGGATGCCGCCGGGGCGACGGGACGTGTGTCCGTGTGGGGCGCGCGCGGCTCGCGCTCGGCGGTCATCTTCGACCTGGACGGCGACGGCGATCTCGACATCGTCACCACCGAATTCAATGCGGCCCCGATGGTGCTCGTCAGCAACCTGACCGAGAAGACGCCGGTGCGCTACCTCGAGGTGAAGCTGACCGGGACCACGTCGAATCGCAACGGGTTGGGCGCGGTGGTCAAGGTCACCGCCGGCGGGTCGACGTACACGAAGGTC
>Ga0184632_10001343_pt1 | contig 10031 bp, 10 predicted proteins | sample PLM31_50_b1_FD_133153 | JGI IMG/M metagenome (GOLD analysis project Ga0184632, IMG submission 133153) | Groundwater sediment microbial communities from an aquifer in East River, Colorado, USA - PLM3-1_50_b1 | ecosystem: Environmental > Terrestrial > Soil > Riparian zone | place: USA: East... | reverse complement strand
GCTCGAGTGCGGCGTCACCGCCTACCAGCCGACCTTCATCACGTCGCCGGAAGAGGAATTGACCGCCGCCCTGCACGAGGTGCCGCGGAACGGCGCCGCGCCGCGCATCCTCGGTGCGCATCTGGAAGGGCCCTTCATCGCGCCGGAGCGACTCGGAACGCACCCGGCAGAGTCGCGGCGCGACCCGGATGCGGCGCTGCTGGAGCGGCTGCTCGCCGCCGGCCCGGTCAGTCACGTGACGCTCGCGCCCGAGCTGGCGGGAGCGCATGAGCTGATGGATCTCCTGCGCGCGCGCGGCGTGACCGTGTCCTGCGGCCATTCGAACGCCACCGCAGCGGAAGCGCGAGTGGCCTTTGCGCGCGGGGCGAAGACCGTCACCCACATCTTCAATGCGATGCGCCCGTTTGCAGCGCGCGAGCCCGGTCTTGCCGGCGCGGCGCTCGTGACGAAGGACGTGGTCGTACAGGTGATCCTGGACGGGGTGCACCTGGCCGACGACACGGCACGACTCGTCTGGCAAGCGGCCGGTGGCAGGGTGGCACTCGTGACCGACGCGATCGCAGCCGCGCGCGCGGGCGACGGGAGCTACACGCTCGCAGGCGTGGACTTCGAGGTCGAGGACGGCGTCGCGCGACGTGCGGATCGAGTGCTCGCGGGCAGCACCGTCTGCATGATCGACGCGGTTCGCAATCTGGTCGCGCTCGGCGCCCCGATTGCAGCGGCGTTGGCCGCAGCCAGTTCGGTGCCGGCGCGCATCGCGGGCAGACCGGAGCTCGGGACTCTGGAGCCCGGCTCGAGCGCGGACATCGTGGTACTGGACGATCGACTCGAAATCGTGCGCGTGCTCGTCGCCGGTGCCGACGCCACCGGCTGAGCGAACGGCGCTTGAGCGCGGTTAAGGGCGAGCGAAATCGGGGAGATCTCGGTCGTTGTCACCGAGCCAAGGAGGGTCATGGCCAAGAAGTCCGATTTCACCGAGCAGGAGTGGGAAGCGCTCCAGAAGGGTGTCGTGGGCTCCGGTCTGCTGGTGTCGCTGAGCGATCGCAGCTTCTTCGACTCGTTCAAGGAGGCGGGAGCTCTCGGCAAGCACGTGGCGCAGGCGAAACAGAAGAGCTCCAGCGAGCTCATCCGCGAGCTCGCGGATGTGCGCGGCACCGGCTTCGGGCTGACGTCGTCGCCGGACACGGTCGAGCAAGAGACGCTCGCGGCTCTGCAGACCGCGAAGACCGCACTCGAATCGAAGGCGCCGGAAGAGCTCGAGCCTTACCGGCAACTCGTCGTCGAGGTCGCGCAGTCCGTCGCAGACGCTGCGGGCGGCGGTGAGACGGCCGAGTCGGGCGCCGTCGAGAAGGTGCGCTCGGCTATCCGTTAACCCGAGGCGCCTTTCGTCACAGAGCTGGCACCCACGCGTGACGGTTGACCCGGCACCGTGGGTGCATGCGGCTGTTGGTGCTCTTCGTCATAGCTGTGCTCGCGGGTGCGGGCGCGGCACGAGCTGCTGATGTTCGGGTCGCGACGCTCGCACCGGTCGAGGACATGTCCCTGCCATCCTGGTGTGACTGGGGCTACGACTGGGATGAGCGCTGCTATCGCGGCGACGAGTTGCGGCTCGCGGTCGGTGGCGACGTGGACAAGGTGTGGCGTTCGGCGCTCCGCTTCTCGACCGCATCGCTTCCGGCGGGTGTGCGCGTCGAGACGGCCGAGCTCTGGCTCTGGTACGACCAGACGTGCATCGGCCCTTTCAAGACGAGCCGGCCGTGCGACGGGCGCGCCTTCCAGTTCGCCGGCCATCCCATTTTCTCGCCTCGCTGGTTCGACGAACGCGAGGTCGAGCTCGGTCCTCATGCTGGAGCGGCGGCCTTGCACGCGGGCGCCGCACCGCAGTGGGTCGCGCTGGACCTGACGGATCTTGTGGCGGACTGGGCGTCGGGCGCCCAGCCCAACAACGGCGTGCTCGTGAAACTCAGCGATGCGCAAGAGGAATACGGATTCGGCGGCCCGCTCTTCCCGAGCTCGAGCGACGGGAACGCATCGCTGCGGCCCAGGCTGACCGTCTGGTATCTGCCCGACTGACTGCTCGACTGTTCGGCTTCTGTACATCCTCGCGGCGGCCTTCTGCAACCGTCCTCGTCAAGCGTTCGTTACTTACGGTTCCTTTACGCCGTTCTTAGGTCCCTCTCAGAGCCCTCTTAGGTGCCGGTGGTTCGATCGGTGCACCCCGCTGGAGGACAGAATGCTTTCTCGCTCGCGAGCGCCGCCGCCGTCAGGGACCGCCAACGTTTCTTCCTTCGACGCATCGCGGAGGTGATTTGCAATGACACGCTGCTGGCTGGTGCTTGGCGCGATCGTGCTCGTAGCCGCCGGCGGCGCTGGGGCGGCGGCGCGAGCAGGGCTTGCTACTGCCGAACGCGGCGACGGTCCTTCGCACAGGGGTTCGCGAGGATACTTCGCCATCGGTTGCGGTTTCAGCCACCGCAACGACGACGACCCGATTGTCCACCCAGGTCGGCCGGGTCTCTCCCATAACCACACGTTCTTCGGCAACAGGACGACGAACGCTTCTTCTACACCCGCTTCGCTTCGCGGAGCGACGACTTCCTGCCGGCTCGCCGCGGATACCGCGGCCTACTGGGTGCCTACGCTCTTCGTCAACGGTCGAGCGGTGACGCCGCGTGGGGCAGCTGTCTACTACATTCGTCGAACGACGGGGACCGTGCAGGCGTTCCCGGCCGGATTGAAGGTCATCGCCGGCGACGCGACGGCGACGACGGCCCAGGGGGCGCGAGTGACCTACTGGGTCTGCGGCCGGCGTGCCTCGACTTCGCTGGCGAGTTGTCCGGCCGGCTTTCGTGCCGAGGGGGTGCGTCTCGTCGTCAAGTTCCCGAACTGCTGGAACGGGAGGTCACTCGACAGCGCGAACCACAAGAGCCATCTCGTTTACTCGGCGGACGGGGCATGTCCGGCATCCCATCCGATCGCCGTGCCCGCGTTGGCGATCGTCGTGCGTTACCCCGCGCTGGGCTCGGGCCCGATTGCCCTTGCCTCAGGTGGTCAATTCTCCGCGCATGCCGATTTCGTGAATGCCTGGGATCAGGCGACGCTCGAGCGGCTGGTGGCCCGGTATCTGAACCGCGAGCGGGGGCGGCGCTAGACCCCACCGTTCGGGAGGAGGACGCCGGCCTGCGGCGTCCTCCTCGCGGTTCTGACTCGCCGCGCTCAGCTTCCGGGGTACGTCCCGAGCGTCACCTGCAAGGTCTTCTTCGCACCGTTCTGGGTCTTGACGACGGCTGGGACCTTCTGGCCCGGCTTCAGTTCTGAGAGCACCGCGGACAGATCTCCCGTAGTGGCGGTTGGCTTGCCGTCGATGGAGACGATTACGTCCCCGGTCCGCAGCCCTGCGTTTGCAGCGGGTCCACCCGCGGTGACGGAGCCGACGTAGACGCCGTTGCCGTTCGTGTCGCCCACGCGAATGCCGAGGTAGGCGCGGTGGGAGTTGACGACCTTGCCGTTGCTGACGATCTGGCCGGCGATGTCCTTGACGAGGTTGCTCGGGATCGCGAAGCCGATGCCGGGGGCGGCGCTGCCGCCGAGCTCGGGGTCGATTGCGGCCAGGGTGGGCACACCAATCACGCGACCCTTGATGTCGACCAGCGCGCCGCCCGAGTTGCCCGGGTTGATCGCAGCGCTCGTCTGGATCACGGACGGCAACGTGACGCCGTTGTTCTCCGGCACCGCCTGCCGAAACGCGCTGACGATCCCCTCCGTCACGCTCGACAGCAGTCCCAGCGGGTTGCCGATCGCGATCGCGATGTCGCCGACCTGGAGCGTCGAGGAGTCCGCGAACCTTGCCGGCTTCAAATCGGCACCGGAGACCTTGATCACCGCGAGGTCGTCGGCCGGGAAGGAGCCGACGAGAGTTGCCGGGTAGCGTTTGCCGCTCGATGTCGTCACCGTGAACGACTTCGCGCCGGTGACGACGTGGTTGTTCGTAACGATGTGGCCGGCGGAGTCGAAGACGATTCCCGAGCCGAGGCCCCGCTGATCCTCGATTTGCACGACCGAGGGCGAGACCGACTGCACGACGTTCACGGTCGCACTCTGCAGGGCCAGCGCGCCCGTCGGTACCGGAACCTTTTGAAAGGCTGTGGTCGTGGATGGCGTCGAGTTGGTTGCGAGCCCAATCCCAGCCACGACGGCGGCGGCAACGAGCGCGGCGACCAGGGGTGCAACTAGACGCCTATGGCGCCGAAGCATTGAGAACGAGAGATTTGGCATCGGGAACCTCCAAGCGTCGGTGGAGGCACAAGGATCGGTTAGCGGCGCCTCTGCGTCTTCACGGCCACCGTCCATCTGCTGCTCCCGTCGGCCGGAATCCGGGAGTACCGGCTGGCTGGAACGGCGGCGTTCTCGTTGCCCGTCGCGTGGGCGGGAAACAGGCGTGCCAGTCACGCGTGACGGAGTCCCCCTGCGAGCTGCGCGAGCACCTCGAACAGCGAGGCCAGGTCGCGTCGCTCGTAGCCCAACGCCCGCGCAACCGTGAGAAGCTCGTCGGCCGCCGCGGCGGACGGCAGCGGGACGTGCAGCGCCCGTGCGGCGTCGAGGGCGAGCACGATGTCCTTTTGCATTAACCGGACGTCGAACCAGGCCTCCTCCGGCAGATCGAAGAGAAGCGCGGCGCGCGCCTTCAGCATCGGCGAGGCGATCGCACTCTGCGTCATCACGTCGACGGCGAGCTTGCGGTCGACTCCTGCGCGTTCCGCGAGTAACAGGCCCTCGGCGAAGGCGAGCATCTGCACGGCGAGGCTGATGTTGATCGCGAGCTTGAGCACTAACCCCTGCCCGTTCTCGCCGATGTGGGTTGGCGTGCCGAGCTCGCGCAGGATCGGCTCGACGCGCTCGTACGCCTGCTCGTCGCCGCCGACCATGATGGTCAGCGTTCCCGCCTGCACCTGGGGAACGCTTCCCGACACCGGAGCGTCGAGCATGGCCGCGCCGAGCGCGTGCACGCGCTCCGCGAGCTCGCGGCTCGCCTGTGGGCTGACCGTGCTCATGTCGACCCAGACCTTTTCGGCGGCGAGGCCGGCAAGGATGCCGTCGGGGCCCGAGGCGGCGAGCTCAAGCACGTCGTCGTCGGGGAGGGAGGTGAACACGATGTCGGCGGCCGCGGCAACCTCGCGCGGGGTCTCGCGCCACTGCAGGCCGTCGTGCACGAGTTCGTCCGCATTCTCTCGGACTCGTTCCTCGCCGTAGACCGCGTACCCGGCGGCGAGGAAGCGGGCGGCCATGTTGCCGCCCATGTGCCCGAGGCCGACGAAGCCGATGCTCGTTGTCGTGGTCGCGGGCATCTCAGACTCTCCCTTCGATGATCGCGAAGTCGTCTTCGCCGAGCTCGAGGTTCGCCGCGCCGAGGATTGGGTCGACCTGATCGGGACGCCGGAACCCGACGCGGGTGATCTCTAGGCCCGTCGTCCCGAGCACTGTGGTCTGAACCTTGGTCTTCTCCATTGTCAGCGCGTGATCTCGAGTGCGAGCTCCGGTGAGCAGCCGCGTGCGACGAGCGCTGCGATCTCGTGCCAGTCGACAAGCCCGGCGAATGTCTCGGCGAGGAAGCCCGACAAGCCCAGGCGTCGCAGCTGCTCGGCGCGCCAGGCGTGGATCAGCTGTTCCTCGTCGGTGCTCTCCTCGACGAGTTCGGTGTCGGAAATCAGGGTCGGTTCCATCTCTCTGTCCTCCCGAATCGAGGTGGTGAAGTTCGAGAGAGGAACGATGCCGTCGATACGACGCCCTGGCATCGAAGGCAGCAGCCGTCCGAGTGCACGGCTAGCCGAACTCTGCGGTTCCCGCTAGCTGCTATGCGCCCCTGCGTGATTGCCAGGTCGCTGCGTCGTAGTTCACTGCCGTGTGGGCCGGAATTCGCGAGCACCTACTGGCTGGAACGCGGTCGTAAGTGATCGCGACAGCCCGAGGGCCGTTCGGCTGGAGGACCCGATACGTGCCTCCCGAGGTGCGATTCGAGGCGCCAGAGGTTGTCGACGTGCTGGCTTGCCCAGAGGAGGACGAGGGCCGGGCGGATTTTCCTCTTGTCCCCACCGGCGACGGCCTCGTGCACACACTCAAGCAAACGCCTGCTGGCGTCCACATCGCGGATGTGTGAGGGCGGAACCGTTCTGTCGTGGACGAGGGCGTCACCGAGCGCGACGTACCAGGAGTGCACCGCGTGTGCCTCGGCGTCGAGGTTCTCGCCACATCTCGTCAGGCGCGCGTCGCCGTTCGTCATGAGGCCTAGTGCCGATAGGGACTGCGCGGTGCGGCGCACGCGTGCGGCGCCGGCGACCAGGGTCCCGGCACTCTCGATGTTCGCCTTCTGCGCAGAGCGCTCGGCGAGGTACTGGCGGAACGCGTCGTCGAGCCGGTGGACGGCCTGGGCTGCAAGCTGCGCTTGGTCGTCGGACCGCGCAGTGTCCCGTCCGACGACGAGCTGGTGAGCCGTGGCGACGACGTAGTCCGCACTGCGTGCGTACGCAGAGGCGAGGCTCTCGCGAAGGAGGTTGCCGGCTCCGCGCGGCCAGAAGAGCAGACCGACGCCGAGGCTGATTCCGAAGCCGATCGCTACGTCCTCGATGCGCACGAGCCCGACCGTCCAGCCGGTCGGCTGAATGAGGTTGAAGAGGATGAAGAGGACGACGGTGAAACCTGCCTGGCCTGCCGCAAACGAGATCGCCCTCGGAGCGTACGACGCGAGCAGGACCGCCAGCGGCAACACAACCCAGAGCACGAGCTCGTGCGTGCCGATTGCGATGACGAGAACTGCGCCGACGAGGATTCCCACCGCCGTACCGGCGAGGGCGCTCAGGATCGACCAGCCCGTGGTCAGCGCATTGGAGCGTAGAACGGAGAGCGTTCCGAGCACGACCCAGAACGAGTGCTGAAGGCCGGCCCGCTGCGCGATGAACACCGCAACCGCCAATCCCGCGGCGCCCCGGATGCTGTTCTGAAACCACACCGACCGGACGCCTGCGTGCTCGACGGCGAGCTGTTCGGTCGCCTGGATTGCGGCGCGGGCCGGCCGCGAGACGGGGTCAGACCCCGCAACGTCGAGCTCGGCGAAGCCGGGGGCGCCGGCACCGCTGGCGAGAAGCGCGTAGCCCGCGATCTGCCGCGCGGAATACGAGCTCGCGCGGACGCGGAAGGCCGGGTCCAGCGCGGCAAGGAGTGTCTCCTCGTCCGGCATTCGCGGCAACTCTCGGATCCGACGGACAAGCGCCTGAGCGACCGCTTCGCGCGCCTCGTCCAGCCGCTGAAGATCCGGCTGCTCGTTCCGGCCGTCCAATCTCGCGGCGCTGGCACGGAGTACGGAGACAGTAGCGGCCATAGCTTCGGCGTTCTCGTCGCGACAAAGCTCGAGCGAGCCGGCTCGGGGCCCGAGGAACGACAGGAGCCAGTCGAGCTCGTCGACGAGCGAGGCAAGTGCGGCCGTCGGTCCCGTGGGCCCCGTGGGCCGGTGCGGCGTCGCTAAGAAGCGTCTGCGCAGTCCGGCAACGGCATCGCGTGCGGCGGCGGCCGACCGATCGCTGAAGCGATCGGGGTCGGCAAGGTCGGCGAGGGCTCTGCAGGCTCGGGCGGCGTCACCGCGGAGTGCGGCACGCGGTCGCCCGGGCCAGAGCAGCATGTGCGCTAAGATTGCGGCCCCCGCAGCCAGCGCCCATCCTTCGAGGCGCGCCGGAACGGCCGACATCGGCGCCGCGATGGTCACCGGCAGGACGAACGTGAGTATCGCCGACGTCCCAGCCGCGGCGAAGTAGCCGTTGATCACGCCGGAGAAGAGGATCACGAAGCCGACGGCCGCCATCGCAGCCGCCGCGAGCCAGGCGTTCCGCGAGCAAAACGTCCCGACCACGATGTTCACCGCGCCGACGAAGGTCAGCGCGACGTAGGCGACGAACCGGCTTTGCAACGGGCCGGTGAAATCGACGAAGACGAGCATCGCGAACGACCCGAACGCTGCGAAGAGCGCAGTTTGTGGATCCTGGATCACCTTGTCCGCGACGGCGAAGACGGCAGGCATCACGATCGCCGCGCGCGCAGCGCTCTTCAGCGAGGTCAGTTCCGGATCGGCGAGCTCAAGGCGCCGTAACCTCGAGCGGGCGCCCGACGCAACCCGCTGAAGTCGCTGCCAAGTCGGTCTTGCCCGAGAGAGCGGGCTCGGCACGGTTCCCGATCATAGGCGGCGAAACGCGCAGAGACAGATGCGCGCCGGTCCGTAGTTGCGGACAATGACCGCGGGTGCAAGGAACCGATGATGATGGAGTACGGCCCCGAGGCCTGCGCGCACGGTTGAGCTCGCCACAGCGGGTGTTCCAGGTGGTCGCGCTCGCGATCGTCGCGGGATTGCTAACGCTGCTCGTTTGGCGTGTGGTCACCGACCGCCGCGGCGACCAGTTGGTTCGCGAGCTCCGAGCCGGGAAGAAGGTCGCTGCGCCGCAGTTCACGCTGCCGGTCATCTGGGCGCTTGCCGAGACGTGGCCGAAGGATGCGCAGCGGGCGCTCAGCGACGGGCGCCTTTCGGCGAGCGAGTTGCGCGGCCATTCCGTCGTGATCAACTTCTGGGCCTCCTGGTGCGTTCCGTGTAAGAACGAGGCACCGCTCCTGGCCGCGTCAGCGCGCGCCCACGCCGGCAACGTGGCGTTCCTCGGCATCGACGTGCAGGACTTTGCGAGCGACGCGCGCCGCTTCCTGAAGCGCTTCGACACGCCCTACGTCTCCGTGCAGGCCGGGGGCGACACGAGCGGCGTCTACGACGAGTACGGCCTTACCGGGCTCCCGGCGACCTACTGGCTTGACGGCCACGGCCGGATCGTCGCGCGCCATGCGGGCGAGATCTCGCGGCGGCAACTCGAGAACGGGATCGACGCGACGCTGAGAACGAAGTGAACGGCGATCCTTATGCCGGCTCGCCGAGCGAGTGCAGGTCGAGCGCGACGAAGTTCGGGAGAAACGGGAAGAGGTACCCGGTGCGTTCGAAACCTCGGCGGTCGATGAGGTACAGAGCGAGGCCGTGCATGATGTCGTTCGTTCCCGGTTCCACCGTGATCCCGTAGGCACGCCAGACCGCTGCGAGCTCGGGCTTCGTGCCGCGGAGCCAATGCCAGCGCCAGGGGCCGGACAGCCGCCAGTTCGCCATGGCGCGGCGGATGCTCGCGGGCGTGTCTCCGGTCGGGTTGACGCTGACGATCAGGAGCGCCGGCCTGTCGGCAGGCGGCATGCGTCTCAGCATCGTCCCAAGCTGCCGGCCCATGAGCGGACATTGCTCCTCGCACGCCGAGTCGAAAAACGTCAGCAAGACGGGATGGTCTCGGAGTGCCGCGAGCGAGACGAAGGCGCCGTTGTGATCGCGAAGCCGGACCGCGGGCGCGCGCTTCTCTCCCGGGGACCAGCTCGCCTGGCCGTGGAGCGCCGGCAAAGCGAGTCGGCCCTCGTCACGTCCGCCAGCAGCAAGATGAGCGACGATCCCGAGGCCGATGCCCGTCACCGCGCCGACGGCGATCAGGAGGAGACCGAGTCGGCGAAGCCTCCGAGGCTGGTCGCGGTGTGCGTTGTCGTTCAGTGCCGGCTCCTTCCGCGCCGCAACGACACGAGCCACCAAAGACAGACTGCGAGCAGGACCGCCAGCGGGAGTGCCCAGGACACGAACGCGCCAGTCTGCAGATCAGCCAGAGGACCGGTCATGACCCCTCTACGAGTGGCGGGGCAACCCGCCGCCCGTCCCGCGCCGTTTCGTCGAGCCAGCGATAGACGAAGACGATGAATGCCGCGGCGAAGGGGATCGAGCCGGGCACCCACATGATCCCGGCAGCCAGGTGCTGGTCGGCGAGCGCGGAGATCTCGCCGGGTCGAGATGGAAGTTGCGCGTAGCCCGCGTACAGCGGCGCTGTCGCAAGCGTGAGCGCGAGGCCGATTGCCGAGCCGGCCGCCATCGCAAGCGCCGCGTAGATGGCGCGCCTCCGGGAATCGAGGGAGCTTCGGAAGGGCGC
>Ga0184632_10001338_pt1 | contig 10043 bp, 6 predicted proteins | sample PLM31_50_b1_FD_133153 | JGI IMG/M metagenome (GOLD analysis project Ga0184632, IMG submission 133153) | Groundwater sediment microbial communities from an aquifer in East River, Colorado, USA - PLM3-1_50_b1 | ecosystem: Environmental > Terrestrial > Soil > Riparian zone | place: USA: East River... | reverse complement strand
GGCACCCACGGTGGTGAACGCGGCGTGCTCGCCCTTGACCCCGTCGGGCACGGCCACGCAGAGGTTGCGCGGGACCCAGTTGTACTCGGCGTGCAGCGCGTAGCGGTTGCCGGCGCAGGCGACCCGCTGGCCGACCGAGAGCTCCTCGGCCCCGGCGCCGACCTCGACGACCTCGCCGCAGAGCGAGTAGCCGAGCGGCGTCCAGGAGTCGAGCTGGGTGCTGACCTTCCGGTAGGTCGCGGCCAGCCCCTGCTGGGAGACCGCCTGTACGACCTGCCTGACCTGGTCGGGCCTGGCCCGGGCCTTGCCGACCAGTGACAGCTTGCTCTCGCTGATCTTCATCATCTCGGTGCCCACGGAGATGAGGGAGTACTGCGAGCGGACCAGCACGCCCCCCGGCCGGCAGGTGGGCGCGGGCACCTCCACCAGCGACAGCTCGCCCGACTTGTAGTTCTGCACGATCTGCTTCATAGGCCACCACTGCTCACGGTCGGTCGCCCTGGCACGGGACGGGTCACTGCGACTGCTGGCGGTGCCAGAGCTCGAGGGTCAGGAGCTGCCAGATCTCCTTGGAGCGGTCGGCGACGCCCGAGCGGTCGTCGTCGATGAGCGTGCGCACGGCGGCCTTGTCGAGCATCCCGGAGGTGACCAGGTTCCCGCCCGCCACCAGGTCCTCGACCATGTCCTGCAGGTCACGGCGGATCCAGGCCCGCAGCAGCGCGCTGAACAGGCCCTTGGGGCGGTAGACGATCTCCCTGGGCAGCCACGGCTCGGCGGCCTGCTTGAGGATCGCCTTGCGCTCGGTGCGCACGATCTTGGCGGTCCCCGGGATCGCGAAGGCCGCGGCGACCACGTCCTTGTCGACGTACGGCACGCGGACCTCGGTCGAGACCGCCATGCTGGCCCGGTCGGTGTAGGCCAGGTTGAGGCCTGGCAGGAACATCCGGGTGTCGGTGTAGCACATGCGGTTGACCTGGTCGTCGGGGCCTTCGGCATAGACGGCGGCGTGCTCGGCGACGAGCTGGTCGACGTGGGGCCACAGCTCGGGGTCGAGCAGCTCGTGGAACTCGTCCACGTCGTAGTGGGTGTAGCTGCGCCGGAACGCGGCCTCCTCGGGGAGGCCGGCGAACGCCACGAACCGCTTGGCCCAGCGCACGGAGCGGTAGCCGCGCCGCCGGCTGGCCACCGGGAGCCGGCGCACGGCCGGCTCGATCAGCCCGCCGCGCAGGAGTCCGGGCAGGCGGCGGTACCTGGCGGCGAGCAGGTTGGCGTAGTGCTTGCGGTAGCCGCCGAACAGCTCGTCGGCGCCCATGCCGGAGAGCAGCACCTTGACCCCGGCCTCCCGGGCGGCCTGGCAGATCAGGAAGGCGTTGATCGCGGCGGCGTCGCCGATCGGCTCGTCGAGGGTGTGCACCATCCGGGGGAGCAGGTCGGCGACGTCGGGCGCCAGCTCCACCTCGTGGAGCCGGATGCCGTGCCTGCCGGCCAGCCTGCGGGCGTAGGCGAGGTCGTCGGGCATCGCCTCGAAGCGCTGGTCCTCGGCCCGGAACGAGATCGTGTAGCTGTCGATGTCGTGGTTGTGGCGCGCGGCGAGCACGGTGAGCAGGCTCGAGTCGAGCCCGCCGGACAGGAACGTCGAGATCGGCACGTCGGCGACCAGGTGGGCGGCGACCGACTCCTCGAGCACGGTCCGCAGCGCGTGGACGTCGACCTCGCGCTCGGGCGGCGCGGTCAGCGCCGTGCGCGGGTCCCAGTAGCGCCGCAGGCGGTGCGACCCGTCCTGGGTCACCTCGAGCCAGGACCCGGGCGGGAGCTTGGCGGCGTCCCGGTAGACGCAGTGGTCCTCCGGGACCCAGTAGTACAGCAACGAGGCGACCAGGGCGCAGGGGTCGATCTCGGGGCGCTCGCCCAGGACCGGCCGCAGCGCCTTCAGCTCCGAGCCGAACGCGATGCCGCCGTCGCGCAGCGCGTAGAACAGGGGCTTGATGCCGAAGTGGTCGCGGGCCAGGGTGAGCGTGCCGGTCCGCTCGTCGTACAGCGCGAACGCGAACATGCCGCGGATACGGTCCAGGCAGCCCGGGCCCCAGCGGCGCCACGCCTCGAGCAGCACCTCCGTGTCCGAGCTGGTCCGGAAGCCGCTGCCGAGCGCCACCAGCTCGCGCCGGAGCGCCTGGTAGTTGTAGATCTCGCCGTTGAAGACCAGGGCGAGCCCGTCCTTCACGAACGGCTGGTTGGCGGCCTCGGACAGGTCGATGATGGAGAGGCGCCGGTGCCCGAGCCAGACGTGGCGGCGGTCCTCGTCGAGGCTCCAGGAACCCTCGGCGTCCGGGCCCCGGTGGGCGATCGCCTGCGACATGGCGGCGAGCTGCCCGGCCGTGGCGGGCACGTTGTAGACCCCGGCTATCCCGCACATGGCAGCGCTCCGAGCCCGCTCAATAGGCACCGCTTCGGCGCATGACCGCCCAGAAGGTCTTGACCAGGATGTAGAGGTCCAGCGTGAGCGACCAGTTCTCGATGTAGAACAGGTCCAGCCGCAGGGCCTCCTCCGGGGTCACCGCGCTGCGGCCGTTGATCTGCCACCAGCCGGTCACCCCGGCCGGCACCTCCTGGCGGGGGCTGAGCAGCTCGTGGTTGGCGGCTACCTGGTCGGCGGGGAGCGGGCGGGGCCCGACGATGCTCATCTCGCCCTTGAGCACGTTCCAGAACTGCGGCAGCTCGTCGAGGCTGGCGCGGCGGATGAAGCTCCCGACCCTGGTCAGCCGAGGGTCGGCGTCGAGCTTGAAGAACGGCTGCGAGGTGTCGAGCGCGACCACGACGTCGGTCCGCATGGAGCGGAACTTGTGCATCCGGAAGATGCGGCCTCCCATGGTCACCCGTTCCTGGTGGAAGAAGACCGGGCCGCGCGAGGTGACGCGGATCGCGGCCGCGATCAGCGCCCACAGGGGGAAGCTCACCAGCAGGGCGGCCGACGCGGCGAGCACGTCGAAGACGCGCTTCATCGCCGCCTGCCGCCCGGTGAGCTGGACGGGCCGCAGCACCAGCGCCACGGCCGGTCCGATCGTCTGCAGTGACAGCCGCGAGGTGAGGGTCTGGGGCAGGTTGGACGACACCCGCACCTCGATGCCTTCCAGGCGCGCGGCCTGGGCGACCCGCGACATGTCGTCGACGGTGATGGCCGTGGAGGCGACGAACAGGCACTCCGCGGCGTGCTCATCGATCAGCAGGCGGAGGTCGCCGATCTCACCGAGGACGGGCAGGGAGTTGGCGGCGACGGTCCGGGCGGACGGCAGCACGTGTCCGAGCGGGGTGAACCCGGACTCCGGGTCGCAGAGGACCTCCACCAGCCGGCCGGCCTCCTGGTTGCCCCCGACGACCAGGGTGCGGAAGCGGAGGCGACCGGTCCGCCGCAGGCGCCACAGGTGCCAGCGCCAGCCGCGCCGCACGGCCAGCTCGAGGACTAGCGCGAGCACCCAGGTCAGCGCCATCCACGAGCGGGAGAACGACGACTTCGACCAGTAGCTCGCCAGCACCAGCAGGACGATCCCGAGGCTAGCGGCGCCGATGGTGCGGCGCAGCTCCTCGTGGCCCGAGACGTGCTGGGGCCGGTACAGGTTGAAGGCGTAGAACACCCCGACCCAGAGCAGCGGAGCGAGCACGACGACCGCGGTCTCCCCGGCCGGCATCGGCCGCCCGGGCCACGGGTAGCGGCTGTAGTACGCCGCCAGCAACGCCACCACCACGCACAGGGCGTCGGAGACGGCCAGGCCAAGGCTGATCCGGCGGTAGCGTTGCAGTGCTCCGCTGTTCTGGGCGCCGCCTCGGCCGGCCCGGACGAGCTCGAGGCTCTTGGTGGCCGCAGGCCCGGGCCCGTTGTCCAGGGCGCTCTGTGTGTGCCTACGACCCACGGCGGGCTACCCGCGAAATCTTCACAAATCTCCCCCTCGATGTACCAGTGCGGGAAGCGGGCAGCCGCGAAGCGGTCGCCTGCCGGCTCGGGCTGCCTGCACGCAGCCACCAAGCCATGACCGAATTTCGCGACGTCCTTCGTAAAGCCCCCCCTGCCACACCTCCGCTTGTCGTCACCAGTGGCGTGCGAGAGCACGCCATGGCGTCGAACGTGAACCCTCCCCCTCCCCGGGGAAGGTCTGCTCGCGGCGGTGCAAAGCGTCAAGGACCGGTATGACCTCCCGGCCAGGTAGAACCAGCCGGTGCCCGTCAAAAGCTATGTGACACGCCGTCGGCCTGCAAGTCCTAAATTCCACGTATCATGGTGAACAATTGGCAACATAATTGAAAAATGGGCGTGTCAAGAAGGCGTGGTCGAAAACAACGAATTGCAGATGCCTGGAGGGATTCCGGCGGAATCAGGCTGCTTTGTACAGCTTCGGGCTCAGGCGTAGTGGAGGTCGTCGGCCTCGTCGTCGGCGACCATGCGGGCGCAGGTCGGGCAGTACCAACGCGCCTCCATGGGCGTGCCGCACTCGGCGTGACGGAGCGCCTCGCCGTCCCCGGTCCGCTGGGCGCCCCACTGGGCGAGCAGCCGGAGGGCGCCGGCCAGCTCGAGCCCGGACGCGCTGAGCTCGTAGGCGAACCGGGGCGGGCGCCTGGAATAGGGTCGGCTCACCACGACCGCCTCGCGCTCGAGGTGCTTCAGCCGCTGCGACAGCACGTTCGGCGCGATGCCAGGGAGCGCTTCCTGCAGGTCGTTGAAGCGCCGGGTGCCGCCGAGCAGCGCCTGCACGATCAGCAGGGTCCAGCGGTCGCCCACCCGGGCGACGGCTGCGTCCAGGGGCGACGGCTCGGCGGTCTGCGGCATGCGGCCATCGTACGAGCCCTCGACGACGGCTTGCACCCCTCGCTTGTTACTAGTAACTTGCAATCTGCTAGTTACCTTCGTCGGAGGAGGAGACATGAGCGTGCTCGAAGAGCTCGAGCAGGCCGTCGGCCAGGTGGCCCAGCAGGTGGGCGGGTCGGTCGTGGGGATCGGCCGCGGCCACGGCCGCGGCTCGGGCGTGGTCGTGGCCGAGGGCTCGGTGGCGACCAACGCGCACAACATCCGCGGCGAGGAGACCACCGTCGTCTTTGCCGACGGCCGCAGCGCGGTCGGCCGAGTCCAGGGGGTGGACGTCGACGCCGATCTTGCCGTCGTCTCGGTCGACACCCAGGGTGCCGCGCCGGTCGCCTGGGCGGCCGGAGGGTCGGCTGCCCGGGTCGGCGCGGCCGTGTTCAGCCTGGCCAACCCCGGTGGCCGCCTGCGGGTCACGTTCGGGCTGGTCTCCGCGGTCAACCGGGCGTTCCGCGGCCCGCGTGGCCGGCGCATCACCGGCAGCCTGGAGCACACCGCCCCGATGGGCCGGGGCTCCTCGGGCGGCCCGCTGGTCGACGCGGCCGGACGGCTGCTCGGCCTCAACACCAACCGCCTGGGCGACGGCTTCTACCTGGCCGTCCCGGCCGACGCGGAGCTGCGCGGGCGGCTCGACGCGCTCACCAGGGGCGAGACGCCGTCACGGCCGCGCCTGGGCGTCGGCCTGGCCCCGGCCCGGGTCGCCAGGCAGCTCCGGCGTGCGGTCGGCCTGCCCGAGCGGGACGGCCTCCTGGTCCGCGCGGTCGACGAGACCGGGCCGGCCGGCCGGGCCGGCATCCGCACCGGCGATCTGATCGTGGCGGCCGGAGGGCGCGAGCTCACCGACCCCGACGAGCTGCACGAGGTGCTCGACGGGCTGGCCGAGGACGCGACGCTGGCCCTCTCGGTCGTCCGCGGCACCGAGGAGCTGACCGTCCACGTCGCCTTCGGCGACGCCGAGGCGCAGCAGGTCGGCTCCGCCTGAGCGGCGGGTGCGGGCTCCCCTGCGCGGCCTCAGGAGCCGGCCAGGGGAGCCGGGTCGGCGCGGGTCGCGCGACCGTCGACCAGCCGGAGCACCTGGTCGCAGGCCTCGACCACCTCCGGGTCGTGGGTCGCCACCACCACGCAGGCGCCGCGGTCGGCGGCGTCGCGCAGCAGCCCCACGACCCGGCTGCGGTTGTCCTCGTCCAGCTCTGCGGTGGGCTCGTCCACGAGCAGGACGTCCGCGCCCGAGGCGAACGCCCGGGCGAGGGCGACCCGCTGCTGCTCGCCACCTGACAGCTCGTCGGTGCGATGGTCGGCCCGGCCGGCCAGGCCGAGGAGACCGAGCCACTGCTCGGCGGCGGCGGCCGCCGCGGTCGGGTCGCGCCTGGCCACCCGGTGGGGCAGCTCCACGTTCTCGCGCGCGGTGAGCAGCGCGAGCAGCCCGTAGCCCTGGAAGACGACCGCGATCCGGTCGCGGCGCAGCGCGCGCCGGCCCGTCTCGCCCAGCCCGTCCAGGTCGCGCCCGTCGAAGCGGACGGCGCCGGCGTCGGGCAGCTCGAGGCCGGCGAGCAGGATGAGCAGGGTCGACTTGCCCGAGCCGGAGGGGCCGACCACGCCGAGGACCTGGCCGGCGGCTGCCTCCAGCGACACCCCGTCGACGACGTTGCGGCCGCCCCGGACGGCGACCACCCCCTCGGCGGCGAGCAGCGGGACCCGGTCGGCGGCCGTCACCGTCATGGGCGTGCCTCCTGCTCGGGTGGCCCGGGGGCGGCGCCCCCTGCCGGGCCGGCGGGCGGTGCGGGTTCGGCCGGCCGGAGCACCACCCGGTCGCCCTCCACCTCGACCACGGCCCTGGCGCCCGGAGGCAGCACCTCGAGCGCGTGCGCGGGCAGGTGGAGCGAGCCGGTCGGCCCGACCACGGTGTGCTCCACCCCGGCCCGGCCCTCGGCGCCGACCCGGCCGTCGCGGATCGTGACGGTCCGGTCCATCCTGCCGGCGACCTCGGCGTCGTGGGTGACCACCACGACGGTGGTGCCGAGCTCCTCCCTGGCGGTGTGGAGGATCTCGACCACCCGGGCGACGTTGGCGCGGTCGAGCTGGCTGGTCGGCTCGTCGGCGAGCAGCAGGGGCGGGTTGTTGGCCAGGCCGATGGCCACGGCCAGGCGCTGCTGCTCGCCGCCGGACAGGGCACGGACCTGCCTGCCGCCCACCCCCTTCAGGTCCACCGCGGCGAGCAGCACCTCCGACCGGCGCCGGCGCCTGGCGGCCGGCAGCCCGGCGAGGGTCATGGGCAGCTCGAGGTTCTCGGCGGCCGAGGCGTACGGCAGCAGGTTGTGGGCAGGCACCTGCCAGACGAAGCCGACCTGGCGGCGGCGGAAGGCGGTCAACGCCGTCTCGGGGAGCTTGGCGAGGTCCTGGTCCTCGACCAGGACCCGGCCGGCTGACGGGCGCTCGAGACCGCCGAGGATCGACAGCAGGGTCGACTTCCCCGACCCCGACGGCCCCAGCAGCGCGACCATCTCGCCCCGGTCGACGGCCAGGTCGACCCCTTGCAGCGAGACGACCTCCTGCCCGGCCAGCCGGTAGATGTGGAAGAGCTGCTCGCAGGTTGCCAGGCGCTCCCCCGCCCGGGCCCGGCGCGCCTCCAGCACGCCGGCGGCCACCCGCTGCAGGGCGACGCTCACCTGGTCATGCCTCCTCCTCGCGGAGCAGCTCTGGGCGTGCCTTGTGGACCAGCGCGGCCACGACCCCGGCCAGGCCCAGGGCGACGACCACGAGCGCGAGGCCCAGGGCGCCCCCGAGCACGAGCCAGTCCGGCGTGTAGATCGGCGGCGGCACCTCCGGCCGGTCCAGGAACTGGGGGATGGCCGGCAGCGCCGCCAGCGCGGCGGCCAGGCCGATGGCGGCGCCGACGAGCACGCCGTACCCGACGAGCGATCCCTGCTCGACCGCGACCGGCGCCCACAGGTCGCGCCGGCGGGCGCCGAGCGCGTCCAGCACAGCCAGCTCGAAGCCGCGCCGCCGCCCGGTGAGGTACAGGTGGAGCATGACCCCGCCGGTGGCCAGCACCGCCCCGGCCGCGGCGCCGACCATGAGCAGCAGCAGCGCCAGCGACGGCGCCTGGCGGGCGAGCGCCCGCTCCCGCTCGGCGGCGACCGTGACCGCCTTCACCTCGACGCCCCGGTCACGCAGCCCGGCGAGCACGTCGTCGGCTGCCCTGCCGCCGGCCGTCCAGACCTGGTTGGCCGACACGTGGGCGTTGGGGTTGCGCATCGACTGGGCGAGCAGCCCGGCCAGGTCGACCAGGGCGGCGGCGTCCGCCCCGTCGGTGCCGGGCAGCACCTTGGCCACGCCGGTCACCTGGAGCGCGATGGCACCCCCGGTGGGCGAGGCGACCCGTACGACCTGACCGACCCGGGCCGACTCCGCGGTCAGGAGCCCGGGGGTGACCACCGCCGGCACCGCCTTCGGCACCGACGCGTGCACCAGCCCGACCGTGGTCGCAGACGACGGCGCCTCCACCTTCACCGTGGTCGCCCTGCCCTCGCTGCCGGCGCCGCTGCCCAGCTGGTCGGCGGGGGTGTAGTCGCCGTCGTTCAGAGGGTTCCAGCGGGTCGGGTCGTCGAAGGTCTCGACCACCCGCCACACCCCGTCCTGCTGCACGCGGACCGAGTCGAACCGGAAGGTGGCGCGCAGCGAGAAGAACCGGCCCACGCCACGGTCGAGGTAGAGGCGGCGAAGCTGGTAGGGCCCGTCGGTCTTGAGCACAGCCGGGTCGAGCCTGGCCCGGTAGGGACGGACGGGACCGTCCTGGAGCCGCCCGAGCACCACCGGGCCGCCGCTGCCGTCGCTGGCGCGGACGTCGGCGACCAGGTCGACCGGCTGGGCCGCGCGCAGGTCGTCCACGCCGAGGTCGACCTCGAGGCCGGTGGCCCGGCCGAGGTCGAGCGGCGGCACGGGCGTCCGGCGCAGCGGCTCGAGCAGGCGGCCGAGCCGCTCCTCGGCGAAGTCCCCCCGCCAGAAGCCGATCCCCTGGTAGCGGTCGGCCTGTACCCCGAGCACGGTCGCCTCCGCGCCGGAGGCTGCGAGCGAGCCGGTGTAGCGGAACACGGCCATCGCGGTCCGGCCCGAGGGGTCGGCCGCCTGGACCTGCTCGGTGCCGAGGCTGCCGGCCGGGAAGCCCACGTCGGCGCGGCGGGCCGCCCCCGTCTCGGTCATGGCCCGGTCGTGCCGGTTGCGGGAGATGTCCTGGCGGACGGTGACCGCGAACGCGACCAGGCCGAAGGCGGCGGCCAGGGCCACCACCACCCGCAGGGCGGCCCCGCCCCGCCGGGCGACCTGGCGGGCACCGATGAACGGGGCCAGCCGCCGGGACCGGGCGGTGACCCGCACGAGCACGCCGGCGACCGAGGGCAGCGCCCGACCGACTAGCAGCGCCCCGGCCAGGACCAGCAGCGCGGGGGCGAGCACGGCGAGCGGGTCGTAGGAGCCGGCCGGGCGCACCCCGCCGGCGCGCAGGTTGGCCAGGGCGGCGACCGCGACCCCGAGCAGCACGACCTCGACCAGGAGCGAGCGCCGCCCACCCCGGTCCGAGCGCGCCTGCCGCCACTGGTCGAGCACCCGCCGGCGCACCGCCCCGAGGCCGGCCGCGGCGGCCGCGGCCAGGGCGACGACCCCCGCGGCCAGCGCGGCGGCGACCGCGAGCGGCGTCACCACCACGTGGACGCCAGGGACGAGCTGGGCCCCGGCGATCAGGTCGGTGCCGAGCCAGCCGAGGGCAAGGCCGGCCGGGACGGCGGCGACCGCGACCAGGGCCAGCTCGAGGGTGGCAAGGCCGAACGCCTGCCCGGTGGTGGCGCCCCTGACCTTGGCCAGGGCGACCTCCCCGGCGCGCGCCTCGGCCGCCATGGCGGCGACCACGACGAGGATGAGCAGCCCGAGCGAGACGAGCTGGACGGTGGCCAGGAGCACGGGCACGGTCAGGGCCTGCCGGCCTTCCTCGGCGCGCTCGACCAGGGTGGGCAGGCCGGTCTCGAAGCTCGCCTGCGGGTAGGCCGCGGCGAGCTTGCCGCGGAAGTCGCCCACGGCCAGGGCCAGCCCGGGGGCGTCGCGCAGCCGCACGCGGCGCGCCTCCAAGGGGAAGTCCCACCTGGCCACCACGGCGGCGGCACCGCCGATCACGGCCCGCATGGCGGTGTCGTCGAGCAGGACCGCG
>Ga0184632_10001335_pt1 | contig 10054 bp, 11 predicted proteins | sample PLM31_50_b1_FD_133153 | JGI IMG/M metagenome (GOLD analysis project Ga0184632, IMG submission 133153) | Groundwater sediment microbial communities from an aquifer in East River, Colorado, USA - PLM3-1_50_b1 | ecosystem: Environmental > Terrestrial > Soil > Riparian zone | place: USA: East... | reverse complement strand
GTTCCTTCCTCGCCGGCGTTCACCGCGCCGGCGCTCCAGGACTTGTCATCCAGGAAGGTACGCCGCACTCACATCTCCAGACCCGATCCACAACTTCAGGTCATACCTCCTACGTCAACCAATCTAAGGGATGGGATCCTATGTCAAACGATGAAATCCGCCCCTTCTCCGTCAGCGTCCCCGAGGAGGAGCTGGTCGACCTGCGGCGGCGCATCGCCGCGGTGCGCTGGCCCTCCCGGGAGCTGGTCGCCGACCGGTCGCAGGGCGTGCAGCTGGCCACGCTGCAGGCGCTGGCCCGCTACTGGGCGACCGACTACGACTGGCGTCGGTGCGAGGCCAGGCTGAACGCGCTGCCGCAGTTCACGACCACCATCGACGGGGTCGACATCCACTTCCTCCACGTCAAGTCGCCGCACGAGCACGCGTTGCCGCTGATCATGACCCACGGCTGGCCCGGCTCGGTGATCGAGCTGCTCGGGACCGTCGGCCCGCTCACCGACCCGACCGCCCACGGCGGAGGGGCCGAGGACGCCTTTCACCTGGTGCTGCCGTCGCTGCCCGGCTACGGCTTCTCCGTCGAGCCCGCCGACCTCGGCTGGAACGTCGGCCGCGTCGCGCAAGCGTGGGCGGAGCTGATGGCTCGCCTCGGCTACACCCGTTATGTCGCCCAGGGCGGCGACGTAGGCGCCGCCGTCACCGACGCGATCGGACGGCAGGCACCCCAGGGGCTGGTCGGCATCCACACCAACTTGCTGGTGACGGTGCTGGCCGGCCCCCAGCCGACGGAATCCGAGCAGGAACGCGTGGCGGCGGACCAGCTCGCCACATTCAGGGAGAGCGGCTTTGGCTACTTCCTGGAGATGGCCACGCGGCCGCAGACGATCGGCTACGCCCTGCTGGATTCCCCCGTCGCCCTGGCGGCCTGGATGCTGGACCACGACACGGACAGCTACCAGAAGATCTCCCGCGCCTTCGTCGACGGCGAGCCCGTGGGCCAGCTCACCCGGGACCACATCGTCGACAACGTCACGCTGTACTGGCTGACGGGCACAGGGGCGTCGGCGGCCCGGTCGTACTGGGAGGACGGACGAGCCCTCGCTCAAGCACGCGCGTCCGGCCAGGCTCCTCCGGGGGTCTCGGTTCCGGTCGGCTTCACGACGTTCCCCGGCGAGATCTGGCGGTCCCCGCGCAGCTGGGTCGAGCAGTCCTACCCCAACCTGACCTACTTCAACGAGGTCGACAGGGGCGGCCACTTCGCCGCCTGGGAAGAGCCCGAGCTGTTCTCTGAGGAGGTCCGGGCGGCGTTCCGGTCACTGCGCTAGCCGGAGCGAGGGACGGGCGTCGGTCCCAATCTGCCGCGGGAAGCACCCAGGCCTTCACCGAGGCCGTCGTCAACGTCGACGGTTACTGAGGAGCAACAGATGGACCAGGATGCAAACGGATGGAAGACGCTCCTCACCAGAGCCAACCAGCTGTTCCGCGCGACCACGCACCCCGCGGCGCTGTTGCCGGTTGAAGGAACGATGCCTTCGCTCGACGGCGCGACCGGGTGGCTCAACTCGCCCCCATTGACGGCAGCCGACCTGCGCGGCCGGGTCGTCCTGGTCAACTTCTGGACCTACACCTGCATCAACTGGCTCCGCACCCTTCCCTATGTGCGCGCCTGGGCCGAGAAGTACAAGGACCACGGCCTGCTCGTGGTCGGGGTGCACACGCCGGAGTTCGACTTCGAACACGACCTCGACAACGTCCGTCGAGCAGCCACCGACCTGCGGGTCGACTACCCGGTCGCGATCGACAGCGACTACGCCATCTGGAATGGGTTCAACAACCACTATTGGCCGGCCTTCTACTTCGTCGACGCCCAAGGGCAGATCCGGCACCATCGCTTCGGCGAGGGCGAGTACGAAATGTCCGAGATGATCCTGCAGCAACTGCTGAGCGAGGCCGGCAGCGGCGGCACCGACCAGCAGCTGATTTCGGTCGACGCCCGCGGGGTGGAAGCCGCTGCCGACTGGGCCAGCCTGCGGTCCCCCGAGAACTACCTCGGCTCTGAGCGCACCCAGAACTTCGCGTTGTTCCCCAGCCATACGCCGCACGTCTATGACGCCCCCACACGGTTGCACCTCAACCACTGGGCCCTTGCCGGTGACTGGACGGTGCAGGCGCAGGACACGGTGCTGAACCAGGCCGAGGGGCGGATCCTCTACCGCTTCCACGCCCGCGACCTGCACCTGGTCATGGGACCGGCAGCACGAGGGACGCCCGCGCGGTTCCACGTGCGCATCGACAGCCAGCCCCCAGGAGCCGCCCACGGCACCGACGTCGACGGCCAGGGCCACGGCACCGTCACCGAACCACGGCTCTACCAGCTCATCCGCCAGCCCGGCCCCATCACCGATCGCACCTTCGAGGCCACCTTCCTCGACCCAGGCGTCCACGCCTACGCCTTCACCTTCGGCTAGGTCGGGGACACGTGGATGTTACTAGTGGTGTGTCTCTGAGCCGATTTGGCAGGTGGAGGGCGTAGTTGAAGCGTTTGCGGATGCCAGCGTCCGCCGCTGCTTTGCCCATCAGCCCCGGTGACCAAGCGGCCTTGCGCCGCTGGGCCAACGCTGCCCAGGCCCCGGCGGTTCTTGGACTTCCTCAAGCTGGTGGCCCGCGCCTGCCGGCGCCGTCAGTTGCATGTCGTGCTCGATAACTACGCCACCCACAAGCACGCCAAGGTCCAGGCCTGGCTAGTCAGGCATCCCCGAGTGCAGCTGCACTTCACCCCGACCTATGCGTCCTGGCTCAATCTGGTCGAGGGGTTCTTCGCGATCATCGAGCGCCAGGCGCTGCGACGCGATGACTTCGCCTGCGTCGAGGAGCTGATGGCAGCGATCCGGCGGTCTGCGACGGCTGGAACCAGCGCTGTCGTCCCTGCACCTGGACCAAGGACGCCGACCAGATCCTGGCCAAGCTCAAGCGTCAACTACCTCAGCAACGGGCCACTAGGGATGCAGGTGGTCGGTGACTCCAGGCGGCTTGATCAGTCGCACGAAGGCGACGGTGCCGCTCTCATCCAGCGGGACGGCTGCCTCCTCGACATGCACCAGGACATGCACCAGGTAGTGGAGGGCCGCGAAGGCGAAGGTGGCGTCTTCCCGGATCAGCCAGGGATAGGTCTGCTTGAACCTGCTGATCTGCCAGCGTTTGAAGCCGTGCTCCTGCCGGAGGTGAACTGCGCAGATCAGGTTCAGGAGGTGGATGGGGATGATCCCCTCGCCCAGGTCGATGTTGTCCTCCCACACCATCAGCGGACGGTCCTGGAGTCGATCCCGAGGATGATCTCGTGCCAGCTCGTGTGCGACCGCTGGGAGGTCTCACTCCCAGGAAGGATGGAAGCACACAGGGAGCAGACCGCGATCCCGAAGGTGCCGCCGTTCTGGCCCTCCACCACCAGGTCGACGGCGGTCCCGATAGACAGCTCGACGGGCCAGTCGGCGGCCCGGTTGTTGCGCCTGCCGTTGCCGTTGCCACCGTTGCCACGCCTGGCGGTGGTGCTTCCTGCCCTGGCGGTGGTGGCTGGACGGGTGCTGCGCTGGTTACGCTGTGCTGGCATGCCCTTCACCTCCCTCGGGTGCTGAAGGTGTGCGTTGGCCCCCGGGTCACACTGGGGCCTCTTGCTGCCAGCCACAGCCAGATTAGCCTTAAAGGACATTCCGGAACCTGGTCGAGTCACTTCGCTGTTAGCTGCTGGCCGAAGCAGACATGAGGGCAGCCACCGCGTGATCATCGATGGCTTGTGAGAACACCGAAGATCGTGCGATGGCCGCGGGCCACAGCGTAGACCCTGCCCAATGGCGCGGCCTGCTCGATGCAGGGCTGGCCCGGGTGGCGGGTCGATTCGCTCGTGTCGAGCCGCTGCGCACCGCGGCGGCGCCGTTCGGCGGTCATCGGCATGTGGAGCTGTCCGGTGGCTACCGAACCGGAGGCGGCGGGCTCGTTGACTCCAGCGCTCGCCTTCCTCTCCCTGCGCCGACCCCGACCCCGGGTTCTCGGCCCACCCCTCGAGGCGATCAACCGAACAGCTCTCGGAATCCCTCCCGCCATGACGGGTACTCCAGGGTCAGCCCCAACTCAGACTTGGCCTTGGCGTTGCTGGCCGCGCGGAGCTGGGTGCCGTAGTACACGGCTTGAACGCCGATCTGTTCCTCGGCCTCCTCCTCGGAGACGCGCCGCGGCGGAGGGGCGTCCAGGATCTCGGCCAGGTACGGCAGCCACTCAGCCTGGGGGGCGGGCTCGTCGCCCACGACGTTGTAGATGCCGGGGCTTCCCCTGTCGACCGCTTGCACGGTGGCCGACACTGCGTCGCGGACGTGAACAAACGGATACCGGCCGGCGCCCTCGCCGACAATCGGTACGTCGCCCGACTTGACCCCTGTTGCCCATTCTCCACCCGGCCCGATCGCGGTGCCTTCACCGTAGAGAAAACCGTATCGAAGGACGACGCCTTCGATCCCCGGTGTGCCCAACACCAGTGTTTCGGCCGCGATGTTCGCCTGTATGTGGCTTCGGATCGGCTCCGGGGCTTCCAGGTACAGGGGTGACGACTCGTCCGTGGGGTCCGATCCGACCGGCTGGGTCATGAAGCTGGCGCTCTGCGCAACAACCCGACGGGTGCCGGCTTCGCGAGCAGCCGTCATCAGTGTCTTCGTGCTCTCGCTCCGCAGCCGGTTGGTCACTGCCAGCCACGTAGCGTAGTCACGAGACGGCGCGGAGAGCGCCGTGATCTGGTTGATGATCACCTCCGGTTCGGTCTCGAGGATCGCCTGACGTACCGCAGCATCGTCGAGCGCGTCCATCAATGCCGGCCGCGCCCCGAGTGCCTCTATGACGGAGAAGTTCTCGGTCCGGTGGGTGCTGGCCGTGACCTCGTGGCCCCGGTCCACCAGCGCCTCGACGAGGGGCCGACCCAAGACCCCTGTTCCCCCCGCGACGAAAATCCGCACGGTCGTCTCCTTGCTGTCACGAGGTAGCTCTGCCGGGCTGTTGCAGGAAACAGGTTCACCACCTACCGTGACGCGGCCTGCTCGTCGCCCGGCGGTCGACAAAGACTGTACGGCCGATCGCCTAGCCAGACCGATTGGCGGCATCGTCTGCTACGCCACCGCGAGAGCAGCTGGGCCGATCGTGTCCCGGTGCCCTTCGCCGTCGCCGCCGTAGGATGGGCACCCTGTGCAGGATCGGAGTGCCAGAGGGGCGGCCATGCAGCCAGAGGTTCCGCGGCTTCGATTCGCGACCACGCGCCTTGCCAGCGGCCCGCGGGTGCACTATGCCGAGCAGGGCGACCCGGACGGGGAGGCGATCGTCTTCCTGCCCGCCTACGCCGACTCGTGGTTCTCCTACAGCCGGGTTCTGCCCCTGCTGGCTCCGCGCTACCACGCCTACGCCGTGGACCAGCGCGGCCACGGCGACTCCGAGCGGCCGGGCTGCTGCTACACCGTCGAGGACTTCGCCGGTGACGTGGTGGCCTTCCTAGACGCCGTCGGGGCCGAACGCGCCACCTTGGTCGGCCATTCGGGGAGTTGCTTCACCGCCCGGCGCGTCGCGGAAACCCACGGCGAGCGCGTCGCCCGGCTGGTGCTGATCGGCTCCCCGGGAGCGCTGGGCGACAACCAGGAGGAGTTGGAGCTGCAGACGGCGGTGCGAGCCCTGGAGGACCCGGTGCCGGCGCAGTTTGTGCGGGAGCTGCAGGGAGGCGCCGCCCACGTTGCCCTGCCGGAGCCGTTCTTTGAGCGGCTGGTTGCCGAGAGTCTCAAGCTGCCGGCTCGCATCTGGAGGGACGCGCTGGAGGGCCTGTTCGCGTTCGATGACGCGGCGGACCTGGGACGGATCGCCGCGCCGACCTTGCTGCTGTGGGGGGAGTGGGACCGGCTGTTGCCGCGGGAGGAGGAGGACCAGCTGGCGGTTGCGATCCGGGGGGCCAGGGTGGTCGTGTATCCGGCGACGGGCCACAGCCCCAACTGGGAGCGCCCGGAGCGGGTCGCCGCCGACCTGGACGCCTTCATGCGCCAGGGCTGATCGACTCGCCGCCTCAGGACCCCCTCTGCGTGGCGGAACAGACCGCCGCATCATCGAGCGGCCTTCTACCTCAACAGAGACAGAGCCCGAGGGCCGCTCAGGCGTCAAACCACCTCGGAGACAGACCACTAGGTGGCGAAGAGGTTGAGCCGAAGTGGTGGAGCTGACCGAGTGACCGACCGACATCTGGGGCGCCGTGGAACTGGCTCTCCGACCTACTATGAGTCTGCGATGTGGTCGGGCAGGAGCGGCCATGAGAGCACATAACTTTACCTCTTACGGTGGCGAGCGAGCTGGGGAAACGCAGGTTCGCATAGCGGTGAGCCCGCCATCACTTACAACGACGAGGTCAGCGCTTGGAGCCTCGTCACGCTTACATGTGGGTGATGCGGGTTGTCGTCATCCGCCGGCGTTTGGTGCTTGCCGGGGGTTGCCCTAGCGCGCGTGGCTGCCGGCCCACTCCAGGGCGTAGTCGGCGACCTCCTCCCAGCCGTCGCGGGACGGAAGCAGGTGCGGCCCGTCGAACTCCACCACCTCGGTGACCGTCTTGGACTTGTAGTGCTTGGCGTTGGAGCGCTGCACCGAGGGCGGCATGAGGTGGTCGTGGGTGCCGGAGATGAACAGCAGCGGCGCCCGCTGGTCGTTGTGATAGTTGACGTAGGTGTCCTGGTGGCCGGGCTCCAGGGTGGCGAGCGCGCTGCCCCACAGGACCCGCACCGAGGCGGGGATGTGGTAGCGCTCGTACAGCTGCCCTCCCTGCCAGCATGAGCTGAGACACTCCACCCCCATCAATTACTGACGAGGGCGAGAGGGAGCACTCCTAGCTCATGACCGTGACGGTGACGGCACCTGGGATGAGGGTCGATCCTGGGGCCATGCCCAGCCCACCCGACCCCGAGGTGTCCGAGAAGGCCAAGCGGCGACGCTTCAGCGCCGAGTACAAGCTCACGATCCTGCGCGAGGTCGATGCCTGCACCGAGCCGGGCCAGATCGGCGCGTTGCTGCGCCGCGAGCGGTTGTATTCCTCCCACCTGGTCGACTGGCGCCGCCAGCGCGATGCCGGGGCGCTTCAGGCGTTGGCGCGCAAGCGGGGCCGCAAGCCCGCCGACCCGGCCCGGGTCGAGGCGGAGCGGCTGCGGCGGGAGAACGAGCGGCTGCGCGGCCGCTTGGCGCAGGCGGAGAAAATCATCGAGATCCAGGGAAAAGTCTCCGAGCTGCTGGGGATACCGCTCGACCCGGCCAGCGACGACGAGCAGAGCGCGACCTGATGGCCGCCGTCGACGCGGTCGCGCCCGGCCTTGGCGCCATCCAGGCGTGCTGGGCGCTGGGGATCTCCCGGGCGACGCTGTACCGGCGCCGCCGGCCGCCCGCCTCACCAGCGTCGCGCCTGCAGCGACCGCGGCCGCCGCGGGCGCTGTCGGACGCCGAGCGCCAAGCCGTGCGGGAGGTGCTGCACGCGCCCCGGTTCGTCGATGTCGCCCCGGCCGAGGTGGCCGCCACTCTGCTCGACGAGGGCACCTACCTCGCCTCCGAGCGCACCATGTACCGCATCTTGGCCGAGGCCGGGCAGACCGGGGAGCGGCGCAACCAGCTCACCCATCCCCGTCATGCCCGACCAGAGTTGCTGGCGACCCGGCCCAACCAGCTGTGGAGCTGGGACATCACCAAGCTGCTCGGCCCGGCGACCTGGACCTACTACTACCTGTACGTGATCTTGGACGTGTTCAGCCGCTATGTCGTCGGCTGGACCGTCGCCCACGCCGAACAGGCCGCGCTGGCCGAGCGGCTGCTCGCCGCAACCTGCGCCAAGCAGCAGATCCTCCCGGGCACCCTGACCGTGCATGCCGACCGGGGCAGCTCCATGACCTCCAAGCCGGTCGCGTTCCTGCTGGCCGACCTCGGGGTCACCAAGACCCACTCCCGCCCCCACGTCAGCAACGACAACCCCTACTCCGAGAGCCAGTTCAAGACCTTGAAATACCGGCCCGGCTTCCCCGACCGGTTCGGCTCCATCCAGGACACCCGCGCGTTCTGCCAGCAGTTCTTCACCTGGTACAACCGCGGGCACCGCCACTCGGGGATCGCGATGATGACCCCCGAGGCGATCCACTACGGCCACGCCGTCCAGCTCCACCAGGCCCGCGCTCAGGTGCTGGCCGCCGCCTACGCCGCCCACCCCGAACGCTTCGTGCGCAAGCCGCCCGCACCCAAGCCCCTGCCCACCGCGGTGTGGATCAACCCACCCGAGCCGACACAGAAGGCAGCTCAGTAAACAACCCGGCCTGGCGTCTCAGAACCGTTGACAGGCTCCGCTGCCGGGAGCGCTCCTCGGTGAAGGTGTTACAGAAGGCGTAGTGCCACTGCTCAAAGGTGAAGCCGGCGGCCTTCTTGCGCCCGACCGTCCGCAGCGCCGGGAAGGTCGACTTGAGCTGCGACAGCGGCACCACCGGCACGCCCTCGGTGGGGGCCGAGTCCATGACGACGCCGACCGCGCCGTAGCCGCGATCCAGCATCAGCTGGGTGAAGACCCCACCGGCGGAGTGGCCCATCAGGATCGGCGGCCGCTCCAGCCCGCCGATCACGTCGGTGAGGTGGTCGATGACGGCGGGCACCGTCAGGTTCTCGATCGGGGTCGGGTCGGCGTTGAGGGCCTCGACCTCGACCTCGAACCCGGGATAGGCCGGAGCCAGGACCCGGTAGCCCTTGTCCTGGTAGTAGCTGATCCACTCCTCCCAGCTCCGCGGGGTCACCCAGAAGCCGTGGATCAGCACGATGGTGTCAGGGGCAGTCGGGTCGCTGATGGTCATTGCGTCTCCTTCCGCCGGGCGTAGTGAGTTTGACCGACAACTCACCGTGCGGGGTACACTAGCACGGTGAGTCCAGAAAGCAAACTGACCCCCAGGGTGTGCTCCATCACCGACGCGCTGTCGATCGTCGGGGACCGTTATGCCCTGCTGGTGGCGCGCGAGCTGCGCTACGGGCGCACGCGTTTCCAGGACATCGCGGCCGGCACCGGAGCCCCCCGCGACGTGCTCACCGCACGGCTGCGCAAGCTGGAGCTGGCAGGCGTGATCGAGCGCCGACGGTACTGCGAGCACCCGCCGCGCTATGAGTACCTGCTCACCGAGGCCGGCAAGGAACTTCAGCCGATCCTGCTCGCCCTCAAGGAGTGGGGCGACCGCCACTGCAACCCCGGGGCCGAGCCGATCATCTTCCAGCACACCTGCGGCGCCGACTTCCACCCCCTGACCGTCTGCGCCGCCTGCCGGGCGCCCCTCCGCGACGGTGAGCTGACCGTCACCGGTGGCACCCACCCCGTCCAAGTAACCATGTAACGCTGTATCGACCCTCGGGAATGAAGCGGCCGCGATGCGGTTCTGATATCCCAAGCAGGACCTCGAACCTGCAACCTGTGTTTAGGAGATATCCTGCGTTCCCCTCCATGGCCGGCCCAGCTGCCGCGCCTCAGCAGCCCGATGCCGGTCCAGCGGCGATCGGCACCACGATGCCGAGGTTCGTCGTTTCATCAGTCAGGATGGTGTCCGCGTCACCAGGTACTCCGGCCGCGTCGACTGGCCGCGCCAGGCGTCCAGGATCAGCAGCAACGAGGTCGAAGTGGTCGTCTTCAGCAGGACCCTCCTCGTGCTCTCCGCGACACCACTCGGGTTGCAGCGGCCCGCTGCTGCGGCTGGCAGCGGTCGCTGCCGATAGGCATACTCCACCGCCAGCTGTTGGGTATCGGGGTCCGACCGGGGTGTGTCCCTGGCCCAGCGGACCTACCTGATCTTGTTCTGGGTGGGGTTCTTGGCGTTGTTCCGGCGCTTGTCCCAGATCATGCTGGCGTTCAGCATTCGCCACACAGGACAGGAGGCCGCGGCCAGCTATTCCGCGCGGCCGGGCTGACCAGGGCGACCTGCAGGGGCGCAGGCGTCCCCGGGGGGAGTTCAATTACCACCAGGAGCTTCAGCGCAGATGCCCGCTCGCGCGT
>Ga0184632_10001334_pt1 | contig 10058 bp, 10 predicted proteins | sample PLM31_50_b1_FD_133153 | JGI IMG/M metagenome (GOLD analysis project Ga0184632, IMG submission 133153) | Groundwater sediment microbial communities from an aquifer in East River, Colorado, USA - PLM3-1_50_b1 | ecosystem: Environmental > Terrestrial > Soil > Riparian zone | place: USA: East... | reverse complement strand
GGATCGTCGGATTGGTGTAATGAAGAGGGCCCGAAAGGGCCCTCTTTCCGTGCTCAAGTCTCACGGCGGCCAGCCGAACCGGCGGCTGTCCCGCCCGGGACGACATGCTCTTGGGGTGAGATGTGCGCAGGAGTGCGCGCTGGGCCGTCGCCGTCGCGTTCGCCGTCCACGGCGCCGCCTTCGGCAGCTATGCTGCGCGGCTGCCCTGGATCCAGGAACGCCTCGAGCTCAGTCCTGGCGCGCTCGGCTTGGCGCTGCTGATGATGTCGGTCGGCGCGGTCGGCTCGATGCCGTTCGCCGGCCGGGCTGTGCACCGCCTGGGTTCCCGGACCGCGACCCGCTGGTTCCTGCTCGGATGGGTTGGTGCGATGGTCCTGCCCGCGCTCGCCCCGAGCTTGGTGGCGCTGTGTGTTGCCCTCCTGTGCTGTGGCGTCACGGCCGGGACTGCCGATGTGGCAATGAATGCCCAGGGGGTCGCGGTCGAGCAGCGAATGGGCAAGTCGATCATGTCTGGCCTGCATGGCATGTGGAGCGTGGGCGGGCTGATCGGCTCGGCGATCGGCGCCGCGGCGGCTTATCGCAACATTGACGCCCGCGTTCACCTCGGCGTCATGGCCGTGGTGCTGGCCGTTGCCGCGCTCCTTGCTTCCTTCCGGCTGCTGCCGTCTCGGCCCGCAGCCAGAGACAAGCCGCCACGGTTCGCGTTTCCCACCGGTCCCGTTCTCGGCATCGCGCTCGTCGGTTTCTGTGCGGTCTTCGTGGAGGGCTCCACCGCGGATTGGTGTGCGGTCTACCTGCGACAAGTCACCGACGCGGGCGCGGGCCTCGCCGCCGCGTCGTACACCCTGTTCGCATTGACGATGGCTGCGGGCCGCATCAGCGGCGATGTCGTAGTACGCCGGTTCGGAGCGGTCCGTACGGTTCGAGCCGGCGGAGTCGTGGCCGTGCTCGGCGGGGTGCTCGTCGTGCTCGCCCGAGCCCCGGCGGTAGCGATGATCGGATTTGCACTCTGTGGCCTTGGCGTGGCGGTCGTGGTGCCGCTGGCCTTCGCCGCCGCCGGTCATGCCGGTCCGCACTCCGCGCACGCCATCGCCGGCGTCGCCACCGTGTCCTACGGCGCCGGTCTGGCCGCGCCGGCCGCGGTCGGCGGAATCGCCAGTCTCACCTCGCTGCCGGGCTCGTTCGCCGTGATCACTGCGCTAGCCGCGATGATCAGTATTGGTGCCGGCCGCTTGCGCCCCGCCGATGCGATCAGGCGCGTCTGACATCACCTTGGTCTAGGTAGTTCTCAATTGATCGCCTAATCCCTATGATCTTGGCGGCTCTCTCAATCTGTGAGATGAGGTGACGGCCATGGCCGCTGCGACGTCCGGCGCTGGGCTCCGGCGCGATGCGATCGGGCTTCGGGAAGTTCTGTTCCAGTCCATCACCCACATGGCGCCCGCAGCCGCGGTCGCCTTCTCTATCGTCGTGGGCGCGCAGTTCGCCGCCGGCGCGCTTCCGCTCTCGGTGATCTTCGCGCTGGTCGGCTGCCTATTGGTGGCAATTTCAATCGGCCAGTTAGCGAAGCATCTGCCGTCCGCGGGGGGCTTCGCGACCTACGCGAGCCAGGGGCTTCACCCCACCGTCGGCTTCATGGTCGCCTGGGGATACGCCATGGCCGAGGCGCTCGTAGCCCCACTGCTCTACCTCATCTTCGGGAACGTCGTGGCGAGCACGCTTGCGACCGAGTACGGCTGGTCCTTCGACACCTGGTGGCCGATCGCCGCGGTCGGGGCCGCGGTCATCGTGTTCCTGCTGGGCTGGTTCGGCGTCAGGGTGGGCGCTGTGACCGGCACGCTCCTCGGTCTGTTCGAGATCCTCGTGTTCGCCACGCTCGCCGTCTGGCTCATCGTGAAGGCCGGCGATGCGAACACGCTGTCGGTGTTCGGCACCGAGTTCGCCACCGCGCCCGGCTTCGACGGAATGACCGGCATCGTCGCCGGGTCGGTCTATTGCATCCTCGCGTTCATCGGCTTCGAAGCCGCGGCCCCGCTTGCGGAGGAGGCGAGGAACCCGCGGCGAACGGTCCAGATCGCGGTGGTGGCCGCCGCCGCACTCATCGGCATCTTCTACGTCCTTACCACGTATGCGGCGGACGTCTACTTCGGTCCGGACAAGTTCGCGGGCTTCGCCGCCTATGGGGACGGGAATCCCTGGCAGCAGCTCGGCCGCGACGTCTGGGACTGGGGCTGGGTTCTCGTGTTCTTCGCCATCATCAACTCGGCGATCGCCAACTCGAACGCGGGCTCGCTCGCCGCGACCAGAACGTGGTACGCCCTCGGCCGTAACCGGATCCTGACGTCGATGTTCACCGAGACTCATCCACGCTGGCGGTCGCCGTACGTCGGCGTGTTCGTCCAACTCGCGCTCGCTCTTGCCGTGGCCTTGCCGCTCGGCTTCAACTACGGTCCGCTGACCGCGTTCGGCCTGGTGGGAACGATCGTCACGGCGGTCATCATCCTCATCTACATCACCGTGAACCTCTCCTGCACGGGCTACTACCTGCGCAAGCGGCGGGATGAGTTCAGTCTGATCTGGCACTTGATCGTGCCGATTCTGGGCGTCCTGGCGTTCGTCCCCGCCATCTTCACGGCGCTGGGCGTCGGCGGTAACTTGGTCGACTTCATCACGAAGCTGCCATGGCCGTTAAGCACCGCCGGGCCGGCGGTCGGAATCTGGCTCGCCCTCGGCCTGATCTACATGATCTACCTGCTGTTTACCGATCGCCCACGCATCAGTGGGCTCGGTACGGTCTTCGGCGCCGAGGAACCGCCGCTGTCTCCGGAGCCGGTCGAGGGGGGAGCGGCCGCAACTCCAGAGCCGGAGGCAGTCGTCGATGCCTGACCTCGAGGTGGTGTCCTACCGGCCGGAGCCGGTCGATTTCGCCTGGACGTTCGGCGGGGTCAGGCCGGTGCGGTCGATCCGGCCCGGCAGTGTGCTCGAGGTCTGGACCGAGGATGCGTTCGGCGGGAAGGTACGCGGTCCCGACGACCTGGTGAGTCGCGTCATCGAGTTCCCGTTCGTGAACCCGCAGACGGGTCCGTTCTACGTCGAGGGCGCCCAGCCGGGCGACACGCTCGCCGTGCATTTCGTCTCGATCACGCCGTCTCGTGATTTCGCGGCGTCCTCGACGATCCCGTTCTTCGGCGCGCTGACGGGCACCGGCCCGCTCCACACCGCAACTCTGCAAGAGCCATTGGACGAGCGAGTCTGGATCTACGAGGTCGACACGAAGGCGTGGACGGTCACCTACCGCGCCGGCCGCGGTGACTTCACCGTCACCCTGCCGATGGACCCGATGCACGGCACGGTTGGCGTGGCGCCGGCCGCCTTCGAGGCGCGGTCCTCGCTGGTGCCCGACGCGCACGGCGGAAACATGGATACGCCGGAGATGCGCGCCGGGACGACCTGCTATCTCGGCGTCAACGTCGACGGTGCCCTGTTCTCCCTCGGCGACGGGCACTGCCGGCAGGGGGAGGGCGAATCCTGCGGTGTCGCTGTCGAGTCCGCGATGGACACTGTGGTCATCGTCGATCTGATCAAGAATGCGATCACGCCGTGGCCGCGCTTGGAAAACGACGGATACGTGATGAGCACCGGCTCGGCGCGACCGCTCGAAGACGCGTTCCGCATCAGCCAGGTCGACCTCGTGACCTGGATGGCCGCGAGCTTCGGCTTCGACCCGCTTGACGCCTATCAGCTCGTCACGCAGATCGCTGAGACGCCCGTAGCCAATGTTTGCGATCCCAACTACACCGTCGTGACCAAGGTGCAAAAGCAGTACCTCCCCGGGGTGGCCGTGTACGGAGGCATCCATCAGCGTCTCCGTGAGATGGCGAGCGCGTACACCGCAGTCCGCGGCTGATCCGCGCATTGCCGCCCGAGTCAGAGCTCGACGGAGCCTCCGACGGGGATCCGCTGGTAGTCGGTCTTGCTGTGGTCGCTCATCCAGCGATCGGTGAGCTGGAGTCCGGCCTCGGTGAGGATCGCGTCATGGATCGAGTACGCCCGGCGCGGTCCCACCCGGCGGACGAAGTCGATCGCCTCGCCGACCTTGAGCCAGGGTCCAGCGGTGGGCACGAGCAGGGTCTCGACCTCTGCCTCTGGCGCGGCGAAGGCGTCACCCGGGTGGTAGATGCCGTCTACGACGAAGCCAAGGTTCGCCGCGTCGGGCAATCCCGCAAAGGTGATCGCGTGCCGGTCTCCGCAGGTCCGTACGGTGAACCCAGCCGCCTCGAACTCCTCCCCCGATCCGACGGCGGTAACGGCTTCGCCAAGGTCGGCCAGTTGCTTCGCGACATCCGCGTTGGTCCAGACGTGCAGCGCCGGGTTCGCGTCCACGGCGGCGCGCAGGCCGTCGGGGTCGACGTGGTCGAAGTGCTCGTGGGTCACAAGCACGCCGTGCGCGCCGTCGAGTGCTTCGGGCTCGGCCCAGATACCGGGATCGATCACCAGCACATTGCCGTTGCGTTCCAGTCGTACGCACGCGTGCGTGTACTTGATCAGCCTCATGACGATCACCTTAGTGTGAGGTCAGGGCACGACCGTGACCGGCCAGCGGCCGGATTTGACCAGCCGAACGGCGAGCGATCCCGCGAACCGGTGCCCGGCCCACGTCGACGCACCGACAACGATCGCGTCGGCCTTGATCTCGGTCGCCATCCGGCACATCTCCGCGAACGGGTCGCCTCGCCTGGTGACGAAGGTCAGGGCGATGCCAAGTTCCTCTGCCCGGCTCTCGGCCATCTCCCGCAGGTCCTTGGCCATCTCCTCGCTGGTCTGGTAGAGCATCGCGAGAGCAGCCGGGGACATGCTGGCGAACCGACTTAGTGAGACGACGAAGAGCACAACCAGCCTGGCTCCCTGCCTGCGTGCCAGGCCACCGGCGTACGCTCCTGCCCGCATGGACGTCTCCGACCCGTCCACACCGACCAGAATCACTTTTGGCCCGTCGGTACCGAGCTCGAAGGAATGCACCGCTGGCCCGTCCACGCGACGCAGTATGGACCAAGTAGTGCCCAACCAACCTTCCCAGCCGCAGGTCAAGGTGCGTCTCGTGTCGCCGGCTCAGAGTCGGGGAGAATAAGGAGGGTGTGAACCGGGACGCGAAGTTGCTGCACCTCGATCCGGCCGGCGCGGCCACGCCTCGGAGCGCGGGGCTGCGGGAAGGGACCACACACCCTAAATGCAGATCATGGATGCGGTAGCCCTCGTGACCGGAGCCTCCTCCGGTCTGGGTGCTGCCACGGCCGAGCGACTGTCGGCCGCCGGTGCCCAGGTGCTGGTCCACGGCCGGGACGAAAAGCGGCTCGCGGAGTTGGCACACCGCCTCAAAGCCACGCCACTCGCAGCAGATCTCGCCGAGCCGGAGGCCGTCCAGCGGCTGGCCAAGGCGGCACTCGAGGCCGCCGGACGGGTCGACATCCTCGTCAACAATGCCGGCCTCGGGTGGGCCGGGCGGTTCGCTGCGATGCCTGACCCGGCGGCGGCCGACCTGGTCGCCGTCAACCTGACCGCGCCCATAGCCCTTACCAAGGCGTTGCTTCCTGGCATGCTTGCCGCGGATCGCGGCCGCATCATTTTCGTGACGTCGATTGCCGGCCGGACTGCTGTCGCCGGCGAGGCCGTCTACGCCGCGACCAAGGCGGGCCTCGACCTGTTCGCCGAGAGCCTGAGCCTCGAGCTCTACGGCACGGGAGTGGGTGTGGGTGTGTTCGTGCCTGGCGTCGTGGACACCCCGTTCTTCCAGCGGCGTGGGCTCCCCTATCAGCGGAGCAGGCCACGCCCGCGACCGGTGGCGCAGGTTGCCGATGCGCTGGTACAGATGATCGCAACTGATCGTTCCGAGCGATACGCACCGCGCTGGCTGCGGCTCCCGGTCGTAGTGCGGGCTGCGGTGCCCGGCTCCTACCGGCGTCTGGCCGCCCGGTTCGGCGAGACTCCCAAGCTGGCGGCAGGTGATTCGGTCCCTGATCGATCACCTGGCACAGAGGGCTGAGGGTGGAGGGACGGATGCTCTTCATCGTATTCCTCAGCGTGCTGGCGGCCTTTCTCTTCGCTTTGTCGGCAGCGGTCCAGCAGCGTGCGGCTCAGCAGAACTCGCGGCCGTACTCAGCGTCGCGGGGCAGCCCACGGCTCCTGATCGTCTTTCCGCCGCTGATCCGCCTCACCCGCCGGCTGGTTCGTTCCCCACTCTGGCTCGCCGGCTGGGCCGTCAACCTCGTCGGTTTCATGGCCCAGGCCGTTGCCCTGCACCTTGGGTCAGTTGCGGTGGTACAGGTGCTGCTCGTGACGCAGCTACTCTTCGCGCTCCCGCTGGCCGCGGCCTGGAATCACCGGCGGCTCACGCGATGGGACTGGCTCGCGGCCACCGCGGTCTGCGGCGGTCTGGCCGTCTTCCTCGCGGTGCGTGGCATTGCACCGCTCGATGCCGATCCCGATCGATGGCGGGCATTCCTCGCCGTCGTGTCTGCGGCGGGGCTGGTCTGCTTGCTAGTCGCGGCGGCCGCCGGACGACCTCCCTTCCAGCATGCGTTTCTGATCGCCACGGCCGCGGGCGTGTGCTTCGCGATCACTGCGGTTATGATCAAACTGACCGCCACCGACCTGGTTGACCGTGGCGTCGTGGCCACTGCACTGGACTGGCCCGGCTATGTGTTGGCGGCGTCAACGTTCACCGGCCTGGTGCTCGAGCAAGGCGCATTCGCCACCGGATCGCTGGCCACCGCAGTGGCGGCGATGACCATCACCAACACTCTCGTTAGCTATACAGTTGGCGTCCTGGCCTTTCACGTGGTGCTTCCGACGAGTCCCGGTGCACTCGCTGCTCTTGCCGGAGCCGGCGCGTTGATATGCCTCGGTGTCATCGGACTGGCGCAGTGTCAACAGCGACAACAACCAGCGGAGTCCCCGGCGGCTCCCGCGTACGCGGAGGAGCCCGCACGGTGACCGGAACGGCAGCAGAACAGCCCGAGCCCGATGTCGTCATCGAGGTCGGCAACTGGCGGCCGATCCTGCTGCGCGCCGGGCGGCTCTTCGTCGAAACGGTGCTCGTGCCGACGGGGCTCTTCTATGTCCTTCTCCACACGGCCGGTTTGGTCGCCGCTCTGGCAGGCGTCATCGGCTGGTCCATCTTCGTCGTCGGCGGCCGCTGGATCCTGGGGCACCGGCTGCCGGGGACCTTGCTCGTCTGCGCCGGCGTCCTCTGCGGGCGAGCGTGTGTCGCACTCTTGCTGACCAGCGCGGTCGTTTATCTCATGCAGCCCGTCGTCGGCTCGGTCCTCATGGCCCTGCTCTTCCTGGGCAGCGCGGCCGTCGGCCGACCGGTTACCGTCCGCCTCGCCCGGGACTTCATCGAGCTCCCCGCCCAGCTGTTTCACCGGCACGGGGTGCGGCGGATGTTCGCGCAGGTCGCCGTCGTTTGGGGTGGGTCGCGCCTGCTGGACGCCGGGATGAGCGTGGTCTTCCTGCACTGGGGCATTGACGCCGGGCTGCTCTCGCGTGGTGTCTTCAGCGGTGTGCTCACCGCGCTGACGATTCTCGGCTGCGGCTACTGGGGTTGGCGCAGCTTGCGCCGGCTACCCGGCATCACCCTTCGCTGGAGCCACCGTCCGTAGTGGCGAACGGAGTGATCAGGTCGGTGGCTCGGACCCGGTCACGGCTGGTCCCCACGCGAGCGCAAGGGTCAGCCGCGCTTTGGCAGCCGGGTCGTCGAGTACGGGTCCGAAGAGATCATGCAGCTGGGCCAGTCGGTACCGGACCGTCTGCGGATGCACATGAAGCTCCGCGGCGATCGCCTGGCGGTCACCGAGATGCCGCAGCCAGGACGCGAGGGTTTCCGATAGTCGTTCCCTGACGGCCGGCGTCAGCCCGTCCAATGGAGACAGCGACTGCCGCTGGAGGGCCCCGAGCAGCCGCGCGTCGCGATGCACGATGATCGCGTCGAGGTGCTCGTCGGCAAAGACCGGATCATCGGCCAGGGACCCTTCCCGCAGCAGCCTTGCCGCGATCTCTGCGATGTGTGTACTGGCGGGCAGCTGCTCCAAGGGCACTGCGTGGCCGATGACCGTGCCGGCCCCGCGCAGCAGGGCCGCGAGCCGCTGCCGTCGCCCCGGCGTCTGCGGCTCGGGGACGATCGCGCCGAGCAGGTCGCGGCGGCGGATCGGCAGGCACGTGGTGTCCAGGCGAGACAAGACCGACCGGGCCAGCGGGCTGTCAGGATCCACGAGGATGACGGCGGCCTCACGCGGCAGCGGCCAGCCGGCTCGCGCCGCGGCTGCTCGTACCATCCCACTCGCCGATCGGTCGGAGAGCAGGAGTTCGACCAGCTCGTCGCGTAGCCGTTCTCTCGTCACCGCGGCTTCTGACTGCTCCCGGACAAAACCGCGGGCGGAGGAGGAGGACAGCTGATCGACGAAGACGAACACAGCCTCGGCGAGCGCCGCGAGCGCCTCGGGCTCCAGCCCGTTCTCCAAGGCGATGCCGGACACGTGATGCCACGCCACCCGGGCCCCGACTTGGTATGCGGAGAGCAGGGCGGACAGGTCGCGGCCCTCCCGCCACTGGATCCGGCCGATCTCCTCGAACAGCGCAACCTGCGCCTCGGGCTGGGGAACACCGTCCTCGAGGGAGTGCGACAGCCCCTGCTCCGCCGTCGTCACCAGCCACCGCAGGAAGGCCTCGGCCGCGGCGGAGACCTCGTCCTGCTCCTCGGCCAGGAAGGCGGCATAGTCGGGCCAGTCCTCGGCGAACCGCTTCGCGACCTCCTCAAGGAGGACAGGCAGCCGCTCGACGACGGCAGGTATCAGGCTTTCCAGCCGCGCTCCACCCTCGTCCCGGTGACCAGGCACCCTTAAGGATGTACCCACGGACGTGTCTGGCGTGTTACCGCCGCGCGGTTTTGTCAGTACGTGATAAACGAGCCTCTCGCGAATTACTCGTTTGGTCGCAGAGTGTGCGCTCTGGAGCGTTGCAACATCGACAGTGAACATTTCGGCGTCCGGGTGCCACGACGGAGGAGGAGGTCGTGCTGAATGCACGACGACCATGCGACCCGAGGCGAGCCCGCCGCCCGGAATGACGGGGCCCCCCTGGTGACCCCACCTGCCTCACGTCGCATCGGCCTCCCGCTGGCGGGGGGCCGAGTGGCGAGCGCGCCGGACGCGGACTTGCGGGAGAAGGAGCGGGCGGAGAACTTCCCTGTCGCATTGCGGATCCTGCCCAGGCGTTACCAGCGTCACCTGCGAGCGCTCTACGATGTCGCACGAGTGATCGACGATCTTGGCGACGCGGCCGCGGGAGACCGGACCGAGCTGCTCATGGCCTTCCGGTCCGATCTCGATGGCATCTGGCTGGGTCGCCCGCCCTCGACGCCGGTGCTTCGCCAGCTCGCCGCTACCGTTTGCGCCTGCGACTTGGACCGGGAGCCGTTCGACCGGCTCGTCGCAGCGAACCTGCAGGACCAGGTGGTGAGCCGCTATGCGAGGTACGCCGACCTGGCGCACTACTGCACGCTCTCGGCCGACCCGGTCGGCAGAGTCGTACTCAAGATCTTCGCGTCGAGTACGCCGCGCAACGTCGAGCTGTCCGACCGCATCTGCACCGCGCTGCAGCTCGTGGAGCACTGGCAGGACGTCGCGGAGGATCGCCGGGCGGGACGCATCTACCTGCCGCTGGAGGATCTCGAGGCGCATGGTGTCGCGGAGACCGACCTTGATCAGACGGTGGCGACGTCGGCTGTCCGGCGGCTCATGGCCTTCGAGACCGACCGAGCGGCGGACTTGCTCGACTCCGGCGCCCCCCTTGTCGCGTCGTTGCGCGGCTGGGCGCGGCTGGCCGTGGCAGGGTACGTCGCAGGCGGTCGCGCCGCGATCGACGCGATGAGGCGGGCGGATTACGACGTCCTCTCCGGCACCCCCCGGCCGCGCCGCCGCGATGTCGTGACACATCTTCCCGGGCTTCTTGGCCGCCGGAGGAGGGAGGCCTCGTGACGAGCACGGTCGCCGAGGCCTACACCT
>Ga0184632_10001333_pt1 | contig 10059 bp, 6 predicted proteins | sample PLM31_50_b1_FD_133153 | JGI IMG/M metagenome (GOLD analysis project Ga0184632, IMG submission 133153) | Groundwater sediment microbial communities from an aquifer in East River, Colorado, USA - PLM3-1_50_b1 | ecosystem: Environmental > Terrestrial > Soil > Riparian zone | place: USA: East River... | reverse complement strand
GGGCTCCGTCGGCGTGCGTTGCGGTTCCTCGGGCCACGGCGGCGGCCCCGAGCCGCGGCAGCCGCTGACCCCGCATGACAACCCGTCGAGAAGCTTCTCCTGGAACTCCACTCACGCGTAGCCTCCCGCGCCACCAGCGCTGCCCGCCCCGGCGCATCGCTCAGGTCGCCACAGCCGCTTCTCGTAGCGCGTCGGGAGAGGCGCGGTCGCGCTCTGCCATCGCGGCGGCGTGGGCCTGCAGGTCGTCGGCCGCGTCGTGGTCCCCGCGGGCTGCCGCAAGCCGCGCCAGGCCCCGCAGGGCCGCCGCCCCGGGGCTGCCGGCGAGCACGACGAAGAGCAACTCGCGAACTTGGCGCGGCCGCGGCGTCTGCGACCACTCGACAACGCTCCGGTACAGCGTCTCGGCGGTGTCCGCGTCGCCGGCCGCCTCCAGGACGCGGGCGAGCTGCACGCGCGCATGCGCGGCGAGGCGCGACGTCGAGGCCGCCTCGGCCATGGCCAGCGCCCGCCGACAGAGCTCCTCGGCCTGGCGCGTGTCCCCGCGCGTGAGCGCGTTCGAGCCGAGTCGGACCAGAGCGAAGGAGACGTGGTCCACAAAGCCGATTCGCCCCGCGAGCTCGAGCGCGCGCCGGTAGGCGTCTTCCGCGGCACCAGGTTCGTTTCGCAGCTCAGCAACCCAGGCCTCCAGCAGCATCGCGGGAACCACAAAGACGTCGTACCCGATCGCCTCAGAATGCCGGAGGATCTCGGCCGTCATGGTGGCGACGGTCGAGACCTCTCCCGCGTGGACGGCACCCTGGGCCCGGATCAGGCTGCTCGCCGCGACGCCCCAATGGTCTCCGGCTGTGCCGTAGCCGGCGCGCGCCTCCTCCGCTCGGGCCATCGAGGTGCTGCCCCCCTCGCCGCCGTTGAGCTCGGTCTGCTGTATGAGCGGCGGTGGCGGCGGGGGGACGCCGTGCGAGCGCGCGCCCTCTTCCAGCTCGCGATCGACTCGGGATGAGAAGGCAGCACCCTTGGCCGAGATCCATCTCCGGGGGCTGAACCGCCGGACCCGAAGGGGGATGCCTCGGGCGCCACGCCAGGCGACCGCCTCCAAACAAAGCGCGCGCAGGACTAGCAGGCATCGCAGCAGTGCTGCTGCCCATGATGGACGACGGGTGCTGGCATAGACGACAGAGGGCGCCGTCGGGCGTGATCCTCGCCATGCGCGAGGAGATGAGCGGATCCACACTGAAGCGGTGACGCGACGCGGCGCTAACTCGCGCTCAGGCGGGAGCGAGCCCTGCCTCGGCGCGCAGCTCGTCGGCGGCCGCACCGTCGCCGCGCGCGTCCGCAAGCTCGGCGAGGCCGACGAGTGCGGCCGTGGCCGGGCTGCCGACCAACGCGATGAAGAGCGCTTCGCGCGCGTCGTGTCGCCGCGGCTCTCTGGACCAGGCAACCACACTGCGATAGAGGGTCGCGGCGGACTCGGCGTCGCCGACTGCCGCGCCGACCTGCGCGAGCCTCGCCTTCACGTGTGCGACCAGCCATGACGCCGACGCCGCGTCGGCGACCGCCAGCGCGCGGCGATACTGCGCTTCGGCCTCGTCGAAGTTCGCGTTCGCGAAGGCGACCGAACCGAGGCCCGAGAGCGCGAGCGAAGCGTGATCGGCGAAGCCGGCGCGTTCGGAAAGCTCGAGCGCCCGGCGGTACGCGGCGGCCGCCGCCTCCGCGTCGCCGCGCCGCTCTGCCAACAAGGCCTCGAGCAGCGCCGCCGGCACAGCTCCGACCTCGTAGTCGGCATGGAGGCGAACGGCTTCGGCGACGAGCGCCGAAGTTGTCGCAAGGTCCCCTCGCCGGAGCGCGCCGACCGCGCCGGCGACGGCCGACGATGCGGCTCCCCATGTGTCCCCTAACTCGTCGAACGCGCGGCGCGCTTCGTCGGCGAGGGCGACCGCGCGCTCGAGCGGCCCGGCGCGATCGTACGCGAACGCGAGCGCCAGCTTGAGCATCGCGGTTTCCCACGGAGCATCGCTCTTCGCTGCGAGCGCGAGGCCGCGCTTCCCCGCCTCGACCGCAGCCTCGAGATCGTCCTGTTCGGTCGCGAGGTAGCAGACGTACGCGAGCAGCTCAACGCGCAGCGGGAGTGGTGCAGCGTCCGCCGACTCCAGCGCGGCTTCGATGAACGCACGCCCCTCCGAGACCCGCTCGGCCAGGGGGAAGTACCATCCGAGCCCCCCGCCCAGGCGGGCCGCGACGAGCGGATCTGGCGCGTCGCGCGCATAGGTGAGGGCAGCCCAGAGGTTGTCGTGCTCCAGCTCGAGCCGTTTCATCCAGGCCAGCCACTCGGACCGGCGTAGCCCCGTCCGCGCCGCCTCGGCCAGCGTCGCTAAGTAGTCCGCGTGCGCCTTGCGCGCGGGGGTGAGGCTGCCGGCCTTGGCCAGCTGCTCGAGGGTGTACTCGCGGACGGTGTCGAGCAGGTCGTAGCGCCCTCCACCATCTGGGAACGACGCCGTGAGGATCGACTTGTCAACCAGCGCGCCCAGCAGCTGGGTCACCCTGGCCGCATCCAGCTGGCCCCGCGCGGCGGTGGCGACCACTGCCGACAGTGGCGCGCCGCCGCGGAACACCGCCAGCTGGTACAGCAACGCCTTCTCATCAGCCCCCAGCAGGTCATGGCTCCAGGCCACGACCGTGCGCAGGTAGCGCTGGGGGACAGCCCGGCGGTCTCGGGCCTCGACAAACAGCGGCCTGCGACTCTCGAGCGCTGCAAGGATCTCGCGCAGCCCCAGGATGCTGACGCGCGCCGCAGCGAGCTCGATCGCCAGCGGCAGCCCGTCCAGCCGCCGGCAGATCGCCGCCGCCAGGGCGATCCGGTCCGGTGTGCGCGGCAGCCCTGGCCGTGCTGCCCGCGCCCGCTCCAGGAACAGCCGCACCGACTCCGAGGCCGCCAGCTCAGCCGCGTCGGCGCCCGCGGCCGGGACCGCCAGCGGCGCCACCACCACCCGGACCTCACCCTCCAGGTGCAGCACCTCCCGGCTGGTCGCCAGCACCCGCACCCCAGGACATGCGGCCAGCACCCCCGCGGCAACCCCAGCCGCCTCCTCGATCACCGGTTCGCACCCGTCCAGGACCAGCAGGATGCTGGCCTGGCCCAGGCGTTGGACCACCCGCGCCAGCGGGTCGCGGCCTGGCGTCGGGCCGCGGGCGTCCAGCGTGCGCGCCACCACCCGGGCCACGTCGGCGGGCCGCCCGGCGCGGGCAAGCTCGACAAACCAGACCCCACCGGCGACGTCATGCTCCACCGCCCGCGCCGCCTCCAGCGCAAGCCGGCTCTTGCCGACCCCGGGCGGACCGATCAGGGTCACCAGCCGGTGCCCCCAACCAGCTCGGCCGCCTCGGCCAGGGCCTGCTGGCGACCCACCAACGAGGTCACCGGCGCCGGCAGACGGCCACGCGGCGCCACAGCCGCGGGGACGCTGGCCAGGGCGGGGTCGTGGGCCAGGATCGCCGCCTGCAGCCGCTGCAGCCCCGGCCCCGGCTCGACCCCCAGCTGCTCGGCCAGCACCCGCCGGGCCTGCCCGAAGGTCTCCAGCGCCTCCGCCTGGCGCCCGCTGCGATACAGGGCCAGCATCAGCTGGCCCCACAGCCGCTCCCGGAACCGATGCTCCTCCAGGACCCGGCGGATCCGGCCGACCACCTCGGTGTGCTCCCCCAGCGCCAGCGCCGCCTCGAACTGCTCCTCCAGCGCGTCGGTCCGCAACCCCTCCAGACGGGCCGCCTCCGCGCCGACCCAGCGGCTGTCCGGCAGGCCCTGCAGCGGCCGCCCCCGCCACAGCGCCAACGCCCGCGCGGCCAGCTCGGCGGCCTGGCCGGCGTCACCCGCCCGCCCGGCGCTGCGGGCCCTGGCCAGCAGCGCCTCGAACCACAAGGCGTCGACGGTGGCACCCGCCAGCGCGTACCCGTCGGGGGCGGCAACGATCGACCCGGCTCCAAGCGCGGCGCGGAGCCGCGAAACGTGGTGCTGCACGGCGTTGCGTGGCACCGCAGGGACCTGCTCCCCCCACACGGCGTCGACCAGCACCTCGACCGGGACCATGCGACCGCCCCCCAAGGCCAGCAGCGCCAGCAGCGCGTGCCGCTTGGGGCCGGTGATCTCTGCGGGGCGACCACCGACCAAGACCTCGAATGGGCCCAGGAGCCGGATCTCAAGCGAGGAAGACATGGCGGCGAGACCTCGGGTGCCAGCGGCCCAGTCTGGCACGGCCCGACGCGCCTGTGAAGAAGCGCGCCGGACGGGGTCGCCGAGGGCGCTTCCGGCGCCGGCGCCCCGTCGGCGAAGGCTCGAGTCAGGCGGCCGCGTTGCGCACGGCATCGGCAAGACGGCTGACATGCTGCGCGAATTCCGCAACGGCTGAGGAGACCAACCGATGCGCGGCCGGTGGCTCGCCGCGACACTTCCGGTATGGGTTACGGTCGAGCAAGGTCGTCTCGACGGCTGTCCCAAGCGGCCTCCTCGGGCGGCCTCGCATGGCGGCAGCACGTCAAGTCGGGCGTGCTTCTGCTGCTTGCCGCAGTCTCGCTGTATGTGCTGCTGCCGACGCTTGCCTCGGTCTTGGCGTCGTGGCGGTCGCTGTCGCACCTGGACTGGCCCTTCGCGGTCCTCGCGGTCGCCTGCGAGGCCGCCAGCTTGGTGTGCTTGTGGGAGCTGGACCGGATCGCGCTGGGATCAAGGGCCAGGTTCCCGATCGCCTGCGCGCAGCTTGCCGGGAACGCCGCCGGCCGGATCGTGCCGGGCGCGCCCACGCCGTTCGCGGTCGACATGCTGCGTAGGGCTGGGTTCGACGCCGGCCGGGCGACAGCGGCGCTCACCGCCTCGACCGGACTGCAGCTTGGGACCACGGCGGCGCTGCCGCTGCTGGCGCTGCCGGTGATCATCGGCGGCGCGCCGGTCAGCCGCGGCCTTGCCAGCGCGGCCTATCTCGGCATCGCCGTGCTGTTGTTGCTGCTGGCAGCCGGTACGGCCGCTTTTGCGGCCGATCGGCCGCTGGAGCTTGCCGGCCGCGGTATCCAGTGGCTGCTCAACGCCACGGTGCGCCGGGACCGGCACGTGGTCGGCCTCCCGCAGCAGCTGCTGGCCGATCGGGACTTCATCCGCACCACGCTCGGCGGGCGCTGGAAGGGGGCCGTGGTGGCGGCGGCGGCGAACACGGGATTCGACTATACGGCGTTGCTCTGCGCGCTCAGGGCGGTCGGAGCCGCCCCCCGACCCTCGCTGGTCCTGCTGGCCTACACCTCCGCAGAGCTGCTCGCGCTGGTGCCGTTTACGCCCGGTGGCTTGGGCTTTGTGGAGGCGGGGCTGGTCGGCACGCTCAAGCTCGCCGGTGTCCCGGGACCGCAGGCGCTGGCCGCGACGCTGCTGTACCGGCTGGTCGCCTACTGGCTGCCGATTCCCGCCGGCGGCGTCGCCTACCGCCTGTTCCGCCGCCGCTACCACTGGGCTAGGTACCGTTGTCGCTACGGTGTGAGGTGACCCACTCGATGTTGGCCGGATCCTCGGTGGCGATTGCGCTGTCGCTGGCGCTTCAGCTGCTGGTGCGCCGGGTGACGCAACCGCGCCACCCACCGGACGCCTGACCATGCCCGCCGCCGGCCACGAACCGCCCAGCCGCACCGGCGAGGCGCTCGCCAGGCCAGGGTCGTCGCCATCACCCACCTCCGACCGGCCGGTGCCGGCGGCGGAGGCGCCCGCAGGGACGGCGCGGCGGCTCGCGGCTGACGGGGCATGGCCGCTGCCGCGCGCCGTGCTGGTCCTGCTGGGTGGGGCCGGGGCGGTGGTGGTGACGGCCGGGCTGCGCAGCGCCGCCGGCATCGTCGGGCCCGCCTTCCTGGCCCTGACGATCGCGATCACCATCCATCCCCTGCTGGCCTGGCTGCAGCGGCGCCGTCAGCGACGCCGACCCCGAGCGGGCGATCCAGGCGCTCCGCCCGCTCGCCCCCCCCCGGGTGCTGCGCACCACCCTGCCCGCCGACGCCGAGCGGCGCCTCCTCGCCGCCTTCACCGACACGGCTCCGCAGGCGGGCTCGGCGTCACCCTCCCCACCAGCTTCAGACTGACAGACCACGCGGCGCCGGGTTGCCGTGGTCAAGGCACGCTCCTGGCGCTCAGGTGAGCGCTCGCTTGCCGGCCGTCCTCAGGTCGGTCGCCGGGCGGCCGGGCAGCCGCTCCGGGACGGCGCTCAGGCGACGTGGACGAAGGGCCGCTGCTGGGGATCGGGTTCCGCCTCTCGGAGGACCTCGCGGGTGACCGGTGCGACCTCGCCGCTGCCGAAGATCAGGAAGCGCAGCAGGTGCGCCACCGGGTTGCCCTCGGTCCAGTCGAAAAAGACGTGCGGGCGTGCGCCGGTCAGGTCGCGGATGTGCAACAGCACCGCGGCGATCGCGTTGGGCACGGCCGAGCTCTCCATCCGCAGGATGCGGTAGCCGTGCCGCTCCTCGCCGGTCACCTGCAGCCGGGCCTCGAACTCCGACGGGTCCGCCACCGTGACCTCCAAGAACAGCACCGGGTCGTCGGGAGGGATCCCGTGGCGCAGGCGCTCCTCGTACGCCTTTTCGATGTACTCCAAGAGGTCACGGGCATGTGGCTCGTTGGCGATGATGCGGACCTCGCCGTTGGCGGCCGCCTCCTCGACGAACCGTCGGGCGGTCTCGTCCAGGTGGACCTCGGTGACGCGCAGCTCGGTGGCCCTGGTGACCCGCGAGATCAGCGAGGTGACCAGGATCGCGGCGATGAAGAACGAGGCGATCTTGACGCCATCGGGTCGCTCGATGATGTTGGCGATCGTGGTGTAGGCGAACACCAGCGTGATCAGGCCGAAGGCCAGCACGGCCGAACGCGGGCCGCGGCGCCGGACCGACAGGGTCACTGCCACCGCCGCCGAGAGCATCAAGACCAGCACCCCGGTGGCGTACGCCCCGGCCTGGGCTTCGACATCGGCCCGGAAGAGGACCGTGATGGCAAAGGCGATGGCCGTGAACGCCAGCGCCAGGGGACGGACGGCCCTGGCCCACTCCGGCGCCATGCCGTAGCGGGGCAGGTACCGGGGCACGATGTTCAGCAGGCCGGCCATGGCCGAGGCGCCGGCGAACCACAGGATGCCGATCGTGCTCAGGTCATAGACGGTCCCGAAGCCGCCTCCCAGGTACTCATGCGCCAGGTAGGCGAGGGCGCGGCCGCTGGCCGGCCCGCCTTCCTCGAACTGCTGGTGCGGGATGAGCACCGTGGTCGCGAAGCTGCTAGTGATGAGGAAGCCGCTCATGATCAGGGCTGCGGTCGTCAGCAGCTTGCGGGTGTTGCGGATCCGGCCCCGTGGGCGCTCGGGGGTGTCGTGGGGGTCGCCCCGGACCAGGGGCATCACGGCCACCCCGGTCTCGAACCCCGACAGGCCCAGGGCCAACTTGGGGAAGACGAGCAGCGCCACCGCGACCATGGCCAGGGGGCTGCTGTAGCTGGTGGTCAGCAGCTGCTTCCAGTCCACGACCAACTCCGGATTGGCGACCAGGTGCTCCAGGGCCACGGTCACGACGACGAGGTTGAGGGCCAGGTAGACGGCCACCAGCCCGACCGCGATCCCGATCGCCTCGGAGAACCCCTTGAGGAACACCCCGCCCAACAGCGCGATCAACAGCAGCGTGACGCCGACCTGGTGGCCGTCCAGGAACCCGGGGACCAGCGGGTTCTCCAGGACATGGGCGGTGGCGTCGGCCGCCGAGAGGGTGATCGTGATGATGAAGTCGGTGGCCACGAAGCCGAGCAGCACCAGCACGAACAGCTTGCCCTGCCACCACGAAAGCAGCCGCTCCAGCATCGCGATCGAGCCCTCGCCATGCGGGCTCTCGGCCGCGACCCGGCGGTAGATCGGGAGGGCGCCGAACAGGGTGAGGAGGACCAGCAGGATGGTCGCGATGGGCGACAGCACCCCGGCCGCCAGGGCGGCGATGCCGGGCTGGTAGCCGAGGGTGGAGAAGTAGTCCACCCCGGTGAGGCACATGACCTTCCACCACGGATGCTGGTGGCGCTCGGTGGGCTGGGTGTGCGGGCCCCGCGGCTGGTCGGTCCGGGTGCTCAGTCCCTCCAGGAGCCAGCTGCGGAGGCGGGCCGCCAGCGGTGGGCTCCCGGCGTCACCGGTTGTTGTGGCCAACGATCCCCTCCCCGCCAAGGGTTGTCTCACCACGGCCTGATCAGGATGGCTCGGTGGCCGCGATGGCTACCTCGTTGGCCATGGCGGCAACGGCGAGCCGGAAGGTGCGGTCTGCTGGCACGTCATGGCCTAGTACTACAGCCGCACTTCTGCTCGGGTAGGCTGCCCGCTTCCTGACAGTGTGGACGTGGAGCGGTGATGCAGCAGATCGTGGCACAGGTCAAGGGGTGGGCGGCGGAGTTCGACCGGTTGTGCGAGCGGGTCGCGCCGCGGTTTCCGCGCCCGGAGGTCCGCCGGCGGGTGGTGGGGTTCCTGCGGGGGCTGCTGGCAGGTGTGGAGCGCAAGAACGGCTGGCAGCTGGCCGAGCACGCCGGGGAGACGACCCCCGACGGGATGCAGCGGCTGCTGACCACGGCCCGTTGGGACCCTGACGGGGTCCGCGATGACGTGCGCGGCTATGTGGTCGAGCACCTGGGCGACCCGGGTGGGGTGCTGGTGGTGGATGAGACCGGGTTCCTGAAGAAGGGGACCAAGTCGGCGGGGGTGGGGCGCCAGTACTCCGGCACCGCCGGGCGGGTCGAGAACTGCCAGGTCGGGGTCTTTGTGGCCTATGCCAGCGCTCGGGGGCGCGCGCTGATCGACCGGGAGCTGTACCTGCCCCAGGAGTGGGCGGCGGAGGTGGCTCGTCGGGTGGAGGCGCACGTGCCCGGCGGGGTCGCCTTCCGCACCAAGCCGCAGCTGGCCCAGCAGATGCTCAAGCGCGCCACCGACGCGGGGGTGCCGGCCAGGTGGGTGACCGGCGACGAGGTCTACGGTGGCGACGCCCGGCTGCGCGCCTGGCTGGAGGAGCGTGGCCTGGCCTACGTGCTGGCGGTCAAGGCGACCCAGCCGCTGTGGGCCCAAAGCGAGCAGGCCCCCGCCGAGGTCCCCGCACGCCAGCTGGTCGCCCGGCTGCCCGCGCGGGCGTGGCGGCGGCTGCGCGCCGGCGGCGGCGCCAAGGGCCCCAGGGTCTACGACTGGGCCAGGGTGGCGTTGACCCGGCCCGGCTGGCCAGGCCGCGGGTTCTGGCTGCTGGTGCGCCGGCGGCTGTCAGACGGCGAGCTGGCCTACTACGCCTGCTCCGGCCCGGCGCGGACCACCCTCGGCGAGCTGGTCGGTGTCGCCGGGGCCCGCTGGGCGGTCGAGGAGTGGGTCCAGACCGCCAAGGGCGAGGTCGGCCTGGACCACTACGAGGTCCGCCGCTACGACGCCTGGTACCGGTACGTCAGCTTGGCGATGGTCGCGCAGGCGTTCCTGGCGGCGGTCCGCGCGAGCGCCCTTGCGCCGGTCGCCGCCGATGCCGCCGTGGGCGGCAGGCAGCACGGACAGGGGGGCAGCTGAGCGCGCAGAACTCCCACAGCCACCCAGGTCGGACCTGGTCAGGATCTCGACCGCCGAGGCGCGCCGGCTGCTGGTCGGGCTGGTGTGGTGGACGCCGCCCACGGTGCGGCAGGTGCTGTGGTGGTCGTGGTGGCGCCGCCGCCACCAGGCCCGCGCCCGCCGCTGCCACTGGCGCCGCCGCCTGGGGCGCCTGGCCGCGGCCGGGGCGATGGTCGGGTGAGCCGTGGTCGCCGGCGGCCAGCACCGCCCACACCCTGGGCCAGGTCCCATCACGCTGCCAGCGGCGCAGCCGGCCATGGCAGGTCTGCCACGGCCCGAACCGCTGGGGGACATCGCGCCATGGCGCGCCGGTGTGCAGCTTCCACAGGATCCCGCCAAGGACCTGCCGATGATCGCGGCATGGCCTGCCACCTCGGCTGCCGGAGGCCAGCAGCGGCAGCACGCGGGTCCAGGTCTGGTCGCTGAGCTCCCACATCGTGTTCGCCTTCGGTTGTGTCGG
>Ga0184632_10001332_pt1 | contig 10070 bp, 10 predicted proteins | sample PLM31_50_b1_FD_133153 | JGI IMG/M metagenome (GOLD analysis project Ga0184632, IMG submission 133153) | Groundwater sediment microbial communities from an aquifer in East River, Colorado, USA - PLM3-1_50_b1 | ecosystem: Environmental > Terrestrial > Soil > Riparian zone | place: USA: East... | reverse complement strand
GAGAACTCTCGGTCCACCCCAGCGTCCGGCGCGCGCAGCGGAGCATCTCCTCGATCGTCTCGCCGAGGATTCATTCGAGGCGAGACGCTGGATGACGCATAGTGCGGAGCGGAGCGCGCCGCATTCAGAATGAATAACCCAGGAACACGCCCAGCGTGAGGACATGGCTCTTGTACGTGCCCTCGTAGCTGTCGCGATTCACGCCCGCCGTGGAGCGGGAGCGGGCGAGGACGAACCAGCTCGCCGCGTCGACCGTCCACGACCCCGACCGCCAGGTTCCGCCAAGGCAGAACCCGTTGCGGTCGGCGTCGGGCAGGAGAGGAGAGATGCTGGCCGGGGGGGCCGGCGTCTCGTCCCAGAAGTAGCCTCCCCGCACCGTCCAGGCGTCGTTCAGCGTGCGCTCGACGCCGAAGCGGTACTGGAAGGAGTCGCTGTAGTTCTCCGTGATCGACCCCGACAGGTCCGGCCGCTCCTCGAAGTTCACCGGGATCGACTGGAACGACGACCACTGGTACCAGTTGACGTCGGCCTCGAATACCCAGTCTCCCCGCCGGTAGGCGACGCCCCCCGAGACGAAGGCGGGGAAGGTGATCGAGGAACCGAGGGTGAGCGTCTGCGCCGGCAGCACGGTGAGCACGCGCGCGTCGAGCTGCGCGTTGCCCGTGGTGCGAGGCGTGAACGTCGCCGTCCCCGTGTAGTCGACCTTCACGCGGTGGCGGTAGCTGACGCCGACCGACAGTTCGTCGCTCACCTTGGCCAGCAGCCCGACGTTGAAGCCGATCCCGAGGTCCGTGCCTCCCTTCAGCCGCTCGTCGGCGGCATCCACAGGCTGCTGCGTGAACGGGTTGATCACGGGGACGCGGCGCTCGAGGGTCACGCTCGAGAAGCGCAGGTCCACGCCGGCCCCCACCGCGAGGCGGTCGGCCAGCTTGAACGCGATGGTCGGGTTCACGGCGAACCCGCCCAGGGCGGACTTCTGCGAGATGAAGCGGCCGCTGAAGCGGTCCGGCTCGGCCCATTCCGTCTTGAGCCCGAAGGGCACGAAGACGCCCACCCCCAGCGCCACCCGCGGAGTGAACGCCTGCGTGTAGTACACGGCGGGCGGGAGCAGCACGGAAACGGCATCGCGCTCGGCCACGCCTTCACCGGGAAATGGATTGGCGCCGTCGAACTGCCAGGTGGGCATCACCGCGGTGCCGCCCAGGTAGATCTGCTTGCCCTGGAGGAACGCGATTCCGGCGGGATTGTGGAAGATGGCCGACGGATCGGAGGCCTGGGCGGTGAAGGCGCCGCCGAAGCCCATCCCCTTTCCCCCGTGCTCGAAGAGGGCGAAGCCCGCCGCCCACGAGGAGGCGGGGGCCAACGGCATGATGAGGGCCACGATTGCGGCGCGGATGTGGCTCCGGTGGGAGCTGCTAGACATCAGACAAACCCTCCGCTCAAGAGGCCGGCAGGAATACGCGAGTCTCGAGGCCGCCCCCGGGCAGGGGCGCGAATCGCACGAAGCCACCCAGGTCGCGCACCAGCCGGACCGCTTCGCCGAAGGGTCCGGGGTCGCTGCCGGCGGCGATACGCTGCTGGTCGTCGGGTCCGAGGGCGCCGTCGTGCGCGAGGGCGAGCATGAGGAAATCCCGCTTGATCTCGCCCTGCGCTCCGCGCAGCAGAACCGGCTTGCGCTCGCAGCGCAAGGCCATCGACGATTTGGCGGGCACGATGTCGCCGAGGGCGGAGATGAGCCCGCCCAGGGTGCGCTGCAGCTCGTCCGTGCCGCCGCGGGGCAGCGCCGTCCCCGGCGGGATGCGCGACTGCACGCTGACACCGCGCGCCTCGAGCGGCGCGCGATGCAGCGCGACGGCGCTGCGGACAAGGGCGTCGAGGTCGCCGGGGGCGGTCGCGGGGGCCGGGGCGGACGCGTTCGCTCCGGAGGCGCCCGCGGGGGCCACTTCGGCGCTCGCCAGGGACTGGACGTGGCGGCGCAGGCGGTGGGCCTCCGAACGCAGGGCCTCGACGGCGGAGCCCCTCTCGCTCACCTCGTTTCCCCGCGTCGACAACCGGTCGACCTGCGAGAGGATCGCGCCGAGGCCGAGGTTGATCTCGCGTACCAGCCCGGCGAGCGCCTCGGCCAGCTCCACGTTGGAGCGGATGGAGCGATGGAGCAGCTCCTCGGAGACGAGGCCGCCCTCGGCCGCCGCGGCCGCCGGCGCGGCGAGGGGCGCCTCCGCCGAGGCGGCGAGCACGATCCGGGCCGTGGGCGACGGGCCCTCGTCCGGCCCGCCCTCCGCGGGGACGGCCTCTCCCGACCGGCGCAGCACGGTGGCGAAGGCCTCCGCCACCGTTTCCGGAACCGCCGCCGGATCCAGCCCCTTCTCCTTGAGGTTGTACTTGACGGCGATGGCGGCCAGCATCTCCTGCACGACGGCCACGAAGGTCTCCATGACGCCATCTCCCCGGAACGCGACCGCGGGGAACGCGCGGCGGTTCCAGGGGTTGAGCGCCTTGCCCAGCTCGGCCGGCGAGAGCAGGTCCGGCAGGTCCTGCTTGTTGTACTGGAGCACGAGGGGCAGCTTCTCCGGAACCAGACGGTTGGCGAGCAGGTTGACCTTCATGTTCTCGAACGCAGCCACGTTCTCCTTCGCGACCGACTTTCGCGAATCAGCGACGAACACGACCGCGTCGGCGCCCGCCAGCACCACCCGCCGCGTGGCGTTGTACTGCACCTGGCCGGGGACGGTGTAGAGCTGGACCTTGAAGTCGTAGCCCGAGATCGCGCCCAGGCTGAAGGGCAGCAGGTCGAAGAAGAGTGTTCGGTCCTGGGCGGTGTTGAGTGAGATGAGCCGGTTGTTGCCCGCGGGGTCCGTGAGGCGATGGATGTGCTCGAGGTTCGTGGTCTTGCCCGACTGGGCCGGGCCGTAATAGACCACCTTGGCCTTGATGGTCCGTTCCGCGAAGTTGAACTGGACCATGGTGGTCGATCATAGCAAATGCGCCCCCTCGAGCCGAAGCCCAAAGGGCCGCGTTGACCGTGGCGCTCACCAGCCGCTATAATCGACGTTTTGGGCGAGGGAGGACGGTCATGGCACAGCGGTGCGACATCTGCGGCAAGGGCCCCCAGTCCGGCCACCGGGTCAGCCACGCCCACAACGTGACCCACCGTCGCTTCAACCCCAACCTCCGCCGTGTCCGGGCCATCGTCAAGGGAGTGCAGAAAAGGGTCAAGGTCTGCACCCGCTGCCTCCGCTCCGGCAAGGTCGCCAAGCCCGCCCCCGCCCGCAAGTCCGCCACCACCGCCGCGTAGCTCTCTTAACGCAGAGTCCGCAGAGGATCGCAGAGACGGATAGAAGCACGAAGCCACCGCTGCGAGCGGAGCGCGATTCATTCGCGCGCAGCGAGCGGGGGGTGCGCCGCTAGCACCCCCCCGCTGATTGAGGTCCTCTGCGTTAAAAGGCGGCGATTACGTCGATTTCGATGCGGGCGCCTTTGGGCAGGGCGGCGGCCTGGATGGTGGAGCGCGCCGGGGGCTCCTTGCCCATGTACTTGCCGTATACCTCGTTGACTTGTGGGAAGTCCGCCATGTCGGCCAGGTATACGGTGGCCTTCACCATGTTCTCCGGCCCCATCTTCGCCTCCTTCAGGACGGCGAGGATGTTCTTCAGCACCTGCTCGGTCTGGACCGTGATGTCTCCCTCCACCAGCTTGTCGGTGGCGGGGTCGATCGGGATCTGGCCGGAGACGAACAGCAGCCCGCCGGCGATCACGCCCTGGGAGTAGGGTCCGATGGGAGTGGGGGCGTGTTTGGTGGCCACGTGCTTCTTGGGCAAAGTTGCTCCTTCCGAGTCGTTTTGAGCCGGGGGGTGCTAGCGGCGCACCCCCCCGGACCCCCCGCTCACATCTTCCGCGGCGACGAAGTGAATTCGTCGCCGCTCATCCCGCGGGGCCGCTCCGCGGCCCCGGGGGGAATGAATCCCGCTTCGCTCGCCGCCAGTGGGCTGCCAAGCCTACTGGGAAGATGGCCTCCCCATCAAGCGGGGGCCCTCAGCGTGCCACGCTGTGGCGCTCGACCTCGATGACGCCGCTCACTCCGCGGATGGATTTCACGACCTTCTCGAGGTGCTTCAGGTCCTGGATGCGCAGCGTCAGCTCGATGGACGCCGTCTGGTCGTCGAAGGTGCGCACGTCGGCGTCGCGGATGTCCGTCTTCATCCCCGCCAGCATGGTGGTGATGGCCGCGAGCAGGCCCGGGCGATCCTCCACTCCCACGTTGATCCGCACCTCGTAGGCGCCCTCCGCCCCCTGCTCCCACTCCACCGGGATTCGGCGCTCGGGGTCGTACATCAGGTTCACGACGTTGGAGCAGCTCTGGGAGTGGACGGAGACGCCCTTGCCCCGCGTGATGTAGCCGACGATGGGCTCCCCCATGATCGGGTTGCAGCACTTGGCACGGTAGATGAGCAGGTCGTCGGTACCCTTGACCTTGATCCGCTCGTCGCCCACCCGCAGCAGGCGCTTGACGGCATCGGCCAGCGGCCGCGGCTTCTCGGGCGCGGGGGCGGGGCCCGCGAGCTTCTCGGCCGGCACCAGCTTGGCCAGCACCTGCCGCATCGACAGCTTGCCGTAGCCCACCGCGGTGAAGAGGTCGTCCGCCCGGCTCCCGACGCCGAGCTCCTGGGCGAGCGAATCCAGCCGGGCCGGCTCCACCTTCTTCGGCGCGAGGTCGTAGCGCTTCAGCTCGCGCTCGAAGTGCTTGCGGCCGATCTCGACGGCCTGCTGCCGCTCGGCGATGTTGAGGTAGTGCCGGATCTTGGACCGGGCCTTGTTCGTCACGGCCAGGGCCAGCCCGTCGCGGCTCGGATGGTGGCCGGCCGAGGTGACGATCTCCACGATGTCGCCGTTCTTCAGCTTGTAGCGCAGGGGGACCATCTTCCCGTTCACACGCGCCCCCACGCACTGGTGGCCGATCTCGGTGTGAATGGCGTAGGCGAAGTCGACCGGCGTGGCCCCCCGGGGCAGCATCTTGACCTCGCCCTTGGGGGTGAAGCAGTAGACCTCCTCGGGGTAGAGGTCGAGCTTCAGCGAGTTGAGGAACTCGTGCGGGTCCTTCACCTCCTGCTGCCACTCCAGGAGCTGCCGCAGCCAGGCGAAAGCCTGGTCGTCCTTGTCGAAGCCGCTGCGGCCCTCCTTGTATTTCCAGTGCGCGGCGATACCCTCCTCCGCCACCCGGTGCATTTCGAGGGTGCGGATCTGAACCTCGAAGGGGTGGCCCTCGTCGCCGATGACGGAGGTGTGCAGGGCCTGGTAGCCGTTGGGCCGCGGCATCGCGATGAAGTCCTTGATGCGCCCGGGGACCGGCCGCCAGAGGTTGTGGAGGATGCCCAGCACCGCGTAGCAATCGGGGATGGTGGACACGATGACGCGCAGGGCCACGAAGTCGTAGACCTGGGCGAGGCCGATGCGCTGCCGCCGGAGCTTCTGATGGATCGAGTAAAGGCGCTTGATGCGCCCTCCGAGCTCCGCCTGCAGGCCAGCGGCGGTGAGCTTCTCCGACACCGTGGCCTTGATCTTGTCGATGAACGCGATCGCTTCGCGCCGGCGCTCCTCGACCTGGGCGGCGAGGTCCTTGTAGCCCTCGGGCTCCAGGTACTGGAAGGACAGGTCCTCCAGCTCGTTCTTGATCTTGCTCATGCCCAGCCGGCCGGCCAGCGGCGCGTAGATGTCCATCGTCTCGCGGGCGATGCGCTGCCGTCGGTCGAGGGGCAGGTACTGCAGCGTGCGCATGTTGTGCAGGCGGTCGGCGAGCTTGACGAGGATGACGCGCACGTCGTCGACCATGGCCAGGAGCAGCTTGCGGAAGTTCTCGGCCTGGCGCTCCTCCGAGCTGGAGAAGGGGATCTTGCTGATCTTGGTCACGCCTTCCACGATGTGGAGCACGTCCTCGCCGAAATGCTCCTTGATCCGTTCCGCGTCGGTGAGAGTGTCCTCGAGGACGTCGTGCAGGAGGCCCACCGCCACGCACGCGGGGTCCATTCGCATCTCGGCCAGGATGGCCGCCACCTCGAGCGGATGGACGAGGTACGGCTCGCCCGACGCGCGGGTCTGGCCTTTGTGCTCGACCGCGGAGAAGATGTAGGCCTTGCGGAGCAGCTCGAGGTCTGCACCGGGGTGGTGCTGGCGGACGGTCTCGTAGATGTCTTCGAAGCGGATCATCGGCCGAGGGAGCGAAGGCGTCGGCGAGCTCGTCGAGGACGCGTCGCCTCATCAGTTTAGGGGCGCTTCCGGGGAGCGTCAAGGCAGCGCGGCCACGGACGGAACCGATGTTGACTTGCGCCGCAGACGTGGTAAAGAATCAACCCTTCGGTTCGCCTTGGGGGCCTTTACCCTCAATCTTTTCCAGGGAGACGGCTCATGAAGATCCGGCTGCGGGACCTCGTCTTTGCCGGCCTCATCCCGGCTCTCGTCGTCGGTGGCTGCGCCAGGGTGCGGTCCCGGGCGGCGATGAAGGACGGGAACAAGGACTACAAAGAGGAGAACTTCAAGAAGGCGGTGATCGACTACGGCCGCGCGGTCGAGCTCGGCCCCGACTTCGCCGAGGCGTGGTTCTACCTGGGCAGCTCGCACCAGGCGCTATACCGGCACGGGAAGGACTCTCCCGAGAACAAGGCGCTGCTCGAGAAGGCAATCGAGGCGTACAAGAAGTCCCTGGAGGTCAACTCCGGGAAGACCGAGAACCTGAGGAAGGTGAAGGTCAACACGCTGGGGGCGCTGACCGCCATCTACTCCGACGAGCCCTACCGCGACTTCGACACCGCGCTGAAGTACGCGCAGCAGCTCGTGGCCGACAACCCCAACGACGCCAAGAACCTCTACGCGATGGCCAACCTGTACGAGAAGTTCAACCGGGTACCGGAGGCCGAGGAGCTCTACAAGAAGATCGCCGAGATGAACCCCAACGACCCCAAGGCGTGCGGCGCGCTGGCCGCCTTCTACAACAAGCCGCTGTGGGAGGGACGGGCGAAGTTCGAGGAGGCCATCGCCACCCTCGAGCGCTGCGCCTCGCTCGCCCCCGACGATCCCGGCGGATACCAAAAGATCGCCGGCTTCTACTGGGACAAGGCCTACCGCGACCCCCTCGCCTCGGACGAGCAGAAGAACCAGTACGCGGACAAGGGCCTGGAGAACATCGACAAGGCCCTCAAGATCAAGCCCGACTACTTCGAGGCCATCATCTACAAGGGCCTGCTCTACCGTGTGAAGGCCGGCACCACGAAGAACCCGCGCGAGCGGCAACAGTACCTGGACGAGGCACAGACCCTGCAAAAGCAGGGCTTGGAGCTGAGGAAGCAGCAGGCGGCCGAGCAGGCCGCCGCCGCGGCCGCCGCCGCGGCGGCCGGGAGCCCCAGCCCAGGGGGGCCGTAGGTCCTACTCGCCGGCGGCTTCCTGGACCATCTTCTCGGAGATGATCCCGATGCGCTCCACGCCCGCGCCCCGCGCCACGTCCATGGCCTCGACGACCTTCCCGTAGGGGACCTTCCCCGACGCCTTCACGAAGATCGTCTTGTCGGACTTGGTCTGGAAGATGTCGGCCAGGCGCGTATGCAGCTCCTCGAGGTTGCTCACCGGGCTCTTGTTCACGGTGATGACCGCGCCCGCCGGCGACTCCTCCAGGCCGAGTACGACCTGGTTGGACTGCGTCTGCTCCTGGACCTGCTGCTTGGTGTCGGCCTGGGGCAGGCCAATGTCCAGGCCCTTCTGGGCGAGCGGCGTCACCACCATGAAGATGATGAGCAGCACGAGCATCACGTCGATGAGGGGGGTGATGTTGATGTCGGACTTGGCGTCGACGTGCGAGGGCCGCGAGGCCTCGTGGGAGTGGACGACCCATCGGCGGTGGCGGCCCTTGCGCACTTCACCCGGCTTGGGGGGCTGGGGGTCCGGCATCTGGATGTAGGGGGGCTTGCTGGTATCGGACATGGCGTCAGCTCCCCGCGCGCGGCTCGGCGATGAGGGCCAGTTCTTCGACCCCCGCCTCCCGCAGCAAGTCCATCACCTTCATGACCTCCGAGTACTCCAGATCGGAGTCCGCCTTCAGGTAGACGATCTTCTGGCCCTCGGGCGCCTCCTCGAGCCGCTCCTTGACCTGCGGGGTCAGCTCGGCGATGTCCTTCTGGGGAATGCTGTTGAGGTAGGTGGTGCCGTCCTTCTTGATCGCGACCATGATCGTCTTCGGCTCGTCCTTCCTCTCCTTGGTGTTGCCCGCGATGGGCAGCTTCACGTCCACCCCCTTCTGGAGCATGGGGGTGATGACCATGAAGATGATGAGGAGGACGATCATGATGTCGGCCATGGGCGTGACGTTGATGTCCGCGATGGCCCCGCCCTTCTTGTCGCCGACCTGCATCGACATGTGAATGCTCCTCGCGCGCGGCCCGGGGCGACCCGGGCCCCCGCGGACTACGTGCCCTTCTTGATGAAGTAGTCGAGCAGCTCGGAGCTGGAGTTGTCCATCTCCACGTTGAAGCCCTCGACCTTGCCCGCGAAGTAGTTGTAGGCCCACACCGCCGGCACGGCCACAAACAGCCCGAAGGCGGTGGTGATGAGCGCCTCCGCGATCCCGGCCGAGATGGCGGCGATGCCGCCCGAACCCGTGAGGGCCATGCCCGAGAAGGCGTTGATGATGCCGAACGTGGTGCCGAACAGCCCCACGAAGGGCGCGGTGGAGCCGATGGTGGCCAGGCCCGTGAGGCCGCGCTTGAGGTCGGCCAGGTTCACGGCCGTGGCGCGCTGGATGGCCCGCTTGGCCGCGTCCACCGCCGCCTCCTTGTCCCGCTGCACCTCGCCCGTCTCGATCTGGTACTGCCACTCCTGCAGGCCGAGCACGAGGACCTTGGCCAGGTGGGAGTGCTTCACGTTCTTGCCGTTGGAGACGTCGATGGCCTCCTTGATCTTGCCCTGCTTCAGGAAGCGGGCGACCTCGGGGGCGTACTTGCGCGACTGCTTGGTGGCCTGGCTGTACGTATAGTACCGCTCGATCATCACGCCGATGGAATAGATGGACATGAGCGCCAGGACGATGACGACAGCCCAGGCCACTCCGCCCATGTGCTCGGCCATGGTCCTCAGATCAAACTGCATCGCTCCTCCTGCTGGAGTGGAGAGTTTCGCTCCGGCCGTTTCCTTAAGACAGCTTGAAGTTCACCGTCACGGTCATGATGACCGGCACCGGCACGCCGTTGAGGAGGGTGGGGGTGTAGACCCACTGCTTGACCGCGTCGATGGCGGCCTGGTCGAGCAGGGGAATTCCGCGCAGGACCTTGACATCGGTCACCCTGCCCTGGGGGCTGATGGTGCACTCCAGGATCACCACCCCCTGGACGCGCGCCTGCTTGGCGATGTCCGGGTAGGTCGGAGGCACGTTCTTGAGCTTCTTGGGCTCCTTGATCTGGCCCCCCACCCGGACGGCCTGGGTCGGGGGAGGCGGAGCGTCGGGCAGACCGCCCACGACGCCGCCCACCACACCACCTGGGACGCCGCCCTCGACGCCTCCGGCCACTCCGCCCTCGACGCCGAGGTCGATCCCCTCGTCCGGCTTGACCTGCTCGGGGACCTCGAGGGGAGCCGTGAACCTGGGCGCCTCCTGGATGACGGGCTTGGACTGGACCTTGGGCGTCACGGGGGCCTTGGGCGCCGGAGGGGGCGGGGGTGGAGGGGGCGGCGGCGGGGCCGCCGGCTCCACGAAGAACGCCCTCACCGCGGAGGTCGGCTCGGGGAGCTCCTGCGATGTGAGCAGCGGCACCACGATGACGAACAGGAGCACGATGGCGTGTAGGGCGAGGGATACGGGCAGGGTATAGGACTGCTTGGTCTTGTGGGCGACGACGTCAGACTCGATCAGGTCCTCGAAAAGACGCTGCTGCATTGAAACGCCTCGCTTTCCCGGATCCCTTTGAGGTGACAGGCAGAAGCCGATTCTAATGCTCGATTTCTCAGGGTGTCAAGACCGCCGCCCAGGTGGTGCCGGCGCCGGGACAGACGCAGCCCCCTCCAACCACTTGGACACCGGAGGGTCCGAGCCGGTT
>Ga0184632_10001331_pt1 | contig 10070 bp, 9 predicted proteins | sample PLM31_50_b1_FD_133153 | JGI IMG/M metagenome (GOLD analysis project Ga0184632, IMG submission 133153) | Groundwater sediment microbial communities from an aquifer in East River, Colorado, USA - PLM3-1_50_b1 | ecosystem: Environmental > Terrestrial > Soil > Riparian zone | place: USA: East River... | reverse complement strand
GCGGCCCGGCCCAAGTTCGCGTACTTCCCGTTCGGCGGCGGCGCCCGCCTGTGCATCGGCGAGCCCGTCGCGTGGATGGAGGGGGTGCTCATCCTCGCTACCCTCGCGCAGCGATGGCGGTTCCGTCTGGAAGCGGGGCCGCCGGTGGAGCCGCAAGCCCTCATCACCCTGCGCCCGCGCCACGGCGTGCGCATGAGAGCGGAACTGCGAGCGTAGCGCGATTCATTCGCCCCGGGGCCGCGAAACGGACCCGCTCGAGGAGCGGCGGCGAATTCACTTCGCCGCCGCGGAAGACGCGAGCGGGGGTTGCTGGGCACCTTCGCGGAGCGAAGCTGCCCCAGCGCGTCCTCGCTGACGCTCGGACGACAAGGGGGTGCGCCGCTAGCACCCCTTGCTCATTGAAGACGCGTTAGGGCGTGGTCTTCGCGGTCTTCTCCGCCACCCAATGCCGCTGGTAGTAGTGGTTCGGCCCCGGCGGTTTGGGGTCCTTCGGCGGGCGGCGGAAGGCCGCCTCGATCCGTCCCTTCAGCTCGCCGGGATTCTCGAGCGCGTCGAAGAGCGCGCCGATCGCGAACAGCGTGACGATACCGCCGCCGACGAGCACCAGGGGAACGAGCAGGATGAACAGGAACTGTAGGATGGCCTCGCCGGTCATGTCCTCGTCATCCTCACTGGATCCTCATGCGGCCGCGGAAGCCGTCCTCGTAGGAGTGATAGAACTGCAGGCTCTCCTCCGGATAGCGCCAACAGTAGCACCCCGAGCCGTTGTCGAAGTCGATCAGCCAGAGGCCCTTGACCTCGATGCCCATGTCCATCAGCGCCTGCGCCCAGGCCCCGACGATCCCCTCGATCCGACCCTGAACCTCGGTCGTCGCCATGCCTTCCGCGGTGCCGGACCCCAGGTCGGCCACCCGCTGGTAGGCGGCCTCCGTCAGGCGACGCACCTCCGGCAGGAGGGCGGCGGCCTCGTCGTAGGAGAAGACCTTCTTCTCGGAGTCAGCTTCCGGCATCATGCCTCCGCCATTGCACTTGGGATGAAGCCGAGGCAGCGGCCTCGCCGCGGAAATTATAGCAGCGCCGCGCGGCCGCCGTCTCCTTGACCCCCTGCGTGACGGGGCCTAGAATCGCTTCACACTGGCGAAGGAGCCCGCGGCGTGCGGGCCGAGAAAGCGATGCCCGACGCGCCGTCCCATGGCGCCAGCTTGACGGTCCTCGGCGGTCCTCTCAAGGGCAAGACGCTGCTTCTCGAGGACGCCGTCGATGAGATCCTCGTTGGCTCCGATCCCGATTCCCGGCTCTGCCTGGACCTGCCCGGGGTCAGCCCCATCCACGCCCGGATCTGGCTCGACCTCGCGGGGGCGACGGTCTACGACACCCGAAGCGCCCGGGGCGTCTACATCAACGACACCCGCGTAGACGGCGAGGCGCCGATGCACGACGGCGACATCCTGTGGCTCGGTGCCCCCGGCCAGGAAGACAGCGTGATGATCCAGTTCCGCGGTCCGGCGGGCATCATCCCGGCAACGGGTCCGCCGGCGGCCAGCGTCGCGGCATGGGGCGAAGAGCCGGCGATAATGTCGTCCGACGACGAGCTGGCCTTCGATTTGGACCCGCCGGGGGCGGCAACGGATGACGAGCCGGCCTTCGTCCTGGAGCCGCCGCCACGCCCGCCGCCAGCGACGGCCGCGAAGGCGGCTCCCCCGGCCCCGCCACCGCCGAAGTCTGCCGACGCCGAACCGCTGGCCGGCTTGCTCGACGAGTTCGCGTTCTTGGAAGAGCCCACGGCGGCGGCGGCGCCGGCTCCACCGCCGGCCCCGCCCATCCCCACGGCGCCGAAGCCTTCCGCTGTCGACGAGTTCCGCGCGGCGACGGCGATGGCCGACGAGTTCCTCGTCGACTCGCCCGACACCGCGGCCGAGCCGACCTGGTCGGCGCCTTCCCGCGAGCCGATCATGGGCGGCGACGAGGCGTTTTTCGTCGACGAGCCAGGCGCCGAGGAAGCGCCGCCGATGTCCCCATTGCCGACGGAGCCGCCCCCGTTGCCGGTGACACCGCCCCCGATTCCCCGCGCGGCGCCCGTTCCTCCGACGCCTTCGGCACCGACCGCGAAGCCGGAGGCCAGCCCAACGCCTCGGCGGGCGGAGCGACCTGCTCCGCCCGCCGAGAGGCCTCTGGCAGCCGAGCGGCCTTCACGGCCGCGGTCGGAGCGTCCCCCGCAGGAGCGGCCGCGGGCGGACCGCGCCGAACGCGCCGCGCGGCCGGCGGCGGGACCGCCGATCGGGCGCTACGCGGCCATCGGCGTCGTGGTCCTCGCCCTGCTCGCCGTGGGCGGCTTCTTCCTGAAGCAACAGATGGCGGCGCCGTCGATCCAGTCCATCTCGCCGGCCCGGGTGCGGGCGGGCGAGATGGTGACGGTAACCGGCCGCAACTTCTCGTCCACGCCGTCCGACAACCTCGTGCGCTTCGAGGGCACCCGCAACGGCCGCGTCGTCAGCTCCACCCCCGTCCAGCTTCAGGTCGAGATCCCCGACGTGCCGGCCACGATCGGCCGGCCCAACAGCGTGCCGGTTACGGTGACGATCGGCGGCCGCGCCTCCGATCCGTTCCTCATCGCCGTGTACCAGGCGCCGCGGATCCACGGCCTGTCGCCGGCCGTGGCGATGCCGGGAGAGGAGGTCGTCCTCGAGGGCAACGGTTGGGGTCAGGGCGCCGCCGTGCGGTTCGGGAACGTGGACGTACCCATCGTGGACGTCACGAGCTCGACGATCAAGGTGCGCGTGCCGCCGATCAGCGGTCCGCCGGGGACCTCGGTGCCGGTCGTCGTTTCGATGGGCGCCGATCCCTCGAACCCCGCTCCCTTCATCCTGGGCCGGCTGCCCCTCATCCTCTCCCTGGAGCCCCGAACGGCCGGGGCCGGCGAGACGATCACGATCGACGGACGCGGCTTCACGCGCGACCCCGCGCGCGACCAGGTCCGCATCGCGGGCTCGCGCGCCGTCGTGGGCTCGAGCAGCGAGGAGCAGCTGAAGTTCGTGGTGCCCTTCGTCGATGCGCCGGCGGGGGAAGTGCCGGTGGAGGTAAGGGTGGCCGGTCTGGAGAACATGGCCCAGACGACGCTGAATCTCTCCCCCCCCGCCGATCCGGTCGACCTGCGTTTCTCGGCCGAGCCCTTCGACGATGAATCGGGGCACGCCCACGCCGCGGTGACCACCGCCCTCGGCCCCACTTTCGTGCTGAGCGCGGTGGCCGGACACTCCGCCTTCGCGCGAGCGTTCGAGACCCAGCGCCGGCTGAACGAGGCCGCCGCCGCCCTGAAGGCGTCGCGCGACGCCGACATCGAGGTGCGGGTCGCGGACAACGGGTACGGCCTCTTCCTTTCCGGCAACAGCCAACCCCTCCTGGAGGCGAGGCCAGAGGACGCCGCCGCGTACAACGAGGATTGGACGAAGCCGAGAGGCCGGGCGGGAGCCGTGACGCCCGGACGCCTCGCATCGTGGTGGAGCGCCGTGCTGCGCGACCTCGTCCTGCTCCTGGTCCGCGGCGAGAGGCCGCACTATGCCGTCGCCCTCGCGCCGGACGGCAAGGTGCTCGGCGACCTCTTCGACGCCGCGCGCAAGGCCGCGTCCAGCGGCGTGCCGCGCTCGGTGCTGGCGCAGAGCCGGCCGCCGCTACGCCCCGGTCTGCGCGTGCTCGCCCTCCGGGTGCCGGTCTCGGTGCCGCTCCCGGCCGGTGAGGCGCTCGCCGCGCCGGTGACTCCGACCGCGAGCGTGCCCAAGCTGGCCCTGGCCGGGGACTGGTCGGGCACCGAGACCGAGGCCGGCGAGAGGCGGTTCGTGACCGCGACCTTCGTGCCGCCCACGGGCAGCCTGACCTACCAGCGCGCCCTCACCATTACCGTGAGCCTGGCGAACGTCGAGCAGGGCCGGGACGGGAGCGTGCGCTTCGAGGCGCAGGCCGGGCGGGGTCTCCACTACTACGCCGGGAAGTGGGACGGCCAGAAGATCACCGGGCGGATCGCGTCCGACCCCACGGGCCAGACGGTGATCGGGAACTTCGAGCTGGAGAAGCGGTAGCCCGCGCCCTACGCGATGGTGACGTCCTTGCAGAGGTAGACGTCCTGGATCGCGTTCAGGAGCTGGACGCCTTCAGCCATCGGCCGTTGGAACGCCTTGCGCCCTGAGATGAGGCCCGTTCCCCCGGCCCGCTTGTTGATCACGGCGGTGCGCACGGCTTCCGCGAAGTCGTTCTCGCCGGAGGCGCCGCCGGAGTTGATGAGACCGGCCCGGCCCATGTAGCAGTTCGCGACCTGGTAGCGCGTCAGGTCGATCGGGCTCGTCGAGGTGAGCTTCTCGTAGACGCGCTTGTCCGTCTTGCCGTAGGGGTTCTCCTTGCCGGAGAGCGCCAGGTAACCGCCGTTGTTCTCGGGCAGCTTCTGCTTGATGATGTCCGCCTCGAGCGTGACTCCGAGGTGGTTGGCCTGACCGGTGAGGTCGGCGGCGAGGTGGTAGTCGGCCTCCTTCGTCTTGAAGGCGCTGTTGCGCAGGTAGCACCACAAGATCGTCGCCAGCCCGGCCTCGTGGGCCTGCTGGAAGGCCTCGCCCACCTCCACGATCTGCCGGGCCGACTCGGCGGATCCGAAGTAGATCGTGGCCCCGACGGCCACTGCCCCCATGTCGGCGGCCTGTTTCACGCGGGCGAACATGATCTGGTCGAACTTGTTGGGGTAGGTGAGGAACTCGTTGTGGTTCACCTTCAGGATGAACGGGATCTTGTGCGCGTAGCGGCGCGCCACCGCGCCCAGCACGCCGAGGGTGGAGGCCACGGCGTTGCACCCGCCCTCGATGCCGAGCTTCACGATCGCCTCGGGATCGAAGGTCGCCGGGTTCTTGGCGAAGGACGCCCCCGCGGAGTGCTCGATGCCCTGGTCCACGGGCAGGATGGACACGTAGCCGGTGCCGGCGAGGCGGCCGTGGGAGAAGAGCTGCTGGAGGCTGCGCAGCACGCGCACGGGGCGGTCGGAAACGCCGTGGACGCGGTCGACGAAGTCCGGGCCCGGCAGGTGCAGCATGTCGCGCGGGATGCCCTCGCAGCGATGCTCGAGCAGGGCGCGGGCGTCGGGTCCGAGCAGGTCCTCGATGCCCTTGATCCCGCGGGCGCCCGTGGTTTCGATGGCCTTGGCGGTGCTCATGTGGTCGTCCTCCGCAATCAGTTCAGGCGCGCGGCCCGGCCTCGCAGCTCGGCCACCTTGGCGGCGAGCTCAGAGGCGTCGGCGCATCGAGGCCGCAGAGCGAGATAGCTTTCGAGGTCGGCGGCCGCGGCCGCATAGCAGTCCAGGGCCGCATACAGCACTCCCCGGTCCCGCAGCTCGTCGGCACTGTCCGGCTCCAGGCTTCGCAGCATCTCCACCACCCGCAGCGCGCGTTCGTAGTCGCCGGCCTTCACGTAGATGCCCTTCAGGTTCCGCAGCATGCGGCCCAGGATCGCCTTGCGGCTGCAGGGCGCGAGCATGGCCGGCGCCAGTTGGAGGCGGCCGGAGTAGATCCGGTCGAGCCGCCGCTGGCAATCCTCAAGGGTCAGCACGGTGCCCCGGTGGAAGGGATCGACGAGCAGCGGCGCCGCGTCGGCGGACACGCGCACCACGAAGTGACCCGGCAGTCCGACGCCTTCCAGCGCCAGCCCCGCCCGGCGCGCCACTTCGATGTATACGGTGCACAGCGAGATGGGAATGCCGGTTCGACGGTCGAGGACGTCGTTGAGGAAGCTGTTGCGCGGGTCGTAGTAGTCTTCGGTGTTGCCGTGGAAGCCCTCTTCTTCGAAGAGCAGGCGGTTGAGGGCCGGCACGAGCGCGGCCGCGTTCCCATCGCCGGTCCGGGCGCGCAGCGCGGCGCCCAGCGCGTCCAGGCGGGCCAGGTAGTGGTCGGGGTCGAGGTCGGGATACTCCTCGCCGGCGATGAGCAGCGACGCCTCGGCCAGGTCCACGGCCGCGTCGGGACGGGCCGCCATCTCGCGGAAACGCAGGCTCGACAGGGACTCCGTCACGCTCGCACGCCCTCCGATGGAGGCGATTATACTCGGGCCTGACGGAGGAAGAATGATGTCCAACAGAAGTCCTATTCGCGGCGTCCTGGCCGCAAGCCTGACTCTCCTGTCGTTGGCGCTCGTCCACTGTGACGATGACAATCAAGCGGGAGGCACCCCCACGGCGCCCCAGCGCTCCGGCTCGCTCAGCGTATCCATCGCCGCCACCCCCACCTCGGGGCGGGCGCCTTTGGAAGTGGCTTTCACGTCGGACGTCTCGGGGGGCCAGGGCCGCGACAGCTACATCTATTCCTGGGCCTTCGGCGACGGAACCGCGTCCTCGGAAGCAAACCCGCGCATCCGTTTCACCAACGGTGGCGCCTACAACGTGACGCTGCGCGTCATCTCGGGGAACGACGCGGTCGTCAGCGCCCCGATCAGCGTGCGGGTGGACGGCGACGTGCGTCTGAGCTGCTTCGTCGAGCCCGAGGAAGGGTCGGCGCCGCACACGGTCAGCTTCCGCGGCGAGGCCACCGGCGGCAACGGGCAGATCACCTACCTCTGGCGGCTCGGCGACGGCGCCACCTCGGCCGAGCGCGCTCTGGACCACCTCTACTCGGCTCCCGGGACCTACCTGGCCACGCTCACCGCCACCAGCGGCACCGCCAGCGCCACCTGCGCGGACGAGATTCGCGTCTTCGGCGCCCTGACCCCGATCTGCAAGGCGACCCGCACGGGCGCCCTCAGCGTGAAGTTCAACGTGGTGCCGAACTACTGCTTCCGCGGCGGCTGCACCTATCTCTGGAACTTCGGCGACGGCACCAGCGAGGGCATCGAGCGGCCGCTGCACGCCTATGGCGCGCCTGGCTTCTATACCGCCACCGCTACGGTCAAGACCGGCGGCGCCACCGGAACCTGCTCGATCGATGTCAACGTGAACTAGGGAAATTCAAACCGCTCCTCGGCGGTGCCGGCGAGCGCCGCCGCCACCAGGCCGGGGACGTCCAGCATCTCCTCCGCCCGCGCCACGTCCTCCGACCGGGCGGCGGTGGCGGGGTGCCGCGGCACGAAAAGCTGGCAGCAGTCCTGGTCCGGCAGCGTGCTCACGGCGAAGGTGCCGATGCGGCGCGCCTGGGCCGTGATCTCCTCCTTGTCCATGCCCACCAGCGGCCGCAGCACGGGCCCGCGCGCGGCTTCGTCGATCACCGCCATGTTGTCGAGGGTTTGGGAGGCGACCTGGCCCAGGCTCTCGCCGGTGACGAGCGCGCGCGCCCGATGACGCCGGGCCAGGCCCTCGGCGATCCGGACCATGAACCGCCGGTACAGCACGACGCGCAGGGGAGCGGGGCAGGCGGCCACCACCGCCTGCTGCACCGGACCGAAGGGGACCTGGAGCAGGCGCGTGCGGAGCTGCCACCGGGTGAGGATGCGGGCCAGCTCTCGCGTCTTGTCGATGGTGCTGCGGTCCAGCAGCGGGAAGGCGTGGAAGTGCGCCAGCACCACGCGGCAGCCCCGCTTCATCATTCGCCATGCCGCCACCGGCGAGTCGATCCCCCCGGAGATGAGGGCCAGCACCCGGCCGGAAGCGCCGACGGGGAACCCGCCGGGACCCGCGTGCTTGTCGAAGGAGTAGAGGATCCGATCGCGCAGGACCTCGATCCACACCGTCAGCTCGGGGTTCTCGAGGTCGACGCGCACGCCGGTGGCGGTGTGGACCGCCGCGCCGACCTCGCGGTCGATCTCGGCGGAGTTGCGCGGGAACGACTTGTCGGAGCGGCGGGTGGTGATGCGGAACGACCCGAAGCGCGCCCCTTGCAGCCCTTCGACGGCCGCCCGCTTGAGCGCCTCCAGATCGGCGGGCACCTCGCCGGTGCGCGAGAAGTTCGCCACGCCGAAGACCGTTTCCACGCGCTCCCGCACGGTCTCCCACGGAGCCTCGTCGGGGAGCTGGACGGAGATGCGCGAAGAGACGGGCTGCACGGTAACGCCCGGGAGGTCGGACAGGACCCGGCGCAGGTTGTCGGCCAGCCTCTCCACGAAGAAGGGGCGGTTGCGTCCCTTCAGCGCGATCTCGTGATAGCGCACGATGATGTTCATGGATAGAGGGTCGGCTTCCAGTCCTCCTTCTCGAAGCGCATCCCCCGGGCCTCCGCGGCGCGCTGGACGTCGGACATGGCCGAGGCGTTGCCGCACGTCATGAGCACGGTGCCCGCGGGGGCCATGCGCTCGTGGAGCGCGTCGAGCGGCGCGCCGGCCGGAAGCGTGGGCCGCACCGCCTTGCCGAGGGCGGTCCGGGCCGCCTCGACCCCGTTCCCGCTCGTCTCCGCCGTCGCGAGGTCCTCTTCTTCCTTCATGGGCATGCGGAGCAGGAGGCGGAGGAGGTTGCTCACCCGCCCCTGCCCGAGCGACGGATCGTGGCCTGAACGCGAGGGCCGGCTCACCGTGGCCAGATAGGCGACGTCGATCCGGCCCTCGGCGGCGATCGTCTCCAGCTCGCGGTGGTACGCCAGCTCCTCGGCGGTGCGGTTGCCGTGGAGGAGGGTGTAGCGAGTGGCATCACGCCGCCCCTGGCCGGCCGCGAAGTCGAGCTGCTTCAGCATGGAGACGAAGGGGGCGAGGCCGCTGCCGCTGGCCACCATCAACACGTGGGGAAGGCCGGCCGCGCGCTTGGCGAGCGTGAAGTCGCCGGCGATGCGGTCGAAGTAGATCACCTCGTCGTCCTTCCCCGGCTCGATCCGGAAGAGGGACTCGGTGAGACGGCCGGGCCGGCCCTCCTCGTCCGTCTCCCGCACCACGTAGAACTCGAGGAAGCCCTCCTGCTGCGTCTCGTACGGGGCGGAGGAGATGGAGTATGCGTGGCTGACGGGCCCTCGCCGCTGCACGCCCGTGGCGTCGAGGTCGGGGACGAAGCGCACCTTTCCGCCCGCGTCGGTCACCCGGCGGGTCAGCGCGCAGTCCTCACGCCGCAGCGCGATGTACTGCCCCGCCTCGTACTCGGGAAAGCGGCTGCCCGCGGCGGGCCGCACGCGGAAGATCCCGAGGATGGGGGAGAGCGATTGCCAGGAGACGGCGAAGCCCGTCTTTCGTTGCACCATCGTCGCCGTTAGCTTACGCCAAACGACGCGCGCATATAATCGCGCCTCAGATGGCTTCCGCCGCCGATTACCGGTTCTGCGCGCGCTGCGGCGGGAAGCTGGCCCCGCGGCTGTTGAAGGAGAACGAGCCGTTCCGGCTGGTTTGCGGGGACTGCGGCTTCATCTTCTACCTCGACCCGAAGATCGCGGCCTGCACGATCTGCATGGTGGACGGGGGCATCGTGCTCGCGCGGCGTGGCATCGAGCCGGAAGTGGGGAAGTGGGTCTTTCCGGGCGGGTTCGTGGATCGTGGCGAGGCGGTGACGGTGGCGGCGGTGCGGGAGACCCAGGAGGAGGTGAACCTCAGGGTCAGCCTGCTCGGGATCCTGGACGCCTACTCCTTCCCGGGGAGCGACGTCGTGGTCATCGTCTATGCCGCCGACGTCGTCGGCGGGGAGCTCAAGGCGTGCGACGAGTGCGTCGAGGTCCGCACGTTCGCCCCCGAGGCGATCCCGTGGGACGAGCTGGCCTTCCCCAGCACTCGGGCCGCGCTGCGGGATTACCTGCGCCGCTTCTTCCCGCGCGTGCGCGTGCCGCGGTAGGCCATGGACACCGCCGAAGCCTTCATCGACGCGCAGTTGCTCGTCTCCAAGGGGGAGACGCAGGAAGCGCACCGCTCGCTGGACGCGCTGCTCGCCGCGGAGCCCGCGCATCTGGGCGCCCTGCTGCTGAAGGCGCGGCTCCTGCTCGAAGCGCGCAATGACCCGGAGGCGCTGATCGTGCTCGATCGGGCGGTGACGGCCTGGCCCCGGTCGGCGCCCGCCCTCGACGCCCGCGCCCGCTGTCTGCACGCCCTCGGCCGCGACGAGGAGGCGCTCGCCCAGGCGCAGGAGGCCCGGGCCCTCCTCAACGAGGGCGACAACTTCCGCCACGCGGGCTCGGTCTATCTCACGATGGTGTGGTGCCTGCGGGAGCTGC
>Ga0184632_10001330_pt1 | contig 10071 bp, 4 predicted proteins | sample PLM31_50_b1_FD_133153 | JGI IMG/M metagenome (GOLD analysis project Ga0184632, IMG submission 133153) | Groundwater sediment microbial communities from an aquifer in East River, Colorado, USA - PLM3-1_50_b1 | ecosystem: Environmental > Terrestrial > Soil > Riparian zone | place: USA: East River... | reverse complement strand
TGTGCCCGTACTGGCCGGTCAGCATGCTGGCGCGCGAGGGGCAGCACAGCGGCGTGGTCACGATCGCGTCGGTGAAGCTCGTTCCGTTCGCGACCACCCGGTCGGTCAGGTTTGGCATCGTCCCCGGCCGCAGCGTCGGCAGCGCTTGATCGTCGGTGACGATGAGGACGACGTTGGGTGGCGTCGGCCCCTTCCCCGTGCCGGCCGCCGTCGCGCCCGGGTCGCTCGACGGCCGGCCCACGGGACCCGGCGGCCTCGCGGGGTCCGGCCCCGCGGGACCTGGCCGGGCGGCTCAGCGGCGGGCGCTCCTCGACGGGCCGAGCGGGCCGCACGCCGGGCAGTCGGCCCGGCGGCAGGAGCGCTCGTAGTCGCCGCGGCCGATACCGTCCAGCACCGCCTCGAGCAGCCCACGCTGCTCCTCGAGCTCGGCCGGGCCGTAGCGCCGGCTGCGGATCTCCGGCTCGTGACCGCCCAGGTAGCAGTAGGAGGCGGTGCAGCCGTCCGGTAGCTGGCCGAGCTCGCGCAGGGCCAGCGCGTACAGGCCGAGCTGGTCGAGGCCACCGGGCCCGGCCTCCGCGGGCCGGCCCGTCTTCCAGTCGACGAGCTCGACGTCGGCGCCGTCGCGGAAGACGGCGTCGATGCGGCCGCGCACCACCCAGCGGCCGGAGCGGAGCGCGACGCCGACCTCGGCCTCGGGGGCGGGCAGGCTCGCGTACCTGGTGGCCGCGAAGTTCCGGGTCGCCCGTTCCACCAGCCCAGGCTCGGGTGTGGACGCGCCCGCCCCCTCGCCGGCCAGGTCGCCCACGTCGACCAGGTCGGGCAGGGTCCGGGCGCGCCGCTCGAGCAGCCGGTGGACGACCGTGCCGAGCCGCGCGGCCGGGTGCGGCGGCGCGGGGAGCGGCCGGACCACCGTCCAGTAGAACGCCCGCGGGCAGCCTGCGTAGGCGAGCACCTGGCTGACCGAGAGGATCCGGGGCGGTTCGGGCCGGGGCGCCGGCCCCTGGGCGAGACTGGTCTCCACCAGGCGGCGCTGCGCCGCGAGCGCGGCTGTGAACGCGTCCGCCTCGCCGGGGGGCACGCGCGCGAGCAGGACGGACGGGTCTCGGCGGGCCAGCTCCACCGCTGCCGCGGCACCCTCGGGGAACACTGGGTCGTCCTTCTCCTCGGGCCGCAGGGCGGCGGGCGGCCACTGGACGCGGTCGCGCAGCCGCTCGGTCAGCGGGCTCGCGACCGGCTCCTCCGTTCTGGTCAGCACCTCGACCGCGGGGTGGGCGGCCGCCTCGAGCCAGAACACGCCGGGCCCCTTGGGCGTCTTCTCCGATCCCTGGTACCACCACGCCGACGTCAGCACCAGGAGCTGCTTGGCCCTGGTGATGGCGACGTAGAAGAGGCGGCGCTCGTCCTCGAGGGCACGCTCGACGAGCGCGGCCTGGAACGCCCTGGAGTTCCCCCCGAACCGGGGCAGGTGGACCGCGTCCTCGCGCAGCTCGTAGGGGAACCCCTGGGCCCGCCGCGGGTCGGCGACCCGTGCGTCCGGGAAGATCCCATGCTTGGGTGAGCCGTCCTCCTTGGTGCCGGCCGACAGCCCGGCCACGACCACCATCGGAAACTCGAGCCCCTTGGCCATGTGCACGGTCATGAGCTTCACCGAGTCGGCTGGCGCGGGCTGGATCGCCTCGACCGGTTCGACTGCCTCCTCGACTGCGTCCAGGTAGGCCAGGAACGCGGGCAGCGACGGGAGGCCCTCGACAGGGGCGAAGGCGGCCACCCGGTCGAGGAACGCGGCCAGGTTCTGGCGGGCCGACTGGGCCCGCCGGTCGCTCGACGCCGCCAGCTCGGCCCAGACCCCGGTCCGCTCCAGCACGGCCTGGACCAGGTCGAGCAGGGGCGCGTCGGCGGCGGCCCGCAGCGCGCGCAGCTCGGCGCGGAACGCCCCCAGCCGAGACCGGGCCTCGTCGTCCAGGCCCTCGACCTCCTTGAGGTGGTCGAGGGCCTCCGACAGCGCGAAGGACACGTCGCCCGGGTCTGGGTCCTCGCCGGGCAGCCCCTCCTTGAGTCCCCGGTTGTGCCTGGCGGCCCAGCGCGCCAGCCGGACCAGGTGGCGGTGGCCGAGCCGCCACCGCGGCCCGAGCAGCAGCCGGGTCAGGGCGACGTTGGCCCCCGGGTCGTCGACCACCCGCAGGACACTGACCAGGTCGACGATCTCCGGGGTCTCGAGCAGGCCAGACAGGCCGACCACCTCGACGGGCACGTCGCGCTGCTCGAGCGCCTCACGGAGCGGGCCGAGCAGGCGCTTGGAGCGCACCAGGACGGCGACCTCCCGCCAGGCCGGCCACGTCCTGGCGGCAGGGTCGGCGCCGGGTAGGCCCTCGGCGTGGGCAGCCGCAACCTGGTCGGCGACGAAGGCGGCCTCGGCGTACTGGTCGGCGAGCAGGGCGGCCCGCACCTGGCCGTCGCCGTTGGCGGCGAAGGGGACGAGCGGCTGCCCGCCCCGGCGCTCCGCCGGGATCGTGTCGATGACGGTGTTGGCCAGCTCGAGGATGCGACGACCGGAGCGGAAGTTGGTCGACAGGGGCAGCGGGCCGTCCACACCCCGGCCCGCGCACGGGAAGTGCGCCGCAAACGACAGCAGGTTGTACATGGTCGCGCCGCGGAAGGCGTAGATGGCCTGGCGGGCGTCGCCGACCGCCATGATGGACGCGCCCTCGAGGCAGAGCCGCTGCATGAGCCGGCGCTGGGCGATGTTGGTGTCCTGGTACTCGTCGAGCAGGACGTGGGGGAAGCGGACGCGCAGGGCTTCGGCGAGCTCGGGGTGGCCCTCGACCAGCTCGACCGCCTTGCCGACCTGGTCACCGAAGTCGATCCGGCCCCGCCGCCGCTTCTCCTCGGCGTAGCGCTCGACCAGCCGGGCCAGCTCGATCCGCTCCCTGGCCGCCTGCACCTGCCAGTCCGGCAGGCGCTCGCCGCCGTCGGCCCGCTCGATCAGCCGCAGCGACGCAGCCACGACCTGGCTCGGCGGGACCAGGTGGTCGGAGCACGCGGCGGCCAGCTCGAGGGTCTTGCGGATGGTCGCGCCGGCCGTGCGCACGTTCAGGTGCTCGAAGCGCTCACCGTCAAGGATCCCGAGCAGGATCTGGTACTGCTGAGCCTCACTCAGCAGGTCGGCGTCGGGCTCGATGCCGACCCGGACGCCGTAGGCCTTGACCAGGTCGGCCGCGAACGCGTGGTAGGTGTCGACGGTGACCTCGTCGCCCAGCCCGGGGCGGCGCTGGGCGAGGGCGTCGCGGACCCGCTCCTCCAGCTCGACCGCGGCCTTGTTGGTGAACGTGAGCCCGAGCACCCCGGCGGGCGGGACGCCGAGCCGGTCCACCAGGTAGACGATGCGCGCGGCCATCACGGCGGTCTTGCCCGACCCGGCACCGGCGACGACGTGCACCGGCCCGAGGGGGGCGGCGATCGCCGCCCACTGCTCCGGGGTGGGGTCGCGGTCCCGCAGGGCCGCCCGGATGCTCGGCGTCACCGTGCCCGAGAGCGTGGCCGTCATGGCCCCTCCCCTTGCTCGCGGCCGTTCCCCGAGGTGGTCAGCCCGGCCGGTGGCTGCGTGGGGGCGAGGAAGCTCTCGCCCTGCGGCCACATCGGACAGATCGTCTTGAACTGGCAGAACCGGCAGTCCGCATGCGGGTTCGGGTCGAACGCCTCGCCAGCGGCCCCGTCGAGCAGGGCCAGCAGGCGCTGCTCCACCTGCTGGGCGTGGTCGGGGCCCGGGTGCTGGCTGACCCGGGTGAACCGGCCCTGCCTGGGCCTGGCCGGGTAGACGAGCTGCATCTCGACGGGCGAGCCCAGCGCGGCCAGCTCGGGGTCGCGGAGCGCGGCCAGGTAGTAGATCGCGAGCTGGAGGGAGCTCCCGGCCTGGTCCTCCGTTGCGAGGGTCCGCCCGGTCTTGTAGTCGAGCAGGGCGATGCCGTCGCCGAGCCTGTCGATCCGGTCGATACGTCCCCGGATGAGGTGCCCGCCCACCTCGATGGCGAAGTCGATCTCGAAGGCGAGCGCCCGCTTGGCCGCCTCCCACTCGCTGCGGTGCCATAGCTTGAGCATGTCCATGCCGTCACGCCAGAACTGGTGGGCGACGGCCCGGGAGGGGAACCAGGCCGGGTCGAACCGCTCGCGGTAGGCCGCCTTCAGCGCCTCCGGCCCGTCGGCGATCTCGCCCTTTGCCGCCAGCTCGAAGACGGTGTGCATCAGCTTGCCGAACGCCATCTGGTAGGAGGTCCGGTCGTCCAGCCCGGCCACGCTGCCGAAGAAGTAGCGCAGATGGCAGTCCTCGTAGGTGCCGATCCGGGAGTACGACGTCCGCAGCCTGCCCTCGGCAGCGATCGGCTCCGGGTCGCTGGTCCAGTCCCGCCGCCACCACCAGGACCTGGGGTCGAGCCCCGGCATCGCCGCGAGCGTGCTCGCCGCGGCCAGCCGCTCGGCCGCCTGGCGGTCCCGGTCGGTGAGGACGCGGCGCAGTTCGCCGGCCGCCTCCAAGGGCTCGAGCGGGGTCTGGTCCGGAGCTGACGGCTCGCGCGGCAGCTCGACGCCGAGCTCGGCGAGGAAACGGGACGGCTCGCCACGGCCCTCGACCCTGGACCAGGTGAACACCGCGCGGTCCCGGGCTCGGCTGGCGCCGAGCACGAAGCGACGGCGTTCGGCATCCAGGATGGCCCGGGCCTTGGCCACCGGGTCCAGGTCGCCGTCCAGCCGCCACGCCTCGAAGAGCCCCTGGGGCCAGGCCGTCCGCGGCAGCGAACCCTCCAGGCAGCCGGCCACGACCACGACGCCGTACTCCTGCCCCTTGGCCGCGTTGACGCTGAGCAGGGCGACGGCATCCCCCTTGGCCATGGCCGGCGGGAGCCAGGGGTCGCCGGCGAAGTCGGCCCGCTCGACCACGTCCAGGTAGGTGCGCATGCTGGCGCCCGGGCGGCCGTCCACGAACAGGGCCAGGGCACGCGAGAAGGCGGTCAGGGCGTCGAGCTGGCGTTGGGCCTGCATGTTGGCCGGGTCGGCTTCGGCCCGCCTGACCAGCCGGGTGAACGCCGGGGCATGCCGCCAGACCTCCCAGAAGCAGGCGTCGGCGTCCAGCTCCTGGACCCAGCGTCCCGCCTGGTCGAGGAGACCGCAGAGGCCGGCCACCCGGCCGGCTACCCGCGCGTCCACTCCGAGGTCGCCCGCTGGCGCGCGCACGTGGCGGGCGAGTGTCCGGTCGGCGAGGAGCGCGGCTCGGCGCAGCGCGCGGAGCTCCTGCGGGCCGAGCCCGCCAAGGGGCGAGGTGAGCAGCTGTGGGACCAGCTCGTCGGCACGCTCCGGATCGAGCGCGAGCCGGAACAGGTTGAGGACGTGGCGGACGACCGGCTCGGCGACGAGCTGGCGCTCCCCCGCGCCGAGCCGGTAGGGGACGCCGTAGCGCTCGAGCGCCCGCCGGACGGGTCCGATCGTCCGGCGCAGCGACGGCAGCAGCACCGCCATCCTCCCGTAGGCGACCCCGTCGCGCTGGTGGGCCACGCGCAGCGAGCGGGCCACAGCGTCTGCCTCGTCGGCCGGGCCCGGGTAGCGGGCCACCTCGACGGCGGTCGCCCGGCCGCCCCGGAGCGCGACCGGCGCCTGCCCCTCCGCCTGCTGGAGGCGCTGGACGGCGTCGAGCCCGGCGCCCCCGAGCCTCCGGCTGTGCTCCATGCGGACGACCGCCGCCCCGAGCCGCCAGGCGTGGCCGGGCAAGGCCCCTGGGGTCGCCCCCCGGAAGGCGTCGGTCGTGCCGGCCGGATCGCCGGCCAGCACGGCGCGGGCGCCCCCGCCGACCAGCAGCTCGAGAAGCCGCCACTTGGCCGGGTCGAGCTCCTGGGCCTCGTCGACCAGCACCGTCGCCGACCGGGCGACCGTGGCCGCCAGCACCTCGGGGACGTCCTCGAGCAGGTCGCCGGCTTGGGCGAGCAGGCCGGCCTGGTCGACGGAGTCCTCCAGGGCGAGGCGCTCCCCATAGGCGGAGAGGAACGCGGCCCCGGGGGCCCAGGCCGCGGGGCCGCCGGCGCCGACCCGTTCGAGCAGGTCGTCGGGCCCGATCAGGCGCCGCTCGCAGGCGAGCACGAAGTCGGCCAGCTCGTCGGTGAAGGCGCGCGTGCCCACCAGCGGGGCGAGGCCACCCCAGTCGACCCCGTCCGCCTCCAGGAGCAGGGAGCGCACCAGCGACCACTGCTCGGGCCCGGAGAGCAGGCGCGGCTCGCCGCGGTACGGGAGCAGGTCGGCATGGCTGGTCACCAGGCCGCGGGCGAAGGCATGCCAGGTGACGCAGCCGAGCGCCCCGGTCGCCGCGGACGCCGACGCTGCCAGCAGCCGCTCGCTGGACGTGACGGCCGCCTGCCGGCTGGACGTCAGGAACACCGCCCCGCTTCCCGAGCCGGTCACCAGCGTGGGCATCATCGCCTCGAGCAGCGCGGTCTTGCCGCTGCCCGGGCCACCAAGCACGACGACGTTGCCTGGCGGCAGCAGGGCGGCCAGCTCGCCGGGTGGCGCGTCAGGAAGCACGGTCTGGGTCGTCATGTCCGCATCCTAGTCGGCGGGGGCGACGACGCCAGCCCGCCGTCCACAGGGTCGGCCTGGCAACCGGACCAGCCGCCGCGACGCAGGCCCTGTGGACGAGCGCGGGCAGGGGCCGGACGGGGCGGATAGGTTCGTGTCGCGGGCGGCCACGCCCAGCCGGCGAGACAACCCGGCACCTGGTGGACGGCGCCTGCCCAGGGCCGCCTGGTCGCCGGCGGCAAGAAGCGGCGGACTGGCGGAACCGACCGACTGGCCCACCGGGTGGGCGGAAATGGAGCGATCGGAGCGTGCGAGAGGAGGGGACCATCCGACCCTGGCAGTCATCTGGGCGGCCCGCGCTGGCGGTCGCCACCCTGGTCGCCGCCGTGCTGACCCTCCTGGGCGGGTGTGGTGGCGCCGGCCCGCAGACGCCGCCGCTGCGCACCTCAGCGGCCGAGCGGGCCTCGTGGCCCCGGTCGCCGGCGGACGCGGTCCCGGCGGTCGTCGAACGCGTGGTCGACGGCGACACCTTCGTGGCGCGGATCGGCGGACGGCGCGACCCGGTCAGGGTCATCGGCGTGGACACCCCCGAGACCGTCGCCCCGGGACGGCCGGTCGAGCGGTACGGGAAGCAGGCGTCCTCGTTCGCCGAGCGCTGGCTCGGTGGGGCCACGGTCCGGCTGGCCGGCGACGTCGAGCCCCGGGACCGGTACGGCCGCCTGCTCGCCTACGTCTGGCTGCCTGACGGGACCTTCTGGAACGCGCTGCTCGCGGCCGAAGGCTATGCTGAGCAGCTCACGATCCCGCCGAACGTCGCCTTCGCCGAGTTGTTCGGTCGCCTGGTCGCAGCGGCGCGCCAGCGGCACCACGGTCTCTGGGCGGCCCGCGACCCCACCACCCGACGCCGGACATCAGCGGCACGGGAGGTCAAGGCCCCGGTCCCCGGTCCCCAAAGGTTGTGAAGGCAACGGGACCCGCCGGCCCATGGCACAGGCGCTCTTGGGGGGCCGTGGGGGGAGCTCGCTCCCCCCACATGGAACGAGAACTGAGGTAGCTACGCTGCCCAGTCAGCTCCCACAAGACGGTGACTAAAGGCAACGGCCTGCCGTCCGGCGGGGCCCTGGTAGTCCCCCAACCACCAGTCCTCACAGCCGGACGGCGAGGCCGCCGCTACGCGAACCTGCTTCCCGCGCCTCCCGTGTCCTCCCGGCCAAGGCGTGACGGCCCCGGCCGTCCCAGCGGGCGGTAGTGCCTCGCACGTACGCCCCCCAGCGCCGCCGCGAATGCAGTCCCGTGTTCGCGTAACTGACAGTACGATAGGCATTCCTGTTCGTGCCGAGCCCGAGTCCAAATCGTTATCCGCCAAATTACCAGATCCGGCCGAACCTGTCTATGCCGGTGTGGTGCAGCCCCGGCGGTCGATCATCTCCCGGGACGCTCGGCCAAGCTGGCGATGATGGTCTGCTCCTTGCCGTCGCGGATCAGCTTCATCCGCACCTCCTGGCCGGGGGAGCCCAGGCGGATCTGCGCGGCCAGGTCGTTGCCGTTCTGGACCGCCTTCCCGTTGATCTCGGTGACCAGGTCGCCGACCCGGATGCCGGCCTTCTCGGCCGGCGAGCCGGGCTGGACCAGACCGATCAGCGCGCCAGCCCTGCCGATGGCCGGGGTGCTGATGTCGACCCCGAGGTAGCCGCTCTGGATCTTCTCGCCCTTGACGATCCGGGCGGCCGAGCTGGCGGCGGTGTCGATGGGGATCGCGAAGCCGACGCCCTCGTTGCCGCCGGACTCCGACCGGATCGAGTCGTTGATGCCGATCACCCGCCCGGCCCGGTCGGCCAGGGCGCCACCGGAGTTGCCGGGGTTGATCGGGGCATCGGTCTGGATGACCTCCAGCGCGGCGGTCGCGGTCCGCAGGCTGCGGTTGGTCGCGCTGACCACGCCCGCGGTGACCGTCTGGTCCAGCCCGAACGGGCTGCCGATGGCCACGGCGGTCTGGCCGACCTGCACGTCGACCTTGAGGGCGAGGGCGGCGGGCTTCAACCCGGCCCGCTCCACCTTGACGACGGCGATGTCGTTGCCGTTGTCGCTGCCGAGCACCTTGCCGCGTACGGTGCTGCCGTCCTGGAAGCGGATGGCCACCGAGCTGACGCCGTTCACGACATGGGCGGCGGTGAGGATGAAGCCGTTCTTGTCGTAGATGACGCCCGAGCCCAGGCCCTGGCCGGTCTCGATCTGGACGACGCTCGGCCCGAGGATCCGTGCGACCGCGGCGACCGGCTCCTCGCCGGCGGGCAGGGGCGCGGCCGGCGCCGCCGTCGGGATGCCGGCGCCGGCCGGGAGGGCGGCACCCGGGTCGCGCCGGTCGATGAGCAGGGTGGCCACGGCGCCCGAGAGGATCAGCACCAGCGCGGCCAGGGTCATGGCCAACGCCCGGGCTGGCCCGCCGCGGCGCGGGGCTTCCTCCCAGCCGGGCGGGCGGCCACCCCAGCCGGGTCCGCCCCCGCCTGGCATGGGGCTGCCGGCGGGCGCTCCCCCGCCAGGCTCGGTGGCGCTCGAGGCCCAGGCCGGCGGGGCGTCCGCCGACCCGCCGCCGCCGGATGACGGGGAAGCCCAGGGCGGCGGGGCGTCCGCCGACCCGCCGCCGCCGGATGACGGGGAGACCCAGGCGGGCGGGGCGTCGGGCGCGCCGGCCCAGACGGGCGTGGTGGCAGCGCCGCGCTGCACGCCAGGGCCCTCGCCCCAACGGGGCACCTCCGAGGTGGGGAGCTCGTCGCCCCAGGCGGGGCCTGGCCCTGGCGGGACGACCGGAGCCCCCGGGTGGAGCGGGCGGGTCTCCGGGTGGGAACCCGGCGACACGGTGCCGTTCGGGTCGTTCGGGGGGGTGGCCATCGCGTGAGTCCTCCTGGACGAGCAGACGAGCATGGCGAGACGTCCAGCCCAGGGTAGGCCGCGAGCTTTAAAGCACCGGTAAGCCAGGGGTCAAGACCGGCTAAAGCCGTCAGGACGCTAGAGCCGCTCGGGCCGAGCCGACGACGGGCGCGACCTGGCCAGCACGCCCGACGCGACGGCGCGGGCCGCGGGATCGCCGGCGGGGGCGGCCTCTGGCAGCCAGATCGTGAAGGTGGAGCCGACCCCGACCCTGGACTGCAGCTGGACCTCCCCGCCGTGGCTCTCGGCGATCTGCCGGACGATCGCGAGCCCGAGGCCGGTGCCGCCGTCAGCGCGGGAGCGGGCCTTGTCGGCCCGCCAGAAGCGGTCGAACACCTTGGGCTGGTCCTCGGGGCGGATGCCCGGCCCCTCGTCGGACACGGCCACCCACGCCATGGCCTTCTCACTGCCAACGGCCAGCCGGACCCGGGAGCCGGCAGGGCCGAGCCTGACGGCATTCTCGAGCAGGTTGGCCACTGCCATCTTGAGCTCGTCCCGATCCCCGATCACGGTGACGCCGGGCGCGATCGCCCGGTCGAGCACGATCCCGCGGGTCTCGGCCGGGGCGAGGAACTCCTCGCTGGCCTCGGC
>Ga0184632_10001329_pt1 | contig 10074 bp, 8 predicted proteins | sample PLM31_50_b1_FD_133153 | JGI IMG/M metagenome (GOLD analysis project Ga0184632, IMG submission 133153) | Groundwater sediment microbial communities from an aquifer in East River, Colorado, USA - PLM3-1_50_b1 | ecosystem: Environmental > Terrestrial > Soil > Riparian zone | place: USA: East River... | reverse complement strand
TCAGCTCCGGGTATCTGAACCATCGGAGGCCTGCGGGCACCGCCAGCGCCCCGAGAGCGACTATCAGCACAAGCGCGGCGCGAGCCCCTCCCAGCCTGCGGGCCACCCAGACCAGCGCGGCCCCCACACCGACCGCCCCTGGTAGGGCCACGAGCATCGCCAGGAAACGCCCAGGAGGGATGTCCAGGGTTAGGGCACCGTAGACGATACCGGCGGCCATGACGATGGCCCAGGCGTTCAAGAGCCTGACCGCGAAGGCCCGGCGGCGCGCCTGGGGTCCGGCTCGGTTCGCCCCTTCGCCAGGAACTCGCAGGAGAGAGGGCGCCAGGAGACCAGCCGCGGCCTGAGGCCACGTTCGAGCCAGGTCGGTCCGGAACTTTCGCCGGTAGAGAACCTCATCCCTGCCGCTCTCGATCGTGTTGACCGGAGCCCGAAGGACGCCCAGGATCAGCGCCGCCATCACGGCCGTGGTCGCGGCGCCGACGGTGGCGATCGCACCAGCTTCGGTCCACAGCATCGGCACTCCATCGTCCGCGTCCCGGCGCGACTGCCTCACCGACAACAGGAACCCGAGGCCAAGCACGCAGCCGATCACGGCCAGGAAGTCCCAGTGCGCCAGCCCACTGGCGACCAGCATCCCGACCGCACCCGCCAGCGCCCAGCCCCTGTCACCGGACTGGCTCGAGGCCGCGGCCGTCAGCGCCACGAGCCCGGCCACGGCCAGTGCCAGGTTGAGGGTGTTCGACAGGTTCTCGCCAACCAGGTGAGTCGGCCCCAGGATGATCCCCGCGGCCGCAACCGCCATAGCCCATCCCCACCGGCCGCGATCCAGCAGGGCGAAGAACGATCCCGCGGCCAGAGCGAGCATTGGCACTAGCACGAGAGAAAGCACTATGACCAGCCGCAGCTCTGAGAGTCCGGTCACCGCCCCGATCTGCGCCGACAGGATCGAGTACCCCGGCCGCGCCGCGATCTGCCCGGAACCAATGCCGTTGGTAGCGAGACGCGCGGCCCTCCAGACGTACCAGGCGGGGTCGAACCCGAGGGGCAGGGATTCGTGCCGCAGGGGATAGACCAGGAAGTAGAACATGAAGATCGAAACACCGAGCCCATAAGCCGCCAGAGGGATCAACCAGCTGTGCGACCTGGGCTTCATCCGGGGAGCCCGGCCAGCAGCCTTCGAACCGCCGCAGCGGGATCCTCCGACAAGGTCACTGCCCTCACTACGACGATGCGACGTGCGCCGGCTCCCACGACGGCGCGCAGGTTGTCCGGATCGATCCCCCCGATCGCGAACCACGGCCGACGCTCCAGCCCGGCCGCAACTCGGACCAGCTCGAGCCCAACCGCCGGCCGGCCCGGCTTGGTGGGTGTCTCGTGCACCGGGCCCACGCAGACGTAGTCAGCCTGCCCGGAGGCCGCACGGAGCTGGTCCTCACCGTGTGTGGATAGCCCGACGATCAGCTCGTGCCCCACGAGCCTGCGCGTGAGGTCCACCGGCAGATCGTTCTGCCCCAAGTGAACCCCGTCGGCGCCCACGGCAACCGCCACATCCGGTCGATCATTGACCACGAAGAGCGCCCCGTGCCGGGTGGCGGCCTCTCGGAAGACCTGACCCCACCTGAGCAGGTCTCCTGCCTCGGCCTCCTTCTCCCTGAGCTGCACGATGTCTACGCCGGCGGAAAGGATCCCATCCAGGAAGGGCCCGAGGTCGCCCTTCTCTTGTCGGGCATCGGACACGACATACAGACGGGACCCGGCCAGGCGCTCCCGCCTCTGGGTGTCCAGAGTGAGTCCGGCCATGTCTAGCCCCCCGCCACAGCGCGCACCAGCTCGAGCCTGTCGCCCTCGGAGAGGATGACTTCCTCGTAGCGAGCGCGCTCCAGCGGCTCGTCGTTCAGCTCCACGATCACAAGAGCCGGCTCCAGGTCCCGCGAGCGGATGAAGGCTGCGACCGAAAGGCCCGGATCCAGGACGAACGGCTTGCCGTTGGCCGTTATGCGCATGACCGGCCTCAGCCTACCTAAACGCAGGGGCCCCGCCCTGAGGCGGGACCCCTGTCGTCAGGGATACCGAGACCAGTTGGAGCTACTCGTCGATGACCGTCAGGAAGTTGTCCTGCTGGGGCACGGCCACACCAAGCCCCAGGATGGATATGTTCCTGATGTTCATGTTGTAGCCGACGTAGGCGGTTCCTCCTACGGCTGCGACCTCGATGTAGTCACCGATGAAGAAGCCGCCCAACAGGGGGTCCGCCTCCGACTCGTTCGGCGTTAGGTCGGTGGTTACCCTCTGTCGGTTCAAGACGGCCAGCGTCGTCGCGTCGATGGTAAGTAGCTCTATGTCCTGTGCGTTCTCAAAGTGGTCGTATCGGTTGGTGAAGTAGGCCACCACGATCTTCCCGTCGCTCGTGTCGTTTGCGATGGACGGGAAGTAGTTCACGGCGTCCTTCGACACCACGGTGATGTCGCTCCAACTGGCGCCGTCGTCGTCCGAGTACCGGATCTTGATCTTCGGGTGCTCGCACACCGTGTCAAACAGACGGTACCGGCACTCGTCGAACACCACGAAGAAGCGTGGGTTCCCACCCACCATCTTCACGATGTTCTTTGGAACCGTGGCGATGCGGAAGTCGTTCCCCTGAAGGAACCCGCCGAACGGCAGGGCCAGGGCGACCGAGTCCACTACCTGGATCGGCCCTAGGCAGCCTAGGGTCTGGCACCCGGCCTCCGCGATGCGCGACTTCACAACGAAACTTTGAGCCGTTCCTTCTATCTCGCCGATGATCCGGGCGTAGGTGAAGTACGTCCTCCCGTCCACGCCAACAGTGACGTCGCTGAACTGGATGTCGTCGTCGAGGACCGGGTCGTCGATCTGGATCGGAGCCGAGCAGCTGCTCAGGTCGGCCAGGCACCGCGCGGCCATGACATCCGCATAGCAGCACGGGAGGGTGTTGTCGAAGTCAGACCATGTGAACCAGACGTGAACTCCGTCGCCGGTGTCGCCGGCGGCCATCCATTCCTTGTCCAGGAAGTGATTGGGGGCGGACTCGGCGACCGCTACGGCCGTTGGCCAGCAGCTGGCGTCGTCCCCGCCGGGGCAGCTCGCCAGCGTGGCGGGCGTGGTCTTATATCCGCCTATGGCGTTGGACAACCCGAAGGGATCGACCGGGTCATAGTTGAGGCTTGCCGCGTACAGGGTCGACGCCCCACTGACGTTTTGACAGAAGTTCACCGGGTCCCCACCGGAGGGGCGAACCTCGCCGCCCGAGAGCTCGACGCCGGGCAGGAAGCCCTCGTTCGCGACGCTGCTCCCACCGTTGTTGGAGAAGTGCCACCCGGTGAAGTTGCCGCTTACGTTGAGGAGCCCTCTGTAATCGTTGGTCCCTTCGACCACGATGTCAGTGTCGCTGGTACAGACCGCGACGGACTCCTCGTTCTGGGGGAACCCGTCGGTGTCCAGGTTGAACCGGTCACCTACGGGAGGAGCCAGCGATCCGGACCGGGGCGCCCCCTTGGCCTGGGCGATGGCCCGCTGCAGGCCGGCCAGGCGTGGCTGAAGCTGGGCCGGAGCCTGTTTCGGATTCGCCATGTAGTAGCGCGTGGCCACCGACCCGGACATGTGGGCCAGCACTGATGCCCCCACCTTCCGAGCCGGCTTGCCGGAGGCGGGAAGAGTTGTTACCAATCCAACCAAAAGGGTGAAGACGGTCAGTCGTGCCAGAAGCTTGGGCAATCTCGATGCCACGATTCCCTCCCCTTGCGCCTAGAAGAACCTGCGGAACAGATAGCCAGACTTGCGTGGACTGGGCCTCACCTCCCGTCGGGCGGACGGTGAATTATGGTTCGAGAGCCGAGCCCAGGTCAAAACGCGACGAGTGAGCGAGCATGCGCTCGGTCGCCGGAAGCACGGCCCCCCAGTCTTCCCATATCGGCTCGTAGCCCAGCTCACGCAGGCGCGTTGCCACCTCAGCTGGCGACCGAAGGTCAGCGACCTCGAACTGCTCCGTCGCCTCCTTCGGTTTGTTGTAACCACCGGGCTCCGCGTGCGAGCCAGCGCTCGTGTGCGTGATCCCCACCTGGAACAGGCCGTCGCGCAGGGCTGGGGTCTCCCTCGCCGAGATCACTAGCCCGGCGTCCGGCAGCAGCAGCCTGAGAGCGACCACGAGCTGCACCAACTCGTCGTCCGAGATCTGATCCTTGGGCTGATACCCGGATGCCGATGGCCGGATCCGGGGGACGCTCACCGTAACCTGCGTCCTCCAGAACCGCTTCATCAGGAACCGTGCATGCGCCGCGGTTGCGAGGGCCTCGTACCGCCAGTTCTCGTGCAGGCCCAAGAGGGCGCCGATGCCGACGCGCCGCATACCCGCCCTGGCTGCGCGCTCCGGACCGAGGAGCCGCCACTCATAGTGACGCTTGCGACCTGCGATGTGAACCTTCGAATAGGTCTGCGGATGGTACGTCTCCTGGTAGATGACCACCGCTTCGCATCCGGCCGCGGCGAGACGACGATATTCCTCCTCGCTCCACACCTGGACTTCGACCGCGAGCGACGGGACCTCATTCGCGAGCAATCGGATCCGATCCTCGAGGAACTGCACGCCCGTGAGCCTCTCGTGCTCACCGGTCAGCAGAAGGATCGAACGGAACCCCTGCCCGAGGAGATATCGGGCCTCCGCCAGCGTCTCATCCGGCGTAAGGGTCTTGCGCGCGATAGCGAGCTCGCGGGCGAAGCCGCAGTAGACACATGTGGTCAGGCACTCGTTCGACAGGTAGAGAGGTGCGTACATGTGCATGGTCCGGCCGAACCGTGCCAGTGTGAGCCGCCGGGAAGCCTGCGCCAGTTCCTCCAGCCGCTCGCTCGCCGCCGGAGACAGCAGCGCGGCGAAGTCGTACAGCGTCCGCTCCAACGGCGGTGTTGCAAGGGCTCTATCGACCCGGCCTTCGGTCGCGCTCCGGGACTCCTGGAGCAGACGCCTAAACGGGAGCCGGGCAAGAGCTTCGGCGAAGGTCTCTCCCGGCTGTGGAGCGATGAACCCGCGTTCCGCCGAGGCGGTCATGGCTGGGTCACCGCCGGGTCTGCCTGAGAGGTGTGCAGCTTCTCGAGGAACCCGGTGAGGGGGCTGGAGGCTTCAGCGGAATCACGCTCGGGGCCGAGCCCCGCGAGATAGGCCTGGCGGCCGGCCTCTACGGCCAACCGGAAGGCGCCGGCCATGCGAACCGGGTCCTGCGCGATGGCGATCGCGGTGTTCACCAGGACCGCGTCCGCCCCCAACTCCAGTGCCTCCGACGCGTGGGAAGGGGCGCCAAGCCCAGCATCCACAATCACCGGCACGGTCGCCTGCTCCACGATGATCCGGACGGCATCTCTCGTCCGGATGCCCTTGTTGGAACCGATCCACGATCCGAGGGGCATCACGGTCGCACACCCCACGTCTTCCAGGCGCTTGGCCAGAAGCGGATCCGCGTTGATGTACGGAAGCACCGTAAACCCCTCCGCCACGAGCGTTTCGGCGGCCTTGAGCGTCTCGACGGGATCGGGAAGCAGGTAGCGCGGTTCCGGAGTGACCTCCAGCTTCACCCAGGTCGGCAGCCCCGCGGCGCGCGCCAGTCGCGCCAGGCGAACGGCCTCGGTCGCATCCACCGCCCCAGAGGTATTGGGCAGGAGCAGGACTCGGTCCCGATCGATGAACTCCAGGATGTCGGGGCCCCCTGTCGCTTCCAGATCAACCCGTCGCAGCGCGACCGTGACCATCTCCGTCGCGGAGGACACGATGGCCGAGCGCATAACCTCGTAGGAACCGAACTTGCCCGTCCCGAGGATCAGTCGTGAACCGAACTGACGTCCCGCGATTACGAGTTCATCGGTTTGGTCGCTGTCGATCCCGCGTCATCTCCCTTCGCCGGCGTTATCCGGATCAGGTTCACGGGTCGCCGGCGCCGCTCCTTCGGAGCCATCCGGCCTCTCAGCCCGGTTGCCCGAGCTCCCCGGCCATCGATTTCTCAGGTTCGATTATACGGAGCCGCAGAAAGGGTCCCTGATACACTCGGCCCACGATGCGGAACACGTTCCGGTAAGTCGCCCGCGGCCCGCCGCGCCTTTGCCGAGGCGCAGGACGGGCCCACCGCTCGGTTCATCCATGCCGAGCTCGTTTGGCGTAACCCGGAGCGTGACATCGTGTCCCATTCATCGCGAACCAACGTCCGCCGCCTCGCCGCGGCGCGGCTCATATCCAACACCGGGAGCGAGGCTGCATTCACGGCCCTGCTCTACACCACGTACGTCCGAACCGGTTCGCCGGCCTGGGTGTCGGCGATGCTGCTCGCAACATTTGGCACCATCGGGCTGCTGTCTCCCTTCGCCGGTTCCCTTGGCGACCGATTCGACCGACAGAAGGTCATGGTGGCCTCCGACCTGCTGGGGGCGGCCTGTTTCGCGTCACTGGGCCTGGTCGGCTCCCCCGCCGCCCTGCTGGCGCTCGCGTTCCTCGCCGCCGTAACGGAGTCCCCGTTCTACTCGGCCTCCAGCGCGGCCGTCCCGAACCTGGCGGGCCCTGAGAACATCAACTGGGCCAACGGCACCATCCAGTTCGGCTCGGGCATCGGCCACTTCCTGGGACCGATGCTGGGCGGAGTCCTGGCGGTCGCCCTTGGGCCGACCCTGGTGTTCGAGCTGAACGCGATCTCCTTCGTCGTATCCGCTCTGCTGGTCTTGGGCATCCACGGCCGGTTCTCCGGCGATCCGTCCGAGCACCCGCATCTCGGCGGCCTCCGCGCCGGCTTTCACCTGGTGGCAGCCGATCGCACGCTCCGGACCCTCACCATCGCGTTCGTTGTCTTCGTCCTATCCGTAGGTAGCATCGTCGTAGCCGAGCTGCCTCTCATCAGGCTGTTCCGGGTCGGTGGAGTCGGCTACGGGCTGATGGGAGCCGCGTGGGGAACGGGCGCGCTTGCCGGAGCCCTGCGCGCTCGACGCCTGACCGAGGCCACGGAGCGAAGGGCACTCGTCGCGTTCAACTTCGTGACCGCCCTGGCTCTGGGCTCGGTGAGCCTGATGACGGCGTTCCCACCTGTGATCCTGGCGATGTTCGTGGCGGGAGGGGCCGACTCGATCGTCGACACCGCTGCGGAGACGCTCATCCAGCGCCGTTCACCCGATGCGGTACGGAGCCGCGTTGTGGCCGCTGTCGACGGATGCATCCTCACCGCCTTCGCGGCGTCGTTCCTCTTCGCCGGGTTGCTCGTCGCAGCCCTGGGACCCAAGGCAGCGTACGCCATCGCCGGCCTCGGGTGCGGCGTCGCCGGAGTCCTCATGCTCCCTGTCCTTGGGGAGAGGAGGCGGGCGTTGCGAGCCTCCTTGATCGAGACATCCCCGCTTCCACGAACGGCCGCGGAGCCACCCTAGAATGGATCGGATCGCTCTTTTGAGTTGAGCGAGAGGTACCCATGTCCTTGACCTTGTCGACGATCGAAGACCGTTACCAGCTCATCGCCCGGATCGCCACAGGCGGAATGGGCGAGGTCTTCCTCGCGCACGACGCTGTGCTGGCCCGAGACGTGGCGGTCAAACTGCTGCACACGCAGCTGGCCGGCGACCACGGGTTCGTCGACCGGTTCCGCCGGGAGGCGCGGGCGGCGGCCATCTTGAACCACCCGAACATCGTCGGTGTCTACGACTGGGGTTCGACCGGCGACACCTACTTCATGGTGATGGAGTTCGTCCAGGGCATGAACCTCCGGACGTTGCTACTACGGCACGGCCGCCTCGAGCCTTCGCAGGTGGTCGAGGTCTCCATGCAGGTTCTGGCCGCCCTCGACCATGCGCACCAACACGGCATAGTCCACAGAGACGTGAAGCCGGAGAACATCCTGATCGCCCGCGACGGCACGGTTAAGGTGGCCGATTTCGGCTTGGCCAGGGCCTATGCCGAGGCGCATATCAGCCAGACGGAGGGAACCGTCACGGGGACCGTTCAGTATCTGGCGCCCGAGCAGATCCAGGGGGCGCCCGCGGATCCCCGCACGGACCTGTACGCGCTCGGGGTCGTCATGTTCGAACTCTTGAGCGGGCAACCGCCATTTACCGGGGAGACCGCCCTCTCGATCGCGTACCAACATCTGTCAGGGCACGTCGCCGCGCCCTCTTCGATCGTCCCGCAGGTCCCCAGGGCGCTGGATCAGATAGTTCTACGGGCGACAGCGCGGGATCGCGAGGAGCGACAGGACTCCGCTCGCACGATAGCTCGCGACCTTGCTCGAGCGGCCGGCGAGATCCCGAAGGCGCCGCGCTTGGCCGAGCTCGCGGCCCAGGTGCCCGAGATGGAGGCCGAGTCTCACGAGCATGCCGCGACGGTCACCTTCCAGCGAACGCTCTCGCCGCGGGCTCGCCGCGTGCGCCGCTTCCGGATAATCGCCACCATCGTCGGGGTGCTCGCGCTCCTGGGGCTGGGCGCCTGGACGGCTTGGACCTACGCGATACCTCACTACACGCACGTGCCGAGAGTGATCGGGCTCTCCGAGCAGGATGCCTCCGCCCGTCTGCGTGCAGCCGGCCTCTCGGTACGGATCGGTCCGGGGCAGCATTCGACCACCGTTGGGATCGGCGTCGTGATCGACGCGAAACCGGCCCCGGGAACCAAGCTCCGAAAGGGCGACGCGGTCTTGCTGACGCCCTCGCTGGGGCCGGTGCTTATCCCTGTCCCGAACGTCACGGGCCAGACCGAGGAGGCGGCCACGCGGATCCTCAAGGACGCTGGATTCGACGTGATCGTCGTGAGGGCATTCAACGAGTTCTTCGAAAAGGACAGGGTCATCGGCCAGAACCCCCAGGCCGATACCAATGTCGAACAAGGCACGAAGGTAACTATCACGGTCAGCCGAGGGCCACCTCTGGTCGAGGTCCCCGACCTAACCAACCGGTCGAAGGCCGACGCGAGGACGACACTCACCAACCTCGACTTCAAGTTCAAGGTTATAGAGGAGTACTCCTTGACGGTTGCCAAGGGCGATGTAATCAGAACCCGGCCGCCTGCCAGCACGAAGCTCCCAAAGGGCTCGACGGTCACGCTCGTAATCTCCAAGGGCCCGAAGCCAGTCGTCATGCCAAACGTCCTCGGATTGACCGAGGCCGACGCCCGAGCAAAGCTCGAAGGCCTCAACCTGGTTGTGGACGTCGTGACGATCCCATACCCGGGAGAGGTTGGCGTGGTGCTCCTTCAGTCACCCACCGCGGGCCAGACGATCCACGAAGGGGACCACGTCACGATCTGGGTCAGCCAGGGCTAAGACGCCTCAGGCTTCCGAGTCCGACTCCCTGGACTCCTCGTAGGAATATCGCTCCTCGCGCCAGGGGTCCGCGTGCGTATGGTAGCCGCGGACCTCCCAGAAACCGCGCTCGTTGCGATCCGTGAGCTCGAGGCCCCTCAGCCACTTCGCGCTCTTCCAGGCATAGCGTTTCGGTACCACGAGCCGGAGCGGGTAGCCGTGTTGCGGCTCGAGCGGCTCGCCTCGGTTCGCCCACGCGACCAGGACGTCGTCGTCCATCATGGCCTGGAGCGAAAGGTTCGACGTGTAGCCGTATTCGCAGTGGGTGATGACCCAATGCGCTTCGGGCCTTGGCCTCGCCCTCTCGGCCAGAAGCCGGAACGGGATTCCCTCCCATTCGTTGTCTAACGTCGTCCAGCCGGTAACACAGTGCATGTCGGCCTGGACCCTCGCGGGGCCCAGCGCCTTGAGCTCCGAGTAGGAGAGGGTGTACGGGTTCTCCACCAGACCCGTCACCTTCAGGTCCCAGGTCCCCTCATCGAACTTCGGGATTGGCCCGTAATGCAAGACCGGCCACCCCTTGACCAAGCGCTGGCCGGGCGGGATCCTGGAGGCGATCTCGTCCGGGTATCTAGGGCCCAGGAGCTTCATCCCCTTCCTCCCATCCTCGATCGCCGGTCACCGCTTGCCGCCATACGGTAATGGTCTCCTCTATCTCCGAGGCCGTTACGTCGCGATGGGTGAGCATCCGCAGCTTGCCGGCCACTACCGTGGCCAGGACGCCCCGGTCGCGCAGACTCCCCTGAAG
>Ga0184632_10001327_pt1 | contig 10082 bp, 10 predicted proteins | sample PLM31_50_b1_FD_133153 | JGI IMG/M metagenome (GOLD analysis project Ga0184632, IMG submission 133153) | Groundwater sediment microbial communities from an aquifer in East River, Colorado, USA - PLM3-1_50_b1 | ecosystem: Environmental > Terrestrial > Soil > Riparian zone | place: USA: East... | reverse complement strand
GCGTGGACCCGGTCGTGATACTGCGGGACGAGTGAGCTGACCCTCACCCCTGCCTCGTTATCAGGGTGAGGGGGAGCCTACCGATCGAGCATCGGCACGCGCACGCCGCGCTCCCGGGCCACCTCGACCGCGCGGTCGTAGCCGGCGTCGGCGTGGCGCATCACCCCGGTGCCCGGATCGCTCGTGAGCACCCGCTGCAGGCGCGCATCGGCCGCTTCGGTCCCGTCCGCCACCACCACCATGCCGGCGTGGATCGAGTAGCCCATGCCCACGCCGCCGCCGTGGTGGACCGAGACCCACGTCGCGCCCGCCGCCGTGTTGACGAGGGCGTTCAGGATGGGCCAGTCGGCCACCGCGTCGGATCCGTCCTTCATGGCCTCGGTCTCGCGGTTGGGCGAGGCCACCGACCCCGCGTCGAGGTGATCCCGTCCGATGACGATGGGAGCCTTGACCACGCCCTGGCGCACGAGGCGGTTGAACACCAGGCCCATCTTCGCCCGCTCCCCGTAGCCGAGCCAGCAGATGCGCGCGGGGAGCCCTTGCGACTTCACGCGCTCGCGGGCCAGCCGGATCCAGCGCGCCAGGGCCTCGTCCTCGGGAAACGTGCGAAGGACGGCGTCGTCGGTGACCTTCAGGTCGTCGGCGTCGCCCGAGAGCACGGCCCACCGGAAGGGGCCCTTGCCCTCGCAGAAGAGGGGCCGGATGTACTCGGGCACGAAGCCGGGGAAGTCGAACGCGTCCTCCACTCCGGCCGCCTTCGCCTCGGCCCGGATGTTGTTCCCGTAGTCGAAGGTGACCGCGCCCCTGCGCATCAGGTCGAGCATCGCCCGCACGTGCTCGGCCATGCTCCGGCGCGCCTCGGCCATGTAGCGCTTGGGGTCCTTCTCCCGCAACCGCAGCGCCTTCTCCAGGGTCATGCCGTTGGGCACGTACCCGTTCAGGGGGTCGTGGGCGCTCGTCTGGTCCGTGACGAGGTCGGGGACCACACCGCGGCGGACGAGCTCGGGCAGCACGTCGGCGGCGTTGCCCAGGAGGCCGATGGACAGCGGCTGACCCGCGGCCTGGGCCGCGCGGGCGCGCGCCAGCGCGTCGTCGAGGCTCTCGCTCGCCTCGTCGAGGTAGCGGGTCACCAGGCGGCGCTCGATGCGGTGGCGGTCGACGTCGACCGCGATGATCACCCCTTCGTTCATCGTGGCCGCCAGGGGCTGGGCGCCGCCCATGCCGCCCAGGCCCGCGGTGACGACGAGCCTTCCCTTCAGCGATCCACCGAAGTGCTTCCGGGCGGCGGCGGCGAACGTCTCGTAGGTGCCCTGCAGGATCCCCTGGGTGCCGATGTAGATCCAGGATCCTGCCGTCATCTGGCCGTACATCATCAGACCCTTGCGGTCGAGCTCGTAGAAGTGGTCCCACGTCGCCCACGCCGGGACCAGCATGGAGTTGGAGATGAGCACGCGCGGCGCATCGGGATGCGTGCGAAAGACGCCGACCGGCTTGCCGGACTGCACCAGCAGCGTCTCGTCGTTCTCCAGCTCGCGCAGGGACCGGACGATCGCGTCGAAGCACTCCCAGTTGCGCGCGGCCTTGCCGATGCCGCCGTAGACGACGAGCTCGTCCGGCCGCTCCGCCACCTCGGGATCGAGGTTGTTCATGAGCATGCGGAGGGCCGCCTCCTGCTGCCAGGACTTGCAGGAGATCTGCGGGCCCCGCGGCGCGCGCACCACGCGCACCGGGGAAACGACGGACGACTTCACATCAGCCATCGCTGGGTGTCGGTCGAGTCGTCCTTCTCGAGGTCGTAGTCGGACTTGCCGCCGCGGATCACCTTCAGGCGGCCCCGCGCGCGGGGCGGGGCGGGGGGCCGGGGCCGCGTGGTCCAGCGGCGCTCGATCCATCCGATGAGGAGAAGCGCCGCGGCGCCGAGGCCGAGGTACCACGGCCACGAGCGCAGGCCCAACAGCAAGCCGACGGCCGCGGCCAGGACGGCGGCGCCGGCGAGGATCGCCGCGCCTCCCAGCCACGACGGGCGGTTCAGGTCCGGGAACCGGGTCATGCCCTTACCTCCCTACTCCAGGGTACCGCAGACCGAGGCGGCCTCGACGACGATCGTGCCGGCTCCCACCAGCTCGGCCACCGACTCGATGTCGGGACCCAGGGGGCGGCCATCATCATAGAAGGAAGCCAGGCCGCGCACGCGGCGGTGCACCGCCTCCAGCGGCGGCGAGGTCTGGAGCGGGCGATGGAACTCCAGGGCCTGGCAGGCGGCCAGGAGCTCGATGGCCAGGATGCGCCGCGTGTTCGCGACCGCCCGCGCCGCCTTCCGCGCCGCCGTCACCCCCATCGAGACGTGGTCTTCCTTGTTGGCGGAGGTGGGGATGGAGTCCACGCTGGCGGGATGGGCGAGGCTCTTGTTCTCCGAGGCCAGGGCAGCCGCCGTCACCTGGGCCATCATCAGGCCGGACCTGAAGCCGCCGTCGCGGGCGAGGAACGCGGGCAGCCCGGACAGCGCGGGATTGACGAGCCGCTCGATGCGCCGCTCGCTGATCGAGCCGATCTCGGCCACGGCGATCGCGAGCACGTCGGCGGCGATGGCCACCGGCTCGCCGTGGAAGTTGCCGCCCGAGAGCAGCTCCGCGGTGTCCACGAACACCATCGGGTTGTCGGTGGCGCCGTTGAGCTCGATGCCGACGGTGGCCTTCACGTAGCCGAGCGCGTCGCGCACCGCGCCGTGGACCTGCGGGATGCACCGCAGCGAGTACGCATCCTGTACCTTCCCGCAGTCGCGGTGGGACTCGCGCAGCGGGCTGCTCGCGAGCAGCCGCCGGAGGTTCCGCGCCGAGACGGCCTGCCCCGGATGAGGGCGGGCGGCGTGGATGCGCTCGTCGAAGGCGACGTCGGTGCCCTTGAGGGCGTCCAGGGTCAATGCCCCGGCGACGTCCGCGGTGGCCGCCAGCCTTTCCGCTTCGGCGAGCGCGAGCCCCGCGACCGCGGTCATGAGCTGCGTGCCGTTGATGAGGGCGATCCCTTCCTTGGCCTCCAGACGCACCGGCGTGAGACCGGCCGCCTTCAGCCCCTCGGCCCCGGCGGACACGCGTCCCTGGTAGCGGCAGGAGCCCTCGCCGATCATGGCGAGCGCCAGGTGGGCGAGGGGCGCGAGGTCGCCGCTCGCGCCCACCGAACCCTGCGACGGCACCACGGGGTGCAGGCGGGCATTGAGCATCGCGATCAGCAGCTCGAGGGTCTCCACGCGCACGCCGCTGTACGCCTTGGCCAGCACGTTGGCCCGCAGGAGCATGAGACCGCGGGTCTCCGGCTCGTCGAGGACCTCGCCCACGCCGGCGGAGTGACTGCGCACGAGGTTTTCCTGAAGCTCGCGGAGGCGGTCGCGGGGGATCACGACGTCGGCGAAGCTCCCGAAGCCGGTGGTCACACCGTAAACGACGGCGCCCTTGGCCACGGCATCGTCGACGACCTTGCGCGCCCGCTCGACCCGATCCCGGGCCACCGGGTCGAGGGCGACGCGGCGCCCATCGCGGGCCACGCCCTCGAGGTCGCCGAGGGTCAAGCGATTGCCGTCGATGGCCAGGACCTGGGACATGGCGCAGTGGGAGTGGGGCGACTATAGCACCGCGCCGGCTTGTGGCCGCGATACCCGGCGCGTAGAATGGCGGGTCCTCGGGAAGAAAAAGATCCGTCCATGCCCAACATCGTCATCGCCGGCGCCCAGTGGGGCGACGAGGGAAAGGGAAAGGTCGTCGACCTGCTCACCGCGAAGGTGCAGGTCGTGGCCCGCTACAACGGTGGCCACAACGCCGGCCACACGATCCTCGTCGGGCAGGACCGGTTCGTCCTCCACCTCATCCCCTCCGGGATCCTCCATCCCGGCATCCTCAACGTGATGGGCAACGGGATGGTCATCGACCCCTGGGCCCTCGAGAAGGAGATCGCCGAGCTGCGCGCGCGCGGCGTGACCGTCGACGACAACCTCGTCGTCTCGGACCGCGCCCACCTCATCCTGCCGCACCACCGCGGGCTGGAGGCCATGGCCGAGGAGATGCGGCGGGAGCGGAAGATCGGGACCACGCTGCGGGGCATCGGCCCCGCCTACGAGGACAAGGCCGGACGGCGCGGAGCACGGGTCAGCGACCTCCTCCGGCCGGCCGACCTGCCGGTGAAGCTGGCCGAAGCGCGGCGGCACTACGAGCAGATCTGCCGCGGTGCCGGCCGCGCTCCCGAGGTGGACTGGGACCGCCTCGTCGACGACCTCGCCGGCTTCGGCGAGCGTCTGCGGCCCCGCATCGCCGATGCCTCGCTCGTGCTCCACCGCCAGATGGCTCACGGCTACTCGGTCCTCTTCGAGGGCGCGCAGGCGACACTGCTCGACATGGATCACGGTACCTACCCCTACGTCACGTCCTCGTCGGCCGTGGCCGGGGGGGCCGTCACGGGTCTCGGCGTGGCGCCTTCGCGGATCGACGGCGTCATCGGGATCGCGAAGGCCTACACCACGCGAGTGGGCGCGGGGCCGCTTCCCTCCGAGATCGGCGGGGCCCTCGAGCAGGACATCCGCGACCGCGGCCACGAGTACGGAGCCTCTACCGGCCGGCCCCGCCGCTGCGGCTGGTTCGACGCGGTGGTCGTGCGCTATTCGGTGCGGGTCAACGGCTTCGACTCCCTGGCCCTCACCAAGCTCGACGTCCTGGACCACCTGGCCGAGATCAAGGTCTGCGTCGCCTACCGCCACCAAGGGGAAACTCTGCAGGAGATGCCGGCCGACCTGGCTGTGCTCGAGGCGTGCGAGCCGGTCTATGAGACGCTCCCCGGATGGTCCGAGCCCACCGCCGGGACGCGGGAGTTCGGCCGCCTGCCCCCCGCCGCGCAACGCTATGTCGACCGCCTGTCGGAGCTCGTCGGCGGGGAAATCGGCATCGTTTCCACGGGCCCCGAGAGGGAGGACACCATCGTGCGCCCACAGAGCGCGGTGGCGTCCTGGTTTGCTTAGGGCACTTTTCAGATAAAAAACGCTTGACTGACGCCATTTTCGGTGGCAGAGTCTCACGTACTTTCTAGCTGTTCGGGGGTAGCGATGAGACTCAGCCAAGGCGCAGGGCTGGTATTACTGGTGGTCGGATGGGGCTGTCAGACGATCACGGAGGAGCTGCCGGGCCGTCCCTCGCCGCTCAAGCCTCCTGCTCCGCCCCTGCCCATCATCACGATTCCGGTTCCGGTAAAGACGCCGGCGCCCGCCGTATCACCCTCGCCCAGCGTTGGTGCCCCGGCACCGGGACCGACGCCGTCTCCAACGCCGACCGCAACACCCACGCCCGTCGCTACGCCCACGCCGACGGCGACCCCAACCCCGGCTCCGACACCGACGCCGACCCCCCAGGCCACGCCCACGCCCAACGCGGGGAGCATCGACGACATCCGCGTGGCCTTCTTCGGCTTCAAGTGCACCGATGGCCAGAAGGTCCCCAACAACGGTTGGAAGCAGCTTCCGAAGGGCTGCACCGGCTATCTGACCGCGACGCCGAAGAAGAAGGACAACACCGACGTTCCGCCCAAGGAGCACGGCAACGTGATCGCCTGGCGGCTGCGCGCCGGTGACGGCATCGTGCAGGTGCTGCCCCCGACGTTCCCCAACGACTTCAACAAGGACCTGCTCGGCTTGAAGGTGGGCGAGTTCAGCCTCTGCGCGACGGTCAAAGGCGTCGAGGGCTGCCTGAACGGGACGGTGACGACCGGGCACTGACCTCCGGCCGTGCTGGGATCCGGGCCGGCCGTCAGCTCAGACCATGAGGGATGAAGCGGTTGAGCTCTAGCTCTTGAGCGAGAAGTCTAGCCTGCTCGTCCTCCCGTCCTTCACGCTGACCTTTCCCGTCGCGCTCATGAGCTGGGTGTGTGCGGCCTCGACCTCGTATTCCCCATCCGGCAGCGCCCTGATCTCGTAAGATCCGTCCTCCTTGGTCACCGCGAAGAACGGATGAGCCAGGACGGAGATGTAGGCACGCATCCAAGGGTGGACGTCGCAGCCGGTCGAGATCATCAGCTCGGGCTTTTCGAAGCTCTTGGTGACCTCCATCCCTTTCCGTGGCTGACCGATGTTGAACTCCTTGTTCACAGTGGGCCGGGGGTGGATGTTGTGGAGGGTGTCGTCGCTGTTGCGGATCCGGAGAGGTTGCCCCACCATGACGGCGACCATGCTCGGGTGGTACTCACAGCCAATCTGGTCGAGCAGGAGGGGTTCGGCCGGCGTGGAGTACGGCGCGCCGATCCCTGACTTCACGTAGACGAGGACGTCGGCCAGGCTGCCGTCCTTCACCTTGATCGGCTGGCGTACGAGCCCGTCCTTGTGGGCGGCCGCGCACTTGGGGTCGGCGGACAGTTTGACTCTCTGGGGCGGCGGTATCTCGCCCGAGAACAAGACCTTGCCGGCGATCGCGCCCGTGTCGCCGGATGACGTCGAGGCGACGGCCTGGCCCGCGGCCACCGGGGCCTGATCGCGTGCCGCTCCGCCGCCGTACGCAAAGGCGGACAACGTGCCTGTAGCCACGACGATCAGAGGCCCTCTCGGGATCATCAATACCTCCATCGGGATCGAACATCGCAGTCTAATGGATTCCTGGCCTCCAGGGTGGACAGGGTATAGACTCAAAGCTGGAGATCTCGCGCAGCTTCACGGCTACAGAGGACGGTCTCATGCAAACGCAACGAGTGGTGCTCCTCGTGGCTTGCGGCCTGCTGATGGCGGCCTCGAGCCGGGCCGACGACGAGGACTTCTCGCAAGAGGACGCGAGAGCAGCCGTCAAAGCCTACATCGACTCCAGGGTCCAGAAGGACGGCACGTTCCGCTACCACGACCCGCAGGCGGACGCGCTCCTGGACCTGGAGCTGGACAACATCCGCCTCGTTCGCCGCATCCACGGCTACGGCCACTTCGTGGACGTGGACTTCCACGCCAAGGGTGAGGCCGCCAAGCCCTACGACCTCGACTTCTGGCTGAAGCCGGCGGGGAAGAAGCTGGAGGTCGTCGACGTCCGCATCCACAAGGCCCCGAAGCGGGAAGGCGACGGGTGGAAGCTGGTCACGCGCAGCCCGATACCGTGGTGGTGGATCCCGGCCACCGAGCATCCCGGTGAGACCGAGGAGAAGAAGAGCTGGCAGGTCGAGTCGGCCGTCAACGAATACGTTGCCGCCAACGCGAAGGACGGGGTCCTGGTCCTGAAAGATGACAAGACCGGCGAGGAGCGGACCCTCGATTTCGTCGAGATCCACAGGCCGCTGCGCCGGATCGAGGGAGGCAGCTACTTCGCCTGCACCGACTTCCGCGAGCACGGCAGCAAGGACAAGTTCTACGACATCGACTTCTGGCTGACCGAGAAGGACGGCCAGCTCGAGGTGACGGAGGCTCGCATCCACAAGGAGCCGAAGAACGAGGACGGGGTGTGGGTGCAGATGCCCCGCTACAACTTCGAGAAGGAGAAGGTCAAGGACCTGCATTGACTTGAGTGGGATGTATTCGTCGCGCTCCCGCGGGCCTCGGGCGTGGCGGATCCGTCAGCTCCCGCACGCCTCCAGGAGCGCGTGTGCGGCCGCCCTCACCGCCGGGGATGCGTTCTGCTCGATCTCCGTCGGCCCGCGCTGCGTCGCCAGCTCCGCAAAGGTGTGCGCTCCGATCCTCAGGATCGCACCTCCCTCGGCGGAGCTTCCGACCTCGACCGTGAGGCGCTCGATCATGCGTTGGAATCGGCTATCGGCGAAGCGAGCCTCCCGGTCGAACTTCCGAGCGCTGATCCGGTGGTCCTCGACGTCGATGGAGGTCTGGGTGTAGCCGAGGACCGGGATCTGGCTCTTCACGCAGTCGAAGACCTCGACCGGCGGGCGCGGCGACCGACCGTTCGCGGCGAGGTAGAGCGTGCCGCCGCACCCGACCGGCAGCAGGACGGCCACGCTCAGACCGAGACGACAGAACCGCAGCGCGCGCTCGCCTTCAGCACGCCGGATGGAGGGGAAGCGCCGCGCGGGCGCGCGGGAGCTTCCCCTCTCGGGTTGACGCGTCGTCGTCGAGGCTCCGACCTAGAAAAACAGCATCATGCCGACCGCCGGCCCGAAGGAGCTGTTCTTCTTGGAATTCGCGGCCTTGTCCTTCGTGGTCGTGTAGTTGAGCTCGAAGACCACCTTCAGCGACTTGGTCGCCTGGTAGTAGAGGCCGCCGGAGGCCAGGGCATTTTCGGTCTTGAAGCCGACCAGCTCCGCCGGAGCGTCTTTGATGATGCTCGCCCCGTAGCTGCCCGCGAGCGTGGCTTTGCCGGTGGTATAGGTGAGCTGGGCGATGTAGCCGTAGGAGGTGCGCAGGTCATCGGAGCCGTTCGAGCCGCAGGTCCCGGTGTCGCAGGCGGCGCCCAGGAACATCAGTGTGGTCCCGAGCCCCTTGCCGTAATACCCGGAGCCCGTCAACGAAGCACTCTTGTTCGCCCAGCGCAGACCGCCGCTGATGCCCGTAGCCGTGGCGCTGTCGCTGGTATCGGGATTCTTCGTGTTCTGAACGGTACCGCCCAGCCAGCCCTTGAACTCCTTCTTGGTGTAGACGAACTCGGCCTCGACGCGGGGGATGTTGGTCTTGGTGTAGGGGCTTTCGGCGACTCCGAGAAGTGCCGCCGCGTCCGACTCGAACAGGCCAATCGAGAACTGCCCGGGCTTGCCCGCCGGGGTCGAGTAGGTGAACTGGGCCTTGAACTGCGGATAGATGTAACCGAAGCCGATTCGACCGAGGGTCGTCCCGCCTCCGCTGCCGAGCGCCCCTCCGCCGGCGCCCGTCGCGCCGACGCCGAAGAGGAGCTGGTCGGTCAGGATGTTCTGACGGCCGTAGAGGCCGATCTCACGGCCGGCGAGGACCTGGCCCCAGGTCCCGCCCGCGGTCAGGTACACCTGGCGCATGTCGATCTGGGCGCCGAAGCAGTCGTGGATGCCTCGGCCGCATTGGATCTCCGGGAAGAAGCCGAAGTGGACCCCGAGGTCGGTGTTTCCTTCCTTTCCTTTGGCGTCGAACGCCACGATGGCCGGCAGGAGGCCCGTCTGGATGCGAGTTTGATCGGCGGAGTTCCCTACGACCCCGAGCGGAGCGTCCGTTGTGCCGCTGTCGCTCTCCTTCTCGTACGTCAGGAAGGCGTTCACGTTGCCCGAAAACGTGAAACTCCAACCGTTGGGCATCTGCATCGTAAGCTGGGCGTAGGCGGTATCTGCGGCCAGCAGCGACACCAGGGCGCCCAACACGCAACTGAAGCGTTTCATGCCTTCTCCTCTTGAGTGGAACCGGGATGGTTGCCCAACGACTGGGAATGAAGCGGAATGAAGGCCCGCCGGTCATACCGGGGGGCCCTCAGGGGACCTCGGGACGCGCGTACGTGTTGTTCCCTGGGGTCAAGCTCCGGAGAAACGCCAGGAGCTGAGTCCGCTGCTCGGGCGTCACCGGCCAGGCTTTGAGCTTCTCGTCGAGATGCGGGTTCGGGATCCCACCCTTCAGCATGACGTCAGCGGCCTCCTCGACCGTCTTAGCCCGGCCATCGTGGAAGTACGGGGCTGTGAGCGCCACGCCCCTCAGGCTGGCGGTCTTGAAGGCTCCCGTCAGCTTTCGTACTGATTCCCTCGCCTCCGACGTACCGGCGGCCAAACCTGCCCTGGTCAAAATCTCGCCGCGCCCCCGGTCTGGTCGTCGGCGGTCCGAGCCGACGCCCATGTTGTGGAAGAGGGTGTCCGAGAAGAGGGGAGGCAGGTGACAGAGGGTGCAGTGGGTCACCTCCGAAAACACGTTGAAACCCTTGGCCACGTCATTGTCTGCCTCCCCTTGCGGCAGGTTGTCGTAGGGTGTGTCGCCGGCGTGGATGGTGCGCAGGAAGGTGGCCAGTGCCTTGGCGATGCGGTCGGGAGTCGGCGGTCCGCCCACCTCGGCCTCGAACGCGGCCTTGTAGGCGGGGATCGTTTCGAGCTCCTTCGCCACCTCGTCGGGGTCCGCCCCCATCTGCGACTTCATCACATCGACGACCAGCGCCTCGAGCCCGGTCACGCGCCCGTCCCAGTACAGCTCG
>Ga0184632_10001326_pt1 | contig 10084 bp, 8 predicted proteins | sample PLM31_50_b1_FD_133153 | JGI IMG/M metagenome (GOLD analysis project Ga0184632, IMG submission 133153) | Groundwater sediment microbial communities from an aquifer in East River, Colorado, USA - PLM3-1_50_b1 | ecosystem: Environmental > Terrestrial > Soil > Riparian zone | place: USA: East River... | reverse complement strand
CGACTCTACGATGTCGATGTGGAGGACGTTCTCTCCAGGGAAGAGCTCCAGGCCCTGCACTGTTGGGAAGCCGAAGACCATGTGCCGCGGCGACCGGAGCTGACCGAGTTCCGTCGGAGGCTGCGCTACCACCAGGCGCAGTGGCGTGAGGCCAACGGGCACCCCATCGGTTCGCAGCCGATCGCGCCACCACCCGACGGTGGGCCGGCGCGACTGGTCGGGAGCCGCCTCCCGCTCGCCTACGCCAGCGAGACCGGCGCGAACTTCCTCACCGCGGGCGCACTGGACGCGGCGAGGGCCCGAACGTCGGCCATCGAACCTCACCAGAGCTTCGATCACCAGCGACTGTGGGCCGACCCGCTGTCGTCGGCGGCGATGGCCTTCAACCTCTTCGGCGACCTGGCCGCCGACCTCGGGCTGGCCGACCGGGCGGTCCACACCTGGTGGCCGGACGCGCCCGGCACCGTGTGCGAGGTCCGCTTCGCGCACTCGCCGGGGCGTCTCGATCGGGCGTACCTGGGCAACCTCATCGCGTTCGACGTCGCGTTCGTGCTGGACCTCGACGACGGGACGCAGGGGATCGTCGGCGTCGACACCAGGTACCACGAGCCGATCAAACGCGCGCTCCCGAAGCCGACCCGGCTCCCGCGGTATCTGGAGGTCACCGAGCGGTCGGGCGTCTTCGGGCCGGGGGCGATCGACGCGGTCAACGGGACCGACCTCCTGGTGATGTGGCTGGAGCACCTGCTGCTGCTGTCGATGCTCCAGCATCCGAGCGGCACGTGGAGCTGGGGCCGCTACGTCGTCGTCCACCCCGCCGGCAACACCGACTTCGCCGACGCATGCGCCCGCTACCGAGCGCTGCTCGTGGACCAGTCGACCTTCGCTTCTGTGACCGTCGAGGAGCTGCTCGACGCCGGCGCCGTGCCGACCCCGACGGTTGCGGCCCTCCGCGACCGGTACCTACCAGTGGCGCAAGCCGACGGTGCTCTCTGCGACCTGGCCGCGGTCAGTCCAGCGCGAACGATCCTGTGACGATATCGCCCGCTGGCTCGTAGGTACCGATCACGACTCCCGTGGTGGAGACCTTGCTGTCGACGAGCTTCAGCCCGGAGGGGATGGTGCCTTCCGAGAACAGGCGTTTGCCCGACCCGATGACGAGGGGGAAGACCCACAGGCGGTACTGGTCGACAAGGTTGTGGCGCAACAGCGTCTGGATCAGGTTCCCGCTGCCATGCACCTGCAGCTCTGGCCCATCTTCCTTCTTGAGCGCCGCGATGCCTTCGGCCGCGTCTCCCTCGATCAGGACCGAGTTGCTCCACTCCAACGTAGGATGACTCCGCGACACGACGTACTTGGTGGCGTCGTTGAATGTCTTGGCGCCGGCCTCCTCTGGGGCGTGCGGCCAATATGCGGCCATGATGTCGTAGGTCTTGCGTCCGAGAACCATGGCGAACGGCGCGCTCGTCGCCTCGTCCATGACCTGCCCCATCTGCTCGTCCCAATAGTTCACCGACCAGCCACCGTACGCGAAGCCGCCGCTGTCGTCCTCTCCAGGTCCGCCCGGGGCCTGCATGACCCCGTCGAGGGTCAAGAAGGTGCTCACGATCAGCTTCCTCATCTCTTGCGTTCTTTGGATCGGATCCCCGGCTCCAGTGAAGCCCACGGCAGGATGGGACGCCCAGGGGAGCAAACCTCATGCGAGTGTAGAGGGCGACCGGGTCGTCTGGTTGATCTCGTCGGCAGCCGTGCGGCCGCTCGCTGCTGGCTGATCCGCTGCCAGCACACCACCGCCTGGCCCGGCGGGCGCCTGGCGCCCGGCCCTGACGCCGCCCGGCCCGGTGGGGTATACAGGGATTCGTGGACCTGGTCGGGCGACTCCGGGAGCTGGAGGACCTGCTCGAGCGTGCCGCGGGCGGCTCGGGCGGCCTGGTCGTGGTGATCGGCCCGGTCCCGGCGGACGCCCGCCACGCGTTGTGGGTCGCCTCCCGGGGGCTGCCCGGCGTGGCCCGGTCGCTGGCCGCCACCCTGGCCGGCGTGGAGGGCGACCCGCTGACCCACCTCGCCCTCCACGCGCCCTCCGGTGCGGAGTTCCTCGACCTCGACGTGGACCTGGTCCGCCTGCTGGAGGCGGCCGCCGGCCGGGCCAGCGGCCTGGGCGGCCGGGCCCGTCTGGCTAGTCGCAAGAGGTCCGGTCTGATTACGGCCGGTGGAATGACTCCGAGAATGACCGCAGCCTGTTCGCTGGGTGGCGCCGGTGCCGACTCCACGCCACGTTGGCGTGGGCGTGTACCCCGCTAGTGTGGACCTGTGGCTGCCGGCCGCTTGCTGGTCCCGGCGGCTCGCCGTCGCATCGACCTTGCGGTCGTCAGTCGAAGGAGGATCGGCCATGGACAGGCTCCAACTCCCATTCCGGAAGACCCCAAGGCCCCGTCGTGGTCTGCAGCAGCTCGGCGCGGTTCGCGTCGGCGCGCTTGCGGTCGGCGCGATCGCGGTCGGGTCGGCGGCGGTCGGGGCTTGTGCTGTCGGCGCCCTGGCCATCGGACGTCTGGCGGTCGGGCGTGCGGTCGTCCGGCGGCTCAAGATCGAGGAGCTTGAGGTGCAGCGGCTGCATGTGCACGAACTCCAGGTCGACCACGAGCAGCGACCCGCCGTACAAGCCTGAGGCCGCGCCACCGCCGCCCACCTGGGGTGCACCGCAGCGACGGCCAACGCTCCCCAGCGTGCCAGATCCGTAGTCAGCCATCACCCATCCCCGCCCATCCCTCTGGTCCCTTCGCGTCCCCGTTGGTCCTGGTCAACCGCCATGTAGCCAACAGCAGTCGCGCATCTGTCCCCATCAGTCACGTGCGGCTTGGTGCAATGTGGTCGCAGTTTCGGGCAGCCGTCGCCAGACGCCCGGTCTGGCGGCGGCTGCAGGTGCGGTGGGACCGGGACGCGGAGCGGTGGTTCGCGTTCGTGGTGGTTTGTGCGGTGGTGTGCTTCAACCGGCTCTAACCGGTCAGAGGGGAGTGTTGCGTCGCTCGGGATCATCCATGTCATCCAGCCGAAGCGGCGAACAGCTCCCACTCACCGGGAATTCCGCGAAGCCCAACCGCGCCGAGCGAGCTGAAAGCGAGGTCGGTGCCCGTGACGAGGTCTCGAACGGTTCGCGTGACGACGACCTTGCCATCGCCGGCCTGAGCAAGGGCCCGAGCCGCGATGTGAACGCCGATCCCTCCGATGTCGTCGTCGCGGAACTCGATCTCACCGGTGTGGATCGCCGAACGGATCGCCAGCCCGAAGCCGCCGAGGCCAGCATTGAGGCCGAAGGCACATCGAAGAGCCCGCGTGGGCGCGTCGAAGGTGGCGAGGATGCCGTCCCCGGTAGACTTCACGAAGCGGCCGCGGAAGCGTTCGACCTCCGCGCGCGCTACCCGGTCATGTCGATCGAGGAGCCGGCGCCATCCCTGATCGCCGAGCGCGGCTGCTTGCTCGGTCGACCCGACGATGTCGGTGAACAACACGGTCGCAAGGACGCGATCGGCGTTCTGCGCCGCTTGCCACGATCGCATCTGCTCTTGAGTCCAGGTGTACGTCTCCACGTACTTGCTCGATGGGACTCGGTCCGCTGGCCGGTACGTGAGAACGGTGACTCCGGATTCGAAGGTCCTGGTGTCGACGAGCTGCAGGTGCGTGATATCCGTCGCGTCGCGGAAGAGACGCTTGCCACTTCCAAGCACCACGGGAAACACCATGATGCGATACTCGTCGATCACGTCATGTTTGATGAGCGAGTTGAGAAGGTCGGCGCTGCCGAAGAGCAAGATGTCACCGCCAGACTGCCGTTTCAACTCGGCGATCTTCTCGGCGGGGTTTCCCCCGATGATGATCGAGTTCTGCCAGCCCGCCGTCCTCAAGCTCCCGGAGACGACGTACTTCGGGATAGAGTTCATCCGATTCGCGAAGCCTTCATCGTTCGGAGCCGTCGGCCAGAACGCGGCGAAGATCTCGTAGGTCACGCGCCCCAGGAGAATGGCGCCGGCCTCGAAGAGTTCCTCGGCCTTGTACCGCTGCTGGTCGTGGCCGGCATAGCGCAAGACCCAGGCGTTCTTCCCGTCCGGATGCTGATCATGCCCGGGCGCTTCCATCACGCCGTCGAGCGTCACGAATTCAGATGCGATCAGCCTTCGCATCGAATCCCTCCGCATGCTCCTCGATCGCTTGCACGGCGAGGAACTCCTTCAACACGGTGCACCTCCGTGCAGAGCATCGCGACCGACCCCACTTGCTTCATCGGACCATCCTCCTCTTGGGAGGCCTGGTCTCGTCCAATGTCGACCGGCAGGCCGCGCCGCAACCTTCCGCCGATCGTCGGGCAGATGAAGCTGCGCAAGCGCGTCGAGTGCCGTCGACGTGAGCGCCGCCAGCCTCACCAGGTGGGTCTCGTCCTGCTCGGTGAACTCGCTCTCGAGCCGATCGGAGGCCTGGTTGACCCCGTAGTTCTCGCCGTCGGAACCGATGAGGGACGCGAGCCAGCCGCGTATCGGAGGATGGTCGTCGACCTCGTTCCCGAAGGTCCGCAACTCCGGATGAGCGCGGAGCTCCTCGTCCGTCAGCCGGGTCGGCCCGCTCACCTGGTGGGCGAACGCGTGGACGCCGAAGCCCTTCGCCGGTGCTCGGTAGTCGGTCACAGAGTCCATTGTCCTCCTGGATCCTTCCGGTGCGAACTCCTCCCGCATCAAACCTGCCTTCGGCTCCCGGGGCTGATTGCGGCACCGAGGGTGCCAATCTCAGGCCGGGGCCTTCCAGATTCAACCGAGCATCGACTCGGCCAGCGTGCGCGAAGCGGGGAGGATAACGTTGGCGCAGATCCGGTCGATCGCTGCGCGCTGGGCTGGATAGGGCTGTCGAGCTGGCCAACCTCACCTCGCCGACCCTGGCCGAGGTGATCGCCCAAGCCCACCAGGGCATCCAGCGGATCCGGCGCACGCCACACCTGGCCGAGGCCGGCCGCCGGCTGCTGTACCAGTTCGGCGTCGGGCTGGCCTTCCTGGCCACCGTGCGCGCCGACGGCGGTCCCCGACTGCATCCGATGTGCCCGCTGGTGACCGACGACGCCCTGCTGGGCTTCCTCCAGCCCTCACCCAAACGCGGCGACCTGCACCGCGACGGCCGCTACGCCCTGCACGCCTTCCCGCCCGACGACAACGAGGACGCCTTCTACGTCGGCGGGCGGGCCGTCCTGGTCGACGACCGCACCCGCCGCCGGGCAGCCACCGCCCAGTTCCTGGCCGAACGCAAGCTCAAGGCCGCTCCCCCCGACTTCAACGCCCAGGACCTGTTCGAGTTCCACCTCGAGCGTTGCCTGTGGACACAGACCAGCGCCATGGCGACTGGAACCCCCACCACACGATCTGGCGGTCGGGATAGCCCAGCGCAGTCAGCGCCACCGAAGAAGTCGCTTCAACCCCCTGTCAGGCCAACCCCCAAGATCCTCTATATAAGTACGGGAGGGTCCTGGTGCTGTTCCATACCCGCCCTTCATCGAGCCGGGATGTGTGATCGCGCCGGCGTCTGTTGCGTGTCAGGATGACGGCTTGACGAGGCGGTAGCGCAGATGGGTGGCCTCGGAGGCCCCGATCACCTCGGCGATCTCCAAGTGGACGTGCCCGTCGCCCAGCTGCTCGAACATGCGGGTACCGCTCCCGAACAGCACCGGAACGAGATGGATCTGGATCTCGTCCAGCAGTCCCGCCCTGAGAAACTGCTGGCCCATGTCGGCGCCGCCCATGACCACGACGTTCTTGTCCCCAGCGGCGGCCTTGGCCTGTTGCAGGGCGCTGTGGATGCCGTCGGTCACGAAGCTGTACACCCCACCGGCAGGCACGTCCTGGGGTTGGCTGTGGGTGACGACAAAGAGCGGGAGGCGGGCCGCGCCGGTCGGGCCGTCGGCGCCCCACCACGGCAGCGAGTCGTCGTAGGTCCGCCGCCCGGCGATGACCGCTCCGGCGGTCTCCACCCCACGCGAAAGGACCTCACGGCTGCGGCCGTCGGCCGCGCTGAACGCCCACTCGTGCAGGCGTTCACCGCCGTCACCCAGCGGCTCCTCCGGGGTCTGGTTCGAGGCGGTCATGAACCCGTCCAGCGACATGCTGATGTCGAAGATCACCTTGGTCATGCAGCGCTCCTGACAGCTCGAACGGCAACAGAAGCCGTCCCTGCATGCAGCGGGTCGGCTATGCTGCCAGCCTTGCAGCCAGGGCTGTCAACGTCGTGTCAGACCCATGTCACGCTCCCTTCGAGCGCGTCGGCATCGGATGGGGTGATCCAGGCGACAGGCGGGGAACCGGCCAAGGCATTGACGGTGGGACTGCTCGGACCGCTGCTGGTCTCGATGGCCGGCCGGCCGGCCGAGCTGCCCGCCGGCCGGGTGCGCACGCTGCTGGCGGTGCTGGCGATGTCGCCCGGGCTCATGGTCTCAGCGGATCGCCTGGCGACCGCGCTCTGGGGCGAAGACCCGCCCGGCGACGCCCGGGCCAACGTGCGGACCAACGTCAGACGGCTGCGCCGCGTGCTCGGCGCCGGCCTGGTCGAGACCCGGCGCGGCGGTTACGTGCTGGGCATCGGGGCGGCCCAGGTGGATGCGCTGCAGATGGTCCGGCTGCTGGAGGAGGCCGCGGCCGCGCCGGACCGGGCGACCGAGCGAGCCCGGCTCGTGCAGGCACTGGCGCTGTGGCGCGGTACACCGTTTGACGGGGTACGGTCGGACTGGCTGGAGCAGACCCAGGCGCCGCGGCTGCAGGAGCGGTACCTCGCCGGGCTGGAGCGGCGCATCGACCTGGACTTGGCCGACGGGTCCGGGGTCGAGCTGGCGGCCGTGCTGGGCGAGCTGACCGGACGCTATCCGCTACGGGAGTCGCTGTGGGTGCGCCTGCTGGTGGTCCTGGAGCGTGCCGGCCGGCCGGCCGAGGCGCTGGAGCGGTACGAGGCGGTCCGGGTTCGCCTCGCCGAGGAGCTGGGCGCCGATCCCGGCGCGGAGCTGCAGCGGGTCCACGCCGACCTGCTCGCCGGCCGGCCGCCCGGCCTCCCGGGGGGTGCGCCAGCGGTCGCCGCCAGGGTGGTGCCGCGCCAGCTCCCCGCCGACACCGATGCGTTCACCGGCCGGGACGCGGCGCTGAGCACGCTGGACCGGCTACTCGACGAGCAGGACGAGTCGAGGCCGCGGCCGGTGGTGGTCTCCGCCATCGCCGGGACCGCCGGCATCGGCAAGACCGCCCTGGCGGTGCACTGGGCGCACCGGGTCGCCGACCGGTTCCCCGACGGGCAGCTGTACGTCAACCTGCGCGGGTTCGACCCCTCCGGGTCGCCGATGGCGCCCGCCGAGGCGGTGCAGGGGTTCCTTGACGCGTTGCAGGTGCCGCCGCAGGGGATCCCGGCCAGCCTGGAGGCGCAGGCAGGCCTGTACCGCAGCCTGCTGGCCGGCCGGCGCATGCTGGTGCTGCTGGACAACGCCCGCGACGCCGGCCAGGTCGCCCCGCTGCTCCCAGGCGCGCCCGGCTGCCTGGTGCTGGTGACCAGCCGCAACCAGCTTCCCGGCCTGGTCGCCGCCGCCGGCGCCCACCCGGTCGCCCTCGACCTGCTCCGCCGGGACGAAGCCGTGGAGCTGCTGGCCCGCCGGCTCGGCCACGAGCGGGTCACCGGCGACCCCGACGCGACCGAGGAGCTCGTCACCTGGTGCGCGGGGCTGCCGCTTGCGCTGGCGATCGTCGCGGCCCGCGCCGCCACCCACCCGGAGTTCCCGCTCGCCGCGCTCGCCGGCCAGCTCCGCGAGGCGCGCGGCGGTCTCGACGGGTTCGACGCGGGCGACACCGCCACCGACGCGCGGGCGGTGTTCTCCTGGTCCTACCGCGCCCTCGGCGCACCGGCGGCGCGGCTGTTCCGGCTGCTCGGGCTCCACCCCGGCCCCGACGTCACCGGCGCCGCCGCCGCCAGCCTCGCCGGCCGTCCCCTGGCCCAGGTGCGCCCGCTGCTTGCCGAGCTGGCCCGCGCCCACCTGGTCACCGAGCACGTCCCTGGCCGGTACGCCTTCCATGACCTGCTGCGCGCCTACGCCGGCGAGCTGGCCCACACCGGGGACACCGGCTCCGACCGGCGGGCGGCGACCCACCGGCTGCTCGACCACTACCTCCACACCGCCCACGGCGCCGACCTGCTGCTGTACCGGCACGGCGAGGCGATCGCCCTCGCCGCGCCGAAACCCGGCGTCGCCGCCGAGCGGCTCAGCGACCACGACCAGGCGATGGCGTGGTTCACCGCCGAGCGCCGCGTCCTGCTCGCCGCCATCGAGCAGGCCGCCCGCGGCGGGTTCGACCGCCACGCCTGCCAGCTTGCCTGGACGCTGTTCGTCTTCCTGCACCGGCGGGGGCACTGGCAGGACCGGGCCGCCACCCAGCATGCCGCGCTGGATGCCGCGCGCCGGCTGGGCGACCGCGGCGCCCAGGCCCGGGCGCACCGCCACCTCGGCTTCGCCTACGCCGAGCTGGGCCGCTACCAGGACGCGCAGCTCCACCTGGGTCGCGCCCTCGAGCTGTCGGTTGACGCCGGCGACCCCGCCGGGGAGGCCTGGACCCAGCACTTCCGCGACCTCGTGCTCGGCATGCAGGGCCGCAACGCCGACGCGCTCGACGCCGCGGAACGGGCCCTGCGCCTGTTCGAGGCCACCGGCGACCGGGTCGGGCAGGCGATCGCGCTCACCGATGTCGGCTGGTACCACGGCCGGCTCGGGCACCACCAGCAGGCCCTGGCGTTCTGCGGCGAGGCGTTGCGGTTGCACCAGGAGCTCGACAACCGCAGCTACCAGGCCCACACCTGGTCATGCCTCGGCGACACCCACCATCACCTCGGTGGCCACGCCCAGGCCATCGCCTGCTACCGGCAGGCCCTGGAGCTGTTCCGGGAGTTCGGGGACCGCTACGGCGAGGCCAGCACCCTCGCCCAGCTGGGCGCCAGCCACTACGCCGCCGGCGATTCCGGCGCGGCCCGCCAAGCCTGGCGGCGGGCATGGGAGCTCCTGGACGGCCTCGACCCGTCTGCCGCCGACCAGATCCGCACCCTGCTCCACCAGCTCGACGCGTCCGCCGCGGCGGCCTTCCCCGCCAGGCTTGAAGCCGCGGGCTGAGCCCCGACCTCCCGGTGTTGCACGGGCGTGCGCCGGCCGCCACCTCACCGGTCAGCGACCTGGGTGGGCGCCGGTTGCCGGGTTGAGCAGGGCGGCCAGCAGGCCCGGGTGGGTGGCCAGGCGCTCACCGGACAGGTCGTGGGTGGCGACGACGGCCCGTCGTCGCAAAGAGCGCCTTCCCTTCACCGGCAATCAGCGGATGAACAGGAAGCCGGGGGCCTCGCGTGTGCGCAGGCGGCGCTTGGCGACCTGGGTGGTTCGCGGCCGGCGGCGCCATCACTGGTGGCTTCATAGCCCGGCTACGCTCGCAGGAATGCCAGTACGGCGAGGACGCGGCGATGGTCGTCGGGGGTGGCGGCCAGGTCGAGGCGGGTGAAGATGCTGCGCACGTGCCCCTCGACGGTCTTGGGGCTGAGGAACAGCCGATCGCCGATGGCCTGGTTTGAGCGGCCCTCGGCCATGAGGGCGAGCACCTCGCGCTCCCGTTCGCTCAGCTCCTGGATGGGGTTGCGGGTGCGTCGCCGGCCGAAGAGTTGGGCGACCACCTCGGGGTCGATCACCGACCCGCCGCCAGCGATGCGGCGCACCGCGTCGACCACCTCGGCGACGTCGGCGACGCGGTCCTTGAGCAGGTAGCCGACGCCGCTGGCGCCGTCCTCCAGGAGTTGCATGGCGTGGTGCGGTTCCACGTACTGCGAGAGCACGAGCACACCAACCTGCGGGTGCTCGGCGCGGATGCGCTGGGCGGCGTCCAGGCCCTCGCGGGTGTGGGTAGGAGGCATGCGGATGTCCACCACGACTGCGTCGGGCGGGTCGGCCCGCACCAGCGCGAGCAGCCGCTCGGCATCGCCGACCTGGCCGGCCACCTGGATGCCGCCAGCCTCCAGCACCCGTCCAAGGCCTTCGCGGAACAAGACGGCGTCG
>Ga0184632_10001325_pt1 | contig 10097 bp, 6 predicted proteins | sample PLM31_50_b1_FD_133153 | JGI IMG/M metagenome (GOLD analysis project Ga0184632, IMG submission 133153) | Groundwater sediment microbial communities from an aquifer in East River, Colorado, USA - PLM3-1_50_b1 | ecosystem: Environmental > Terrestrial > Soil > Riparian zone | place: USA: East River... | reverse complement strand
CTCCTTCGAGATGAGACCGCTCCTCTGCTTCGAAGCTTCAGTTCCACCAGTGAACGCAGACTCCTCAGCCTGGCGCTGAGTCCAGCCTCCGCCATAGATGGATCCGAGAGTCTTCAGATCAGAGAACTCGTCACCGATCTGAGCATAGGCGGTAGCCGCCTGCTCACGAGAGATGCCCTGAGTGGCAAGGTTCTCGATGTACTGCTGGTCGAACGCGAACCCTCGCTGAAGTGCTTCCGCGCCAATGGAGGCGGTAGCCGCAGCCTTCTGAAGGAAGGGCAGTGCCTTCGCCTGGTCCAGGAAGTAGGCTGCAATCTCGCCCTGACCAAGACCCATCTGCTCAAGAGCCTGCTTGTATGCAGGGTTGGCAAGAGCCGTCGCCTGAGTGGCCAGGTCTACTCGTCCTTGCAGCTCCGTCGGGCTCATGTCCTTGGAGATGAAGTCAGTGAAGTCATCCGTACTGTCATAGAAGCCGATCGGAAGACCGGACTGCTTCATGATCTGACGGTAGCTGTTCTCTGTGGAGATGTACTCAGCTGGAGACAGCACGGACATGCCCGCCTTGAGGCGGGCCTCATTCCCTGCGAACCTCTTCTTGTACTCTGGCGTGTCCTGGAGCAGGATGCTGATCGTGTCAGATCCATAACCGTTCTTCACGTAGTCATAGATCTTGTCGGCCAGAGTGCCGAGTCCATACTGATCGAACAGTGAACTGAGTGCCATGTAGGCGTCACGGTTGGCACCCTCAAGCAGCTGCTCGTACTGGCCAGTGACCTCATAGTACTTGTTCTGTGCAGTTACCGCAGCCGAAGAGATCGTCTTCAGAGTCGCACTGGTCTTGCCGATCCTTGCCTTGAGTGCAGCGATCGACTGAAGGTCCTTCTTGGACTTGGTCTTCTTGGCATTGAGCTTGGTCAGCTGAGCCTGCTGAGTCTTCAGCGTCTTCTGCTGCATCGCCTGACGCGCCTTGAGGATGGCAAGCTTGGCCTTTGCCGCCTTCTCATCGCCGATGTTCTGGAAATCTAGTGGAGTAGTCATCCGTCTTCCTTAGAACTTGAATCCGAAGTCAGCCAGAACCTGATGACCGATCTGGAACAGACTGTCCTGTGCATTCTTCGTCTTCTTCCACCGAGCATCGTTGCGCAGTTCATTCTCGAACTGCCACAGCGGCTTGGCCTCCTTGGTCAGAGTTCCAGGGTTGGTGTAGTTGAGTGCCTTCTTGACGACAGGGTCGAACAGATTTATGCTGCCCGAAGGCAGCTCAAGGATCGTCGACATGGACTGGAAGTAAGGCTGGGCAATATCGGCTACTGTCTGGCCGCCATCGATCTGCTTACTCCACTGAGGGAATGAAGCCTTTGCCTTGTTGGCGATCTCAGACTTGAAGTCCTGGATCGTAGCAACGCCACGAATGATGGACCTTGCCCTGTCGGCGTACCACTTACCAGACAGAGTGACGCCCATGTTGTATGCGTACTCCTGCATCTGGTCGATAGCCTCGCCACCTTCGCCCTGATGCTTACCGTCAGCGAAGGACACGTACTGGCCAAGGTAGTACCTCATCTGGCCTTCGTCCCAGCCCTTGGCAACCATGCTATAGGCTGCCTGCTCGATCTTCTTCTTCGTGGAAGTAGTCTCGACAATGCCGAGGGCGTTGGCGATCTGCTTTGCCTTTACCCTGGCTGCGGTGAGATCCTGCTTGGCGGTGGCTGGATCAGACTTCAGCTTGAGAAGATAATCCCTCTCGTCCTTGCTGTGAGTCTTCCACCACTTCGTATTGCGCAGCTTGGCCTGGAACTTGTCGGCAGTCCAGCCGCCACTGACGGCCTGCTGGAACAGGCTCTTCAGCTCGCTGTTGGAGTTGAGGAATCCCGACACGAAACCATACTGCTCGGCAAGCTCTGCGCTGGATAGCGTGGGCGTGACAACCCCTCCACTCGTGTATGCACCAGCAGTGGATGTTCCGCCGGTCGCCGGATACTTGTAGGCCTTGTTGATAACGGAGTCAACGTAGGACTTGATGGATGGTCCACCGCTCTGGGAGCGGGTGGATTCAGAAAGACTTGCGTTACCAGAATACCACGCAGAGGCGGCGCCTCGGGCGCCGTACTTGTTGTAGTACGACTTCAGCTTGCCCTTGGCTACCGCCTCCTGCGCTGCTGGATTGTTCAGGAACTGGTTTGGAGTCAGAGACTTGCCATAATACTGCTTGGTCCAGGAGGGAATGTTGGCTCCCATCACCTGGTACTTACCATAGGCCCTGTCTCCTCGGACGTACACGCCTACGGCGCTGTACCTTCCATTGGACTCCTGTTCTGCGATAGCGCGGAAGAACTGATCGAACGTGGGCTGTCCCATTACTGTCCTCCGCTAGTCAGCCCCATATCCTGAAGCACCTTGAGACCAGTCTGCATGACCGAGTCCTGAGCATTAGTGGTCCTCGCCCAGCGAGGATCATTCCTCAGCTGAGACTGGAACGCTACCGTATCCATTCCGGTGGGTTTGCCTGCCTGGTTGACGCCATTCAGGGCCCGCTTCACGAGCGGGTCCGTAAGATTGATCTGAGTGTATGGAATCTCCAGGTCGTCAGCCATCTGCTGAATATACGGTGAAGCGATATCCATCATGGTCTGCCCAGCCTCAAGCTGGGCCTTGTATGCAGGATACGTAGACACTGCCTGGTTCACGATCTGGTTCTTGAAGTCCTGCTCCGTAGCTACGCCACGCCCAATCAGCTGTGCCTGGTTCTTGACAGTCTGCTTGTCCAGCGTCACGCCATTGGAGTAAGCGAACTCCTTGATGGCATGCTCATACTGACCAGCAGCACCATTGAGGGTGCTGCCATTGTCCTGGAAGGTGATGTAGGCGCCAAGAGTATTCTTCAGTGAAGCTTCATCCATGCCGGTCTTGATGACCTGCTCGGCGATCTTGTTCAGCTTGGAGCTGGGCACTGCTGCACCCATCTCACCAGCCATCTGCTGAATCTGAACCTTGGCCGCAGAAACCTTGGCGTTCCAGGTTGCAGGGTCAGTGGACTTCTCCATTGCAGCCTGACGCATGGTGTCGGAGTTCTCCTTCCACCACTTCGTGTCCCTCAGCTTGGCCTGGAACTTGTCTGGAGACCAGGAGTCCTTGACTGCATCATCGAAGATGCCAGCCAGTTCAGTGTTGGACTTGAGGAATCCGTACGCCCAGCCGTAGCTGGCCGCAAGTTCTTCGGGTGACAGACTCTTGGTGGTCAGCTCGGCGGAAGCCGTAGCTGTTCCAGTTCCCTGACCTCCACCAGTAATGCCGGACACACGACGGCCACCCATGAAGGCGTTCTGGTAGTAGCCGTTGGTGATGTTGGTAACTTCCACGTTCTTGCCAGGCCTTGGGGCATGCAGCATCTTCCCGTTGCCGAGATAGATGCCGACGTGGTCGGCACCATCCTGTCCTGGATTGGTGTCGAAGAATACCATGTCACCAGCCTGAAGCTGGTTCATGCCCACAGCCTTGCCCTCGCCGATCTGACTGTATGTAGTACGCGTAATGTTGATGCCGAAGTGCTTGTAGACCTGCTGGACAAGTCCGGAACAGTCTACACCGGAGGAAAGACTATTGCCTCCCCACACGTATGGCGTGCCAGTCCACTGCTGTGCCCACTCGGCAATGTCTGCTCCGTTGACTGCCATTATCCGCCGATCATCTCCATCATCGCATCGAAGTAAGTAGTCGCAGCCTGGTAGGCTCCGTACTCAGGATCCGCCTTGACATCCTCCATCGCCATGAGGGTACGAGAAGAATCGTCCACGCCACCCTTAGTGGTGGACGTCTGCCCAGTCACCGTGTCACCCATGTAGTTCGTGGTTTGGGTGGTCGTAGTCGGGTTGGCAGTCTCGTACTTGTTCAGCGCCTTCTGGAAGGAACTGATCTCATTCTTGGTGGGATCCCTACCCAGCAGAGACTGGGCAGCCTGAAGGAAGATTGCGTGAGCATCCTCACCAGTGGACAGATCAGTTGCAGTGCTGGTCTGAGTAACAGAGCGGGGAGTGTTGAGGTACGACTCCCGCTGCTGCATGTCCTTGGCGAGGATGTCCCACGGTGTCATCTTCTGGCCAGCAGCGTAATAGCTGGCAGCCTGACCCACGTATGCCGCCCAGTATTGGGCGGTCTGTGCATCATTGATCTGGCTGGTGTCGATACCGGACAGGCCCAGCTGAGTCAGGAACTTGTTCTTCGTGGCGCTTGACCAGTTGTAGTACTGGTTGGCCACTTCGGAAGACTTGCTGGTCTTGTCGTAGTAACTGGTACCAGCGGTGAAACGCATCTCGCCCATGAGCTGGTCGTTCTGACCAAGATAGACGAGAGGATCCTTCGTTCCACCGCTGGTTGGAGTAGAAGCGCCAGCTGCACTTTCCCTCGCGACGGCGGCACCGAGGGTGCCGACCTGTGCCTGACCACTGGTGGCTCCCCCAACGCTCGTGCCGCTCTCGAAGAGAGACTTGTCGTCAGCCATCTTTACACTCCGTTATCTGCCATTACATCAAACATTCCAGGCTGGTCCTGCTGAGTGACTGCCTGCTGACCAATCACTGTTGCGTCAGAGGCGGCCATAGCCGCCTGCTGCTCCTCCGTGTACTTCACGTCCATGCTGAATCCCATGTCCGTAGCGAAGTACCTGCTGTGGATCCAGGAGAACTTGGTGTCGCTCTCCAGTAGCCTCATCACCATGTCATCCCACGAGTTCTTGAGATCGTAGTTCGACTGAGCAGTGATGTCGGCAGAACCGCCCTCACTGTCACGGGACGCGAGAGTCACGGCCATCTGCTTACGGTACTCAAGGTAGGTCTTCAGGGTGTAGATGTCGGAGCGTACTCCGACAGTTCCATCAGCCCCAACGGCCTTGGCCCACAGCTCAGGATCCTGGACAATCTTCTCCAGGTCGAAAGCGGTACGGTCGTACTTGCCTCGATCCATAGAGCTGAAGTCCTTCTCCCACGCCTCATTGTAGAACGGATTCTCTCCGCCATCACTGTAGCGCTGCTGAGTCAGAACTCGAACAAGAGCCTGCTTGGTGTCCTTCAGGTCCTCGGCACCCTCATCATCGAAGGTGTTGAGTCCCCGGTCGAACAGCTGAGCATTCAGGTTGTCCATGTAAGTGCGGTACTGCATCCACCCACGAGACTTCTGAGACTCCTCGAATGCCTCTCGTGCAGACATCGTGGTCCGCTGAGTTACATTGGAGGCCACGTCCGAAGCGTGCGTCTTCTGGTAGAAGTAAGCACCCTCGGAGTAGGTTCCGTCTCCCTCGTGTCCGACGATCAGTCCAGCATACTCAGGCCCAACCTGTTCGATCAGGTCCTGGTAGTACTTGGACATGGTCACAGACTCCGCCGTTGGGCGGAGGCCAGTGTTGTTCTTGGACATGGACTGAGTGAACGTGTAGAACGAGTCACCATACTTATCGTAGAACTTCTCATCAGAGGTATCAGGGTCCAGCTTCTGGTAGCGCTGGAACTCATCCCTGAAGAACTGGTACGGATCCTGGCCATTGACGGAGACCGGCAGTGTCCATGCTGCCGCAGTGCGGAAGATGGTCCACCTGTCAGCCCTGTCCTTCAGCTCATCCCAAGTGGGCTGAGTTTCACGAAGGCCATTCTCATACTTGTAGTTCTCGACCTGCATCGAGTAGAACAGTGCGCGCTGCTTGGTCTCACCCATGTCGTCAGTGGCGTCGCCCAGACGCTTGCCAGTCGTCGGGTTGACGAAGTCCATGATGGACTCCTGTGGTCCGAACGGAAGCACGCCAAGCTTCTTGGCCCAGTCGGCAACCTTCGGATCATCCTGAGCGAAGTGATTGACTCCGATCTGAACGAACGGCCCAGCCCCTACCGGAAGTGCGCCATCGCCATGGTTCAGAATGATCTCGGCACTCGACATCGGAATGACGAATGAAGCATTCTCGTCAAGGCCAAGAGCCTTGTTGAGTCCCTTGCCTCCAAGATAATCGGGAACCTGAACAACCATCCTGCGGTCGGCATACTTGATGAGCTTCTTCTCGCCAGTGACTGGATCAGTGACGTGGCCAGATGCGTCAACGGCATTACCGTCTCCGTCAGTGACCACGCCAGCCCTCGCCGGTGCACCATAGGCCTGGCCTACTCGGGCCAGTACGTCAGGCTTGTCAGCGATGATCCTTGACCAGCGATTCCACGACTCCTGCTGCGCACCAAAGAATGCTCCGAAGTTGCGCATCATGTACGCCATCTTCGTCTCGTGATCCATGGTGAAGGTATACTTCTTCACGTCGTCGAGGGCGCCCTTACGGGCGTTCGACTCAAGGATCTTACGAGTGGACTCATCAATGTGAGTAACGCCCTGAGCGCGCATAGTCGCCATGGAGTCGGTCAGGTGGTTCTTGTACGAAGAACCGAAAAGCGGGTTACGCAGTAGCTTCCTCGCAGGAATCTGGTTGGCGATGTTGTACCAGCCAGTGATTCCCCTGTCAAGAAGATGCGATACCGTGCTGGTTCCCTCCGCGTAACGGAAGGCCTCGGCATTCACCATCGGGCGGTTGGCCACCGGGACAACATCAAGCATGCCCTTCTCCAGAGTTCCGCCAAGGATGGCGGCCCTGATGGAATCCATGCCAGGCATTGCTGGATCGAGAACATAGTCGACCTGAGCCTTGACCCTCTGAGCCAGTTCGAGATCAGGCATGTGCTTGAGGCCAATATCATTCTTGTACTTCTGGCCTTCTGGAGTATTCCTCATCCATGCAGCGATCTCGCTCTCGGACTTGCCCATAAGAGCCTGTCGGCCGACAGCCGACTGTCCGATCTGGTCATTGGCGTGCCTGATCCAGGCAGCCATGTGAGTCTCCGCTCCATCAGTCGCAGGACTGATGTTCTTCCACTCCAGCCTCCTCATGCGCTGAAGATAGAAGTCCGCCTGAGATCCCATCATGTTCTTGAAGTTCCTGTCACCGGCAGCCAGGTCACGATACAGCTCACCCTGCTTGCCACCGAACGCAGGAGAGAACACCTGGCGTCCGATCTTGACGTCACGCATCTGCTGGCCAGCGGCCGACAGCCGCTGATAATCAACGTGCTCAGTCTTGACACGATCCAGCCACTGAGTAACCAGAACCATATCATCCTGAAGGCGGGCGACATCATGCGCATTGCCCTTAGCCTGAGCCCTCAGTAGATCACCCTTAATGGAGGCCTGAAGAGCGCCATACTCAGAGATCTGCTGCTGGGCCTTGCTCGCATCGATCCTCGCAGCATCAACATTGCTCTTCTTGAACACATTGTGGAACATGTCCTCAGCGGTGATCCTTCCGCCGCCAATGGCGCGACCCATCATGGCAACTCCGCCGAACTTGGCAAGCTGTCCCAGGAAGTCATCGGCCAGCGCCCTTGGGGCGTAGCCGAGGCGGAATAGCTGAGCAAACTTCCAGGTAGTGTTCACGAAGTCAACCACATCGCCAGACTTGGCGATCCAACCCTGACCATGCCTGAGCTTTGCTGCCTGCCACTTAGAGGCATTAGCGTTCAGTGCCTTCTCGAACAGTCCGAAGTCAAGCAGCACGTGACTGTTCGCCAGCTGAGTATCGAAGATCGGAGTGGAAACGAGGCGACTTCCATCTACATCCACCTCCGCTACGCGAATGGTGCGAGCAGGGTTGGCGGGATCGGGCATGGTTGCCGATCCGTAAGAGCGCCCAGTCTGTGCAGCCGAAGCCTGACCGGAACTCCTGCGCTTGGCAACTTCCTTGTACATGTCGTCAGCGATTGCATAGTCGATCTGCTTGGTGGGATTCGCCACATTGTAGCGATCCACCATATTGCGAGTGATCTTCTGCTCGATCTGCATCAGTGCTACCTGACGCTCATTCGGAGTAGCCTTCACGTACTGAGCTACATACATCTCCCGAGCCTCACGGCTCAGGCTCTTCGTCTCGCGAAGAGAAGCATCCAGCTCTCGGTAGCTGCTCTCTCCGTGCACGTCGATGTAGTTGGTGGGCTTGATGTCGTTGTAGCTGCGGATCACCTTGATGGGCGCACCGATCGTGGCGTTGTACACAAGTGCACCAGTACCACGAATGGTCCCCTGGCCACGCACAGCCTTGAAGCTTCCATCCTGCACACCGGCTCGGACCTTCAGTCCGAGTGGAGTGGTAATGGCGTTGTAGTTCATGGCGTCAAGAGACCTGAACGCATCGATCTTGTCGTCGATGACGCGAGTCTCATTGTTCAGCTTGGTGACGAATCCAGTCTGCTGGTCCAGCGCTGCCTTGATCTTCTGCCCACGCGGCGACGCCTTGGTGGCGTCATCCAGTCCGTCATAGTAGGATCCGTGAAGAACGTTCCTGCTGGTCAGCTGATTGACCTGGTCGGCAATCTTGACGTTCCTGATCTCCAGGGAAGTCTTGGCTGCTGTGTCGCCCAGCGATACTCGCAGGATGTCCGATACCTCGTCAGCATCCTTGGCCTGCGTGAGCAGGCGTGCAAGGACATCACCATTGGCGGACTTGGCCAGGGTTGGCATGTCGCGGCGAAGGACCAGTGCTGCATTGTCCGGACTGGAACGCTTCACGTTCACCACGGTGTCAACCATGGACTGGAACGCTGGCTTCTCGGCAAACTTGTTGAATGCCTGATCCGGTCCGAACTTCTTGCTGAGCTTGTTCAGGGCGGGAGTGACTGGCCTGTTGAAGGCTACTCGCTTAGTAGCTCCTGCGGCCTTGCCTCCGAGGACAAGAGGGTCAAGATACCAGGAAACGGCGAAGTCAGTAGCTCCAGTGACATACTTGGATGCTCCGGAACCGAAGTACTCATCAGCCTTGGTACGGACCCCGAAAGGGTCCTCAGTGGTGGGAGTGTCCTTGTAGTCACCCTTGGCTACGAGATCCTTGTCGTCAGCAATCTGGTCAGGGCGAATTCCCCTGTTCTCAAGTTCCTTGTCCGACAGACCCATCATCCATGCGGCCTGGCCTGGAGAGATCTTATGTGCCAGATCCCAGTAATCCTTCAGTGCGTCGAACTCTCCATCCTCACCAATGTAGTCAGGACGTCCGTATGCAATGGAGTGAAGAGCCATACCACCAGCGGATAGGATCGGGCTGACAGTTGCGGACCATGCCGCATACAGCTTGGATCCAACCCACTCGATGGGCTTGAAGATGGGGGAATCGAAGAAGCTTCCACTCGCAGCAGCACGCTCCTGGCGGAGCGCCTGATACTGAGCCTGGCTCGTCTCGTCGTAAGGCTGAGTGACGTCGAGTCCAGCGCTTCCCCAGTAATTGGCCAGGGAGACCTGCACGCTCTGCGGCAGGTTATTGACATCCATGTCTCCATCAACAACAGCGTTGCTGATCAGCTGGATGTCCTTCTCGTTCGTGTTGCTGGCCACTTATACTCCCAGTTCCGGTCCCGCCTCATCGTACGGGGAAATGGATGACTTGATGAGGTTCTTGGCCATATCGTTGGCCTGAGCCCTCGACACGCCAGAGCGTGCGAGGGATACTCCCATGATGGGCGCGTCCATGAATGACAGGGCCAGTGCTCCCATGTCATCGAACCACTGACCACCGTACAGATAATCGAGATCGTTCACTGTAGCGCCTTAGCCTTCCTTACGGTGTTCCTCATTGCCCAGGAGGCACCAGGCTGATTCGCCATGAACTCCAGGACCGGAAGGTAAGGAATGATCGACTCAAGGTCCGCCTGCTTCTGATCGGTGAGGCCGAGAGCTTCCTCGCCCGCGCCAGCGCCGAGCGCTGCGCCATCAGTGACGGGAACTCCAGGCTGCTGACTGGCCTCACCCAGCCCGACCACTCGACTGGAAGGATCGCCGAACATGGATGCAAAGCTTGCGTCACCACCAGGACTCTGAGCTACTGCCGCGCCACCCTTCTGCTCCTGATAGTCGGCCTGCTCACCATATCCCGCATTTGGCAGAGTTGCGTTAGCGTTGGATACCGCCTTGTCGGTCCTCTCGCTGAACTTGCCTGGACCGGATACTTCAGCCATCGCTCTTCTCCCACTGCATCAGTCGTGTCATGTTGTCGAACTTCTTGTCGTACTCTACTTGATTCGCCTGCTGAGCTG
>Ga0184632_10001324_pt1 | contig 10102 bp, 6 predicted proteins | sample PLM31_50_b1_FD_133153 | JGI IMG/M metagenome (GOLD analysis project Ga0184632, IMG submission 133153) | Groundwater sediment microbial communities from an aquifer in East River, Colorado, USA - PLM3-1_50_b1 | ecosystem: Environmental > Terrestrial > Soil > Riparian zone | place: USA: East River... | reverse complement strand
TGCTCGAGGGCGACGAGGACGGCTTGGTGACTCGCATGATCGGCGACAGCGTAGAAATCGTCCGTGCGTTCGATCGGCCTATCGACATCTTTATTCACGACACCATCAGCCAGCCCGACCACATGCGGGCCCAGCTCGAAGCGCTTGTTCCCCATCTCGCACCGGGCGCGATCGTGTATTCATCGTGGTTCACCGAGACCTTCGTCGATTTTTGCGATCGATTCGGGCTGACGTATCTCGAGGTCGCGGACAAGCCGCTGAACCACTGGTATCGCGGCAGCCGATACGGTCTGGCGTGGTTCGATCGGCCGTCGCGGCCAACCTAGAGCGTTGCTTCGTGCGCGGACGCCATCGAAGCGTCCCGAGGAAGTGCCTGACCTGCACGCCGTGGGATTCCAAGGCGTGTCAAATGGAGCAGAGTTCAGGCATGAAAAAGACTCTTGGCATAGCCGCCTTGTTGACAGGGCTGTCGTCTGCAGCGTTGAGCCAGGTCGGTGCGCCGCCCGCGCCGGGCGAGTGGGACCTGTACCGAGGCTCCACCAGGCTTTCCAGTCATCCCGACATGCAAGCCTGCATCGATGCAGCGCATGCGAAAAGTGCCGCCTCGAGCTATTCCTGTCGCCCCCGCGTTGCCCCCGACAGCGCCACGCAGTGCGGGAATGCTGCTTGCGCGAACGAAGCGCCTCTCGCCGGGGCGCAACCACCGGCGCAGCTGCCGCCGACAGCAGCGGGCACCTACCTGCTGTTCGACGATGCCGATCTCGCGCGTTGGAAACAGCGCGCGGCATCCGGTCCATTCAAGGTGGCAGGCGATGCATTCCCCGGTTCGCCCGGCGACTGGACACGCATCATTGCCAACGCCGAAGCTGCCGTCCGGCAAGGCCTGGAGGCGAACGAGCGCCACATCAGTACCGACGATCACTACCCCTACAGCAACTTCGGCGCGCGAGCTCGCGACGCGGCTTTCGCATACCTGATCACCGGCGACAGCCGCTATCAATCGGCCGCGCGAACGCAATTGCTGACGATGCTGCGACAGCCGCAGCACGACATCGCCAACTACAACTTCAATCCGGGGTTCGCACGCGACGGCATGGTCGCGCAGGCGATGTTGGGTCAACGCATGGTGTTCCTCTACGCCATGCTCAGACCGAGCCTCTCCGACGCCGATCGTGCCTTTGTCGAGGCCAAATTCGCGGGCTGGGGCGCGAAGATCGCGGCGTTTCATGCAGACCGCCTGGTAACCGACCTTGGCCCGCGCATCAATGCAAGGAACGTCGAATGGTCCGGCGGCGACCCCTCTGCCTATGCCTACGTCGACGCCAGCGGCACGCCGCAGGCGCGCATCCCTGCGCTCGCGACCAGCTACACGAATCGCCGCACGATGACGCTCATGTTGCTGGGACTGATCGGCGTTCAACTCGGCAACGCGACGTGGGCCGGCGCGGCCAAGGAGTACGTGCATCAGTGGCTCGCCTATGGCGTGCACCCGAGCGGCGCGCAGGGCGACTACACACGCAATGGCGACTACAACGTGCAGCAACAGGGACGAATGTATTCGGCCATGGTCAACCAGGCCGTGCTGTACTTCGCCGAGGCGCTGCGACGGACGGGCGATACGAGCCTGTACACGTTTTCCACCTCGGCCGGGAAGGGCGGCTGGGAAGGAGGCCCGAAGAGCGTGGCGCTCGCGATCGACGCCCATCTTGCCCTCATTGCCAAGGAGCGCCAGTGGTACAGCGCGTCGCGCGGCCCGGCGAGTCCTCGCACGCCTGCCACGCGCCTCGGGCTGCAGACCATCGGCGGCGTCGACAAATGCCACGACATCGGCTATGTGATCGGCAAGGCCGGACTGCCGTCGCTCGCCCCGCGCATCGACGCGATCGTCAAGCGCGACAACACGAAGTATCCGAACGTCGACCGCTTCCCGGGCTCCACGGGCGCGCCGGTCGATTGCGGCAATTCCGGCCCTTACGTCGATCCGCTCGGCGTCTTGCCGGCGCCGCTGTTCATGTTCGGTTAGTGGGCGCTGTGGGCTCAACCGCAGTTGACGCTTTCATGCGCCATCGCCGAGACTAGCGCAGCGCTTCGGCTCGAGAGCGCCTCGGAGTTGCCATGGCCGTGTTTTCACAAGAGGCGCTGAACCCGGGCGTGCGCAAGCGCGAGGTGTTCGGATGGGCGATGTACGACTTCGCCAACTCGGGCTATACGACCGTCGTCCTCACGGCGGTGTTCAACGCGTATTTCGTCAGCGTCGTCGCTCAGAACGCGCCGTGGGCGACGTTGGCATGGACGCTCGTGATCGCCGTGTCGAGTGCGCTCGTGATGGTCATCATGCCGGGGCTCGGCGCCTACGCCGATCTGCGCGCGGCGAAGAAGCGCCTGCTCATGTTCACCACCGCGGGCTGTGTTTTCAGCACCGCGGCACTCGCTTTCGTGGGTCGCGGCGACGTTGCCATGGCTGCGCTGCTGATCGTCGTGTCCAACACCTTCTATGCGATCGGGGAGTCGCTCACCGCCGCATTCCTGCCGGAGCTTGCGCGTCGAGATGCGCTCGGCCGCGTTTCCGGTTGGGGGTGGAGCTTCGGCTATTTCGGCGGGATGCTGGCGCTTGGAGCGAGCCTTGCCTACGTCCTGTGGGCGCAGTCACGCGGTTTGCCGGCAACGCACTTCGTCCCGGTCACGATGACGATCACCGCGGCGATCTACGGCGTAGCGTCATTGGCGACCTTCGCGCTGCTGCGCGAACGCGCGCAGCCACAGCGTCGCGAGCTGCAGGTCGACGGCTTTCGCGCGTCGCTGCAGCGCCTCGCGGCCACTTGGCGAAGGGCTCGTGAGTATCGCGACTTCGCCTGGTTGCTTGCTTGTGGCGCCAGCTATCAGGCCGGCATTTCGGTGGTGATCGCGTTGGCCGCGGTCTATGCCGAGCAGGCGCTCGGGTTCAAGCAGGCCGACACGATGCTGCTCGTCTTTCTCGTCAATATCGCAGCGGCCATCGGCGCATTCGGTTTCGGCTACTACCAGGATCGCATCGGCCACAAGCGGGCACTCGGCATCACGCTTGCCGGCTGGATGCTGATGACCGTGCTGGCCGTGATGGCCACCGGCCCCGGCCTGTTCTGGGTGGCCGCAGTGGTGGCCGGTCTGTGCATGGGCTCGAGCCAGTCAGCCGGTCGCGCGTTGGCAGGTCTCTTCACGCCGGCAGAGCGGCTGGCGGAATTCTTCGGGTTGTGGACATTCGCGACCCGACTGTCGGGCATTGTCGGCCCGATCACTTATGGCCTCGTGACCGTGCTGACGGCCGGCAATCACCGCATCGCGATCCTCACGACCGGCATGTTCTTCGTGGTCGGGCTGCTCTTGCTGGCGCGCGTCGACACCCGCCGTGGCCAGATCGCCGCGAGCGTTCAAACCCTGGGCCACGTTTCGACCTGACAGGGCACGCCGAGCCAGCGGTTGACCATCGTTCGCACGCCATGCCCATCGTCGGATGCCATCACGCGCAGCGCTGGTGCGGCCGCGTTGACTTGCGCCGCGGAGCAGCCGTGGACCGTCGATGCAAGCCGACGCACCTGCTGTGCGACCGCGTGCGCCGTGTCGATGACCGTCACGCCAGGGCCGAGCATCCGCTCGATGACATCGCGCACGAAGCTGTAGTGCGTACAGCCCAGCACGACGACATCGACGTTCAGGCGCTTCAGCCTGGTGCAGTGTCCAGCCAGCAGATCGAAAAGGTGCGATGGCTCCGGGTCGTCTCGTTCGATGAGCCCGGCGAGCCCAGGACAAGGGATGAGATGAATACATGCGCAGCCAGCGTGGGTACGCATGAGCAGTTCGAAGCGATGGCTGCCAAGGGTCGCCTGTGTGGCCATCCATTTCGCTAAAATAGAACGAGCGTTCGATTTTTTGTCGTCGGTGTCGTCCGACTGACAGCTTTGGCGTCGGGCCTGCTACTAAAATTCGGTTTACGTAAACGTCAAGCAAACAACAGGAGTGCTCTCAATGAAGGTGCTTGTACCCGTCAAGCGGGTGGTCGATTTCAATGTGAAGGTGCGCGTCAAGTCCGACGGCACCGGCGTCGATATCGCGAACGTCAAGATGAGCATGAACCCGTTCGACGAGATTGCCGTCGAAGAGGCGGTCCGGCTCAAGGAGAAAGGCGTCGTGACGGAAATCGTCGCCATCTCGTGCGGGCCGACGCAATGCCAGGAGACGCTGCGTACCGCCATGGCCATCGGCGCCGATCGCGCGATCCTGGTGGAGAGCAGCGAGGAACTCCAGCCCCTGGCAGTGGCCAAGCTGCTCAAAGCGCTGGTCGACAAGGAGCAGCCGCAACTCGTGATCCTCGGCAAGCAGGCGATCGACGACGACTGCAACCAGACCGGCCAGATGCTCGCCGCGCTCGCCGACTTGCCGCAGGCCACCTTCGCGTCGAAGGTGGAAGTGGCCGACGGGCACGCCACCGTGACGCGCGAAGTCGACGGCGGCCTGGAGACACTCAAAGTCAAGCTGCCCGCGGTGATCACCACCGACCTGCGGCTGAACGAGCCGCGCTACGTCACGCTGCCCAACATCATGAAGGCCAAGAAGAAGCCCCTCGAGATCCTGAAGCCGGCCGACCTTGGTGTGGACGTGACGCCGCGCCTGAAAACGTTGAAGGTGGCGGAGCCACCGAAACGCAGCGCTGGCATCAAGGTGCCCGACGTCGCCACCCTCGTGGCCAAGCTGAAGACTGAAGCAAAGGTGATCTGATGACTGCTCTCGTCATTGCCGAACACGACCACGCCCTGCTCAAGGGCACGACGTTGAACACCGTGACCGCTGCGCTGCAATGCGGCGGCGAAGTGCACGTGCTGCTGGCGGGCCACAACGCTGCCGAGGCCGCGAAGCAGGCCGCGCAGATCGCTGGGGTCGCCAAGGTCTTGCACGCCGATGCGCCGCAGCTGGCTGAACAGTTGGCCGAGAACGTTGCCGCCCAGGTGCTCGCGCTTGCCAAGGATTACAGCCACATCCTGTTCCCGGCGACTGCCCATGGCAAGAACGTCGCGCCGCGAGTGGCCGCCAAGCTCGACGTCGCGCAGATCAGCGACATCATCAAGGTCGAAAGTCCCGACACCTTCGAGCGCCCGATCTACGCCGGCAACGCGATCGCTGTCGTGCAAAGCGCGGACAAGGTGAAAGTCATCACCGTGCGCACGACGGGCTTCGACCCGGCGGCCGCAACAGGTGGCAACGCCGCCGTCGAATCGGTGCCTGCGGTGGCGGACAGCGGGCAAAGCAGCTTCGTCAGCCGCGAGGTGACGAAGAGCGACCGGCCCGAGCTCACGGCGGCGAAGATCATCGTCAGCGGCGGTCGTGCGATGGGCTCTTCGGACAAGTTCAACGAGGTGCTGACGCCGCTTGCCGACAAGCTCGGCGCCGCGCTGGGCGCCAGTCGCGCCGCGGTCGACGCGGGCTACGCGCCGAACGATTGGCAGGTCGGCCAGACCGGCAAGATCGTCGCGCCGCAGCTCTATGTCGCCTGTGGCATCAGCGGCGCCATCCAGCACCTTGCGGGCATGAAGGACAGCAAGGTGATCGTCGCGATCAACAAGGATCCCGAGGCCCCGATCTTCAGCGTCGCCGACTATGGGCTCGAAGCCGACCTGTTCACCGCGGTCCCCGAGCTGGTCAAAGCCCTTTAGGACTTCAACTCAGGGCGCCGAGCAGGCGCCCTTCTTTCATCCGGAGACGAAAACATGACGTACCGCGCCCCCGTGAAGGACATGCTCTTTTGCATGCAAGAGCTCGCCGGCCTAGAGGCCATCGCGAAGCTTCCGGGTTTCGAAGAAGCAGGGCTCGAAACGGCACAGGCCGTGCTCGAGGAGTGCGCGCGGTTCAACGAAGACATCGTCGCGCCGTTGAACTGGGAAGGCGACAAGGCCCCGTCGTCGTGGAAAGCCGGCGAGGTGCGCACGACGCAGGGCTTCAAGGAAGCTTTCAAACAGTTTGGCGAGGGCGGGTGGCAGGGGTTGCAACACCCGCTCGAATTCGGTGGCCAGGGGTTGCCGAAAACGATCGGGGCTGCGTGCATCGAGATGCTCAACAGCGCGAACCTGAGCTTCGCGTTGTGTCCACTGCTGACCGACGGAGCGATCGAAGCCTTGCTGGTGGCCGGCACGCCGGAACAGCAACAGGCCTACATCCCGAAGATGATCTCAGGCGAGTGGACCGGCACGATGAACCTGACCGAGTCGCAAGCCGGAAGCGATCTCGCGCTGGTTCGCAGCCGCGCCGAGCCGCAAGCCGATGGCAGCTACAAGATCTTCGGCACCAAGATCTTCATCACCTACGGCGAGCACGACATGGCCAGCAACATCGTGCACCTGGTGCTCGCGCGAGTGACGGGCGCGCCCGAAGGAGTGAAGGGCATCAGCCTGTTCATCGTGCCGAAGTTCATGGTGGGCGCCGGAGGCTCGCTCGGTGAGCGCAACGACGTGCAATGCGTGAGCATCGAGCACAAGCTCGGCATCAAGGCCAGCCCGACGGCGGTGTTGCAGTACGGTGATCACGGTGGGGCAGTGGGGTACCTCGTCGGCCAGGAGAATCGCGGGCTCGAGTACATGTTCATCATGATGAACGCAGCGCGCTACGCGGTCGGCATGCAGGGCATTGCCGTGGCCGAACGCGCGTACCAGAAGGCGGTGCAGTACGCGCGCGATCGCGTGCAGTCGCGTCCCGTCGACGGTTCGTTGCCGGGCAGCGCGCCGATCATCCATCATCCGGACGTGAAGCGCATGCTGATGACGATGCGCGCGCTCACGGAGGGATGCCGGGCGATGGCGATCGCGGCGGCGTCGGCGTATGACACCGCGCACGCGCACCCCGATCGGGAAGTGCGCGAGCAGAACCAGACTTTCTACGAATTCATGGTTCCGCTCGTGAAGGGCTACAGCACGGAGATGAGCCTCGAGGTCACGAACCTGGGCGTGCAGGTACACGGCGGCATGGGCTTCATCGAGGAGACCGGCGCAGCGCAGTACTACCGCGATGCGAGGATCCTGACCATCTACGAAGGCACGACCGCGATACAGGCGAACGACCTCGTCGGGCGGAAAACGGCGCGTGACGGCGGTCGGACCGCGAAAGCGATCGCCAGGCAGATCGCCGCCACCGAAGCTGCGCTCGCGGAACGCCAGAGCGTCGCGTCCCGCGCAATGTACAAGCGGCTCGGTGTCGCGCGCCAAGCCTTCGAGCAAGCGGTGGACTTCGTTGCCACCCAAAGCAAAGGCAGCCCCAACGCCGTTTTCGCGGGGTCCGTCCCGTACCTGATGCTCGCCGGCAACGTGGTGGCGGGTTGGCAAATGGCTCGCGCCCTGCTGGTTGCCGAAGACAAGCTGGCGGCGGGCGTCAACACCGACTTCATGGCCGCGAAGATCGCGACAGCGCGCTTCTACGGTGATCACATCCTGGCGCGCGTCCCGGGCCTGCGCGACAGCATCGTCGAAGGGGCCGACAGCGTCACGTCGATGGCGCTCGATGCCTTCTGATTCGAACGCTGCCTGAGAATGGCGGCCCTTTGCGGGCCGCGCAGCCCTGGCACGAGTAGCCCCACGTTGGAACTGCGTATTTACCGTCATGGCGACGGTGATACAGTTCGCCCCTGACTAGCAGGTCCTTCCCGTCCCCTTTTCTGGCAACAGCAAAGGCGGGTCGCATCCGCCAACCGGTCAAGCCGTGTCGCGGAAGGTTTCAACCAGCCAACAGCTCCGGAAGCCGGGGCAGAGGTGCGCGAGATGATGCAGCAATACAGGTCCAACTCGTACCTGTTCGGGGGCAATGCTCCCTATGTCGAAGAGCTCTACGAAGCCTATCTCGACAACCCGGGCTCGGTGCCCGACAACTGGCGCAGTTACTTCGACGCGCTGCAAAACGTCCCCGCGGTCGACGGCACGGAATCGCGCGACGTGCCCCACGCGCCGGTGGTCGAATCGTTTGCGCAACGCGCCAAGGCAAATGCTTTTGCGCTGAAAGCCAGCAGCACCGACCTGGCCGTCGCGCGCAAGCAGGTCCATGTCCAGTCGCTGATCGCTGCCTACCGCTTTCTCGGTTCGCGCTGGGCCGACCTCGACCCGCTCAAACGTCAGGAGCGCCCGAAGATCCCCGAGCTGGAGCCGGCGTTCTACGACCTGACCGAGTCCGACATGGACATCACGTTCAGCGCGACCAACACCTACTTCACGACCGCCGAGAACATGACGTTGCGCGAGATCGTGCGCGCGCTGCGTGAGACCTACTGCGGCTCGATCGGTGCTGAGTACATGCACGTCACCGATCCGACCGAGAAGCGCTGGTGGCAGCAGCGACTGGAAAGCATTCATTCGAAGCCGAGCTACACCGCCGAACAGAAGCGGCACATCCTCGATCGACTGACCGCGGCCGAAGGCCTCGAGCGCTACCTGCACACCAAGTTCGTCGGCCAGAAGCGCTTCTCGCTCGAAGGAGGAGAGAGCTTCATCGTGTCGATGGACGAGGTGGTGCAACGCGCCGGCACGAAGGGCGTGCAGGAGATCGTCATCGGCATGGCGCATCGCGGACGCCTGAACGTGCTGGTCAACACGCTCGGCAAGATGCCCAAGGATCTGTTCGCGGAGTTCGACCATACCGCGAAGGAAGAGCTGCCTGCCGGCGACGTCAAATACCACCAGGGTTTTTCCAGCGACATCACGACGCCGGGCGGCCCGGTGCATCTCAGCCTGTCGTTCAACCCTTCGCACCTCGAGATCGTCAACCCGGTGGTCGAAGGCTCGGTGAAGGCGCGGCTAGACCGTCGCGGCGACAAGGAAGGCGACACCGTGGTGCCGGTGCTCGTGCATGGCGATGCGGCCTTCGCGGGCCAAGGCGTGGTCATGGAAACGCTGGCGTTGGCGCAAACGCGCGGCTATTACACCGGCGGCACGTTGCATCTCGTCATCAACAATCAGATCGGCTTCACCACCAGCGATCCGCGTGACACGCGCTCGACGCTGTATTGCACCGACGTCGTGAAGATGATCGAGGCGCCCGTGATGCACGTGAACGGCGACGACCCGGAAGCAGTGGTGCTGTGCACGCAACTCGCGCTCGACTACCGGCAGGAGTTCAACAAGGACGTGGTCGTCGACATCGTTTGCTTCCGCAAGCTCGGCCACAACGAGCAGGACACGCCGGCGCTGACGCAGCCGCTCATGTACAAGAAGATCGCGCAGCATCCGGGCACGCGCAAGCTGTACGCCGAGAAGCTGATCGTTCAGGGCGTGCTGCCCGTCGACGGACCAGACGCGATGGTCAAGGCTTTCCGCGCCGCCATGGATGCGGGCAAGCACACCGTCGACCCCGTGCTGACCAACTACAAGAGCAAGTACGCGGTCGATTGGCAGCCGTTCCTCGGCAGGAAGTGGACGGATGCGGCCGACACCGCGCTGCCGCTGGCAGAGATCAAGCGTTTGGCCGAGCGCATCACCACCATCCCTGCCAACTTCAAGCCCCATCCGTTGGTCGAGAAGGTGATCGCCGACCGCGCGGCGATGGGGCGTGGAGAGATCAACGTCGATTGGGGCATGGGCGAGCACCTCGCCTTCGCGTCCCTGGTCGCAAGCGGCTACGCCGTGCGGCTGTCGGGTGAAGACAGCGGGCGCGGCACGTTCAGCCACCGCCATTCGGTGCTGCACGACCAGAATCGCGAGAAGTGGGACGAAGGCACCTACACACCGCTCCAGCACGTGGCCGACGGGCAGGCTCCGTACGTCGTGATCGACTCGCTGCTGTCCGAAGAGGCGGTGCTCGGTTTCGAGTACGGCTACGCCAGTGCGGACCCGAACACGTTGACCATCTGGGAGGCCCAGTTCGGCGACTTCGTCAATGGTGCGCAGGTCGTGATCGACCAGTTCATCGCGTCGGGCGAAGTGAAGTGGGGGCGTGCCAATGGCTTGACCCTGATGCTGCCGCACGGCTACGAAGGGCAGGGGCCGGAGCACTCTTCCGCGCGTCTCGAGCGCTTCATGCAACTCGCGGCGGACAACAACATGCAGATCGTGCAGCCGACGTCGGCGAGCCAGATCTTCCACCTGCTGCGGCGTCAGAT
>Ga0184632_10001323_pt1 | contig 10113 bp, 6 predicted proteins | sample PLM31_50_b1_FD_133153 | JGI IMG/M metagenome (GOLD analysis project Ga0184632, IMG submission 133153) | Groundwater sediment microbial communities from an aquifer in East River, Colorado, USA - PLM3-1_50_b1 | ecosystem: Environmental > Terrestrial > Soil > Riparian zone | place: USA: East River... | reverse complement strand
CTGACGCTCGACCTGCATTTCCCTGGCGCGCGGTCGCTGAAGGACAAGCGGCAGGCGCTGCGCAGCCTGGAGACGCGCCTGCGCAACCGTTTCAACGTCAGCGTGGCCGAGGTGGAGCATCAGGACCTCTGGCAGCGCGCGCGGCTGGCCGTCGTATCCGTGAACACCGACCACACTCATTTAGAGTCGACGCTGCAGGCGGTCGAGGGCGAAGCGTTCCACGCGCGCGAGATCCAGGTGCTGGACTCCCACACGGAGATACTGTGACTCAACCAGGGGAAGCGCTGTTGGAGCGCCCGCAGGGAGCGCCTCCTCTCCGCCGGAGCGCGATTCATTCGCGCGAAGGCGGAACTTTGATTGAGGTGCGCTCCCGAGGACGCGGCTCTCAGGCCGACCGCGATCCATGCGCTCGGCGCGGGCGGCCGCGTTTGAATCGATGAGTCGGAGAACGGCGCGTCTTTCGGAGGAGATCCGCGAGGAGGTCGCCCGGATCATCCCCTCGCTCAAGGACCCGCGCATCGGCTTCGTCACCGTGACCCGCACGGAGATCACGCCCGACCTGCGCACGGTGCGCGTCCATGTGGGTGTGCTCGGCGACGCCGGCCAGCGCGAGCGCACGCTCAAAGGGCTCTCCCAGGCCGCGGGATTCATCCGTCGCGAGCTGGGCCGCCGGCTGAGCCTCCGCCACACCCCCGAGCTGAGCTTCCACTACGACGTGGGCCTGGACGCCACCGACCGCGTGGCCCGGCTGCTCGACCAGGTGCGTAAAGGGGAGCCCGAAGGCGACGTAGAGTAATCGCCATGGAGCGCCCGCAGGCCGAGCCTCCTTCCCGCCCGAGCGGAATTCATTTCCGCGAGGGCGGAATCCCCATGACATGCTCGGCCGAGGACGCGGCTCTCAGGACTGACGCCGACAATCCGTCGAAGCGGCGTCCGTCCGCGTTTGAATGATGACGACGGCGACTGACCGCCACGGCGTGCTGGTGGTGGACAAGCCGGCGGGGCCCACCTCCCACGACGTCGTCGATCGCGTCCGCCGCGCGCTCGTCACGCGCCGCGCGGGGCACACCGGCACGCTCGACCCGTTCGCCACGGGCGTGCTCGCCGTCTGCGTGGGGAAGGCCACGCGCCTGGCCCGGTTCCTGTCCGCGGGGGAGAAGGTCTACGAGGCGACCATCCGCCTGGGATTCGCGACCACCACGGACGACCTCCGCGGCGAACCGCTCGGGCCGGCGCGTCCCGTGGCCGTCGACCGCGCGGCGCTCGACGAAGCCCGCCGCCGCCTGACGGGAACGATCCGGCAGGTCCCGCCCGCGTATTCGGCCCGCCGCGTCGGCGGTCGGCGGCTCTACGAGCTCGCGCGACGGGGCGTGGACGTCGATCGCGAAGCGGCCTCGGTCACCGTTCACGCCTTCGAGGTCGTGAGCATCGCCGGCGACCGCGTCGAGGTCGTGGTGAAGTGCTCGCCCGGCACCTACGTCCGGGCCCTCGCCCGCGACCTCGGCGAGGCCCTCGGCGTGGGCGGGCACCTGGTATCGCTCCGGCGGACGCGCTCGGGCGATTTCGCGCTCGACCAGGCGGTGGACGGGGCCGCTCCCTCTCCGGCCTGGGAGGACAGTCTCCTGCCGCTGGGGGCGCTCCTCCCGGGCCTACCGGTGGTGCAGGTCGGCGCCGAGGGCGCGACGGCCCTCCGTCACGGCCGTGATCTCACGCGACCGCTCGTCTCTTCGGGCTTCCCACGCGTGCCGCAAGAGCGCTTCCGCGTCCTCGACGAGGCGGGGGCGCTGCTCGCTCTCGCCGTGCCGCGGGGATTCGGCGACACGGCTCCGGGCCTGCCCGTCGAGCCCGTTCTCCACCCGGAGATCGTCCTGGCCGATTAGGTCAGCTCAACGGAATCCGGCGGCCGGCCAGCCGAGCCACCGCGGCCAGCAGCGCCTGCGGGTCGGCGGGCTTGGCCATGTGCTCCTCGAATCCGGCCGAGAATACCTGGCTGCGGCTGTCCTGATCCGCATAAGCGGTGAGGGCGATGGCGGGGACCCGGCCACCGTGGGCGGCGTCGCGCTTGCGCAGCTCGCGGATCAGCTCGTAGCCGTCCATTCCGGGCATGCCGATGTCGCTCACCAGCACGTCGGGGGGTCGGGACTCCAGGACGACGAGCGCGTCCGGCGCCGACGCCGAGGTCGTGACGTCCGCTCCCCACTCCCGAAGTACCGCGGCGAGGATGTCCCGGCTGTCGGCCTCGTCTTCCACGATGAGCACCCGCAGGCCCTCGAGAAGCGAGCGGTCGGGCACCACTGGGGGCGGAGCGTCATGCTGGCCCTGCTCGGATGAAGACGTGGTCCCGATCAGGGGCGGCACGGGCAGCAGCACGATCACGGTCGTCCCCTGGCCGAGGCCGGCGCTCTCCGCGCGGATGATCCCGCCATGGGACTCGACGAGATGGCGCGAGATCGCGAGGCCGAGGCCCAGGCCCTGGTGGGACCGCGCGGGCGAGCTGTCGGCCTGGCGGAACGGCTCGAAGACGTGGGGCAGGAAGTCGGGGCTGATGCCCTGTCCGCTGTCGGTGACCCTGAGCTGGGTGCTCGTGCCTTTCCGCAGCAGCTCCACGTCCACGCGACCGTCTCGGGGCGTGAACTTGACCGCGTTGCTGAGCAGGTTCCAGACGACCTGCTGGAGGCGGTCCGGATCGCCGAGCACGAAGAGCGGCTCGCTCTGGCTCTGGAACGCCATCTGGATCGACTTGGCCTGCGCCGCCGGCGCCGCCGTCTCCAGCGCGGCCCGCGTCACCTCGGCGAGGTCGATGAAGCGATGCGCGAGGCGCAGCTTGCCGGACATGATCCGCGACATGTCGAGCAGGTCCTCGATGAGCCGGGTCTGGCTCTTGACCGCACGGTCGAGGGCAGCCAGCCCGCGGCTCACGGTCTCCGGCTCGAGGCGGCCGCTGCCCAGCGCGTGCACCCATCCCGCCATGGCGTTGAGCGGGCCCCGCAGCTCGTGCGAGACGGTGGCGATGAACTCGTCCTTGAGGCGGCTCGCCATCTGGGCCTGGCGCGTGGCCAACTCTTCCTGCGCGAGGAGCGCCTCCCGGTCCCGCAGCGCGCGCACCTCCTCGGTGCGGTCCTCGATCGAGACCAGGATCCGGGCGGGCCCGGGACCGTCGAGCGTGAGCCGGCGCGCGTTCATCAGCATCGTGCGCATGCCCTTCCCGGGGACCTCTGCCCCCAGCGCCACTCCTGCCAGCTCTCCCTGGCTGACGGGCAGATCCGCGAGCCGCCGCCTCAGGTCGGCGACGTCCCAGAGGCCGCCGCCCAGCTCCGACAGGGCCTGTCCTTCGGTCTCCTCCGGCGACGTGCGGAACATCTCGTAGTAGCAGCGGTTCGCGCGCTCCACGCGCAGCCGGGTGTTCAGGATGAGCAGCGGCGATCCGACCGTGTCGACGATCGCCTCCGCATACGCCCGCGACTGGTCGAGCCGCTGGGCGCCCTTCTTCAGCTCGTCGATGTCCACGAACAGCATCACGACGCCGTCGATCCTGTTCTCTGCCGTCTTGTATGGCCGTACCCGCATCGAGTACCACCGGCCGTCCTTGTCGGTGACCTCCTTCGTCTGGACCGCGAGCGTGTCCATGGCCGCCCGGATCGACGGCTCCAGGTCGGACATGACGATCGAGCCGCGGAGGTCGGCGAGGGGCCGGCCCACGTCGCCCGGGATCAGGTTGAAGAGCCGCGCCGCGGCGGGGGTGAAGCGCCGGACCTGCCGGTCCGATCCGAGCATGACGATGGGCACGTCGAGGCTGGCCAGCAGGTTGACCATGTCGTCGGTCGCCCGGGTCAGCTCGAGGTTGCGGTTCTGCAGCTCCTCGTTGACGGTGGTCAGCTCTTCGTTGGCCGACTGTAGCTCCTCCTTGGCCGTCTCCAGCTCCTCGTTGATGCTCTGCAGCTCGACGAGCACGCCCGCCGGCGCGTAGCGGTTGAGCGTGGCGCGGTCGGCCTCTCGATGCAGCCAACCCTGCTCACCCCCCGCCTCCCGGACGCGCGAGGCCTTGGCGCCCGCGTCTTTTGAAGCAGCCGAGGGTACCGGCGGAGCGGGGAAGAGGAGCTTCTTCGTGTAGACACGCTGCTCCTTGTCCACCGGGTCGAAAAGGCGCGTGGCGCCGACCGTCTCCGAGTGCCCGAGGAGGAGGAAGCCCGTGGGCTTCAGCGCGTAGTGGAAGCTCGACAGCACGCGTTGCTGCTGCGGCGCCTCCAGATAGATGAGGAGGTTGCGGCAGCTCACGAGGTCGAGCCGCGAGAAGGGCGGATCGCGAATGAGATTGTGCTGGGCGAAGACGCACATGTCACGGAGCGCCTTGCTGACCTGGTAGCTCCCGTCCACCTTGACGAAGAAGCGCTCCAGGCGCGCGGGCGACACGTCCGCGGCGATGCTCTCCAGGTAGACGCCCGCCCGCGCCCTGAGGATCGCCGCCGAGGACAGGTCGGTGCCGAATATCTGGATGGAAGGAGTCGCGCCGGTCCGGCCGACCGCCTCCAGCAGGCAGATCGCGATCGAATAGGCCTCCTCCCCGTTGGCGCAGCCGGGGATCCAGACCCGTACCGGCGAGTCGCCGCTCCGCTGGTGGAGCAGTCGCGGACAGATGTCGTTGGCAAGGACAGCGAAGGCGGCCGGATCCCGGAAGAACGTGGTGACGTTGATGAGGAAGTCCTGGTGCAGGGCATCCAGCTCGCCCGGATGCTTCACGAGCCAGCCCACGTAATCGCCGAGCTGCTCGATCTTCCACAGCGCCATCCGGCGTCGGAGGCGGCGCATGAGGGTGGGCTTTTTGTAGGAGGAGAAGTCGGTCCCGGTGCCCTTCCTCAGCAGGCCGAGGATGCGCGCAAAGGCATCCTTGCCGTCCTCGTCCGGCGCCGGCGACACTTCGCTCTCCGCCGGCCGGCGGAGGTATTCGGCCCCGGAGAGCCGCTGGATTTCCCGGGCGATCTCATCGGGAGGCAGGACGAGGTCGACGCAGCCGGCCGCGATGGCACTCCGAGGCATCCCATCGTAACGGGCGGATCTCGGGTCCTGGGCGAAGGAGATTCCTCCCGCGGCCTTGACCGCCATGCAGCCCAGCGTCCCGTCGTTGCCGGTGCCGGATAGCACGACCGCCACCGACTGGCTCTTGTGCGCGTCGGCCAGCGTTCGTAGGAACAGGTCGAAGGGCAGGTGCCGGCCGTCGGTCAACCCGCGGGGCTGAAGACCCAGGTGGCCGTCCTTGACCAGCATGTCCTGGCCCGGGGGAATGACATACACGTGGTTCGGCCGCAGGGGCATGCCCTCGGCGGCCTCCTGGACGCTCATCTTGGTCTCGCGGGCCAGGATGGAGGCGAGGATGCTCTGGTGCTTGGCGGCGAGGTGCTGAACGAGGACGAACGCCATGCCCGTGTCGGAGGGAAGGTTGCGCAGGAGCTGGCTGAAGGCCTCCAGCCCGCCGGCCGAGGCGCCCACGCCCACGACGGGGAAGACGTGCTCGGAAGGATGCGCGCCCGATGGAGCGGGGACCGCACGTGGGCCCGGCTGACGCGGGGTTTCGACGCGCGGTTGCGGGCGCGGGCGATTCTTCTGCCTGCGGCGCGCCTTGCTCACCTCGCGCTTCGGTGGCCGCGAACCGTTCCTGCCCATGGGCTCCCTCGGGGCCTACAAGGATACACCCCGCCCCGTTCCGACACGCGCATCGCAGGATTTACACCGACAGGCGGCGCCGACTGTGGCTCCGGCCGAAAAGCCGCGGCTCATGCCTGGCTTGAGACTTGCACTCGCTTGCTGAGTCGCCGCGAGAACCATGTCAAGGAGGGGGACATGAATCAGGAGCAGTTGACGAACCTGCTGTACGAGGCGCTGGAGACGGAGCAGGGCGGCATCAAGATCTACGAGACCGCGGTCAGTGCCGCGGTCAACGAAGACCTGAAGGAAGAGTGGGAGGAGTATCTCGACCAGACGCGGAATCACGAGGCGATCCTGCGCGACGTGTTCGAGACGATGGCTCTCGACCCCTCCAAGGAGACGCCGGGCCGCAAGGTCGTCCGGACCATCGGCGAATCCCTGGTCACCGCGATGGAGATGGCGATGCGGGCGGGAGACCGCGAGGCGGCAGAGGCGGTGGCGGCCGAATGCGTCACCCTCGCCGAGACCAAGGACCATCTGAACTGGGAGCTGATCGGCGAGGTCGCGAAGAAGCTCACGGGGGCGCCCGGCAAGGCCCTCAAGGAGGCTCACAAGGAGGTAGAGGACGAGGAGGACGAGCACCTCTACCACACGCAAGGCTGGTGCCGCGAGCTGCACCTGCAGCTGCTCGGGCTGCCCGCCGTGCTGCCTCCGCCGGAAGAGGAGAAGGACGTGAAGACGGCGATCGGCGCGGCCCGGGCGAAGCAGGCGCGCAAAGAGATGCTTTAGAAGCCGACGCTACGGTAGGTCGAGCGTCAAGCTGTAACAGCGTCCGTCGGGCTCCTGGCGAAGCGGCGCCAGGAGCCCCACCGTATCGAACCTCACGCGATCCCCGCCATACAGGCACAGGAACCGCGCGTTCAGCTCGCGGGCGATGGTCATCGCCTCGTCGCGGTCGGTGGTGCGGAAGAAGCGGTACACCGCCTCGTGCCGGCGCTCGAGGTCCTCGCGCGAGGCGAACTGCGTCAGGTACGGTGTGAAGCGCTCGTACGGCACGCGGCGGCCGACGAGAACCACCGGCAGGGGAGGATAGCGGGCCCCGGGACGCTGCATCACGACGTCTCCGGGACGGCTGGCCGCCTCGAGCGCCTTCACGGCCCTCACCATGCCGGCGGGTACCGGATCGGGAGCCAGCGTGGCCTTCTTCACGACGAACTGGGCCGTGGAGGGCAGGACGACGACGGCGGCCATCGCGAGCACGCCGGCCCTTCGTCCGCCCTCCGCGAAAGCGGAGACGGCCATCGCGGTGAAGATCCACAGCACGACGCCGCCCTGCTCGATGAGGACGTAGACGTCGTTGAAAGGCTTCTGGCCCTCGAGCATCCGGGGGGCGGCCACGCGGAAGAGCAGGCCAAGGGGCCAGGCGCTGAGCGCCATCCACGCCAGCACCTGGGCCGCGGGAGGGCCGCCGCGTACCGAGTGCAGGGCCGTGCGTAGCCCGACGACACGAAGGCCGAGGGAACCCGCCAGCCACAGGAGGACCCAAAGCCCCAAGGCCACGCCCGAGTAGGGGTCCAGGCCCAGCCCTTCGCGCGTGGTCCGGACGAGCTCGAGGGGGGCCACGCCCACGTCGAGCGTCTCGCCGCCCTGACCCAGCACCAGCGCGGCCGTGGCCAGCGCGCACGGTGCCGCCATCGCCGCAAGCGACCGTACGCGCCGTCCGCCGCCACCCGCGGCGGCCAGGGCCATCGCGAGCCCCAGGCCCAGAAGCAGGTGCGCGCCCAGAAACACCTTGAAGAAGGGGACCGCCAGCGCCAGGGCCGTCGCCACGGCCAGCCACCCCCTTCCCTCGCCTGCCTCGTACCGGCCCAGAGCGACGAGGGCGCCGAGGGCCATCGCGAGCGCCGGTACGATCGGGTTGGCGAGGAACAGCGAGACGAGCACGTTGCCGCGCAGGAGGTCGGCCCACCAGTGGGCCTGGGGGTTGGCCGCGAAGGCGAACGACAAGTCCGTGGCGAGCAGTGTCCACCCGGCGAGGGCCACGGCGGCCGGCGACCCTCCCACGGCCCTGGTCGCGGCTCTCAGCGCGAGCAGCAGGGCGAGCGCCCCGAGCGTGACGTCGAAGCGGCTGATCGCGTCGTAGGGATCGACCCGAGCCCAACGCAGCGCGGCCGCCCGCACCAGGTCGGTGCCGAAGTGGTAGCCGACGGGGAATCCGGCCACGGCGGGAAGCTGCGGGGGATAGCCGATCGTCAGCTCCCGTGTCAGGCCCACGTGAAAGGCGGTGTCGAACGCCAGGAAGGGATCGAGGAGGAACTCGCCGGAAGCCGCGAGGCGGTTCCAGGGATACTGGGTCACGGCCAGCAGGACGATCAGGACCGCGAACGGAGCCAGGGCGCCGCGCAGGGACGGCCCGTTCGTGCAGCGCCATGGACGAGGCACCGCCATCCCCAGAAGAGCCAGGACGAGGAAAGCGGGGAACAGCCAAGGCGCTCCTACCGCAAGGCTGAGCCAGAAGGCCCCCCCGCAAAAAGCCACGCCGAGAGGCAGGACGAGAGCGGGGTCGATCGCTCGGGCGACGAGGCGCTGCAGCGCGGTTCCCGGCACGACGATGGCGCCCGCAGCAAATGCGAGGTAGGCGAACGTCGAAGCTAAGATGCTGATCCCCAATGAATTAACGAGCGGCCGAGCTTATCGGTGCCTCGCTCGGGTGTCAAGGTCCAGGTATCTCAGGGGTTTACAGTCGCCGCGGCAACATGTTACGATGGCCGCTTGTGAAAGAGAGAGGGTGAGGAGGTAAGCGGGTGACTCTCAGCAAGGCCCAGAAGACCGACGTCATCGCCGGGGTCCGGACCCACGAAAAGGACACCGGCTCGCCAGAGGTCCAGATCGCCATTTTGAGCGAACGGATCGGATATCTGACGGAGCATTTCAAGACCCACGCCAAGGACCATCACTCCCGGCGCGGCTTGATGATGCTCGTCGGCCAGCGCCGGCGCTTGTTGGACTACCTCAAGACCAAGGACGTTTCGCGGTATCGGGGGCTCATCGAGAAGCTCGGCATCCGGAAGTAACCCCGCCGCGACGAACGACGTTCCCGACCCCTCCCTGGCCGTTCAAAACGAGAGCAACGAGAGCCGGCTTTCTCCAGCCCGTCGCCGGTGCTCACCTGAAATCGGGCGCTCACCCTGCCTTCCGTGAGCGCCGACGACGGGACGGAGGCGCGGCCTCGTGCTCTCTCTTGCGGAATCCCCACGGGGGGAACCCGCGCGGAGCGGAGAGAGAAGAAATGACGACACAGAGAGTCGAGATGCAACTGGGACGCTACACCCTGTCCCTCGAGACCGGCCGCCTGGCCAAGCAGTCGGACGGCGCGGTCGTGGTGCGCCTGGGCGACACCGTGGTGCTCGCCACCGCCAACGCCCAGAAGGACGTCCGGCCCGGAGTGGACTTCCTCCCCCTGACCGTGGACTACCGCGAGAACACCTACGCGGCGGGGAAGATCCCGGGCGGCTTCTTCAAGCGCGAGGGCCGGCCCAACGAGAAGGAGATCCTGACCTCGCGGATGATCGACCGTCCGCTGCGTCCCCTCTTCCCGGAGGGCTACGCCCACGAGACGCAGGTCATCGGCCTGCTGCTCTCCGCCGATCTCGAGAACGACTCCGACACGCTGGCCATCACCGGCGCCTCGGCCGCCCTGTGTCTCTCCTCCATCCCGTTCGAGCACCCCATCGGCGCGGTGCGGGTGGGCTTCTGGGACGGCCAGTGCGTGGTCAACCCCACCTCCACCGAGCTGCGCACCAAGAGCAGGCTGAACCTCCTCGTGGCCGGGACCGAAGAGGCCATCGTGATGGTGGAGTCGGGCGCGCAGGAGATCTCCGAGGCGGAGATGGTGCAGGCCCTCACCGAGGGTCACGCGGCCATCAAGCAGATCGTCGCGCTCCTGAAGGACCTGCGCGCGAAGGCGGGCAAGCCCAAGTTTGCCGTCGTCAAGAAGGAGTACAACGCCGCCTGGCTCGCCGAAGCGGAGCAGTTCATGGCGGGACGCCTGCTCGAGGCCATGCGTCATCCCGGCAAGATCGAGTCCTACGCCCTCATGAAGAAGGTGAAGGAAGACTACCTGGCCACGATCTCCGAAACCGAGGTGGAGAAGCGCGGCGCCGTGGGCGCCCTCTACGAGGCGATCCGCGAGAGGATCATGCGCCGGGAGATCCTGGAGAACAGCCGCCGCCCCGACGGCCGCCGCTTCGACGAGATCCGGTCCATCCATAGCGAAGTGGGGATCCTGCCCCGCACCCACGGCTCCGCGGTTTTCACCCGCGGCGAGACGCAGGCCCTGGTCACCGTCACCCTCGGCACCTCCGAGGACATGCAGATCATCGACACCGTCCAGGAGCCCGACCACAAGAAGCGCTTCATGCTCCACTACAACTTCCCCCCCTTCTCGGTGGGGGAGGTGAAGTTCCTGCGCGG
>Ga0184632_10001322_pt1 | contig 10118 bp, 5 predicted proteins | sample PLM31_50_b1_FD_133153 | JGI IMG/M metagenome (GOLD analysis project Ga0184632, IMG submission 133153) | Groundwater sediment microbial communities from an aquifer in East River, Colorado, USA - PLM3-1_50_b1 | ecosystem: Environmental > Terrestrial > Soil > Riparian zone | place: USA: East River... | reverse complement strand
CGTGGAAGTCGACGAAGTCGTGGAGCACATTCTCGATGGATGCCCGTGAACCGTCCGGGTTCCCGAACGGGCCCACCGGGTCGGGTAGCCCGTCCAGTCCTATGGTCTCATCCCGCCGAGCTTGCATCGGCCCTCCATCACGCTCGTCGGCGGCTCACCGGGGGTGCTTCACAACAGAGAGCCGGGAGACAGAAACAGGCGCTGGCCGAGCCGCCATGCCTCACGGAGCTTCGCGGCGCGGTCCCCCTGGAGTTGCGCGACAGCGGCGTCCTGGCTCGTGGTGCTGAACAGCTCCTTGACGGTGAAGGTGTCCTCGGACCTCAGGCCCTGGAGGCCGTCCTCGGTGATGACCCATTCGTCGTTGGGGACCTCGATGATCGGCCGGAGCCGGGGCATGGACGTGGTCGCGGATGGCGGCCGCGTGCGAGCTTCGATCGCCAGCCGAAGCAGGCTCGTTAGCTGCTCCAGGGCGCCCGAGGGATCAAACTGCTCGTCGCCTGGGTAGCGGTTGAGCGCCTGCAGCTCAGCGGCCATCGAGGCCGCCCACTCGCTCGCGGTCTGGCCGGCAGACCACCGGATCGGCCGCTGGCCGCGCATCGCGATCCTGGGCCCGGTGGCGTCGTGGGGTCGGGTCCCGTCCTCTTCCTCGAGCCCGACCTCAAGCGCCGGCGGGCTGCCGTTGTCGAGCCCCGCCAGCATCGGGAACCGCAACCGGAAGCTAGTGCCCGGCAGCCGGACCCGGACGCCTCGCTTCGAGATGCCGCCCAGCTGTTGGGCCCGGTTGATCAGCTCGGTTATGTTCTCAAAGGTCGGGTCCTCCCTGAACCTCCTGAAGGCGTCCTCGTCGGTCCGGCGGCGCTGCTGCACGTGCTCGAGGGTGACCTTTCGCAGGTCGTCCAGACTTGCCGCGGTCTCCTGGCGGATCGCCTCGATCTCGTGCGATAGCTGCTCCACCGACGAGCGGGTCTCCCGCCCCTGCTGGCGGACCTCGGTGATCCCCCGTTCGAGCATCCACTGCGCCCAGTAGAGCGGACCGAACAGAGCCAGGGCTGCCCCGAGCTCCAGCCACACCGAGGACGCATAGGCAGGTTGCCGCAACGACCCGACGACCATCATGAGGACACCGAGCACAACCAGCACCGATGGGAGGACCCAGCGCCGTTGTTTCCTCGGGATATCCGCCATCGTCGCTGCATCGTCCCCTGCGGGCACATCTCCAGACGCTCGATCGTGGCACCTCCGCCAGCGGCCGTAAAGGTGATGATTCGGTGTCGCCCATCACGCCGGTCCGGTGACATCGAGCACGTACTGCCAGGTTGGCTTGCGAACCAGGCCTGGAACAGCAGCCGAACGACGACTTCCGGGCCGGCACCGGGAACCCTTCGCGGCGGCCGAGGCGCTCCAGGCCGGCGATCGCCTGGCGACGCGGTCGGTCCCGGGCGGTACAGTCGCGAGCATGCAGCAGACCCGCGCGGCGGCGCCGCCGGCCACCCTGGACGCGGTGCTTGAGCGGATCACCTACGCCAACCAGGAGACCGGTTACACCGTCGCTCGCGTCGCCACCGCCCGCGGAAGCGAACTGTTGACGGTGGTCGGGCCGCTGCTTGGGCGCAGCCCGGGGAGAGCCTGCGCCTGCGGGGCCGGTGGCGCAGCCACCCCCAGTACGGCCGCCAGTTCGAGGTTGAGGCCTACCAGACGGTGCTGCCCGCCACCATCCAGGGGATCCGCCGCTACCTCGGCTCGGGGCTGATCAAGGGGATCGGCCCCAGGATGGCCGAGCGGATCGTCGAGCACTTCGGCGAGGCCACCCTGCAGGTGATCGAGCAGGCACCAGCGCGGCTGGTCGAGGTGCCCGGCCTCGGTCCCAAGCGCACCGTGATGATCACCGCCGGGTGGGAGGAGCAGCGGGCCATCAAGGAGGTGATGGTGTTCCTGCAGGGGGTTGGGGTGTCGACCTCGCTTGGGGTGCGGATCTATAAGGCCTACGGTGACGCGGCGATCTCGGTGGTCCGCGGTGAGCCGTACCGGCTGGCCGCCGAGGTGTGGGGGATTGGCTTCAAGACCGCCGATCAGATCGCCCAGCGCCTGGGTATCCCCCACGACAGCCCCCAGCGGGTCAAGGCCGGCTTGCAGTTCGCGCTGTCGGAGGCCAGCGAGGACGGCCACTGCTACCTGCCGGAGGCGAAGTTGGTCGAGCGGGCGACCGGGCTGCTCGGCGTCGAGGCCGAGCTGGCCGGCCGCTGCCTGCAGGAGCTGGTCGCCGAGCTGGGCGTGGTCGCCGAGCCGCTCCCCGCCGCCGGCTCGGCCGCCGACCCGCAGGGCAGGAGCGTCTGGCTGGTCCCGTTCCACCGCGCCGAGGTCGCGCTGGCCGGCGGGCTGCTGCGCCTGCTGGGTGCGCCCGGCGACCGGCTGGCCGGGTTCCAGAAGCTGGACTGGCGGGTCGCGCTGGACTGGCTGCGCCGCACCACGGGCGTCACGCTGGCACCCGAGCAAGAAGCGGCGGTGCGGCTGGCGCTGACCCAGCGGGTGGCGGTGCTGACCGGCGGGCCCGGCTGCGGCAAGAGCTACACGGTGCGCGCCATCGTCGCCTTGGCCCGCGCCAAACAGGGAAAGATCCTGCTGGCCGCGCCGACCGGCCGGGCCGCCAAGCGGCTTGGGGAGCTGGCCGGGCTGGAGGCCGCCACCCTGCACCGGCTGCTGCAGCTGCGCCCGGGTGGCGACGCCGCGTTTGACCGCGACCGCCCGCTCGAGGCCGACTTGGTGGTGGTCGACGAGGCCTCCATGCTGGATGTGCTGCTGGCCAACAAGCTGGTCAAGGCCATCCCACCTGGTGCGCACCTGCTGCTGGTCGGCGACGTGGACCAGTTGCCCAGCGTCGGCGCCGGCGAGGTGCTCCGTGACCTGCTGGCCGCCGAGCGCCTGCCCCGGGTGCGGCTGACCCAGGTGTTCCGGCAGGCCCAGCGAAGCGGGGTGGTCACCAACGCCCACCGTATCAACGCCGGGAACCTGCCCGTCACCCAGGGCCTTGCCGACTTCTTCCTGTTCGCCGAGGAGGACTCTGAGCGGGTCTCGGACCTGGTTGTGGATGTGGTGGCGAGCCGGCTGCCGCGACGTTTCGGCCTGGACCCCGGGCGGGAGGTGCAGGTGCTGTGCCCGATGCACCGCGGGCCGGCCGGGGCGGCCGCGCTGAATGAGCGGCTGCAGGCCGCCTTGACGCCGGCTCGAGACGGGCTCCCGGAGCGCCGCTTCGGCGGCCGCGTCTACCGGGTCGGTGACAAGGTGATGCAGCTGCGCAACAACTACGACAAGGGCACGGCCGGGGTGTTCAACGGCTCGGTCGGGGTGGTCACCGCGCTGTCGCTGGAGGACGCCGAGCTGCGGGTGCTGCTGGACGAGGACGAGGAGGTGGCCTATGGGTTCGATGAGCTGGATGAGCTGACCCACGCGTATGCGGTCAGCATCCACCGCGCCCAAGGCAGCGAGTACCCGTGCGTGGTCGTCCCCCTGGTGATGGGCGCCTGGCTGATGCTGCAGCGCAACCTGCTGTACACCGCGGTGACCCGCGCCAAGCGGATCGTGGTGGTGGTCGGCAGCAGGCGTGCGTTGGCCAAAGCGGTCCGCACCCAGGGCGCCGGCCGCCGCTACACGGCCCTGGCCGAGCGGCTACGACAGGGGAAGGGCTGAGGCCGTCGCGGCAACGGGCTGAGCGGCGCGTGAGTGCGGAAGCAACTCAGGGGCCGGGTCAAGGGATCGCACCGACGCGCCGACCCGATCTTAAGGCGCGATAGCGGACTACCCTGGGAGTCAGCGGCGGGCGCTCGACACCGGCAAGGGCTTCGACCGCTGTGCGGGAGGAGGCGATGACGGCGATGTCCGCCAGGTACCCGACCGTCCCGATGGTTGGCGCCCAGGCCAGGAGGCGAGAACACCTCAGCGGCGCCGATCTTCATCTGGCCGGTCTGTCGGCGACCAGTTTGCCAGGGGCCGACCTTCGCGGGGCCGACCTTCGCGAGGCCCGGCTTCGCGATAGCTGTTTGCACGCGGTTGATTTGCGCGACGCCGATTTGCGCGACGCCGATCTGGAAGGTGCCGACCTGGACGCCGCCGACCTACAAGGGGCGGACCTGGATGGCGCTAACCTTCGCGCGGCGACGTTCTCGCCGCTGACGACCTGGCCGCCCGGCTTTGATCCACGTGCGGCCGGAGCCACGCCGACACGTCCCTCGCAGACCCACCAGTGACCCGCTCGCCACGGCGTCAGCCCGGGGGCAAGTGCTTGCTTGCCAGGGCACTGTTGCATTTGAGGCGGAGGGTGTCGTCGAGGTCCAGCGGAGTGGGGGCTCTACCCTATGCTGAGGCGCTGAGAATGGCTTGAACCAGACGATCATGAACACAACTGGTGCCATCTGGGTGGTCAAGTGGAGGGCATCGGACGGGCCGATCGGTGAACGCAACAGCGCCGTCGGGGGAACGAGCCGATCACCTGCTCGGCAACACGTCTGCCCTCGGCCGGGGTAGCGGCTTGGTAGATCTGGCGGCGGCGCGGGCCGGTCGATTCAGACGATCAGTCGGTGGACGTCCGGCTTCGGATTCTTCGGCAGCGCCACGTCCGGATCGAGGGTGCCGAGGTCGGCCAGGGCAAAGCGCCACACTCCGCGCTCGTTCACCCGGGCGATTGGGCGGGCCGCGTCGGCGCCGAAGTCGTCCGGGTAGGTGCACCCGATCGCGGTCACGCCGACGAAGTTGGCGGTGTTGGCGGAGTACTCGCTGTCGAAGATCTCTCCGGTCGCGGCCCCCGGGGCCCTGAAGGTGTTATCGATGAACGCCACCCGGCAGGGATGACCCTCCAGCGACGTCGGCCGAAGTCCCTTCACGTGGCCGTCGGCGTCCGGCGGGAGCGTCCAGTGCACCCGGTGGAACTCGAACCCGGGCAGCCGGTTCATCCGGCGACGCTTGTCGACGACGAGGCTCGAGTCGGAGACGGTGCCGCTGGCCCGGTCGACATAGTAGAACCGGCGAGTGGTCAGATGGGTGGCCTCAACCTCATAGACGAAGCCGCTGGCTCCCATGTCGACGCCGTCCGTCGCGACATCGACGATGCGCCAGGCCGAGGGGACAAAGTCGGGCTGCACTCGGGGGAGCTGGTCGTAGGTGATCCCGGTCGTATGCTCCAGGCCAATACTGGCGACACGGCTGCGGGTGATCGTCACGGTGCGGCAGAGGCCGGAGAAGTCGAGGGCGGCCCTCTTCTGGTTGACCCGTCCCGTGGAGGTCACCTGGTCCACGACGAAGTCGACGATGTTGGGGTAGAAGCCGCCACGGGAGATCCATACGTCACCCGAGAAGCCGCCATGCTCGATGACCAGGTTGGTCAGCTTGACGGACTCGAACCCGACGTACGCGATCCGCCGAGGGACCTCGCCGGGGTTGCTCAGGGTGAACGCCCTCCCGCGGAAGCCGAGCATGGTCGAGTGCTCCGCCACGTTCGGCGCCGGCGGCGGAGCGAGGCCCTGGCTGCCCATGTTGCAGTCGATCCGCAGGCCGTCGATCGTGATCCGGCCGCGGATGATCACGTCGAATTCGATATGCCCCTCGGCGTCGGAGCCGGGACGCCAGGTGAGCTGGGCCTCTTCATCTGGTGTAGGCCTCTCCGGGACGAAGAACAGGCCGAAATTGTAGTCGGGCTCCGCGAGGATCGAGCCGTCCGGTCTCCTGATCGTAACCGGCTCCTGGGCCGAAGGCTGCGCGGCGATGCTCAGGCCGTGCGCCCCTATCGGGATCAGGTTCCTCCGGCCCGGCTTCGTGAAGTGGACGCCGGGCGCGAGGTGCAGTGGCGCGTCGCCGGCCGTCGCGGCGGCGATCGCGTCGACGAGAGCGTCTTCGCTGGCGGACGCCGGAAGCTCGATCGGATCCGCCATCGCGCTCACCGTCCTCAGTCGGGATCGGCCGCCGGTGATTTGGCCGCTGCCGACGTACTCGGTCGCGGCTAAGGGCAGTGTGACACTGTTCGACGGTGATCGGGCGGGTCGACATCGACGATGTTCGGTAACGGCAAGATCACCCGGCCGAGGGTGAGGCCGAAGAGCCGACGGGAGCTGTGCCGCCTGCCCGTCAGAAGTCGGCCTAACGGCGGCCGTCGGGTGATCGCGATGTGCTTTCCGAACGGCGTGCGGGCCGCTTCGCGGCTGCGACGGCACCGTCATGTCGGCCGGACTCGCGGTCGCTGACAACACCGCACGCGTTCTATGTGTAACAACACGCAGGAAGGAATCGACCTTAGCCCCGCCAGACGGGGGTAGGAGTCGCGTCGGCCTGCCAACGCTCGTCAGGAGAAGTGGTGGGGATATGGCTAAGGTCAACGATCAAGTCTCGCCTAGGACGCTTTCTCCTACGCACCAGGTGCATTAACGTTAAGTTAGGAGGCTGACCGGGTATCGGACGCTGTCCATGCGACAGGGCGATCGTGCCCATCGTGTGCCCCGTTGGGGGCTGTTTGGGGGCCACGTCTATTGTGCTTGAGCCCGGATCGGCCGTCGTGGGCCTCAAGGATCAGGCCGAGACTGCACTCATCGCGCCGGGTCAACGGACCGTCAAGGGCGTGGATGCGGCCTGCGCCGGACCAACCCGGGCCCAAATTCCCTCATCGGCCCGGAGCACGACTGCGACACGCGGCCAGCATGCGGGAAACTAATCCGGCACGCCGACACGCCGGGTTGTAACACGCCAGAAGCGCGGAGTTACAGCCGGGTAGTGTGGCTGCTCCGGAAGCTGCCGCACCCCGCGCCCCACATCTTTGAGGGTTACCTGCCTCGGGGGTCGGGGGTTCACCTTCCACCGGGCCCTCCAGTACCAATGGGCGTGGTCCGAGCATCGCGTCCCGTTCAGCTCGACCCATTGCCGGAAGTTATTGTAGGTCTCGGCGCTGGCGTTTCCGAATCCAATCTCGGGCGCGTCGACGTCGTAGATCCTGTCCCCGGCGTCCGGCTCCAGCTTCAAAAAGCGATCCGGCGACGTGTCATCCTGTGGGGCGCAGAAACCCGGATTCGTGCTGTGAGCAGGGGACTCCGTACCATCAGCCGATGCTGTTCCTGTTCTGGTTGATCGTCAGAGCGTTCGCCGGCCTGTTGGTCCTCCAAGGCGCTGGTGATGGCGCCAAGGACCTGGAGATCCTGGTGCTCAGGCATCAGCTGCGAGTGCTGCACCGCAAGACCCGTCGTCCCAGGCTCACCATGCTCGACCGTGTCCTGCTGGCAGCGGCCAGCCGCGCCCTTCCCAGGGACCGGTGGGCGTCGTTCCTCGTCACACCCCAGACGCTGCTGCGCTGGCACCGTGAGCTGGTGCGACGCAAGTGGACCTACCACAAGCAGTGCAAGCCCGGAAGGCCACCGATCGACCCCGAGGTGGCTGAACTCATCCTGCGGATCGCGAGGGAGAACCCCCGCTGGGGCTGCGTCAGGATCGCCGGGGAGCTCCGCAAGCTCGGCATCCGGGTGGGCGCCACCACGATCCGGACCCTGCTGCGGCGACACGGCCTGGGTCCGGCGCCACGACGCGCCGGACCCAGCTGGACGCAATTCCTGCGAGCGCAGGCCGAGGCGATCGTCGCCTGCGACTTCTTCACGGTGGAGACGATCCGGCTGCAGACGCTGTACGTGCTGTTCTTCATCGAGCTCAGCACCCGACGGGTGCTGGTCGCCGGGGCCACCGCCAACCCCAGCGCAGCGTGGGTGACCCAGCAGGCCAGGAACATCGCGATGGACCTGGACGATCGGGAGAGGCGGATCAGGTTCCTGCTGCGCGACCACGACGCCAAGTTCACCAGTTCCTTCGACGAGGTGTTCCACACCCAAGGCGCGGAGGTGATCCGAACGCCGATCCAGGCGCCCAGGGCGAACGGCCATGCTGAGCGGTGGGTGCAGACCGTGCGGGCGGAGTGTCTTGACTGGACGTTGGTGCTCGGCCGGCGGCATCTGGTGCGGATCCTGCGTGCCTACCTCCGGCACTACAATCAGCAGCGGCCTCACCGCAGCCTGGCGCTGGCCGTTCCCGAGGCGCGCGAGCAGGATCGCCTGGGCTTGATGTCTGTCCGGCCCCGAGCTGTCGGGTGCCGCGACGTGCTCGGCGGCCTCATCCACGAGTATCACGCCGTCGCGGCATGAGGAATCACGGTTTCCGCGCCCCACAGGCCACTCCCTGAGGGACTGCGACCTGTGGGTGCCACAAAGTCAGCCGCAGGCTCTGAGCTGCCAGTTCGCCGAGGGAGGCGCCCGACCCAGATGATCGGTGGATGGCGCTACGACTGCTCTATCTGATCTTCTGCCAGCTGATGGGATGGCTGGCGCTGCTGGCGCGGCGCTCAGCGACCAAGAACGCGGAGCTGCTGGTGTTGCGGCACGAGCTCGCGGTCCTGCGCCGACAGGTCGCCCGACCCCGGATGGACTGGGCCGACCGTGCGGTGCTGGCCGGGCTTTCGCGGCTACTGCCACGCTTGGTCTGGCGGGGACGGTTGGTGCAGCCGACCACGGTGCTGCGATGGCATCGCGACCTGGTCCGGCGTCGCTGGACCTACTCGCACCGTAGTGGCCGGCCCAGATTGGCGGCGGAGATCCGGACTCTGGTGCTACGGATGGCCAGGGAGAACCCGACGTGGGGCTACCGTCGCATCCACGGCGAACTGCATCGCCTCGGCTACGAGATCGGGGCCAGCACGGTGTGGACGATTCTGCAGCGCGCCGGTGTGGAACCGGCACCCAAGCGGTCGGCTCTGACCTGGCGGCAGTTCCTCCGGGCGCAGGCCAAGGGTGTGCTGGCGGTGGACTTCTTCACCGTGGATACCGTGTTCCTTGGGCGGCTTTACGTGCTGTTTGTGATCGAAGTGGCCACCCGCCGGGTCCACGTGCTCGGGGTGACCGCGCATCCAGTCGGGGAGTGGGTGACGCAGCAGGCCCGCAACCTGCTCATGCGCCTCGAAGACCGCCTCGGCCGGTTCCGCTTTCTGATCCGCGATCGGGACACGAAGTTCACCGCCGCCTTCGACGCGGTCTTCACCGCCGAGGGACTCAAGGTGCTGCGCACACCGGTGCGGGCGCCGCGGGCCAATGCTTACGCGGAGCGCTGGGTCGGCACCGTTCGGCGTGAGGCACTGGACAGGATGCTGATCTTGGGATGCCGGCATCTCCAGGCTGTCCTGGCCGAGTACGTTGATCATTACAACGGCCACCGCCCGCACCGCGCCTTGGGGCAGGCACCACCGCTCGGGCCCGCCGAACCACCTGTCGTCCTGACGACTCGGAGGGTCCGACGACGAGATCGACTCGGTGGGCTGATCCATGAGTATGCGCAGGCCGCATGAGGTGACCGAATAACTGGCACCCACAGGCCGCGCCCGACGATCAAGCGCCAGTCCAGGCACTCGGCGCGGACTGTCCGGACCCAGCGTTCTGCGTAGGCGTTCGCCCGTGGTGCCCGCACCGGCGTGAGGAGCACCTCGGCGCCCTCTGAGCGGAACACGTCGTTGAAGCTGCGGGAGAACTTGGCGTCCCCGTCACACAGCAGGAAGCGTACCCGTCGCCCTCGCTCCTCCAGCACCAGCAGCAGGTTGCGGGCCTGCTGGGTGATCCAGGCACCATCTGGGTGGTCGGTCACGCCGCCCAGGTGTACCCCAGGGCCCCGGCAGAGTCGTGGTCTGCACCAAATGCCCGAACATGCCTGTCGCTGGAATCTGGCTCCGGCCTGGACCAACGCCGGCGCGTGGTGCTGGGCCACGACGTGGGCTTATCGGACAAATGGGTGACGAATCGCGACTCTGCCGGGGCCCTGGCTCCGATCCCGTTTGAGCCGCCCAAACCGGTCACTGCCGTCTCCCGGCATCCACGCAACTCAACGACGCAATCCCAGAACGATGGATCCAGGCTGAGCGCCCGACAGAGGACGGCCGGGGTTACCCCAACGTTATGGTGCCAGGCCAGGAATGGCGAAGGGCCGGGCTATTGGACCCGGCCCCGGCCACGGAACGAGATCAGACGAAGCTATACGGCTTCGTGGTGAACTCCTGGAGCGATAAGGTGTTGTCGGTCCAGCGGATCTGGACCCGAACCCGAACCCGATAGGTATCGGGT